>Ga0209706_10001215_pt1 | contig 14600 bp, 14 predicted proteins | sample PPLLaktember2015_6_FD_187263 | JGI IMG/M metagenome (GOLD analysis project Ga0209706, IMG submission 187263) | Freshwater sediment microbial communities from Prairie Pothole Lake near Jamestown, North Dakota, USA - PPLs Lake P8 Core (1) Depth... | ecosystem: Environmental > Aquatic > Freshwater...
GTCATCTTCGGCATCGAGGACGACCCCCAGAACGGCTGGGACCACGTCAGCGGCTACCGGACGACGGCCTACTGCGCCAGCCCCTACACCAAGCGGGGCGCCGTCGTCAGCACCCAGTACAACACGACAAGCATCCTCCGGACGATCGAGCAGATCCTCGGGCTGCCGCCGATGAACCAGTTCGACGCCACGGCGACGCCGATGTTCGACTGCTTCACCGAGACGCCGGATATCGCGCCCTTCGAGCCCGTGGCCAATAACATCCCGCTCGACACCATGAACCCGCCCAAGGAGAAGATCACCGATCCCCTGCTCCGCCGCCACGCCATCCAATCGGGACGCCTCAACTTCCGCCAGATCGACGCCTGCCCCGAGGACACGCTCAACCGCATCCTCTGGCACGCCGTCAAGGGGTCGGCCGCGCCGTACCCGTCGTGGGCCGTCACGCTCGTCGAAGACGACGATTGAGGGCCCTCGCCGCCGCACGATGAGCCCCGTTTGGCGGCGATCAGACGAAAAAAATTAATCCTTTAAGCGGCGGGTCGGGCTGAGGTAAAATCGGGCCCGGCCGCGCAACCTGAGATGAAGGAGCGGACATGGGCGTACTCAAACCCGTCGACTGGATCATCGTCCTCATCTACTTCGGGATCATCCTGGGGCTGGCCTGGAAGGTCATGCGCCAGAAGCAGAAGACCTCCGACGAGTACTTCCTGGCCGGCCGCAACCTCGGCTGGCTCATCGTCGGCGCCTCCATCTTCGCCTCGAACATCGGCGCGGAGCACCTCGTCGGCCTGGCCGGGTCGGGCGCGACCGACGGAGTGGCCATGGCCCACTACGAGCTCCACGCCTGGTGTCTGCTCGTCCTCGGCTGGGTCATGGTCCCGTTCTACATGCGCTCACGGATCTTCACCATGCCGGAGTTCCTGGAGCGGCGCTTCTCTCCGGCCGCCCGGACGGTCCTGTCGCTCATTTCCCTCGTCGCCTACGTCCTGACCAAGATGGCCGTCGGCATCTTCGCCGGCGGCATCGTCTTCAGCGTCCTCCTGCCCGAGCTGAACTGGTTCGGCCTGGACAGCTTCTGGATCGGCTCCATCCTGGTCATCGTCTTCAGCGTCCTCCTGCCCGAGCTGAACTGGTTCGGCCTGGACAGCTTCTGGATCGGCTCCATCCTGGTCATAGTCATCACCGGGCTCTACACCGTCATGGGCGGGCTCAAGGCCGTCGCCTATACCGAGGCCGTGCAGACGTTCATCCTCATCGTCGGCTCGGCCCTGGTGACCTATTTCGGCCTCAAGGCCCTCGGCGGCTGGGGCCAGCTTCGCGAGATCGCCGGGTCGGAGATGTTCAACCTCTGGAAGCCCCTTGTGCCCGCCGGGATCGAAGGGACCTGGGCGCCGGTCAGGGAGGCCGGCCGGATGGCCTGGTACTTCAACGACAACTACCCCTGGATCGGCATGCTCTTCTGCGCGCCCATCATCGGCCTGTGGTACTGGTGCACCGACCAGTACATCGTCCAGAGGGTCCTCGGCGCCCCGAACCAGCGCCAGGCCCGCCGGGGCTCGATCGCGGCGGCCTTTTTCAAGCTCCTGCCCGTCTTCATCTTCATCATCCCGGGCATGATCGCCTTCGCCCTGGCCAAGAGCGGGCAGAGCCAGCCTCTTCAGCAGGAGCTGTTCGGCGCGGGCGGCGAGCTCATCCGGGCCAACGCCCAGAAGGCCTTCCCCATGCTCGTGGCCACGGTCCTGCCCATCGGGGTCCGGGGCATCGTCGTGGCCGGGCTGCTGGCGGCGCTCATGAGCTCGCTCGCCGGGGCCTTCAACGCCGCGGCGACGCTCTTCACCATGGACTTCTATCAGCGCCTGAGGCCGAAAGTGACCCAAGAGCGGCTGGTCTGGATCGGCCGCGTCGCCACCGGCATCATGGTCCTCATCGGGCTGCTCTGGATCCCGGTCATCCGCGGCGGCCGCGGTCTCTACGACTACCTCCAGGGCGTCCAATCCTATCTCGCCCCGCCCATCTTCGTCGTCTTCTTCTTCGGCGTCTTCATGAAGCGGCTCAACGCCAAGGGCTGCCTGGCCGCGCTCGGCACGGGCTTCACCCTGGGGCTCTTCCGCCTGGCCGTCGACACTCCCGTCAAGCTGATGAGCGGATTCGCCTATGCGAAGGGCTCGTTCCTGTGGGTCGTCAACAATATCTTCTTCCAATACTATAGCTTGATCATCTTTCTCGTCAGCGCCCTGGTCATGGTCGTCGTCAGCTATCTGACGGAAAAGCCCGATTATGCCAAGATCAGCGGACTGACCTACGGCACGGTCACGGCCGAGCAGAAGAGGGAAACGCGGGCCAGCTGGCAGGCCAGAGACGTCATCGCTTCGGCCGTCGTCCTGGCCCTTATCCTGGCGGCGTATCTCTACTTCACCGGGTGAGGAGGCAGGCGATCCGCCGCGCCCTCGCCCGTTTCACGCTCCTGAGCCTGGGGCTCGCCCTTGCGGCCGGGGTCCAATCCGGTGCCGGGGGCTCCCCCGATGTCCGGAAGACCCGGCAGGTCGCCCCGGGCGTCGAGCATATCGAGATCCGGCGCGGAGATCCCGACCGCTGGGTCATCAACGTCCTCGTCCTCGATCCGGCCAGGGTCAGGTTGGCCCTCGGCCGGGCCCGCGACCGCGGGGTCGGGACCGAGACAACGAGCTCGATCGCCGGTCGCCGGGGCGCGCTGGCGGCGACGAACGGCGGCTACTTCCGGACCGAGGGTCCCTATCGGGGCGAGCCCGCAGGCATCGTCCTGCAATCCGGCCAGGTCCTCAGCGAACCCTACCGCCGGAGGCCCGGTCTGGCCGTTTCCAACGCGGGCCGGCGGACGCTCCTGGCCGTCGTGGACGTCGCTCTCCGGGCCGAGGTCGTCGCTTCGAAAAAGGCGCGCCGGAGGATCGACGGCATCAACCGGCCGCGGCTCGACGACGAGCTCATCCTCTTCACGCCCGAGTTCGACCGGACGACCCTGACCGGGCCTCAAGGGATCGAGGTCCTCGTCGGGGGCGGGCGCGTCGCCTCGGTCGAGGACGGCGGCGGCGGCGCGGTCATTCCCGGGAACGGATTCGTCCTTTCGGCCCACGGCGAGGCGGCGGCATGGGTCCGGGCCAACGTCGCGCCGGGGATCCGGATCGAGAGGAAGATGGACCTCCGTTTCGAGCCGCGGCCGAAGTTCGTCCCCGAGTTCGTGATCGGGGGCGGTCCGCGGCTCGTCCGGGACGGCCGGACCGTTCTCCCGCCCGACCCCGAGATCTACCGCCCCGGCTTCGCCGACGCCCGCCATCCCCGGACGGCGGCCGGGCTCCGGCCCGACGGCCACATCCTCCTCGTCACCGTGGACGGCCGCCGGCCGGAGCGAAGCGTCGGCATGACCATCGCCGAGCTGGCCGCCCTCTTGGCGGAGCTCGGGGCCGTCGAAGCCATCAATATGGACGGCGGCGGTTCGACCACGATGGTCGTCCGCGACAAGGTCGTCAACGGCCCGTCCGACCCCGCCGGCGAGCGCGCCGTCGGTGACGCCCTGCTCGTCCTCCCCCGCTGACCGGAGATTGACGCCCCCGGACGGGGCTGGTATATTCGCCTCTCATGCCCGTCCGCGCCGGAACAAGACAAGGAGGCCCCATGAACAAGCATTGCCGGATCTCGTTCGCGAGGATCGTCATTCTCGCCGCTCTCGTTCTGCCGCTCGCGTCGGCGACGGCGGCGCCGTCGGCGACGGACCCGAGCGCCCCGGCCGGGGCGAGGAAGCCGCTGTCCTACGACGCCTACGACGGCTGGCGCTCCATCCAAGGCAACCAGCTCTCGCGCGACGGCCAGTGGCTCGTCTACGCCCTGACGCCCCAGGACGGGGACGGCGAGCTCGTCGCTTTGAACCTGAACACGAACAAGGAATATCGCGCCGCGCGCGGCCGCCAGCCCGTCCTCACGGTCGATGGCAAGTTCGTCGTGTTCACGATCGCCCCCCTCAAGGCCGACGTCGACAAGGCGAAGAAAGACAAGAAGAAGCCCGACGAGCAGCCCAAGAGCGCCCTCGGCGTCATGGACCTGGCCACCGGGCAGGTGACGACGATCGATCGGGTCAAGAGCTTCAAGGTCCCCGAGGAATCCGGCGCCGTCGTGGCCTATCTCCTCGAGCCGCCGCTCAAGAAGCCGGACGAGAAGAAGGAGCCTGAGGCCAAGCCGGAACAGAAGCCCGAAGCCAAACCAGCCGCCAAGCCGGAAGAGAAGAAGGCCGAGGAGCCCAAGAAGGAAGAGAAGAAGAAGGAGCCCGGCAACGATCTCGTCGTCCGCGAGCTCGCCTCGGGCAAAGAGTCGAAGATCGCCGAGGTCGCCGAGTACGTCTGGAACAAGCCCGGGACCTGGCTCGCCTACGGCGTATCCTCCAAGACCCCCGAGAGCGACGGCGCCTTCGCCCTCGAGCCGGCGTCCGGCCGGACCGTGGCCCTTCTCAAAGGGCTCGGCAACTACAAGAACCTGACCTTCGACGAGAAGGGCCTGCAGCTCGCCTTCACCAGCGACCGCGACGACTACAAGGCCGAGAAGTCGGCCTCCAAGCTCTATCACTGGGCTTCGACGGCCGCGGCCGCCGCCGAGATCGCCCCGGCCGCGGCCAAGGGCTTCCCCGCCGGCATGGCCGTCGGCGAGAACGGACGGCTCCAGTTCTCCAAGGACGGCGGACGGCTCTTCTTCGGCATCGCCGCGGTCCCCAAGCCCGAGCCCAAGGACGCGCCCGAACCGGTCAAGGTCGACGTCTGGAGCTGGAGGGACCCTTATCTCCAGCCTATGCAGAAGGTCCAGGCCGAAGACGAGAAGAAGAGGACGCTGATGTGCGTCATTCATTTCCTCCCGAAGGAGAAGAAGTTCGTCCAGCTGGCGACGGAGGACGTGCCCGACGTCACGCTCTCCGAAGACGCCAAGGTCGCCCTGGGCACGTCCGATCTCCCTTACCGCCAGCTCGTCTCCTGGGACCAGGGATACCGCGACGTCTACATCGTCAACGTCAATGACGGGTCCAGGAAGCGGGTCCTCGAGAGGTCGTCCGGCGGGGCCCGCCTCTCGCCCGGAGGGGCCTGGGTTTATTATTTCAGCCAGGCCGACAACGCCTGGTTCACCACCCGCGTCGCCGACGGCAAGACCTTCAACCTGACCGGGAAGCTCGGCGTCAGCTTCGTCGACGAGGAGGATGACATGCCGGCCGACGACAGGCCCTACGGCACGGCCGGCTGGACCGACGGCGACAAGGCCATTCTCATCTACGACCGCTACGACATCTGGGAGCTCTCGCCCGACGGCGCGAAGAGCCGGATGGTGACGAACGGCCTGGGCCGCCGCGACAAGCTCGTCTTGCGCTACGCCCGCCTCGACCCGGAGCAGACGACCATCCCGGGGAGCGGCCCTCTCCTCCTCCCGGCCTCCGACGAAAAAACCCTGGCGACGGGGGCCTATCGACTCGACCTCGCGGCGCCCACCGCCGACCCAGCCAAGGTCGTCATGCTGGACAAGCAGCTCGGCGGGCTGCAGAAAGCCAAGAACGCCGACGTCTACGCCCACACCCGGCAGCGCTTCGACGAGTTCCCCGACCTCTGGGTGAGCGGCCCCGACCTGACCTGGCCGCGGCCCGCAAGGTCAGCGACGCCAACCCGCAGCAGGCCGAGTACAACTGGGGCAAGGCCGAGCGCATCGAGTACACCAACGCCGACGGCAAGGTCCTTCCGGCGGTGCTCATCAAGCCCGAGGACTTCGACCCGTCGAAGAAGTACCCGCTCATGGTCTACATCTACGAGACCCAGGCCCTGGGCCTGCACCGGTACTACGCGCCCTCTCCGGGCACGAGCATCAACTTCACCCGCTACGTCAGCAACGGCTATGTGCTCCTCAGCCCGGACATCGTCTATGAGGTCGGCTATCCGGGGGCGAGCGCGCTCAAGTGCGTCGTCCCGGCCGTCCACAAGGTCCTCGACATGGGCTTCATCGACCCGGAGCGGATCGGCATCCAGGGCCACAGCTGGGGCGGATACCAGATCAGCTATCTCATCACCCAGACCGACATCTTCGCGGCCGTCCAGGCGGGGGCCTCGGTCACGAACATGACCAGCGCCTACGGCGGCATCCGCTGGGGCACGGGCATGTCCCGGGCCTTCCAGTACGAAAAGACGCAGAGCCGCATCGGCGAGCCGCTCTGGAACCGGACCCTGCAGTACCTCGAGAACTCGCCGCTCTTCTGGGTCGAGCGCGTCCGCACGCCCTATCTCTCCATCCACAACGACGAGGACGACGCCGTGCCGTGGTACCAGGGGATCGAGTTCTTCTCGGCCCTCCGCCGCCTGGGCAAGGAAGCCTACATGTTCAACTACAACGGCGAGAAGCACGGCCTCCGCGAACGGGAGAACCAGAAGCACTGGACCGTCCACCAGGACGAGTTCTTCGACCACTTCCTGCTCGGCAAGCCGAAACCGGAGTGGATGGAGAAGGGCGTTCCCTTCTTGGAGCGGGGAAAGCGCGACGTCGGCCCGCTCTATAAGCCGGCGGAAGCGGCAAAGAAATAGGTGAACGCTGTCGGGTAGCGGAACTCGAGCCCGACGGCGGCCATCGCCGGGACGGTCAGGCGCGCCCGCCGCGACTCGAGCGATACGGAGAGGGCCGCGGGCCCGGACGACGCGGTGTACTCCCCCGCCCCGATGCGCCGCGCCGTGACGCTCTGAGGCGCGCCCGGCAGATCGACCGCGACCTCGAGGGCCTCCGCGGACTTGTTGACCAGCAGAAGGCCCAAGCCGTCGGGCTTGCGCACCGCATAGGCCGTCAGGACCTGATCGCCGAGGTCCTTCGTGACGCTCAGGACATCGACCGCGGCCGCCGGATCGGCGCCCGAGAGCGTCTGGGCCGCGAGCGCGACCGGCCAGTAGTTCCGGGTCGGGCGCGGCGGGGACGCCTCGCTGTCGATGAGCGCATGGGGATCGGTCCCCGGGTGGAGATGGATCCAGACGTTGGCGGCGTCGGCGGCCGCCACGCTGACGCCGAGGGAATCGGCGAGCCACAGCCCCTGTTTGATCGTGAACTGGTCCCGGGTGCAGCCGGTGTCCCAGATCGCGGCGTTCAGCTCGGTCACGGCGATCTTGACCCGCCCGAGCCCCCGCGACGCGAGCGCGGCGCGGATCGTCTCCAGATTCCCCCGATAGTCCTGGGGATCGTCGAGGTCGACGCCGTTCTGATTGCTGTTGGAGATCCAGCCGCCGTAGCGATGGAAGCTGATCCAATCGAGGAGGTCCGTCGCTCCGAGAAGCGCGAGGCGGTCGAGGAAGCCGTTGATCCAAGACATCTCTTCCCCGGAGCCGACCGGGCCCAGGCCCTGCGCCGCCGGGTCGACGGCCTTGACCGCTCTCATGAGAAGGACGAACCGGTCGGCGTAGTCGTTGACGCTGAGCATGGGGTTCCAGGACCCGTCGTTCTCGTTCCCGACCTCATAGAAGGCGCCGGGGAACCCTTCGGCGACGAAGCGCGCGGCCAGCTCGGAGGCTTCGGACGCGGCGCTATGGGGCTCGGATCGTGTGATCGAAGGGATTGAGGGAGAACATGGGCGCGCAGCCGATGGATCTCAGGAGGGCGATATACCGATCGACGTCCGTCCCCCAGCTCCAATCCTCCCAGACCAGGTGATCGTTGCCGCTGACCTTCTGCGTCTCCCAGCAGAAGTTGTTGGAAATGTTCCCGCCGGGGAACCGGGCGACGGAGGGCCGGAGGTCCCTGATGAGGTCCTGCGTCGACGCCCCGAGCTTGGTGTGCGAGACCCAGGCCCCGAAGTTGGCCCCGAAGATCCGGCCGGGTTCGATCGTTCGCAGGACCGTGCCCCCGCTGACGGTGACAACAGCGTCCGGTTCTCCCTCCGGCGGCCCGCCCGTCGACTGGCACCCGGACATCAGGACGAGCGGGCCGGTCGCGCAGAGGACCACGAAAGCACAGCGGAGACCTCTCATCGGTATCCCCAGGCGATCATCTGGTCGTCGGGGGCCCGGAGCGGCCGGCCGTCGAAGCCGCCGAGGAACTCCCAGCGGGAGAATCCGGCCGCGGCGAAGAGAAGTTCGAGCTCGAAGCGATAGACCCAGCGCTGGGCCGTCCGGTATTTGCGGACCGACTTCGGGCGCTCCGCCGGGTCGAGCTCCCAGATCTCGACCAGCGAATCCTGCCTCTGGCCGACGATATCCTTGGTGCGGTTGTCCCAGAGCTGGAGCTTGCCGCCGTCCGGCAGGGGCGCCTCGTGCTCGAGAACGGCCTTCCCTTCGGGCTCCGACCAATAGGCCGGCCCGGGATAGGACATGTGGAGGACGAGCGCGCCGCCCGGCTCGAGATGCCGGCGGGCCGAGCGGAGGCAGCCGAGCTGGTCGTCGATCGTCTCGCAGTGGGCGAAGCCGTTGAAGCCGCAAAAGACCCGGCTGTAGCGGCGGCCCATGTCGAAGCTCCGCATGTCGGCCACCTCCGCCCGGACGTCGAGGCCGGCCGCCCCGGCTTTGGTCCTCAGGCGCCCGATCATGGCCGGGCTGGCGTCGAGACCCTCGATGTCGATGCCGGCCTTGCGGATGGGCAGAAGCAGCCTGCCCGTGCCGCAGGCGATCTCGAGGACCGGCCCCGCCGCGGTCCGCGCCGTCTCGACCCAGTAAGGGACGTCGAAGTCGAGCGAGTCGAACAGGAGATCGTAGAGGTCCGGGGCATCATAGGGGGTCGGATCGCGGGCTTCGTCCATGGCTTCTCCATCTTAAAGGAAGATGAGCGGGGCTGGCAAATATGATATCCTGAGGCCTCCGATAAAGCCACAGGAGGATCCCATGGCCGTCCCCATCTACCAAGTCGACGCCTTCACGGAGGAGCCGTTCAAGGGCAATCCCGCCGGCGTCTGCCTCCTTCCGGGCCCGGCCGACGCGGCCTGGATGCAGAGCGTCGCGGCCGAGATGAACCTGGCCGAGACGGCCTTCCCGCTTCCGGAGGGCGACGGTTTCCGCCTGCGCTGGTTCACCTGGCCACGGCCCACATCCTCTGGGAGCAGGGGCTCCTTCCCCCGGGCCGCGAGGCCCGCTTCCAGACGCTGAGCGGGCTCCTGACCGCGCGCAAGGACGGCGCTCTCATCGAGCTCGATTTCCCGGCCCGGCCGCCCCGTCCCGAGCCGCCGGATTGGGCCGAGGCCGTCGTCGGGGCCCTGGGGATCAAGCCGGTCTATATCGGCATGAGCGCCGAGGACATCCTCTTCGAGGCGGCCGACGAGGGCGCGGTCCGCTGCGTCCAGCCCGATTTCGCCGTCCTGCGCTCGCTCCCGGCCCGCGGCGTCATCGTCACCAGCCGCGCCGCCGACAAGCGCTTCGATTTCATCTCCCGCTTCTTCGCGCCCGCGGTCGGGGTCGACGAGGACCCGGTGACCGGCTCGTCCCACACCGTGCTGGTCCCCTACTGGGCCAAACGGCTCGGCCAGAGGACGTTCACGGCCTATCAGGCCTCGGCCCGCGGCGGCGTCCTCCACCTCGCCCTCGACGGCGACCGGGTCAAGATCGGGGGGATGGCCGTCACTGTCATCAAGGGCCAGATCGTCATTTAGGGAATCGCGGCGCGGACCGGCCTCGGCTTGAGGACCCGGGCCAGCTCTCGGGGATCGAGCTCGACCAGGAATCCGCGCTTGCCGCCGTTGATATAGATCCGAGGCAGGCCGAGGATGGTCTCTTCGATATAAATGGGCATCGGCTTGCGCAGGCCGAAGGGCGACGTGCCGCCGACCTGGTAGCCCGAGTGCCGCTCGGCCGTTTCCGGCGCGCACGGCCGGACCGTCTTGACGCCGAGGGCCCGGGCCAGCTCCTTCGTCGAGACCTCGCGGTCGCCGTGCATCAGGACGATGAAGGGCTTCTTCGCCTCGTCCTCCATGACCAGCGTCTTGATCACGAGGTGTTCGTCGACCCCGGCTGCCGCGGCGAAGGCCGCCGTCCCGCCGTGCTCGGCGTAGGCGTACGGGCGGCCCAAGAAATCCACGCCGGCCTGCCGGAGGGCCCGCACGGCCGGCGTCATCGGCGTCTTGTCTTGTCCCATCAGCCCTGGAATTCCGGCTCGGTGTGGACGAGGACCTGCTCGATCTCCGGGATCTCCCGCCGCAGGGTCTCCTCGATCCGGGACGAGAGCCTGTGGGCCTCGATGACGGGCAGGTTCGGGGCGAAACCGCAGTGGAGCGAGACCGAAACGCGGTCCCCCTGCCGCCGGACGAGGATATTGTGGCAGCAGGCCCGGCCCGCGACCGCGTCCGTGATCGCCCGGACCTTCTCGACCAGGGCCCCCTCCTCGGCCGTGACGTTCCGGCCGTTGCCGATCCCCGTGCCGCGCGATTCGATATGGGTGTTGACGCGCACGATCTTGGGGATGTCGGCCCGGAGGTCGCGCTCGATGTGGGTGGCCAGGTCGTGGGCCTGGTGGAGGAGCAGATGGTCGTCGACCTCGAGGTGGAGATCGACGTGGACCTCCTCGCCGTCCTCGTGGACGCTGATGTTGTGGACCGGGACCTGGTTGCGCTCGGCGACGGCCCGGATGCGCCGGGCCATGTTCTCCCTTTCCGGCTCGCGCGGATCGGTGTGGATGACCACGTCGGCGCCCGGCACGAGGGCCTGGATCCGGGCCTCGACGCCTTCGGCGATGGCGTGGGTCCTCTCGAAGGACAGGTTCCGGTCGACCTCGATGGTCATGTCGACAAAGATCCGGGGGCCCGAACGACGGAGCCGGACCTTGCCGGGTTTGAGGACGCCCTCGATCTCCCCCGTGGCGGCCAGGATCTGTTCTTTGAGCCCGGAGGGGGCGGAATCGAGAAGAACGTCGATCGTCCGCTTCCCGAGACGGTAGCTGACGAAGAACACGATGATGGCGACGCCGAGGGCGGCCACGGCGTCGGCCCGGTTGAAGAAACCGGACCGGCCGGGGAGCAGCGTCTGCCCCGCCCAGACGAGGGCCAGGCCGACGAGAACGACGGCCGAGCTCCAGACGTCGGTCGAGAAATGGAGCGCGTCGGCTTCGAGGGCTTGGCTGTTGTGCTTCTTGGCGGCCCGGGAGAGCATCCGGGAGCGGTTGATGTCGACGACGATCGAGACGACGACGACGAGGAAGGCCCAGAGGCTCGGCTCCACATGGACGTCGCGGAAGAAGATGCGCCGGACGGCCTCATAGACGATCCAGGCGCAGGTGACGAAGAGCAGGAGCGTTTCGATGAGGGCCGAGAAGTTCTCGATCTTGCCGTGGCCGTAGGGGTGGACCTCGTCGGCCGGCCGGTCGGAAACGCTGACGGCGACGAGGGTGATGACCGCGGCGACGAGGTCGAGGCCCGAATGGGCGGCCTCGGCCAGGATGCCGAGCGAGCCGCTGAGGAGGCCGACGGCGAGCTTCATGCCGGTCAGGCCCACCGCGGCCAGGACCGAGCTCAGGGCGGCCCGCTTCTTCTCGTTCCGGGTCAGGTCGATGGTCGTCGCTTCTTCGAAAGGCATGGGTGTGTCATCCCCGGGCAAGAGCCGATGTTATCACGCGCCGGAGGCCGAATCAATGCCCGGCCCGCGTTGACACGGCCGGGCGCCTGGTCTAATATTTCCCGGTCATGGACGCCGTCTTCCTCGCCCGGCTCCAGTTCGGGATCACGGCCGGGTTCCACTTCCTGTTCCCGCCGACGACGCTCGGCCTGACGCTCCTCATCGTCCTCATCGAGGCGCTCTACGCAAGAACAAAGAACGAGGCCTATCAACAGCTGTCGGTCTATCTCGTCAAGATCCTGGGCACCGTTTTCGTCATGGGCGTGGCCACGGGCATCGCCCTCGAGTTCGCCTTCGGCAACAACTGGGCGGCCTATTCCCGGACGGTCGGCGACATCTTCGGCGCCCCTCTCGCCGCCGAGGCGGTCTTCTCGTTCTTCCTCGAATCCGTGTTCCTCGGGATCCTCGTCTTCGGCCGGAACCGGGTTTCCCCGAGGACCTACCGCGTCTCCGCGTTCCTCGTCTTCTTCGGCGCCCACCTTTCGGGATTGTGGATCCTCATCGCCAACTCCTGGATGCAGACGCCGGCCGGTTTCCGCATGGAGGGCGGGCGGGCCGTCCTGGAGGACTTCTGGGCCGCGGCCTTCAATCCTTCGACCGTCGTCCGCGTCGTCCATACGATCCTCGGCGGCTGGATCACGGGCGCCCTCGTGGCCATGGCCGCCGCGGCCTGGCTCCTCCTCAGGGGACGCAGCCGGGAGAAGGCCGCCCTGCTGATGAAGGTCTCGCTGGCCGTGTCTCCTCAGGGGACGCAGCCGGGAGAAGGCCGCCCTGCTGATGAAGGTCTCGCTGGCCGTGTTCGCGGCCTCCGCCATCCTCCAGCTCGGGTCCGGCCACGCCCACTCGATCCAAGTCACCAGGACGCAGCCCGAAAAGATGGCCGCCTTCGAAGCCCAGTGGGAGACCATGGACGGCGCCCCGTTCACCGTCTTCGGCATCCCCGACGAGAAGAACGAGCGCGTGCGCCTGGCCGTCCGCATCCCCAAGATGCTGAGCCTGCTCGTCTACCTCGACCCCGGCGGCCGGGTCATGGGCCTCAACGAGTTCCCGAAGGACGAAAGGCCGCCGGTCTTCCTGCCCTTCGCCGGATATCACCTCATGATCCTCTTCGGGCTCTTGTTCATCCTGATGGGCGCGACAGGCGTATGGCTCCTCCTGAGGAAAAAGCTCGGTACGAGCCGGATCTACCTCAAGCTCCTCCTCTTCGCCGTGCCGCTCCCCTATCTGGCCAACGAGACCGGCTGGATCGCCGCCGAGGTCGGCCGCCAGCCCTGGGCGGTCTACAAGGTCCTGCGGACCTCCGAGGCCGTCTCGGCGGTCGTGCCCGCGGAGAACATCCTCTTCTCGGTCATCCTCTTCGGCGTGATCTACGCCCTCATCGGCGCCGCGGGCCTGACCGTCATCCTCCGGACGATCCGCGGCGGGCCGGGCGGCGACTCCGCCGGGGCCGGACAAGGAGGGGCCTGATGGAGACCTGGGACATCCTCCGCAACGTCTGGTTCCTTCTCATCGGCGTCCTGTTCGCCGGCTATACGATCCTCGACGGCTTCGACCTCGGCATCGGGGCGCTCCTGCCCTTCCTGGCCAGGTCGGAAGACGAGAAGCGGACGCTCATCGCGGCCGTCGGCCCGGTCTGGGACGGCAACGAGGTCTGGCTGCTCGCCGGCGGCGGCGCGCTCTTCGCCGCCTTCCCCATGGCCTACGCGACGGTCTTCAGCGGGTTCTATCTCGCCCTCATGCTCGTGCTGTTCGCCCTCATCCTGAGGGCCGTCTCGCTCGAATTCCGGGCCCATGACCCGCGCCGGAGGGGCCTCTGGGAGGCGGCGTTCGTCGGCGGCAGCGTCGTGCCGGCCCTGCTTTTCGGTGTCGCCGTCGGGAATATCGTCGTCGGCGTGCCTCTCGACGCCCGGACGGAGTTCGCGGGCACCTTTTTTACCCTCCTCCGCCCGCTGCCCCTCGTCTTCGGGGCCCTCGGACTCAGCGCCTTCCTCATGCACGGAGCGGCCTACGCGACGCTCAAGACCGGGGGCGACCTGCGCGCGAGGGCGCAAAGAGCGGGGCGTCTTTTGGCCGCGGTCGTCGCGGCCGCGTTCGCCCTGTCCCTGGCCGCGGTCGCGGTCTATCTCCCCGCCGCGCTCGGGAGCATTCCGGCGTGGGCCTTCTCGGCGCTCGTCTGGCTCTCGCTCGGGCTTTTCGCCGCGGCCCTGAAAAAGGGCCGGGACGGCCGGGCCTTCGTCTTCTCCTCGACGGCCCTCCTGAGCCTGTGGGGGATCGTCGGCGCGATCCAGCATCCGGTCCTCGTCAGGGCCGCCGACCCCGCTCTGAGCCTGACGATCGCCAACGCCTCGTCGAGCGCGCTGACGCTCAAGGTCATGCTCATCATCGCCCTTGTCGGCATGCCGCTCGTCATCGGCTACACGATCTTCGCCTTCCGCGTCTTCAAGGGCAAGGCCGGCGCAACGGGCCCGGGTTATTAGCCGGGACTATTCATAAAAACGCCGGTTTTCTCAGTCAGACAAGAAGACCCAAGACCGGCGTTTTGACCCTTCGGGCGAGCCGATCCGGCAACCTTTGTCGGCTGGCCGGCGTATTGTGTATGGCCGGTTGTATTCCGCCGCTACTTGCGGTATCCTGATAAAGAATTCGGTCACCAAGACCAAGAACGGAGGGCCGCATGAAAAAGATCGCCGCATTCACCGGACTCCTCCTTGTGGCCGCCTTCGCCGCCGCCCAGACCGCCACGGTCCTCACCGGGCCGTTCGAAGAGGCGCTGGCCAAGGCCCAGAAGGAGAACAAGCTCATCCTCGTCGACTTCTACTCGAGTGGCTGAGGGGGCTGCAGACTGCTGGTTCAGCAGTTCTACAACAATCCCAAATACGCCGATTTCCTCAACAAGAACGTCATCCTCTACAGAGCCACCCGGGGCGACAAGATCGGGGACGCCGTCTACGACAGGTTCAAGATCAACGCCACGCCGACGGAGCTCTTCGTCGACAAGAACGGCCAGGAGGTCGACTGGATCGTCGGCTACGGGCCGCC
>Ga0209706_10001217_pt1 | contig 14591 bp, 12 predicted proteins | sample PPLLaktember2015_6_FD_187263 | JGI IMG/M metagenome (GOLD analysis project Ga0209706, IMG submission 187263) | Freshwater sediment microbial communities from Prairie Pothole Lake near Jamestown, North Dakota, USA - PPLs Lake P8 Core (1) Depth... | ecosystem: Environmental > Aquatic > Freshwater...
CGGCGCGGCCGCCACCGAAAGGTGCACGCCGGCGAGGCGTGGATCGATCGCAGCACTGTGCGTCGCTGCCGAGGGAGGCGCGGCGGGCCTGGCGCCACGACGATCCCGAGGCGCCGAAGATCGCTCCCCTCATCGGGTGGCGCGTCCGGGCAGGTGCTCCCAATTTCGGGGACTCGAAGGCTTCGGCCCTGATCGCGACGCCGCACGGCGTCGGCGGGGCTTCGCCGGGGCGGGGAGCCAGGAGCCCCCGGCGGAGCCCCTTTCTTCCCGGCGGCGTCGAAGGTGTGCCGCTCAGCGCACGTCGAGTGGACAGTCGCGGAAGTTGCCGACCAGCTTCACCGAGCCGGACTCGAGCATGTGCGCGACGGTGGCGATCACCTCGCGCTCGTTGTCGGCGACCTGGCTCACCGCCCAGACGAGCTCCCAGAGGGTGACCTCGAGGGTGTCGGCGTGGAGCGTCTGGACCGGGATCGAAACGGCAGCGGCCATCGTGTGAATCCTCCCCTCCCGCTCTCATGAGCAGGAACCGTGCCACCCCCGAAAGGTTCCACCGCGGCTTCGATTCCACGCGAATTCAGCGGGTTACCTCGGGTGCCCCGCCGCCTTGGGGTGACACTGCTCGTCGCTGGTGACGAATTTCGGACGCCGAGTGTTCGAAAGCCGGCGAAGCGGGCGGCCCTGCCGTCGCCGTGCCGATTGCCCGCACGCCCGTGCCGGCGCAAGCTGTTCTCCCCGGGCGGGCGCTGGCGTCCAGCCCTCGAGCGAGGAGGAAGTCGATGAGGATTCGAGCCCGGTGCGGGTGGGCTCTCGCCGCCGCCGTCGCCCTGCTCACCAGCACCGTCGCCTGGTCCCAGCAAGCGGCCCCGACGACTCCAGCGGAACCCAGCGCCGAGCAGCGCCAGACGATGGCCGAGATCCACCGGAAGATGGCCGAATGCCTGGCCTCCACGCGGCCGATCGCGGAGTGCCGGGACGAGATGCGGACGAGCTGTCAACGGAGGCTGGGGCAAACGGGCTGCCCGATGATGGGCGGCATGGGCGCCGGCATGGGGCACGGGAGGATGGGCGGCGGGATGCGGCCGGGCGGCGGCATGATGCCCGGCACGCCGGAGGTGCCCCCCGCGCCCAGCGACTAGGCTGCTCACTGCGCTCGCGGGGTCCCGCCTTCGCGCCGATAGCCCAGCGCTTCCGCCATCATCGCCACCTCGACGCGCGCCTCGCCCTCGAGGTCCGCGATCGTGCGGGCGACCCGCAGCAGCCGGCGCGCGCCGCGCGCCGAGAGCCGCAGCTTCTCGACGGCGCGGCCGAGCAGGGCGCGCGCGCCGGGCGCCGTCTCGACCAGCTCGTCGAGCGCCGCGTCGGCGATCTCGGCGTTGGTGCGGAGGCCGTGCTCGTCGAGGCGCTCGCGCTGGCGGCGGCGCGCGGCGAGCACGCGCGCGCGCACGGCGGCGCTCGGCTCGCCGGGCGGCGCCTCGTCCGCCAGGTCCCGCCACGGCACCGCGGGCACGGCGACGTGCAGATCGATGCGATCGAGCAGCGGGCCGGAGACGCGCGCGACGTAGCGCGCGATCGCTGCGTCGCTGCACGAGCAATCGCGGAAGCGCGACAGCCGCCAGCCGCAGGGGCACGGGTTCGCCGCTGCGACCAGCTGGAAGTCGGCCGGGAAGACGCAGGTCCCGCCGGCCCGCGCCACCACCACGCGGCGCTCCTCGAGCACCTGGCGCAGGGATTCGAGGGTGCCGCGGTCGAACTCCGGCAGCTCGTCGAGGAACAGGACGCCGCGGTGGGCGAGCGAGGCCTCCCCCGGGCGCGGGGGCGAGCCGCCGCCGAGCAGGCCGGCGCGGCTGGCCGCGTGGTGGGGCGCGCGGAACGGCCGCGCGCGCACGATCGGCGCGTCGCCGAGCCGGCCGGCGGCCCCGTGGATGCGCGTCGCCTCGACCGCCTCCTCGAACGAGAGCGGCGGCAGGAGCCCGGGCAGGCGCCGCGCCAGCATCGTCTTGCCCGAGCCGGGCGGGCCTTCGAGCAGCAGGCCGTGGCCGCCCGCGGCGGCGATCTCGAGCGCGCGCTTGGCGCGCGCCTGGCCGCGGACGTCGGCCAGATCGCCGACACATTCAGGGGTCGATTCCGGCGGCTCGGCCGGTGCGGCCGCCGTGGCCAGGCCGCGCCCGGTCTGCACGAAGCGCAGCACGGCGCCGAGATCGTCCGCGGCCAGCACGGTGAGCCCCGGCGTGAGCGCCGCCTCGCCGCCGTTGGCGCGCGGCACCACGACGCGCGCGCAGCCCGCGTCGCGCAGGGCGAGGGCGAGGGCGAGGGCGCCGCGCACGGGCCGCAGCCGCCCGTCCAGCGCCAGCTCCCCGACCAGCCCCAGCCGCGACAGCGCCTCGCCATCGAGCGCGCCGGCCGCTGCGAGCACACCGATCGCGATCGGAAGGTCGAGGCCGGCGCCGCTCTTGCGCACCGAGGCCGGCGCCAGGTTCACCGTCACGCGGCGGTCCGGGAAGCGGTGGCCGGCGGCGCTCACCGCCGCCCGCACGCGCGCGGCGCTCTCGCGCACCGCCGCCTCGGGCAGCCCGACGACGTCGATGCGGGGCAGCTGGGCGCTGATCCGCACCTCGACCTCGACCGCGATCCCTTCCACGCCCGAGAGCACCGCTCCCAGGACCCGAGCCATGCGGACGCCTCCCCGGGACCGGGGCGAGTGGGGGAGAGGAATCGGTCAACGGGAGCGAGGGGGATGCCGAAAGGGACGAAGGGGACAGAAGGCAGGGTCTCCAAGGAGACCCTGCCTTCCCCCTTTTCGGAGAGCCCCGCCAGGAGTGGGGCTTCCCACACCCTCGAAGTGGCCAGTGCGCTTCGAAGGTGGCAGCCAGTGCGTGCGAATGGCGACGCACCTGTCTTGCGTCTCAGCCGGAGCCGCGACTACGCTCCGCCACCGCTCGGATCCTCGACTTGCCCCGCGGGGTTCCCGCAGGGCTCGACCCGACAGGAGGCTCATCATGCTCTCGACCGTCTCCGCGCGCCGACCGGCCGTGGCCAGTCTCGCAGCGCTCGGCCTGCTCGTCTCGCTCGCCTGTGAGTCCGTTCCCGGAAACCGCACCACCCAGGGCGCAGTCCTCGGGAGCCTGGCCGGCGCGGGCGCCGGCGTGCTGGCGGCCGGCGAAGGCGACAACCTGGCCGGCGGCCTGATCGGGGCCGCCGTGGGCGGTGTCGCCGGCGGCCTGCTCGGACGCTACCTCGACAACCAGGGGCGTGAGATCGATGCGATCCCCGATGCCAGCGTCGAGCGACAGTCCGACCGCCTGCTCGTCACCTTCCCCGGCGACGCGCTGTTCGACAGCGGCTCGGCGGCGGTCTCGCCGGGCGCCGCGCAACGGCTCGAGTCGCTGGCCCAGACGCTCGGCCGCTATCCGGCGAGCCGGGTCGTGGTGCGCGGCTACACGGACTCGGTGGGATCCGAGGCGTCGAACCTGCGCCTGTCCGAGGACCGCGCCAACAACGTGCGCAACTACCTGGTGAACTACGGCGTGTCGCCGTCGCGGATCACCGCGATGGGCTTCGGCGAGCAGTTCCCGGTGGCGAGCAACGCGAGCGACGCCGGCCGGCTGCAGAACCGGCGCGTGGAGATCGAGATCGTCCCGCAGCAGGACCAGATGCGCGAGCCGTCGCCGCGCTACTGAGCCCGGCCACGCGCGCCCGGAACCCATGACAGACGTCCGCCTGTGCTTCGCGTTGCCGCTGCTGCTCGTGTTCGCCGCGCCTGCCGCGCACGCGGAGGTGCGGGTCTCGATCGAATCGCCGCGGCCCGGCCAGCAGGTGGAGAACCGCGTGGACCAGGCGCCGATTCGCGGCGCCGCCTCCGCCGACGGCAAGCGCGCAGCCGACTACGACGTGATGCTGGTCCTCGACGTCTCGCACTCCACGCGCTGCGCCAGCGGCGTGGACGTGGACGGCGACGGCGAGGTGGGCGTGGACCCGCGCATGGAGCTGCTGCCGGGCAGCTACCCCGAGGACGCCTGCAACACCGATTCCGAGGACTCGATCCTGCACGCCGAGGCGGCGGCCGCGCGCGCGCTGGTGGCGAGCCTGGATCCGAAGCGCTCGCGCCTGGGGCTGGTGACGTTCGCCGGCGAGGTGGACCCGATGACCCGCGAGCGGCGCAGCGTGAACCAGCAGGACGCCTGGCTCCACGTCCCGCTCACCCACGACTTCCGGGCCGTGCTCGACGCGGTCGACGCGGTGGTGGCGCGCGGGCCGGCCGGCGCCACGAACTTCGCGGCCGGCGTGCGGCTGGCGGTGACGGAGCTGTCCGGCCTGCCGGGCGCGCGCAGCTCGCGCCGCGCCGGCGCCCAGCCGGTGATCCTGTTCCTGACCGACGGCGTGCCGTCGTTCCCGATCGGCAGCGGCCTCGTGACGGACCCGGGCGACGTGGAGGCCGCCATCTCCGCGGCCAAGCTGGCGCAGCTCGCCGGGATCCGGATCAACACCTTCGCGCTCGGCGCGCAGGCGCTCTCGTATCCGCAGGCCACCACCGAGATGGCGCGCGTCTCGCTCGGCAACTACACGCCGGTGCAGAACCCCGGCGACATCGTGGCGGTGTTGCAGGGCGTGAGCTTCGCGAACGTCGAGGACGTCGTGATCGCCAACCTCACGACCGGCGACTTCTCCACCGACGTGGCGCTCAAGCCCGACGGCTCCTTCTCGGGCTTCGTGCCGGTGCGCGAGGGGAGCAACCAGGTGCGCGTGACCGCGCTGGCCTCCGACGGCACCCGGGGCAGCGTGACCCTCGACCTCGACTTCGGCCGCACCCAGCTCACGGATCTCGAGCTGGCCCGCGAGCTCGAGCGCATCCGGCGCATGAACAAGGAGCTGCTGCTGCTCAAGGAGCGCAAGAAGATCGAGGACTTCCGCAGCCGCGAGAAGAAGGACCTGGAGCTCGAGGTCGAGCGCAAACCGTAAGCTTGGCAAGCGAGCGCAGCGAGCCGCAGGCGAGCGAAGTCCATCAGGATGCCAGCGCACCGGGCAACCCGAACCGATCGGCGTCTGGCAAGCGCAGCGGCCGTCTGCGGCCGCGGAGCTCGCAGCGAGGCGAAGCCGAGCGAAGTTCATCAGGACTCCAGCGCGGTGGGCACCCAGGTCCTACCGGCGTCCGGCGAAGTCCATCAGGACGCCCCCGCACTCCCCGCCAACCCCCCCAACCGCCGCAGCACCGCCACCGCCTCCGCCACCACGCCGCGCACCAGGTCGCCCGCCGCCGGCACGTCGTGGATCGCGCCGGCGCCCTGGCCCGCGGGCATGCAGGTGCGGGCGGGATCGGCCGTGGCGTCGTCGGTGAAGCCGAGCGCGCCGGCGCGGGCGGCTTCCAGCATCTGCATCGGGAAGGGCTGGATCTCGTCGCCGCGCGTGCGCCACTCGTCCACCCATGCGTTGCGCAGGACCCGCATCGGCTTGCCCGAGTAGGAGCGGGTGATCTCGGTGTCGGCGTCGCTGGCGGCGACCAGGCGCTCCTTGTAGAGCTTCGCCGCGCGCGCCTCGCGGCTGGCGATGAAGCGCGTGCCCATCCACACGCCCTGCGCGCCGAGCGCCAGCGCCGCGGCCAGGCCGCGCCCGTCCACGATCGCGCCCGCCGCGAGCACGGGGATGCGCACGGCATCGACGATCTGCGGCACCAGCGCCATGCCGGCGATCTGGCCGGTGTGCCCGCCGGCCTCCGTGCCCTGTGCCACCACCGCGTCGCAGCCCGCGTCCTCGGCGCGCTGCGCGTGGGCCACCTTGCCGCACACCACCATCACCTGGACGCCGGCCCGGTGGCAGCGTTCGATGATCGGCGTCGGCACGCCGAGGCCGGCGACGAAGCAGGAGGCGCCTTCCTCGAGGATCACGTCGATGGCCGCCTCCACGCGGTCGGGCAGCGCCGCCAGCATGTCCACGCCGAAGGGCCGCGCGGTGCGCGCGCGCACGGCGCGCATCTGCTCGCGGATGCGCTCGGGCGGCGAGGACGCCATGCCGAGCACGCCGTAGCCGCCCGCCTCGGAGACCGCAGCGACGAGCTCCGCGAACGCGACCTCGCCCATGCCCGCGAGGAACACCGGGTGCTCGATCGCGAAGCGCTCGCAGATGGGTGTATGCAGCAAAGCTACCTCCGCCCCTGCGGCCGCGCGCGGTCGGCCGCCTCCCAGACCGTCTCGAGCCCGCCGGGCTCGCCGAGCAGCTCCACCGGGCTGTGCTTGTCGATGTGCCCGATCAGCCCGCGGTACACGCCGTAGCCCACCAGCTCGCGCAGCCGCGGCGCGAAGCCGCGCGCGACCTCGCGCGGGATCCCGAGCTGCTGGTTCTCCTGCTGGCGCACCCAGCCGGCGCAGTAGTTCATGGCGATGCCGACGCGCCGCTCGCCGGTGCGGTTGGCGCCGCCGCCGTGCCACAGGCTGCCATGCCAGACGAGCACGCTGCCGCGCGGCATCTCGGCCGGGATCGAGTCGTAGTGCTGGCCGTAGGCGGGGCTGTGGTCGGCGAGGTGCGAGCCCGGGATCACGCGGGTCGCGCCGTTGGCCTCGCTGAAGTCGGTCAGCGCCCACATCGTGTTGCAGACGGTCGCCACGTGCGGCTTCGGCAGCGGGAGCAGCTGGTCGTCGGCGTGGATCGGCTGCGCCACCTCGCCCGGGCCGATCGCGATCGAGGAGAGCGAGGAGACCAGGCAGCCCGCATCCAGCACGCCCTCGACGATCGGCAGCACGCGCGGCTGGACCGGGATCTCCTCGTAGAGCCTGCCGTGCGCCAGCAGGTTGTAGATGCGGCGCGTTCGGAAGCCCTCGAAGGAGTTGGGCCCGAAGCCGATCCCCAGCTCGCGATCGAGGCGGTCGAGGTCCGCCAGCAGGGCCTCGGCGTGGGCGGGCGAGAAGGCTTCGGGGACGATCGTGAAGCCGTCGCGCGCGATGCGCTCGCAGTGGGCGCGCAGCTCGGCATCGGACACGGCGGCCATCCCCTCGGCGTTCCCCGCGACCTACAGCGGCGTCAGCGAGGGGTCGGCGATCTCGCGCTTGACCAGCTTGCCGTTCTGGTAGATCGACGTGACGTCCACCTGGCCGTCGCCGTTCTTGTCCTCTTCGCGCTTGACGAGCAGCGTCTTGTCGCCCTGCTGCTCGTAGGATTCGAAGGTGTCGGCCTGGCCGTCGTGGCTGGTGTCGCGCTCGACGCGCACCACCACCTCTTCGCCGCCGGGGCCGCTGCCATAGTCGCTCCAGGCGTCGATGGAGCCGTCCTGGTCGCGGTCTTCTTCGACGCGCGCGATGCGGCGGCCCTGGTACTGCACGATGCGGTCGATCTTGCCGTCGCCGTTCTGGTCGTGCCGCTCCTCGGTCAGCGAGCCGCCCGCGAAGCGGTAGAAGGCGTCGCGGGTCCCGTTGCCGTCACGGTCCACTTCGCGCGACACCATCACGCCCGCCTCGTAGGTCTCCCACGCGTCGGGCTCGCCGTCGCTGCTCTCGTCGAGGTGGCGCGCGGCCACGTTCCCGTCCACGTACAGGGTCCAGGCGTCGATGCGCCCGTCGTAGTCGCGATCGGCCTCGATCCGCAGCAGGGCGCCCGACTTCTGGTCGAAGTAACGCACCTCCTCGGGCTTGCCGTCGCGGTCGGCGTCGAGCGAGCGCGCCAGCACCTTGAGCTTGCCGTCGTTCTCCCACTGGCCCGCCGGGATCTCGAGCTTGCGCTCCTCGAAGATCGAGGTGGGCAGCTCGCGCGGCCGGGGCGCGCGCGGCGCCGACCGCGGGTCGGCCTGCTCGGCGACCTCTTCCGCGGTGGGAGCCGGTGCGGAGGGCGCGACGCCCGCGCTGCCGGTCTGCGGCGGGCTCGGGGCCTCCTGGTCGATCTCCTCGAGCAGCTCCTCCTGGCGCCGCAGCTCCTCCTCGATCTCGCCCTCCAGCGAGGCCTGCCGCTCCAGCTCCTCCTCGATCCCGGCCTCGCGCTGCGCCTCGGCGCCACCGCCGCCGTAGCCTCCCCCGTATCCGCCCCCGCCGATCGTCCCGCTGAACGGCACGTCGCCGGTCACCGCGCCGTAGACACCCGCGAGCGTACCCACGGCGAGCGCGCCGATCGGGCCCATCGACGCGCCGATCATCGCGCCGAGCAGCGCGCTCTGCATGCCGCTCTGGGCGCGCTGGCCCGCGCCGGGCCCCGTGCGGATCGCCGGATCCGGCGGGAGCGAGAGGCTGGGATCGGTGGCGGTGGGATCCGAGGCCGGGGCCCCCGGCGGCGGCAGGGAGCTGCGCGGCCCGCTCGCGCAGGCCGAGGCGGCGAGCAGGGCCGCGAGCAGGGGAGCGACGAGGGGCTTGGGGGGGCGCGCCATGCGCCATCGCCTTCGCGAAGGGGCCGCCTCTCGGCGACGACGGCTTAGGTGGTACCACAGTGGCGACATGCGTTCACACGAACCCGTAGGCAGGAGGGGAGCTTGGAGTCGGCCGGGGTTCCCCGACGCAGCGCGGCAGGGTGTCTGCGCGGCGACGCTTCGGGGAGGCTCGAAGCCGCGAAGGCGCCGTTCGAGGGCCGGCGGCGCCGGCCCGAGTCCCGACCCGCTGGAAGAATTGAGTCGACTCGTCGATCAGCCGCCGGTATCTTAACGCACTGCATCGGACGGCCGGTGATACCCGGCGGGCGTTCGGGGCACCCACCATAGGACCGGTGGAGAGTCGGCCTTGAACCTCGCCCCGCCAGGGAGCCGGGTCGAGGCGAGCCGGTCCGACGCGGAGGCGGCTTGGGTCTCACGCTGATCCGGAAGAGCCGGGGCACCCGCCCGAAGCGCGATCCGCGCATCGCTCTGGTGCTGGCCGGCGGCGCGGTCTCGGGAGGCGCCTTCAAGGTCGGCGGCCTCAAGGCGCTCGACGACTTCCTGGTCGGCCGCAAGATCACCGATTTCGACACCTACGTCGGGCTGTCGGCCGGATCGATCCTGGCCGTGGCGCTCGCCAGCGGCGTCTCGCCGAGCGAGATGATCAAGGTGCTCGAGGGCCGCAGCCGGCGCATGGACCAGCTCCGGCCGACGGACTTCTACAACCCGAACTGGCGCGAGTTCGTCGAGCGGCCGGCGAAGCTGGCCTATGACCTGCTCGCGTTCCTGCCCGGCGTCGGCGCCGACTTCGTGCGCACGCTGCCGGGGCTGCCGGACGCGGTCGGCGCCCGGCTGCGCACGTTCGTGAGCGCGCCCAGCTACGCCAACTTCGAGAAGGCCGCCCTCGCGCTGATGCAGCACGTGTCGCCCACGCGCGAGATCCCGGCGCTGACCAACCACATCCCGTCGGGCTTGTTCGACAACGTGAGCCTGGAGCGCTGGCTGCGCCGCAACCTCGAGCGGTTGCGGATGCCCAACGACTTCCGGGCGTTCCTGCGCAAGCGCGGCCGTTCGCTCTACATCACGGCGTGCGACCTCGACACCGCCGAGCGCGAGCTGTTCGGCCCCGACGAGTGCTGCGACGCGACGATCGCGCAGGCGGTCCAGGCCTCGACGGCGCTGCCGCTGTTCTACCGGCCGGCGCGCATCAACGGAGTCGACTACGTGGACGGCGGCGTGCGCACCACCGCCAGCATCGACGTCGCGATCGAGAAGGGCGCCGACCTGATCGTCTGTTACAACCCGTTCCGCCCGTTCCTGAACCGGATCGACGCCGAGGGCGACGGCGCGCCCTACTTCGCCAACGGGCGCTACCTGGCCGACCGCGGGCTCAAGATGGTGCTCAACCAGGTGTTCCGGACCCTGCTGCACTCGCGGCTCAAGCTCGGCCTGCAGCGCTATCTCACCGACGACCGCTTCCAGGGCGACATCCTGCTGCTCGAGCCGCGCGAGCGGGACTTGGAGTTCTTCAACGTGAACCCGATCGCGTTCTGGAAGCGCTCCGACGCGATCCAGCACGGCTTCGAGTCCGTGCGCATGACCCTCGAGCAGAACTTCGACGCCGTCGCCGAGGTGCTCGGCCACTACGGCCTCGAGATGAGCCGCGACGCGGCGCGCAAGAAGGCCGATCGGGTGCGCGCCGAGCGCGGCTGGAACGAGCCGGGCGGCGAGGCCCCCGAAGCCGCCGCCGATGCGGGCCGCGCGCCGCTGCGGCTCGTGCGCACCGAGAGCGCCTGAGCGCGAGCGGCCCGAGCCGGCGCTCCGACCCGGCAGCTTCGCCCTGAACCGACCGTTCCGTCAAAGGGCTTGCCCCGCGGGGTGAACGCTGTTACACTGCGCGCGCCTTCGACACCTGTGTGCCCCCCCGAACACGCTCGCGGGACGATCGCCCGGAGCTCGCGTGTCGTGCGGGTGAGAGGCGTGTGATGTGTACGCTCGTCGTCCTCCACCGTTGCGCGCCCGGCGCCCACCTCTGGGTGGCCGCGAACCGCGACGAGTATCTCGAGCGTCCGGCCGAAGGGCCGGCGCTGCGCGAGGGCCGCGACGGCCCGATCGTCGCGCCGCTCGACCGCCGGGCGGGCGGCACCTGGTGGGGACTCAACGCGATGGGCCTGTTCGTCGCCATCACCAACCGCCCGACCGCGCATCTCGACCCGGCGCGCCGCTCGCGCGGCCAGCTCGTCGTGGACCTGCTCGGGGCGGCGACGGCCCACGAGGCGGCGGAGTGTGCGGGCGCGCTCGAGCCCTCGCTCTACAACCCCTTCAACCTGGTCCTGGCCGACGCGTGCGACGCCTTCGCCCTGGTCTACGAGGACGCCCCGGCCCTGCTCCCGCTGGCGCCCGGCGTGCACGTGGTGGGCAACGCGGACCCCGACGCGCGTGAGGTGCCGAAGATCCGCCGCACGCTCGAGCGCGCCGAGCAGGTGGCCGCCGGCCCGGCGGACGCGATTCGCGACGGCCTGGCCGCGATCTGCCGCACCCACGGCGACGATCCCGACCCGAAGGGCGACACCTGCGTGCACCTCGGAGGCTACGGCACCCGCAGCTCGACCCTGCTCCGGCTCGGCGCCGCCGGCGACCGCCTCGAGCACGCAGCGGGCCCGCCCTGCACGAGCCCCTACCAGGATTTCACTCCTCTCCTGTCGGAGCTGGGTCGTACGGCCCGGCGCCACCCGGGGGAGACGGCGACGAGGAAGGCGAGTTGAGAAGAATCGGCAGCAACATCCGGAAGCAGAACTCCGACGCGAAGACCCATCGCGTCGTGAAGAACATCATCCGTTACACGGCGGAAGAGCCGCCCCGCAACGAATATCCGAAGAAGATCGTCTCCCCGCCCAGCCCGTCGGGGTGCTGCAACGAGGAGAATCGCGAGATCGTGGGCTCCACCCGCGAGATCGACGGCTTCAAGTTCGCGTACAAGATCTGCAAGGAGTGCGGCTACGCGCTCAAGTTCTACTACCCGGCCACGACGGGGACCAGCGAGGCGGTGACCAACTACCGCCAGTGGAAGCGCTACATGGTCCAGTGACGCACGCGGCGTGCGTCACCGCTGCGGGGCGGTCCGGCCCATCGTCGCCTGCCGCTGGCAGGCGTGCGGACCGCCCCGCCGACGTCGAGGACCTCGGCGCTCCCGCGCGGCTATCCTCGCCGCGTGCCCGGCCCCCGCCCCCGACCTCCGCGCGCTCCGATCCGGTCCCTCGCCGACGCCGCCGCCTGGCTCGAGGGGCTGATCAACGTCGAGCGCCGCCCCGACGTTCCCTACGCCCGCCTCGGCCTGGACCCCGTCCGGCGCCTGCTCGCGCGCGTCGGCGACCCGCACGCGGGCCTCTCGATCATCCACGTCGCCGGCTCGAAGGGCAAGGGCTCGACGGCGCTGCTCGCCGAGGCGTTGCTGCGCGCCCTCGGCGAGCGGGTCGGCACCTTCACGTCGCCGCACCTCGAGCGCTGGACCGAGCGCTTCCGGATCGACGGCCGCGAGGTGGAGGGCGATCGGCTCGCCGACGCGGTGGCGCGCCTGCGCCCGCACGTCGAGGCGCTCGCCGCCGAGGACCCGGCGCGCGCCCCCACGTTCTTCGACGCCACCACCGCCGCCGCGCTGCTGCTCTTCGCCGAGGCTCGCGTCGAGCGCGCCGTGCTCGAGGTCGGGCTCGGCGGACGGCTCGACTCGACGAACGTGGTGGACCCCGCCGTCACCTGCATCACCACGATCGAGCTCGAGCACACCGACAAGCTGGGCGCGACGCTCGCCGCGATCGCCGCCGAGAAGGCCGGGATCGTGAAGCGCCGGCGCCCGCTGGTGCTGGGGGCGCTGCCGCCGGAGGCCGAAGCGGTGGTGCTCGAGCGCGCCGAGGAGCTCGAAGCGCCGGTGTCGCGGCTGGGCCACGACTTCACGGCGACCCTGCTCGACACCGGCCTCGACGGACTGCGAATCCGCTTCCACGACGGGCCGCTCGCAGCCGAGGTGGTGCTCCCGGTGCTCGGCCCCCACCACGCCGCGAACGCGGCCCTGGCGCTGGCCTGCGTGCGGCGCCTCGGCGCGCACTGCGACGCCGCGCTGGCCGAGGCGGCGGTACGCGGCTTCGCGGGCGCGGAGCTGCCCGGACGGGTCGAGATCGTCGGGCGCTCCCCGTGGCTGGTGGTCGACGCCGCGCACACCGCCGCCTCGGCGGCCGCGCTGGCCGAGGCGCTGGCCTGCCTGCCGCGCCGCGCCTCGCACCTCGTGCTGTCGGTCTCCGCCGGCAAGGACCTCGGCGCGATCCTCGCGGCGCTGCTGCCGCTGGCCGGCCAGGTCACCGTCACGCGCGCCGAGCCGGCGCGCTCGCTGGCGCCCGAGGCGATCGCCGCCGCCGTGCGCGCCGCCACCCCGGGCGCTTCGCTGCGCGTGGTCCCGAATCCGCACCTGGCGCTGCGCGCCGCCCGCGAGGCGGCGGGCGGCGACGACCTGGTCGTGGCGACCGGCTCGGTCTACCTGGCGGGCATCGCGCGGCGCATCTGGCGGGAGGCGCCCACGCCCGTGCGGGTCAGCCGGCGTCCAGCGACGCCTTCAGGTGTCGGAAGACCGCGGCCGGCGTGAAGCCCTCGTGCGGCTCGGGCGGCGCCGGCGGGCGGTTCCCTTCCAGGGCCCGCGCGGCGCGGGTGGTGCTGGCGATCGCGCGCGCCAGGCGGCGCGCGGTGATCTCGTAGTTCGAGGGCCGGCTGCGCGCGAGCCACAAACGCCGCAGCCGGGCCGCGAGTGCGCGCTGCTCGCCGGCGAGCGCGCCGAGCTCTCGGGCCAGGGCGCGGCGCGCGCGAGCGTCGAGGCGCACCGGCCGTTCGCGCCACGCGATCCAGCGCTGGCCCGCCAGCCCGCGGCGCAGCGCCAGCGACGAGGCCTCGGCGGCCCAGCACAGCTCCGCGTGGGTGAGCGCGTCGGCGCCGAAGCGCCCGGTGGAGGCGGCCAGCCGCGCCGAGACGCGATCGAGGCGGGCCAGGGTGCGGCGCGCCGCCTTCGCCTCGATCCCGCGCACGAACCAGGCGGCATCGAGGTCGTCGAAGAACAGGAACTGGAGCGGCGAGCCGTTGAAGATGCGGAAGCCCGCGTCGTGCAGCCCGCCCAGCTCGCGGTAGAGCCGCGCGGCCTCGCCGCTGTCGTCGCCGAACAGCACGCGCCCGAAGGCGCGGTCGAAGGCGCCCGGATCGACGTCGCCACTCCACGCCTGCTGAGCCGCCCAGGCGTAGCCCAGCCACGAGCCGCCCAGCTGGTTGTAGTGCCCGCCGTCGCCCCAGTCCGTGATCAGCAGTCCGCTGGCGCCGTGACGCCGTCCGGCGTCGGCCCAGCGCGCAACGTTGATCAGCGCATTCTCCATGCGCGGGAACAGGCAGTTCCACGACGAGGTGCCCGGGCACACCCAGAACTCCAGGCCGTGCTTCGCGAACACCTGCACGCGGTCGAAGTCGAACTCGGCCTCGTACCACCACTCGCACAGCAGCACGTCGCGATCGAGCTCCGCGATGCGCTCCGGGTGGTGGTGCACGAAGTCGGCCCAGATCATCGGCCGGCGGCCGAGGCCGCGGGCCAGCTCGCGCACGCGGCGCACGTGCTCGAGGAACAGCCCGCCCGGGCCGAGCGACTCCGCCAGGGCCTGCGAGCGGCCCTTGCCGAGGTCCCACGGCTCGTCGCAGTTGGCGTGGAGCAGCCGCGAGCGGAAGTTCGGGACGTACTCCTCGTAGAGGTCGCGCAGCAGCTCGTAGCTGCGCGGATCGGCGCAAGCCAGCGTCCAGCGCGCGTCGGTCTCGGCCAGCTCCGCGTAGGCCGGCAGCTTCAGCACGTGCTCCATGTGCCCGAGCGACTGCAGGTTCGGCACCAGCTCGACGTGACGCTCCGCCGCGTAGGCGTCGAGCGCGCGCAGGGTCTCCGCCTCCAGGCCCCAGGCGTCGGCGCCGATCGCGGGATGCCGGCGCCAGCGGAAGGTGTGCTCGACGTAGAGCATCAGCACGTTCAGCTTGAGCCGCACGCACAGGTCCACGAGCGCCCGCAGCTGCGCCTCGCTGGGGACCTTGCCGCGCGACACGTCGAGCATCACGCCGCGGTGCGGGAAGTCGGGCGCGTCGTCGATCTCGCAGGCGGGCAGGCCGCCGCGCGGGTCGACGAGCTGGGCCAGCGTCTCGACGCCGTAGCGCAGGCCGGCCGGGCCGGCGGCGGCGACCTCGGCGCCGTCGGGCGCGACCCGCAGCC
>Ga0209706_10001218_pt1 | contig 14591 bp, 9 predicted proteins | sample PPLLaktember2015_6_FD_187263 | JGI IMG/M metagenome (GOLD analysis project Ga0209706, IMG submission 187263) | Freshwater sediment microbial communities from Prairie Pothole Lake near Jamestown, North Dakota, USA - PPLs Lake P8 Core (1) Depth... | ecosystem: Environmental > Aquatic > Freshwater...
GCCCCGGGGCCGGGCACAAGCCGGCCGACGACTCGCAGCTCATGCCGATCGTCCCGCCGTCGGCGCCGAGCGACAAACCGGGCACGTAGCTCACGGCGCCGGCACCCGCCGATCGTCGCGTGGCTACGACGCCCGCCAGGCGAGAGACTGTCGGTCTCTCGTGGAAAGACTGTCGGTCTCTACCAGGGTGCGGAATTGCAGTGGTTCGCGTGGGCACGGCGTGTGCTCTCGCCGCGCTCTCGTGACGCTCGCCGCCGCTCGCTTCGCCCTGCCCTTGCTCCTCGCCACGGCCTGCTCGTCGGCCGGCACCGACGAGGGGGCCATCGACCGTCGCCCGCTCGGCAAGGCCGACGCGGTCGGCAGCTGCCGCCTCGGCGATGACCCCCAAGGGGCTCCCGCGGATGACGCGTGCGGCGGCAAGTCGGAGGGCAACTGCTGGTGCGACGACGAGTGCGCCCGGTTCGGCGACTGCTGTGCCGACAAGGCCGCCGTCTGCGAGGACCTCGGCCTCGCCATCGACCGCGTCGACGGCGAGGCGACGTTCGACGCGCTCGCGTTCCGCGGGCAGGACGGGCTCGTCATCGGCAAGTCGGTGAAGTTCGTGATCGACGCGCGCAACCCGGCTGCGCCGCAGATTCGGTTCATGAACGCGAACTTCGACGGCACGCTGGCCGACCCGCGCGCGAAGGAGCTGCACTACTACTTCGCCCGCGAGACGTTCGACATCCCCGAGTCGGCGAGCGCGTTCAACGACGTCACCTACTGGGCGCAGGACAAGCGCTACTTCGCCGGCACGCTCCAGCAGTACCGCACCGGCGTCGACCAGGCGCCGCTCTACGCGATCCAATTCTATCCGCAGGACGTCATCGCCGAGGCGACGGTGCTGCGCGCCGCCACGGCCGTCGCCGCCGCGACCGATCTCGACGATGCCCGCCTCGCCTTCGTCGCGACCGGCCCGCAGCAGACCACCGCCACCATCGGCGACGAGCTCGCGGCGATCGGCGTCGAGTCGCTCGGCCTCGACGACGTCCTCGGCGCGCTCGACTACATCCCGATGCAGACCGGCGAGGCCTGGGGCTTCCTGCGCATCTTCCCGCAGGACCAGGACCAGCTGTCCGCGCTCGACATCCCCGTGTTCGCCGAGCTCCCGCTCGATCTCACCGTCGTCGCCGCCTCGATCACGGTGCAGGTGCAGGACGCGAGCTCGCACATCAACCTGAAGTCGAAGGAGCGCGGCACGCCGAACATGGTGCTGCGCTCGGGCGGCCCCGAGCACGCCGACCTCGCCCCGTTCGCCGACCGGTCCGTGCACCTCGTCGTCGCCGCCGACGGCTTCACCCTCGAGGCGACGACCGAGGACGAGGTCCGCCGCAAGCTCGCCGAGAAGCTCGACAAGCCGTGGCGCGAGCTCGCCATCGACCCCGACGCCGACACGATGTCCGTCGACGATCTGTGCCCGAGCGACGCCGGCGCGTGCACGCAGGTCGCACCGCGCTTCGGCGGCAAGGTCGGTGGGCTCGGCTTCCTGCGCCACGCGGACGTCCTCGGCACGACCGAAGACGCCGGCAGCCCCAGCGACCGTCTCGACTACGACATCGCCCCCGCGGCGGTGGGCGTGCCGGTGCGCCACTACTTCGAGTTCGTCGCGCACAACCCCGAGCTCGAGGCCGCGCTCGCCGACTTCATCGCGAAGGAGAAGGCCGGCACGCTGTCGGTCGCCGAGCGCGTCGCGGCCATCGCCGACATCCAGCAGCGTTTTTACGCGGCCGAGCTCCCACCGGGCCTCGTCGAGGAGATCACCGAGGTCATCCGCGCCACCCTGCCCGCCGGCGTCCTGAGCGTGAAGATCCGCTCGAGCGCGAACGCCGAGGACATCCCCGGCTTCGACGGCGCCGGCCTCTACGACAGCTTCCGCGCCGATCTCGACAATGTCAGCACCAAGGCGTGCCGCCTCGAGGTCGACGAGGACGACGGTGAGCTCGAGATGAAGCCGAAGACGACGGCCTGCGCCCTCAAGGGTGTGTACGCGAGTCTGTGGAACAAGCGGGCGGTCGAGGAGCGCTCGTTCGCTCGCATCGATCACGCGACCGCCGGCATGGGCCTCGCCATCGTCCGGCGCTACGCCGAGAACGCCGAGATCGCCGCGAACTCCGTGGTCGTCACCCGCGTGCTGAACTCGAGCGGCGTATACGGCTACACGTTCAGCAGCCAGGCCGGCAACAACGTCGTCACCAACCCGGCCGCCGGCACGTCGTCGGAGACGATCATCGCCGCGTTCCTGCCGGGCATCGATCCCACGTTCACAGTCACCCGGTTCGCGAAGCCCACGCCCGAGTCGCCGGTGCTCGATCACACGGTCATGACGACCGAGCAGCTGCGCACGATGCTCGACATCACGCAGTCGGTCGAGCTCGCCTACTGCCGCGCGGTCGCGGACTACTACCCGGGCAGCGCCAGCGCGTGCGACGAGGCGCTGTTCGACGTCGAGAAGGCGCGCGCGCTCGACATGGAGCTCAAGCTGTTCGTGAACGGCCAGTTCCACGTGAAGCAGGTCCGCGAGTTCGCGGGCAAGTGAAGCGAGTCCCCTGACTAACGCCGCGCGTAGTGGCTCGCGCGCACGAACGAGTCGAGCGCGCTGGCCAGCGCCGGATAGCGCGTGCGCAGCACCGTCTCGTCGCCGGTCGCGAGCGCGTGCTCGTACCAGTACGCCGCACGGTCGTGGCGGCCCGCGGCCGCGAATGCCCAGCCGAGCAGCGCCGCGGTCGGTCCGACGGCATCGAGCTCGCGCACGAGCGGCGCCCACTCGTCGAGCTCGCGCTCCACCGACTCGACGCGCCCCGACACGAACGCGCACAGGAGCGTCACGTGCACGCGCCACAACGCCGCGAGCTCGTCGCCCGGAGGCGCCGGCGGCAGCTCCGCCAGCCGCTGCCGCGCCTCCTCGGTCGCGCCGGCCTGGGCGAACAGCAGCACCTCGGACGCGAGCACCTCGAAGCGCCGGCCCATGTCGCTGCCTGGGCGCACGCGCTCGAGATCGGCCGCCGCACCGATCCACCGGCGCGCACGCTCGAGCTCGCCCTGCCGATACGCGAGCGCGCCAAGCACCACGCACGCGCGCTGGCGCTGCTCGGGCCTGTGCCCGCGCGCGTGGGCGAGCGCCCGCAGGCTCCGCCGGGCCCGCGCCAGGTCGCCGCGCCGCACGAGGTCGAGCGCATGCGCGAGCCGGACGTCGTCGTACAACGTGACCTGCAAGAGCACCGTGATGATCGCGCTGACGCCGTAGCGCAGAATGGAGCGGAGTCTTGGCATGAGGTGATTAGTCGCGAAGATCGACAACTTCGACGCCGGCCGGGACCTGGTACACAAAACGGGAGGCCGGAACGCCGGTGTTCATCTTGAACGAGCTGACCAGGTACGTTGTCTCCTTGCCGTGCTGGTCTACGATCTCCACCTTGTGAATAAGCCAGTCGGATGCGTGCACCCAGAGTTTCATCGTCTTCATGAGTGCGGACGGATCACGAGGGGTGAGTTTCAGCACGAACACGTCTCCGCGCGGCCCCTTTTCACGGCCGGTCAACATCGCCTCAAAGTCCTCTGGTGCCGCGGTGAGGATTCTCTCGGGCGACAGCGACCTTTCGTCAAGACGAAACCTATCGACGAGCACCTGGTTGTTCTCCTCGGAGTACGACCAGACCGTCTCGCCGTCCGTGACGACGAGCTGGCCCTCGAACTCAATGCGATACTTGTGCTCCTTCTTGAATTGCAGGGTACCGGAGATTTCCTGCTCGATCTTTGATCGCGCGAACTTCACTTTCTGCGAGAAGCGGACTTCTGCATCGTCCATCTCTTCATAGTTCTTGTGCACCCGTGCAAGCACTTCTTCGGCGGAATCGCCTGCGAGGGCCACGACGAATGCGGCGACCAGCACCAGACCGAGGACCACCCTTCGTTTCTTCATGAAACCCGCCATCTCCTTCCTTACCCCTGCAGTAGATCGTCAAGAAGCGATTCCGACTCCACCAGTACTTCGCGCGCCTTGCTCCCGTCAGAGAGCCCGACGATGCCGGCTGCCTCGAGTTCATCGACCAGCCGCGCCGCCCGCGAGTACCCGATCTTCAGCCGCCGCTGGAGAAGTGACACCGAACCCTGTTGGTATCGCACGATGATATGGGCGGCTTCCTCGAAAAGCACATCGCGACCGCCTTCAGCGCTCTGCTCAGTTGACCGACGCCTCTCGAGCGCCGATGGAAGCAGGAAGGGTTGTGTATACCCCTGCTGATTCCCGATATGGTCAACAAGCGCATCCACCTCGCGCGGGGTAATCAAGGCGTTCTGCAGCCGAACCGGCTTGGGGCTGCCGGCGGCAAGATACAACATATCGCCGTTCCCCAGCAGCTGCTCGGCTCCGTTCATATCGAGTATGGTCCGCGAATCGGTCTTCGACGCAACCTGATAGGCAATGCGTGCAGGGAAGTTGGCCTTGATGACGCCGGTGATGACGTCGACGGAAGGCCGCTGCGTTGCTACGATAAGATGAATTCCGACGGCACGGGCCAGCTGTGCAAGACGCGTGATCGGCTCTTCGACCTCCCTGGCAGCCGTGATCATCAGGTCCGCGAGCTCGTCAATCACCACCACCAGGTACGGCATTTTCACATGCTTCACTTCCTCGGTGTCTTTCAACCCGCCGGCAGCAAGTTTCGCATTGTAGTCCTGGATATTCCGGACCGCCCCTTTGGAGAGCAAATCGTACCGGCGCTCCATCTCAAGCTCCGCACCTTTCAAAGCGAGTACGGCATTGTTGGGGGTCGTGAAAATGTCCTCGGCTATATCGGGCGATTTTGCCAGAAAGTGATTCTTGAGCTTCGCGTACTGGGCGAGCTCGATCTTCTTCGGATCGATGATCATCACTTTCAGTTCCGAAGGGTGCATCCTGAACAACAGACTTGCAAGCATGGTATTGATGCCCACGCTCTTTCCGGACCCTGTCGAACCAGCCATGAGTATATGCGGCATCCTGCCCAGGTCGTCGGTGAACACCTCGCCTGCAATGGTCTTTCCCAGGGCAAGGGGGAGGTTTGCCTGTGAATCCCGAAAAACACCCGAGTTCAAGATGCTCCGGATCGTCACGATCGAGCGGTGCGAGTTGGGTATCTCCACGCCCACCGCGGATTTCCCGGGTATCGGCGCCATGATCCGGATTCCCCGGGCAGCCAGCTTGAGTGCGATGTCGTTTTCCAGGCTCACGATCTGGCTGATCTTCACACCCACCGCGGGAACGAGTTCATACAAGGTCACCACCGGACCGGGGGTAACGCTTACACTCTCAAGCTCTACGTCGAATTGAAGCAAAGTTTCCCGTAAAAGCTCCGCATTTGCCTGGAGTTCTGCCTCATCGACGTCCTCCTTCCCGGGCCTCGGTGTATCCAGGAGGTCGATCGTCGGGAATGAATACGAAATCTCTTCCTGCTGCGGTGGACCCGTTGGTCGTGGCGGCGCTTCGGAAACATCTTCCTCCGCCCCGCCCCTGCTGTCCGAATCTGACTTGTTCTTTGTGAAATTCAATGTCCTGGTGAGAGCGGGCTTTGCCGCGGCGGTGTCGTCAACATCGAGTGCAGGCTCCGCTTCCGTCGCACGCGTGATGCGCACCGGGGCACGTCGGACAGGTGGTGCTTCTTCCGCCTGCTCGGCATCTTTCCGATCGCGGGAACGGACGGGAAGTTCTCCCGCATCGCCCTCTTCCTTCTCCTGCAGTTCCCGTTGTCCCTTCAACTCAGCTCTCGAATCACGCCACCGGCTGATCGCGTCCAGCAGCTTGAGCCAACCGCTGTGCATCCGCTCCGCCATTGAGCGCACATCCAGGTCCGCACTCACAATGATGGTAATGAACATCGCGACGACCAGAACGATGCTGCCTCCGGCGCGGCCAAGAAGATGGGCCAGCACGGTGGAAAAAAATTCCCCGACTGCCCCGCTCCAGACTAGCGACGGACCTGTTTCCGGGAGAATTCTTCGCAGCATCCCGAAAGCCGTGGAGAGAAGGATCAGCCAGAGGAGCGCGTAGTTCGTAAACATCACCGCGCGGCTATAGTCTCCCTTCCGCAAGATCGTCCACCCCCACATCAGAAGGAGCAACGGAAGGACTAGCACACTGTAACCGACGGTCGAACGGATGAGGAAATCGGAGATGATTACCCCCACGAGGCCCAGCCCATTGTGCGTTGTATCCCAGAGAGTGCGGGCAGCGGGATCGCCGCGCAGAGCGCCCCACAGATGCCCAAACCGCACATCCGCGTTTGCTTCATCGGCGGGGTCATACGTCACGAGGGAGATCAAGGTGAGCGCGGCACACGCGATGAGGAGGACCGCCACGATGATGTGTTTGCGTGGTGCGGACGCTTTGCGCGCTTCTCGCCTGGAGGTGGTGCCGCCGTTTTTCGATCGATTCTGTGTTGCCATTGGGTACCGCTCCACTCACACTGTTGCCGGTGCAGCGACGGATTCGCGGTGACCATTGACCTTCCGCAGCCGCAGCATGTTGTCGTCGAGAAAGGGCAGCACAGGGACTGTGTCCACGCCGGCACAGTACACCAGATCGTCCGCAAAGCCAAGGCCGTCCAGAAACTTACCGTGTTCACATTGACGCAGCATGCGGAGGATGTTCTTGTAGTACCCGCGGTACAGGGAGTGAGCAGCCAGGGTTGCATCGCTCATGGGAAGCGGCTCGTCCTCTCCCTCGTTCAGTAAGTGCACAAGCATCCCCGCACACACGGCATCCTCCAGCGCAAACCCGCCGGCGTTGCCGGCACAGAGGATCTCCACTTCGGATGCATTAGCTTTCACAAATGCGGCCACGGCGTTGATATTGACAAAGCCGCACACCAGCGTGTGCAATGCATATTTCGCCCTCAGAATGAGTGAGGACCCGTTGGTTGTGCTGTAAACAATCGACTTGTCGCGCACCCGCTCACCCGAATATTCCAGCGGAGAATTTCCGAGAGAGAAGCCTTCGATGATTTTGCCGTTTCGTTCTCCGCCGCGGATTGTTACATCACCCGCCAGATGACCCGCGATTTTTGCAGCTGCTTCCACCGTGGGCGTGGGAATCACTTCCCGTGCGCCGTTGCTCAGCGCAGCGATCACCGTCGTGCTCGCCCGGAGCACGTCGATCACCGCAACAGTTTTCCCGCGCAACGCCAGTTCATCAACCTGATACGGCGTGAGATATGTGCGGACAGGTATCATGCCGGCCTCTCGAGGAACGGAATTGTCACTACAGTCGCTGGAATGGGTTTGTTCCTGATCATGATCTGGATGGAAGTCCCCGGCTTGGCCAGCGCCACCGGTACATATCCCATGCCGATCCCGTTCTCCAAGGTCGGGGAGTATGTTCCGGAGGTCACCACACCAACTTCACGTCCATCGGCGCTGATGGGGTATCCGTGACGCGGAAATGCCTTCTCCGTCAGGGTGAAACCCACCAACCTCCTCTTCAGTCCGTCTCGTTTCGCACTCACCAGAACATCACGTCCGTTGAACGCGCCTTTGTCAAGTTTCGTGATCCACCCGAGACCCGCCTCGAGTGGATGAGTGGTCTGGTCGATATCATTGCCGTAGAGGCAGAAACCCATCTCAAGCCGCAGCGTATCGCGTGCCCCAAGGCCCGTCGGCCCGATTCCGAATTCTTTTCCGGCATCCATGAGCGCCCCCCATATGCGTTCACCGGTTGCGCGGTCCGACGGGAAGTAGAGCTCGAACCCTGGCTCGCCCGTGTACCCCGTCCGGGAGATCACCATGTGCTGCCCGGCCACCTTTCCGTGCATCCAGTGGTAATACTCAAGCGGTCCGAGATCGATATCGGCGAGTTTTTGCACCGTTGCCCGGGCCTGGGGGCCCTGAACCGCAAGTAACGATGTCGCATCGCTGACATCCTTCAAACGCACGTCACCGGACAGGTGCCTTTCCATCCAGGCAATATCTTTGCCAATGTTGGAGGCATTGATGACCGTCATGAAGTGGTCGCCCATATGATACACCAGCAGGTCGTCCACAATCCCGCCGTCGTCGTAGCACATGGCGGAATACTGCACCCGCCCCGGGGTGAGTTTGGCCACGTCGTTGACGGTGATGGTTTGAAGGTACGCGAAGGCGTCCGCTCCCCACACTTCAACTTCCCCCATATGCGACACGTCAAACACACCCACGTGAGTGCGGACGCGCTGATGCTCCTCCACGATGCCGGAATACTGCACCGGCATTTCAAAGCCCGCATACTCCACGATCTTACCGCCGAGTCCGACATGAATGTCATAGAAGGCCGTGCGTTTCAGCGCCATGGTCGCAGCCTATTTGTAGTTGTCGGTGACGTCTTTATCCTGTGCACGGGAGATGAACCGGAATTCACCGATCGGAATAGTCCCATCCACCTCCAGCTTGATCAGCACAAAATACTTCAGCATGATGCGCTTCAACCGGCTGAGAGTCCCTTCGCGAAGCGAAGTGGCAAGATTCGGGTTGACGCGCAACACGAGCCGTTTTTCGTGCGTCTCGGTCTTGAACCGCCGGAGCCACCGTTCGATCTGGTTCAGGGTGGTAGTCTTCGACTGGACGAGCCCGCTGCCGCCGCAGGTCGGACAGGCCTCGGTGAAGCTGTGCAGAATGTTCTGGCGGATCCGCTGGCGGGTGATCTGCACAAGACCGAATTCCGTCATCGGCAATACAGTCACTTTTGCACGGTCCTTCCGGAACTCCTTTTTCAGCTCCTCATACACCTTCTTCTTGTTTTTTTCCTCGTCGAGATCGATGAAGTCACACACGATGATCCCGCCGATATCCCTCAGCCGCAGTTGCCTCGTGATTTCCCGGGCCGCTTCGAGGTCCGTCCGGAGAGAGTTCTGCTCCTGCTCTTTTTTCGGGGCGTAACGCCCGGAATTCACGTCGATCACCATCATGGCTTCCGTTGGATCAATGATGATGTACCCGCCGCTCTTGAGCCACACTTTCCGGGCGAGGGTGGTCTCGATCTCCTTCTCCACGCCGAACGCATCGAAGACTGGAGTCTTGTCGCGGTGCAGCTCGATCTTGTCGAGCAGTTGAGGGGACGTGTACTTGATGTAGGAGGAGATCTCTTTGTGGAGCTTCCTGGAGTCAATGACCACGCGGGAAACGTCGTTCGAAAAGAGATCGCGGATGACGCTCGATGTCGTCGCGAGGTCCTTGTACAGGAGACAAGGTGCTTTCTCGTTCTTGACGCTCGTCTCGATCTCGCGCCAGGTCTTGATCAGATCCTCGAGGTCGTTTTTGAGGGAGGTCTCCTCCTTCCCTTCGGCGACGGTGCGAATGATGACACCGAATCCCTCCGGAAGGATCGCCTGCACGATCTTGCGAAGACGTCGCTTCTCGCGAAAATTGGTCACCTTCTTGGAGATGCCGATCTTGCCGTCGAACGGAAGGAGAACTAGGAAGCGGCCGGCAAGGGAGACTTCGGAGGTGACACGCACACCCTTCTTTCCCACCGGTTCTTTGATGATCTGAACGATGATTTCCTGCCCCTTTTCGAGGTGGACCTCTCGTTCGGTGTGACGCGGTCGATGTTCCGGGGATTCTGCGGCAGGCGAAGGAGCACCCTCTGTGTGGTTGTTTTCTCCCTCTTCCTCATCATCATCATCACCGATCATGGCCGTATATTCGTCAAGCCGGTTGCCGATGTCGGAAAAGTGAAGAAATCCGTCCTGCCCCAAACCCAGATCGATAAATGCCGCCTTGATACCGCTCATCACCTTGGCAACTTTGCCGAGGTAGATGTCCCCCACCATTTTTTCCTTGTTGGTGGTTTCAACAAAGAGCTCTGCCAGTCGCCCTTCTTCGGTAATCGCGATTCGGGTCTCGTTGGCGGCAGCGTTGATAATGATCTCTTTCTTCATATGGAACTGTATGTGGTAGGCTGTATGCCAGCTTCAGCGGCCGGCGATCCCCACAGCTCCGGAACGAAGTGAGCAGGCTCTCGAATAGGAACGAGAGACACACGGTTGTGATCACGTCATACCCCTATCGTTAACCGTACTGTGGGACGAATTTCATTTGGTAACTCTGGCCCCGCCTCAGGAAAGAAAGGATAGCGGCACGCCGCTTCATCCTTCACCTGAACACTCCAGGGGTAAGTTACGAAATATCATTGAATCTTGCAATGCCCTCAAACAGAAAGAGGCCAAGCACCCTGCGTCACACCTTGGGGTACCGACCGTTGCTTCCTTCCGGACCTGGCGGGGTTGAGCACCTTGCGGTTGCACAGGACTTGACCTCAGTGGAGCTGATCGGGGTCGAACCGACGACCTCCTCGTTGCGAACGAGGCGCTCTCCCAACTGAGCTACAGCCCCGGGACAATTGACTCTTTCCGGCGCATAAATGACAACATGTCAATGAAAGATAATAAGAGATGCGTGAAGAAGCAAGAGGGAGAACCGCGGCACGATACCCTTGCATGTCGGATGAAGGGTTCGTATATTAAAAGTCATTGCTCCCGTGGTGTAATGGATAGCACGAGTGACTACGGATCACTTAGTGTGGGTTCGAATCCTGCCGGGAGCACCAGATTTTGCCGCTTTTCTTTCGCTTCCTTTCTAAAAGTGTTGACACTTTGTTGACAGTCGTGTTGACACCTCCGATGCTGTGAAATGACACGTCCGCAAGGAGCGTGAATCACCGCACCCGCGTACCTCCGCAACGGCGTGAACTCGTCGCATACTCCAATACAACAGGAAAATGCTCCGCCGCCCTACCGGGACGGCGGCTCTTCTGATATAATAGGCGGGAACAATATCAGTGGCACGACGTGTTGCTAATTACGATGGTAGCAAGCTGACAGAGCAAGGCCCTAGATGGTCGGTACGGGGCCGTAAATCTCACGAGGAGGAGGGCCTGTCAATGAGAGTCCATGAAATAGTCCAGAGGCTGGAAAGGCAGCCTCAGAAAAGGGCCGATACAGTCACTCAGGAAGAAGCAAGACGTGCTGACAACCTGTACCAGAAATTCCTGAACTACTTTGAGGGCCTTGGCGGGAATCCATGGAACCCGCCGACCGAAGAAGAAATGAAGTTTCTTGCCGAATACATGGGGAAGGTTGCGCGTCGAGGCGAGCGACACGACCTGCCGACAGAGTAGGACCTCGATGGGCCCAGGAGGAAGAAGAAAAGGCAAGCAAGCTCTACGCCAAGTATCAGTATTATCGACTATGCCGGGATTCGGAAAGTCCGTTGAACCCGCTGCCCAGGGGAGAGATGGAATACCTTCTCGATGTCATGAGCAAGATGGCGCTTCAAGGCAAGAGACTTAGCCTCCCGAATAAGACGTACAGGGCCACGAATCCTTGACACTCTCGGGTCTTCTTCTCCCCTCATTATACGACCTTCTGCTTGACGCCGGCAATGAATATCCGGAATCTCCCCTCATAAGCCGGTCTCATCGCATACCACGCTGACATCCCGAAGAGACCCAGCAGGAACCCGATTGCAGTGTTCGTCGCCCTTTTCGGATGCTCCTTGCGAACGGGCGGACGCGCTACATCAAGCACGTTCACCATGGTGATGTTCTTGATCTCATCGATCTTTGCCAACTCGTATTGTTTCTTGAGTTCCACGTAAATCGTGGACTTCACCGTCACTTCCCGGATCATCCGTTCCTGGATCAACAGCAGCGCCGGCGAGTCCAGTATGCGGCGGTTCCGTTCGCGGAAATTCTTGAGCGCATCCTCTGCCTGCCGGAGTTCCCTTTCCACCTCCTGCAGTCTTGCGCTTATCCACTTCGCCTGCTCCGTGGCCGTGTTGATTCTCTTCAAACGCATGAATAGATCCAACTGGCCTATGATTCCGTTCAGCGCATCCGCCGCGAGCTGCGGTTCTTCCATCTCCAACGTCACCAGCACGGTACTCGTCTTGTTGTCATAAGTCGTGGTCATCAACCCACGGATCTTCCGCAACGCCTTATCCATATTCTCCTCACGAGTCTTCTTCGTGAGATCGAAGTACTTGATCAGGTCCACGGAATCGGAATAGCGATCTGTCGCATATTTTGCTTCGATGACCGGACGGAGCACTGTCTCGCTGGCCAGGATGGTCGGATAGAGACGTGAAATCTCAACACCCGGAACGGAAATTCCCGCAAGCTGGGCAAGCCCGGAGAATTGACTCATGCTGCCCAATTTGTTCCTGTCGGTTTCGGGTAGCAGCGATGCCGAAGCTTTGTACGTTAAGTCGAGTATCAGGAAATTTACGATTCCAGTAACCAGGGCTATGCCTAAGGCAACGTAGAGCACGACTCTGCGTTCTTGCCAGACGGGTGCAAGGACTTCGTGCAGTTTCCGGCCCGGTGAGCCCTTGCCTTCTTCAGCTCCGCTCATGGACGCTTCCTTGGTTCATACGATTGCACGCATTATTTCGAAACCTGAATCAGCGCAACGGTGATAGCGGCAAGACTGGCAAGTATGGTCGCCAGATCACGCAAAATGGGAAGAGTTGTATCAGGCTTGTCGAGCTCCTTGGGCACGAGAATCGTGCTCCCGGGGAGAATATCACCGTGCTCCCATTTTTTCCCGCCCGGAAGAAACACCACCGTGTTGCCCTCTTCCGCTTCTTCCTTATACCCACCGGCCTGCTGTATGTAGTAGCTGAGACCTTCCCCTTCTTCAAAGAGCACCGGCGACGGCACATAGACTTCGCCGCTAACGTAAACGACATCTTCGGTATATGCCACGTGGATGGAGTCGCCATCATAGACCACAAGGTTATCGCGTGCCTGAGGATCATCGATTGCGTTCCGAAAATCCAGCGGGACGAGTCCAGCATTGTTGAATTTCCTGAACAATCGCGATCCCTCCAAGTATGCGCCGGGGCGCACCCCCCCGGCCCTCCTGAAGATATCCGCCAGGCGTTCCCCCTCGGTACTGATGGCGTAGACTCCGGGAAACATCACAAATCCAGAAATATGGACAAACTTCTGAAGGGAGATCTTCGGATTGAACGGAATGAAGAGAACATCAAGGTCGTGCAACGGCAAATCGTCCGGGATTCCCTCTTCCCAGTATTCCTTCCGGCTGTCAACCTTGATGATGTGCGCATAGCGGCGCAAATCCGTCGTATCGACTCGTGACAATTCCCAACCCACAATAGATGCCGCGTCGGCAAGACCACCCGCCATCACCACGAGATCCGCAATGTGCATTTCATCGAGGCGTGGATATTCACCCGGCTTCTGAACTGCGCCGAAGATCCTCACCGTGTGGCGTGGGGAGAACTGGCTTTCGCGATAAATGACGACGCTGTCCTCGTTCTGCAAAAGCAAGTTGTCCCGCTCGCCGCCGGCAAGTGCAAGCCGCGGGTTGAAACCGAAGACCTGCTTCCGGAGATTGGGTAGTGTACGGAAAAGGGTCCCTCGCTCGGAGAAGGAACTCAGACTGAGGCTGTCCGCGGCACGGATCAAATCCGCAACCCTCATTCCCGGCAGAAGCTGGAATGGCCCCGGCTTGTTCACGCTCCCCCCGATGACAACGCGATTCTGGAACCGTGCCTGGAGTTCGTATACCGTCACGACATCCCCGGCTTCCATCGCGAGCGGACTCGTGAGCAGTGACGGCAGGCTGCCAAAGTTCACGTCGAAATCCAGGATGTCGCGATCGTATTCATCGCGGCGGGCGAAGGGTACGACCCGCTCGATGTGGAGACGATTCGCGTACGCGTCAAAACGCAGCCCCCCCGCAAGGGTCACAAGGTCTCCGAGGTGCTCTGTCTCGAGAAGCTCGTAAATCGCCGGACGGAGAATTCGGCCGACGATGGCGGCGCGGCGCATGACCGGCTTTACGAACACAATGTCACCATCCTGCAACGGCACATCCGCGGATCTGTCGCCTTTGAGGATGTAACTGTACAGATCGATCCCCACGAGGGACTCTCCCTTGCGCATCACCTGAATGTCACGGAGCGTACCTTCGGTAGTCGGCCCGCCTGCAAGATACAATGCATGAAGAACGGTGGACATCGAAGAGAGCGCATACCCGCCCGGCTTTCGCACCTCTCCGAGCACCAGTACCTGAATAGTCTTCAGTTTTCCGATGGATACATCCAGGAACGCATTCGCTCTGCCAGATCGGGTGGCGAGACCCGAGTAGACAGTCGACATCCGGCGAAGAAGCCGCTCACGGAACTGCTGGATCGTAAGTCCCTGTGCCAGCACGGGTCCGACGTCGGGCACATGGACGTTTCCTTCACGGTTCACCTGCAACTGATAATTGAGTTGGGTCTCTCCCCACACGGTGATCACCACGTCATCACCCACACCCAACACATACGATGAGGGTGTCGCCACACTCAGCGACGGCACGAATGTGGAAGGCGGATAATGGAAAAGGGCATATCCGAACGGTTGGATCAGTGAATCGATACTTTGGCGGCCGTGGAAACCGGCCACTGTTTCCAGCATGAGTGGAGGAGGGATTTCCACTGAGGGCAGGATACTGTCTGATCGCAATGTGGACGAGTTGGCGCCCTGCCAGAGAACACGTGGATCGGTTGGAACACCCCTGCCGATATCCCCTTTCGCC
>Ga0209706_10001219_pt1 | contig 14586 bp, 15 predicted proteins | sample PPLLaktember2015_6_FD_187263 | JGI IMG/M metagenome (GOLD analysis project Ga0209706, IMG submission 187263) | Freshwater sediment microbial communities from Prairie Pothole Lake near Jamestown, North Dakota, USA - PPLs Lake P8 Core (1) Depth... | ecosystem: Environmental > Aquatic > Freshwater...
CCGAAAGAGAATGGGCCCGGACCAAAGGTCCGGGCCCGACAGAGGCCCCGGGGGCAGGGCTCTGGAGGAGGAGGTTACAGTGGCGCGACGAAAGTCGCGGCAATGGGCCCGGTCAGAGGGCGCTCGCAGGAGTCTGCTCGCATGCCAGAGCCACTTTGCTGGAGCCGTCCACGCCAGGCAAGTGGCCGACAATCACCGTTGGCTCGAGCCGGACTAGTTGCATCGAAGGTGACGCGATGAAAGCTCCGCCGGCAAAGGCGACGCTTCCGAGTCCCAGCAGCGCTGCAAACGTGGCGCTCAGAATCCGGGCCTTGCTTGAAACTGCGTACATTGTGTGCTCCCGTTCCTTGGTGTTGCTCGCGTCGTGTTGAGCGAACTCTAGGGAGCTTGCGCATGTCATGCGACCGGAGTGCGACGAATCGCACATTCGACGGCGCGAACTGCACGCCGCAGGCATGATCGGAACGAAATGAAATCGGCCGCGACGAAACGCCACTGGCTGGAGTGAAACCGTTCTGTCGGCGGGTACTGCGACCGACCGTCGCGTCAGTTGACGCCGACGACTCGCAGCACGAGGGAGAATCCAAGCAGGACCCACCCCGCCCGACCGGCGTACTCGGCCCAGGGATTGGCCGCACGCAGCTTTTCGGCTTGTTGAATCAGTTCTTCCCGCTGCCGCTGTGGGCGGGCAGCAGTGTTTTCTTGGCCTGCCTTGACGATGGCGCGCACGAAAGGGAACTGCACGATCAGCGAGAGCATCAGCAGCGACGCACCCAGGTCCCCGATGGCCTGAGCGAAGTGACCTGCGCTCAGATTAAGCAGCGCGAATCCGGTCATCATCGCGCTCAGGACGAAGAAGACCTTGCGCCAGACGCGTTCGCCGGGGCTGAGGTTGCGGGTTTCGTTCATTTGCTGCGACTCTTGGGCCTGCATCAGCAGATGGGGCCGGTGCCTCGTCCCCGCAAGATGCGGCGGACGAAACCATCAATCCGCCGGCAAATGCTAGTCCTTTTCGCGCCGGGTCGTGGATCCCAATTGCCCGTCTTGGTTGCGCTGCCGGCAAGTGGCAAATCTTGCCGATTCCGTGAACTCGGACGCTGATCCGGGGCAACTGGCCGGCTCGAGGCTGCCAGTTGCCCGCGGTCCGCTATCGGCGCTTACGGCTTGACGGCTTGCGGCCGCGACGCGCGGTGCCATGCGCCGATCTCATCACGCGTCAGGCTGCCATCCTTGTTCGCGTCGATCGCATCGAAGTGCTGGGCAAACATCGGAGAGGCTCCCGCTTCCTCGCGCGAGATGAGGCCATCGCCGTTCGTGTCCATCCTGGGACGATGCCGGTGGTGGCCCGACGCCAGGCGGATTTCGTCTTTCGACAGCGTGCCGCTGCGGTCGGTATCCATCGTGTCGAATCGCTGCGCCAGGCGCGGTACCGACTGCGCCTCCTCGCGGCTGATCACGCCGTCGCTGTTGGAGTCAAGATTGGCCCGATGTCCGTGATGCTTCCAGGCGGCGCGCAGTTCCTCGGCCGACAGCAATCCGTCCTTGTTGGTATCGACGGTGTCGAACTGACTGGCAAGCCGCGGCGACGCCTGCGCTTCTTCGCGCGACAGGTTGCCGTCACCATTGGTATCGAGCTTTGCGCGGTGCGCGCGGCGATGCGCCCTTCCGGCCCTGAATTCGTCGGGCGAAAGGAACCCATCCTTGTCCGCATCCAGGGAGTCGAATGAAGTCGCGAGCCGTGGATGAGTGGCCGCTTCGCTTCGGGACACCTTGCCGTCACGGTCGGCGTCGAGACTCATCGGACGCGGCGGCGCCGCGTTTGGCTTGACGTCAGGGGCCGCAGATTGGGCCAGAGCAGCGCCGGCGAAGGAAAGTGCCACCGCCAGGTACAGAGCATTGCGTTTCATCGAGCATCTCCTGCAGGAAAAAGTGAGGCGATGCTGATTCAACGCCGGCCCCGGCCGGCCGACGACAGTCGTTACTTTTGCTTACCGAATGCCCGGCTGGCGCGTCACTGCGACTTCGCGCCTGCAGGCGGTTGGGGAGGAACGGCCGGCGGCTGCTGAGGAGGCACGGCCGGCGGCTGCGAAGCCGCAGGGGGCACGAACGGACGGGGGCTCGGAGCTGCGCCGCTCGGGGCCGTCAGCGTATTGCCCTCGCGCGTGAAGTTGGGCGCGGGCGGAGGTCCGCCAAAGGACACGGTGGACCGCGCGGGGAGCCGAACCTCCTGGCGCATCCCGGAAGCTTCCAGCACTGCAAGTTCCGGCGTGACCTCGATCAGTTTCATTCCAGGCGCAACTTCCTGCCCGACGAGAAACACGCGAGCGGGCCGGCCGTCGACGACCAGAACGGCGCTTGAATCCTCGCCCGCTGAAAAGACCCCGAGCGCCTGCACATTCGTCGCGACCGCCTGCACGACCTGCACCTTGCCGAACATTCGCGCCGCAGCCATGGGATCGGGATCGCGCAACGGCGGCGGCGGCAACGGTGGCGGCGCAGCCGTCGGCGCGGGCGTGAAGATCCGCAGCGCCCAGTACCCGGCGATCGCGACCACGATCGCAAAAAACACCAGGTGAGTGGCAGCGGCAGCAAACTTTTTCAGCATCTCGGGTCCAAAGGCGGCGCTCGATGATCTGCGCGCAACTCAGCGCGCGCCCTCATCCTCTCGCATTAGCCCGGCATGACATCCCCTTTCTGAGGGGTCCGATGCCGGAATCGCGTTGATAATATCCGTTGCTCTTCCTACTGTCCGCGTCGAAAAGCCCGAAACTTCAAGGCGTTCGGCGCGTATCTTCAAGTTTTCTTCCGATTCGGCCAATGTTCTGATGCCCCTGATGATCGACCGTTCCCGCCACCGCTCCCCATCGCGCTCGTTCGGCTTCACGCTGATCGAGATCATGGTCGTCATAACGATCCTTGGAGTGCTGGCCGCGCTGATCGTGCCGCGGGTGGTCGGCCGCACCGACGACGCAAAGATTGCGGCTGCCAAGCAGGACATTGCAACGATCATGCAGTCGCTGAAGCTCTACCGGCTCGACAACGGGCGCTATCCGACCACCGAGCAGGGCCTGCAGGCGCTGATCACCAAACCGGGCACCGAGCCGATGCCCACCAACTGGAAGCAGGGCGGATACCTCGAGCGAAGCTCGGTGCCGCTCGATCCCTGGGGCGAGCCGTACAAGTTCCTGAACCCCGGGGTGCGCGGCGAGATCGATGTGTTCTCGTTCGGCCGCGACCGCGCCAACGGCGGGGAAGGTCCGGACGCCGACATAGGATCGTGGTCGCTATAACCCCCCGCTACCGCCTTCCGAAGCCCGCCGGCGTCCTGCGCTGCGCGGGCTTCACTCTCTTGGAGATGCTGGTCGTCATCGTGCTGGCCGGCATCCTGATCTCGATCGTGACGATCAACCTCACGCCGGACCCGCGCCAGCAACTGCAGCGCGAAGCGCAGCGGGTGGGCCAGCTGATGGCTTTGGCGGCCGATGAGTCGCGGATCCGCCAGATGCCGATCATCTGGGAAGCCGACCTGCGCGGATATCGCTTCGTCTCCGAGGTGGCGGGCGAACGCAAGCTGATGACCGATGACGACATGCTGCGCGAACGGTCATGGGAGAACCCGCTCACTCGCCTGTCCGTGCTCGACGGCGGCGGTCCGCAGCCGGCCCAGGTGCTGCTGGGTCCGGGGGCGCCGCCCGTGCGAGTCGCGATCGCGCGCGAATGGGTGCAGCCGCGCTGGCGGCTCGAACTGACGACCGAAGACGGCTCGGTCCGCGTCGACTTCGACGAAACCGGACGCGCCCAACTGGCGACCGATCGATGAACGCACGCGGCTTCACGCTGCTCGAAGTGCTGATCGCGCTCGTAATCATCGGCGTGGCGCTGGCAGCGTCGATGCGGGGCGCGATGTCGCTGACGACGACCGCCGAATACACCCGCCAGAAACTGATGGCCGTGCTCACGGCGGAAAACCGGCTGCTCGAGCTGCGGCTTGCACGCGAACGCCTCGATCTGGGCGAGCAGACGTTTGCCTGCGAACAGGGCGGCATCAACTTCACTTGCACCCAGGCTGTCAAGCCGACACCGAATCCGTTCTTCCGGCGCATCGAAGTCCGCGTCTTCAGCGGCGATGACGAGGGGAACCGGCGCCAGCTGTCCGAACTGATGACCGTGTTGCCGACCAATCAATGACGATCCTCAGTCACCGATTCCGCGGATTCACGCTGATCGAACTGCTGGTCGCGATCACCGTGCTGTCGATCGTCTCGCTGATCGCCTGGCGCGGTCTCGACTCGCTGGTCGCGACGCGTGAACGGCTCGAGCCAGAGGTCGACGAGGTGCGCGCGCTGCTGACTGCGTTCGGCCAGATGGAGCGCGACATCGGGCAGGTTCCGAACCCGGCCTTTCTCGGGCTCGCCACTTCGCCGATCAATGTCCGCATGGTCGATGGCGTCGAACTGCTCGAACTCTCGCGGGTCGCACCGGTGGTCCCGGACCGCGCAACGGAAGTCCAGACCGTCTTTTACCGCGTCGTCGAGGGAACGCTGATGCGGCAGGCGACTCCGCCGCTGCCGGGGTTCGAGCGCACCGACTCGGAACGGTTCGAGACGGCCAGACTGCTGAACAGCGTGCAGGCGATGCGGATACGCATCTGGCAACAGAGCATTGGCTGGGTCCCCGCGTTCGACCGCCCCGACACCGAGGCGGCCCCCGCCGCCGGGGGTCGCAGCCAGACTCCTGCCGGCATCGAAGTGACGCTCGAACGAAATGACGGCAAGCAGTTCCGCCGCGTCTTCCTGGTGGGCGCATGAGAGTCCTGCGCTCCGCGTTCGGAAAGTTAAACAGGCGACCACGGCATGAGCGCGGCGCAGCCGTGCTTCCCGCCCCTCAGGGGCGGGCCGGGGTGGGGTCTGCATACGGCCGTCCTCGCGATGAGCGCGGCGCAGCCGTGCCTCGCGCCCCTTGGGGGCGGGCCAGGGTGGGGTCTGCATGCGGGCGACCACGCCATGAGCGCGGCGCAGCCGTGCTCATGGCGCTGTTCGTCGCCACGCTCGCCACGCTGATCGTCACCGGACTTTTCTATCGACAGTTCGTTCTGCTGCGAACGATTGAAAACCAGCAACTGGTCTCGCAGAGCCGCCTTTTGCTGCGCGGAGCCCTCGACTGGGGTCGCGCGATCCTGCGCGAAGACGCGAACCGCTCGAGCTATGACGCGCTGTCGGAACCGTGGTCGCAGCCCCTGGCGGAGACGCGGCTCGACCAGCTGGGCGAAACCGCGTCCCTCGCCTCCCTGGCATCGATCGCAGGCTCGATTGAGGACGCCCAGGGCCGCCTCAATCTGCGCAACCTCGTCGACAACGGGCAGGTTGTCGAGCGCGAGCTGCAGGCATTGCGGCGCCTCGTCTCTCTGCTGCAGTTGCCGGAGCAGACGGCCGACCTGATCGCGCTCAGGATGGCAGAGGCGCTGCCCGCCTCCGTGCTGCAGGATGAAGAAGGAAAACTCTCGGCCGCGGCCCTGGCGGAGCGCGACAAGCCGCGTCCGCTGCCGCTGATGCTGCCGCATGACATCGTGGGGATCGCCGGCATCGCGCCTGAGGCCGTGCAGATCCTTGCGCCGTACATCGTGGTGCTGGACGATCGCACGCCGGTCAACGCCAACACCGCACCGCCCGAAGTCATCGCGGCTCGTGTCCCGGAGATGAGCCTGTCTGAGGCGCGCGCGCTGGTGGCGGAGCGCGAACGGATCTCCTATTTCAATACGACCGGTGAAGTGCGGACGCGGCTCGGCACCAAGGGCGCGCAGGTGACCGATGCCGACCTGTCGACGATGTCGCGCTACTTCTTCATCCGTGGCGAGGTGAAACTTGACCGGGCAGTGACGCGCATGGAAGCTCTGGTCAAGCGCGGCGCGGCCGGGCAGGTGCAGTCCGCGGTGGCCGTGCTCTGGACGCGCGAGATCTAGACGGCCGACGAAAAATGAAAGAAAAGACTCTCCAGCGCCTGCTTGTCTTTCTGCCACCGCGTCGCTCGCTCGCTGGGCGCGCGCAATTGAATTCGGGAACCGTGGTTTCCTATGTAGCCCTCGGCGGGCGCGAAGCGAGCCGCGGCGAGACGCCGATCGCGCTGCTGCCCAAGGCCGGCGCCGTCGATCTCGTGTTCGACTCCTCTGATGTCTTCATCACTGCGGTCGAGGCACCGAAGCTGTCCGAAGGCAAGCTGCGGCTGGCGCTGCCCAACATGCTGGAGGACCGGCTGCTGGCGGAATCGGCCGATTGCCACTTCGCGTTCAACATCCCGCGTGGCGGCACCGGCACGACGACGATCGCAGCACAGCCCAAGATGCCGGTCGCGGTGATCGATCGCGGACTGCTGACGCGCGCGCTCGATGTGCTGATCGAATCCGGATACAGGGTGCGGGCGGCCTACAGCGAGATCTACACGGTTCCGGCCCCGGCCGCCGGCGTGCTGTCGGTCCGCGTCGACAAGGGACGTGGCATTGCGCGCTCGGCCACCCACGACGGGTTCGCGTTCGAACTGGCCGCAGACGGGAGCACGCCCGCCACGCTGGCGCTCGCCGTGCGTCAGCTCGGCGTCAAACGCATCCAGGCCTTCGGTCGCGACGGCGGCCGCATGAGCTCGCTGGCCTCGCCGCTGAACGTACAGATCGACGTCAGCGCCCGCGAAGCGGACATCGCGAGCACGGAAACCGCCGTCAATCTGCTGCAGGGCTCGTTTGCGCAGGGCGGCATGATGGGTCAGATGATGGGCGCCACACGCCTGCCCGCGCTGACCGGGCGTGGAGCGAAACGCGTCATGGCCTGGACCGCGGTGGCCGTCGTGGTCGCGATCATCGGCATGAACCTTTACTGGCTGAAGCTCGAAAGCGAGTCCAAGGCGATCCGCGGACAGATGGAAACGAGCTTCCGGTCGAACTTTCCCGAAGCCACTGCAGTGGTCGATCCGATCGTGCAGACCAAGCGGCAGCTCTCGGACCTGCGCGCTCGCGTCGGCATCCCGTCGGCGAACGATTTCTCGGTGCTGAATGCGCGCACCGCGTTGCTGCTGTCGGCCGCGCCGGTCGGCAGCGTGGCCGGGATGGACTATCGCGACGGCGCGCTGAAGGTGAAATTCAAGCCCGGCGTCGTCGAGAACCCGGCGCTGCAGAACGCGCTGCGTTCCGCCGCCGTCCAGCAGGGACTCGCGATCCGGTTCGAGGCCGACGGTTCGGCCCGGATCAGCGGGGCGGGATCATGATCGAAGCCCTGCGCCAGTTCTGGGCCGAGCGTGCGCCGCGCGAGCGCAGCATCCTGCTCGCGGGCGGCTCGCTGCTGGTCGCCGTCATCGCATACCTGGTTCTCATCGAACCCGCCTGGACTGGTATCGGCCGCCTCGAGAAAAGCCTGCCGCAACAGCGCGCGAGCGCCGCCGAGCTCGACGCGTTGCTGGGCGAAGTGAAGGCGCTGAAAGCGCGGCCGCAGGTCGCAACCGTATCGGCATCCGAGTCCCGCGGCGCACTCGAAGCATCGCTTGCGCGCGCCGGGCTCAAGGCGGCGCGCATCGTCCCGCTCGCCGACGGCGATGTGCAGATGACTTTTTCCAACGTGCCTTACAGCAGCTGGGCGCCTTGGCTGGCCGGCATCGAACGCGAACTCGGCGCGCGTGCGACGGCGGTGACCGTCACCGGAAAAGATGCAACACCGGGCAATGTCGATGTCGAACTTGCGTTGCGCCTGGCACGCAAATGAAAGCTGCTGACGATGCGGACCTTCGTGTATGTGATTGCGGCGGTGGTCATGCTGGTGCTGACAGCGCTGGTGATCGCCCCGGCGCAGTGGGCGGCGAGCGCCGTGCGCTCGGCGACGTCCGGCCGGATCGAACTCGCCGACGCCAGCGGCACACTTTGGAACGGCTCGGCCATACTTGTCCTCGCGGCATCCAGCGACCCCGGGGCTTCGCGCGCCAGCCTGCCCGAGCGCCTGTCGTGGCGTCTGAGTCCGTGGTCGCTGCTGGCGGCCCAGCTCGACCTGACTCTCACTCATCCGTCAGCGCTGACGCAGCCGCTTGCGATCCGCGCGCCGCTGATCGGCGGCGGAGCCTCGACACTGGGAACCGCGACGCTGCGACTGCCGGCTTCACTTCTGGTCGGCCTCGGCGCGCCGTGGAACACGATACGGCCCGGCGGCATCCTGACGATCAACTGGGACCGCCTGCAGATCGAACCGAACCGCCTGCTCGGCAATGTCAGCGCGGAATGGCAATACGCGTCGAGCGCGCTGACGCCCGTTTCACCGATGGGTCATTACCGGCTGCAGACCAATGGCATCTGGCCCGGAACTCAGCTGGAATTACTAACCATTTCGGGTCCCCTGGAGCTCAAGGGGAGTGGCACAATTCCCGAGGGTGGGCGCTTACGCTTCCTGGGACGCGCCCAAGCGATGGCCGGCACCGACCCCGGTGTAAAGGCGCAACTGACGGGGCTCATCTCGCTGCTGGGGCGGCGGGACGGCGAGGGGGCCCTCTTGAACTTCGGTGGTTGACATGACGAGCAGGCGCACCTTCTCTGGCGCAGGCGGGCCATCACTGTCCCGCGCTGTCGCGCTTGCGGTCGCGCTGTCGATGACCGCCAGCGCCGTGGTTCCGCCGGCATTCGCGCAGCCCAAGACGCCCAAGACGCAGCAGAAGACCGGTGAAACGGTCATGCTCAACTTCGTCAATGCCGACATCGATGCGGTTGTCCGCGCAATCGGCCAGTTCACCAACAAGACATTCGTCGTCGATCCCCGCGTCAAAGGCACGCTGTCGCTGATCACCGAACGCCCGGTCACCCGCGAGCAGGCCTTTGAACAGCTGCTCACCGCACTCCGGTTGCAGGGCTTCACGATCGTGCAGACCGGCAACGTTGCCCGCGTCGTGCCGGAAGCTGACGCCAAGCTGCAGGGCGGCAACGTCATTGCGCCGACGACGCCCCAGCCGCGGGGCGACCAGCTGGTCACCCAGGTCTTCCGCCTTCAATACGAGTCGGCGACCGCGATGGTGCCGATCCTGCGGCCGCTCATCCCACCGAACAACACGATCTCGGCCTATCCGCAGAACAACACGCTCGTCATCACCGACTACGCAGACAACCTGCGGCGGATCCAGCGAATCATCGAATCGATAGACACGCCGGCCACGTCGGACGTCGAGATCATCCCGATCAAGCACGGCCTTGCGATGGAGGTCGCGACTGTCATCAACCGGGTGCTGGACGAGGGCGCTAGGGCCGCCGGGCAGGCGGTCGATGCTGGGCAGCGCATCTCGGTGCTGGCGGAGCCGCGCACGAACTCGCTGATCCTGCGCGCCCCGAGCCCGGCGCGACTTTCGCTCGCGAAGAGCCTGATCGCACAGATGGACCGCCCGGCGCTGACGCCGGGAAACATCAACGTCGTCTACCTGCGCAATGCCGAGGCGACACGGCTGGCGCCGTTGCTGCGCGCGATCATCGGCTCCGACCCGTCGTACAACCCGCAATCCACTACCGGCAGCGGCTTGTCGCCCTCGGGCGGCAGCGCGACCGGCGCACCGGGCCAGCCGGCCGTGGGTGCGGCGTTGACGGGCGGAACCGCACCGGGCATCGGCGCGATCGCCAGCGGTGGAACCGGCGCTGCGGGCGGCCTGGCCGGAATGATCCAGGCCGACGCGGCGACCAACTCGCTGATCATCACGGCGCCGGAGCCGCTGTACCGGAACATCCGGACGATCATCGACAAGCTCGACGTGCGCCGCGCACAGGTCGTCATCGAGTCGCTGATCGTTGAGGTCTCTGCGGACAAGGCGGCAGAGTTCGGTATCCAGTGGCAATCGCTCGGCGGCCTGGACAACTCGGGCACCAATGTCATTGCCGGCACCAACTTCGGCGGCACCGGCACCAACATCATTTCCAGCGCGCAGAACCTCGGCACGATCGGACAGGGCCTGGCGCTCGGCGTGGTGAACGGGACGATCACGATCCCGGGCTTCGGCGAGATCACCAACCTGGCTTTCCTGGCGCGGGCGCTCGAAACCAAGGCTGACGCCAACATCCTCTCGACGCCCACGATCCAGACGCTCGACAACGAGGAAGCAAAGTTCCTGGTTGGCCAGAACATCCCGCTGATCACGGGCTCGTTCGCGTCGGCTGGCGGCAGCACGGCCGCCGGCGTCAACCCGTTCCAGACCTTTGAACGGCGCGACATCGGCCTGCAGCTGCGGGTACGGCCGCAGATCTCCGAGGGCGGTGTCGTCAAGCTCGCGATCTACCAGGAACTCTCCTCGATCCAGAACACGCTGACCGCCTCGCAGGGCGGGATCATCACGAACAAGCGCAGCTTCGAATCGACCGTGCTGGTCGAGGACGGCAACATCGTCGTCCTTGGCGGCCTGATCGAAGACCGCACCGACAACAGCAAGAGCTCGGTGCCGGTGCTGGGCGATCTGCCACTCATCGGCGCGCTGTTCCGCTACGAGAACCGTGCCCGCAAAAAGACCAACCTGCTCGTCTTCCTGCGACCTTACGTCGTGCGCGACGAAGTGACGTCTTCGGCGCTGGCGATGGACCGCTACGACTACATCCGCGGCCAGGTCGCGGCTGGCGCGCTGCCTGACACATTTGTCTTCCGTGACCTGCAGGGGCGACAGCTTCCCGAGACACCGCCCAAGGCGCCGTCGATGCGCCGGAGGCTGGAAGGCGAGGTACCGACGCTGACCGCTCCGCCGGTCGAGCCGGCGACGACATCCCCGGTCGCGCCTCCAACGCCACCGCCCGCGACGCCGGAACCCGCACTTCCGAGCAGCCAGCGAACGGCACCGATCGAGCCGGTCGCGTCGAAACCGGAACCGGCGCCGATGGCCGCGCCGCTGCCCGCTGCGCAAGAGCCGACTGCTGCTGCTGCCGCGCCGACTGCGCAGCCACCCGCACCGATCATTGACGTGCCACCGCCCGCACCGATGATGGCAGCTGAGCCAACACCCGCTCCTGTCGTTCCGCAACCTCGCCCGGAGTCGGCAGTCCCGGTGCCGCCTGCTCCCGTTTCGGCTTCACCCGCTCCCACGCCTGCACCTGAGCCGGCCCCGGCGACGTCGGCACCGACAGCGCCTGCGGCCACCGGTGCGTTTGCAGCCTCGAGCGCCTCACCGGCGCCGGGATCCGTGCAACTGTTGCAGGTAGCAGCGGTCAATGACGTTGCCCGCGGCCGCGAACTGCAGCGCAAGCTGCGCGAGGCCGGTATGGACGCCTACTGGGAAAGCGTCCGCACGAAGACGGGCGAGGTCGTGCGCGTCCGTGTCTCGGTCGATCCGGCGACGCAGAGCGTGGCCGAGACGCTGGCGAAGCTGAAGGCGATGGGATTCGATCCCATCATCGTCAATCCTTAAGCCCCGGACAGCCGCGGTGATTTCCGCCAATCAATTCGTCCCGTACGCCTTTGCGCGCGACAACGCGATTCTGCTGGTGCCGAAGAGCGAGCGCGATGCCGAGGTGTGGATCAGCGACGCGACGCCGCTTGCCGCGTTGAACGAAGTGATCCGGGTATTTCCGGGCATCGTGAAGCCGATCGTCGTCGAGCCCGGCAAGCTGACGCAGGCGATTTCGCAGACCTACGGCGACCAGGGTGGCTCGGCGCAACAGATCGTCGGCGACATCGAGGGCGAGTTCGACATCACGCGGATGATGCAGGAGGTCCCGGACGTCGAAGACCTGCTCGAGACCGAGGACGACGCGCCGATCATCCGCATGATCAATGCGCTGCTGACGCAGGCGGCACGCGACGGCGCTTCCGACATCCACATCGAGCCGTTCGAGACCTACTCGCTGGTGCGCTTTCGGGTCGACGGCACACTGCGCGACATCGTGCGGCCGAAGCGAGCGCTGCACGCGGCACTCGTATCGCGCATCAAGATCATGGCTGCGCTCGACATCGCCGAGAAGCGCATGCCGCAGGACGGCCGGATCACGCTGCGTGTCGGCGGCCGTCCGGTCGACGTGCGCGTTTCGTCGCTACCGACCGGCCATGGCGAGCGTGTCGTGCTGCGCCTGCTCGAAAAGGACCTGTCCAAGCTCGAGCTGACCAACCTCGGAATGGCGAGCACCACGCTCGAGCGCTTCGACAAGCTGATCCACCAGCCGCACGGGATCATCCTGGTGACCGGCCCGACCGGTTCCGGCAAGTCGACCACGCTGTACGCAGCGATCAGGCGGCTCGACAAGAACACGACCAACATCATGACGGTCGAGGACCCGATCGAGTACGACATCGAGGGCATCGGCCAGACGCAGGTCAACCCGAAGATCGAAATGACGTTCGCGAAGGCGCTGCGCGCGATCCTGCGCCAGGACCCGGACATCGTGATGATCGGCGAGATCCGCGACCTCGAGACCGCGCAGATCGCGGTGCAGGCGTCGCTGACCGGCCACCTGGTGCTGGCGACGCTGCACACGAACGACGCGGCATCGGCCGTCACGCGCCTGATCGACATGGGCATCGAGCCCTTCCTGCTGTCGTCTTCGCTGCTCGGCGTCCTCGGCCAGCGGCTGATCCGGAAGCTGTGCCCGAAATGCAAGCACCCGGACCCTGCCACGCAGGGGTATCGGGCCGAGGGCTGCGGGCACTGCGGCCAGACCGGCTACCTGGGTCGCACCGGCATCTATGAGCTGCTGACGGTGGACGACGAGATGCGCATGCTGGTCCATCAGGGCGCCAACGACACCGACATCCGCCGCGTCGCCGAGAAACACGGCATGGTTTCGATGCGCGCGGACGCGCAGCGCTGGATCACCGCTGGAGTCACCTCGCAGGAGGAAGCGCTGCGTGTCACCCGCGAATAGCTGCAGCGCGGCGTGCGCAGTCGACGTCCCGACCTTCCTGTGCTCATTGCGGCTTCGCCGGCCCGCGCCTGAGCTGAATTCCGTCCCGGCGCTCACTCGAGCCGCGCCGAGATGAGCGCCTTCAGATACGCCGCCGTCGACAACATCGGCAAGGAGCAGACCGGCGTGCTCGAAGCCGATAGCGCCCGGCTCGCGCGCCAGCTGCTGCGTGGCCGGGGCCTGATCCCGCTTTCGGTCGAGCCCGTACTCGCCGACGCCGCGGCGCGCGCCGGCGGGCTCTCGCTGGGACGGCGGCTTTCGCAGACCGAACTCTCGGTCGTCACGCGGCAACTGGCATCTCTGCTCGGAGCGCAACTGCCGGTCGCGGACGCTCTGACCGTGATGGTCGAGCAGAGCGAGAAGCAGCAGGTGCGGGAACTGATGGCGTCGATCCGCACCGATGTATTGGGTGGAACTTCGCTGTCAAAAGCCCTGGCCCGCCACCCCCGGCAGTTCCCCGAGATCTATCGCGCGCTGATCGCCGCGGGCGAGGAATCCGGCAAGCTGGGCTCGGTGCTCGGGAGTCTCGCCGACTACGTCGAGGAACGCGCGAAGCTGCAGCAGAAGATCACGCTCGCGTTCGTCTATCCGGCGATCGTCACGTTCGTCGCGCTGGCGGTCGTCATCGGCCTGCTGACCTACGTCGTGCCGCAGGTCGTGCAGGTCTTCGCGAACACCAAGCAGTCGCTGCCCTTCCTGACGACCGCGCTGATCGCGGTGTCGGACTTCGTGCGCAATTACGGCTGGATCGTGGTCGCCGTGCTGATCATCGCTGCGTTCATCATCCAGCGCGCACTGCGGGTGGAGGCGGTGCGGCGGCGCTGGCACCAGCGCATCCTGACGTTGCCGGTGATGGGAGTGCTGTCGCGCTCGATCAACACTGCGCGCTTCTCGTCGACGCTGGCGATCCTGGTGGGTTCCGGGGTCCCGATGCTGCGTTCGCTGCAGGCCGCCGGCGAGACCATCACCAACCTCGCGATGCGCAGTCGCGTGATGGAGGCGGTCCAGCGCGTGCGGGAGGGCTTCTCGCTCGCGAAGGCGCTGCGCGCCGATGCCGACGAGGAAAAGCGGCCGGGCCACGTCAAGCTTTTCCCGCCGGTGCTGATCCACCTGATCGCCTCCGGCGAAGCGACCGGCAAGCTGCCCGAGATGCTCTCGCGTGCGGCGGACATCCATTCGCGCGAGGCCGAGCGCCGCGCGCTCTTCTTCACATCGTTGCTCGAACCGATCCTGATCCTGACGATGGGCATGGTCGTCATGCTGATCGTGATGGCCGTCCTGCTGCCAATCATCGAGATCAATCAATTGGTGCGGTAGCGGCGGCGGTGCGCGCCGGCTGACCGCTGACGCCGCGGGGGCGGTGACTTTCTTTGTCTTGCCAAAGAAAGTCACCAAAGAAAGGCGCGCCTGCGAAGTCGCCCGCTGCGCGGGTACCCTGCGCTGCTCGCCGCGGCCGGCGGTCAAAGAGGGCCAACCCAAGGCACTCTTTGACCGGAGACCCCGGCCGCCGCTGCGCGGCTCGGCGCCTTCGAAGGCAAACCCGAAAGACAACCACCGTGCACTGGCAGTCGAGCTGCGACGTTTTGCCTTGCTGTTCCGATCGAGGGCGCCGCGGCGGTGGGCTGCGGCAGCGGAGCTGTGCCGGGTGCGTGTCTGAGCCCGTGGCGCCGCGCAGCGGCGATCGGGCGAGTTTCGCGCCCGGCCCGCTG
>Ga0209706_10001224_pt1 | contig 14555 bp, 15 predicted proteins | sample PPLLaktember2015_6_FD_187263 | JGI IMG/M metagenome (GOLD analysis project Ga0209706, IMG submission 187263) | Freshwater sediment microbial communities from Prairie Pothole Lake near Jamestown, North Dakota, USA - PPLs Lake P8 Core (1) Depth... | ecosystem: Environmental > Aquatic > Freshwater...
AACGGCATACTGAAATCGATTGATCTCGAATATGAAAATCCATCATCTTTTAATGATTCTGCAGTAATAATCCGTTCACTTCTGAATATCCTGCTCTTAAAACTTTCAAGGTATTATCATTCTAACGCGGAGGAATCAAACCATACTGACAGCATCTTCATCTACAAAGTATCACAGTTGGTGGATTCATATTTTACAACAGAACATAATACTGGTTTCTATGCATCAGCTTTCAATATCTCCGAAAAGCAGCTGAATGATATATGCAAGAAGCACTTCAACTGCGGTCTTAAAAATATATTGACAGACAGGCTTATGCATGAAGCGAGAAAACTTCTTCTTACAACAGAATTGTCAGTTGCAGAGATCTCATATAAATTGAATTTTGAAGATAATTCCTATTTCACCAAGGTCTTTAAAAAACAGACAAGAATCACCCCAAAAAAATTCCGTGATCTTCATAAGAAATTAGTACCATAGAAGCTCCGGAAATTACCATTTTCTTTTTTCATGTGATTTTACTTTTGGCTAGCTAAATCACATACACCATGAAGAAAATATTTTATGTGCTAACATTAGTGATCGGCCTGGCAACCGGCTGTTCAAAAGAAAATTCCAATCCTCCGATCCAATCAAAGAGTTTTGAGGTAAACTCAACAAGTTCCACAATCTGGAAGTATTTCAGTTTTGCAAAAAACGACACTATCGTGGTCTCCGATCCTCTTACCTCTGAAGAATGGGATCTTGCATTTCAGCGATACCGCATAAAAACAAATGGAGGAATGTCTGGCAGTGGCCAGGGAAGTGCTGCCAATTCTTACCTTAAGGGACAAATCGGATTTGACGCACTTAAAACTGTTCCTGATACTGCAACTTTTTCAGCAGACGCATCTGTTAATATCGCTGTGCAGCAAGGTTATGCAACTTATGTAATTAACCCTGAAATTTATACCTGGTTCACCATTGAACTGGCTACCCAGGGTACACAAATTGTACCCTCCGATTACATATTCTTTATTAAAACCGGCGATGGGAAATACGCAAAAGTATGGTTTAAAAGCTATTACAGCGCAACCGATTTATCAGGGCACGTTACTTTCCAGTATAAATATCAACCTGACGGATCAAAAAGTCTTGAATAATGAATAAAACCAGAGTATGTCGCCGGTCTTTCAGATAATATAAAGGAATTGTTTCAATTATAAACTGATTAGGTCTTCAATATGAAACAATTACTGATGTTATTTCTTTTACTGTTTTCCAGGATATTATGCGCCCAGGAAACTTCAGTTTCCGGTCGAATTGCTTTACCTGATAGCAGTTCAGTTTCAGGTGCAACGATAGTGTTAGTTGGGACTACAGCAGGAGCTGTTTCTGATAACGACGGCGTTTACCGTATTAAAATTGTAAAGTCCGGAACATACACTCTGCGTGTTTCCCTTATTGGTTATGAGACCCAGGAAAAACAGATTGAGATAGCCAGAGGAAATAATTCTGCAGATTTCATCCTGAAGGAATCAAGTATCGATCTGAATGAGGTCGTTGTAACAGGTACCAAGTCAGAAAAAATGTTAAAGAATGTTCCTGTTCTTACACAGGTTATCTATGGTCAAAAGATGCTCGACCTGGGTATCACAAATGCCACCGCCGCATTACAAAATATGGTTCCCGGACTTGATGTAAGCTATTATGGACAAAGGGCTTCAATAACCTTGCAGGGTATGGATTCAAAATATGTGCTTTTTCTTGTCGACGGTGAAAGAATTGCCGGAGAGGTAAATGGTGATATAGACTATTCAATGCTCAATATGGAGAACATTGAGAGAATTGAAGTAATAAAGGGGGCTTCCTCATCACTTTATGGTTCAAATGCGATTGGTGGTATAATAAATATCATAACCAAAAAAATCACCAAATCTTTTGAAGGTAAATTTTATTCACGATATTCAAAATACAATGAATTAGCAACAGGCGGGGGAATAAGTCTCAAAAAAGGGATTGTCGGGTCCAGAACAAGCTTAGACTTTAACCATACCGATGGTTATGACATCACCCCGGAAAGCTCCCACGACTGGACTCAGAATCCATATACATCTTTCAGCCTCAATCAGAAGTTTGAAATCACACCAACTTCAAGGCTTTCCTTTACTCCGCACACAACATATTATCAGTTTGTAAGGGGAAATGTGAGTGCACGTCCAGCCCATGACTTCTACCAGGATATTAATGCCGGATTGAAAGGGAAGTATTTTTTCGGAAATCATTCTATTGATTTTTCATATTACTACGACAGGTACAACATTTATAATGTACTTGAGCTTCTTGACAATAGAAAAGAGACAGTATCGTATGATATCATCCAGACTATCAGGACACAAGGAAATTTTCATATCTCCGATAAAAATAATCTGATAGCAGGATTGGAATATAATAACGAAAGTCTTTTTTCTGTCAGAAATGAAGGCGGTCTGAAAAGCGAAAGAGAGGTGGTTCTTTATGTTCAGGATGATATCCAGCTTGGTCAGCTTTGGAATATAGTTGCTGGAATCAGAACCAGTTATCATAGCAGTTATGGATTCAATGCGGCGCCAAAAGTATCCATGTTATTAAAACAGGGTTTCATGAACTTCAGGGCATCAGTGGGAACAGGATTTCGTTCCCCGTCGTTGAAAGAGTTGTATATGAATTTTGATCATTTCGGAGAGTGGTATATTATAGGAAATACAGGGCTAAAACCGGAATCTTCCAGATATATATCCGGATCAGCAGAATTATTGAGACCATGGAACAACTCTTCAGTTACAGTTTACCGGAATGCGATAACCGACATGATCACCGACAGATGGTTGCCAGATTCTGTCAGGCTTACCCGTCAATATCAGAATATTGCCAGCGCAACGATATATGGCACAGATATTTTATCCAAACAAAAGATATTTGACGGATTTTGGATCAGTGCCGGTTATAGCTATGTTAAATCACATGATAATGAAACGGATCTCCAACTCTATGGCACGACCAAACATTCAGGGAATATTTCTGCCGATTATATAACGAGGGGAAAAAATAATTCATTTTCAGCTCAGATTTATTTTAAGCTTATGGGTGAAAAATTCTATGAAATTACCCCGGAAAAAACATATATAGACAAGCCCTTCAGCACACTGAAGGTAACAATATCTGACGAATACAAATGGCTGAGGATCACTGCAGGAGTAGACAATGTATTCAATGTTATCATTCCGGAAAATATAAACTTCATTTCTCCCGGACGGCGATTCTTTATCGGCTTAAATATCGATTTTGGCAAAATGGGCAGGAGAGGGTTTTAAATCTTTCAACAGGCTGCTACTTTTGTTCATTGGGGTACATTATAGATATATTAAATTCATTCCCTAATATTTACTAACAGAATGAAGCTTATCAAATAACTACTTTAATATATTACTGACCTTACAAATGAAATACTCCGGTTAAATCAAGCAACTTACATATCTTCAGAGAAGGATTTTAATCTTTTAAGTCTCGTTTTAAATGCATTATAAAGCCCATCCGAAGTTTCAGCTAAAGTCCGTTTTGAGTTTGTATGAGGATTGACTGATGTAGCATAGTCAACCTGTTTAATCAACTCTATTGGAATAGAATTTCCACCAGTTAATGATCCTGAGATACCAGCAGCAACAGCAGTAAGGCAGTCCGTATCCCTTCCCATATTAACGCCTGCTTTCATAGACTCCCATGTATTTCCTTTTGTCATTCGCAATATACAGATAGCTTTTGTTACGATTTCGTTAGCGTAACTTTGAGCATAGGGTACTCCTGTTCCGCTATATATTTCATCGAATCGCAGACGCATCTGTCGAAAATCACTACAGTTTGCTGTTAGTTTAAGTGCCCTTTCAATTTCTCCGCGAATGCCAGCCTGCCTTATAAATCTTGTATCAACTTTATCACAATTATCAAGAACAGTTCCCAGCACACTATCAATATTCGCACCAGGTTTAGTCGCTGCTGCAATGGCAATGACGACAACTTCAGCCCAAAGTATTCCTCTACTGTTTGCTGTATTATAAAGCTGCCCAACCTCCCGGATATCATCTATGGCACCTTGAATATCTCCAGCATTGATAAGACCAATAGGATGACATGATCGGGACAGGGACACAAGACCAGAATAGTCACAGTATTTACCAATATCTGAAGCAGGAATGTTTGTTTTTGCCAATGATAACAGAGCTCCTTCAAAAGGTTCAGATATAAGTCCTGGTGCATTGGGATTCATATGATCAACCCAGGAGCGGCGAAGGTCTTCAGCATTGATTTTGTCTTGCTTCTCCAGGATAGCTGTAATCATAAGTTTTTGGCGCTCAACTCCATCTTCAGTTGTCCCTGGCTCACGCATCCAGTTATTGCTGTTACCATAATGATGATAAGGTAACAGCTTATCAAGCGTACCATATTCCTTCTCGATTTTTTCCCACGAATTTCCTTCAACAGGGGCACCCATTGCTGAGCCAATATGGCACCCGGCAATACAGCCAAAGAACTTGTTCCGCAGTTTAACGATGCTTACATCTTGTTCTTCCTCATGCCTATTGTAAATCTCATTCGTTGCCTGTCTCTTTTTATTATTCCTATTATTAGTTGATTTTTCCCCAAATCCCAGGGAGGGAACAGCCAGAACAGAAGCAGATAATAAAGCAGCCTTTTTTACAAATTCTCTTTTTCTCATAATACTTTTATTAGTTTTAAATCACATGCCGCAACTTTCCATTTCTCATAAACGAATTCATTGAAAAAGATCCGGCGTTGATATAAAGATACAAATTATAGTAAAATCTTTCATGGCCACGTAATACCCTGCATAAGCCATTGAACTTTACCACTCTCCGCCAGTGAATTTTGAACACCTCCGGCCAGAGTAAAATCATTAATATCCTGAGAAATATAGTTATGGTAAACTGGCCGGCTAAATGAGGTTAACACTTCGGGCTTCTCAATTAACTCTCTAACCATTTTTTAAAATCCTGTACTTTTTCTCGGCTGACTAATAAGTCATTTGAGTCGTTTGAATTAAGTCTGACCAGCAGACGACTATTGGAATAGCTAACTATATCAGAAATTGCCAGAGAGGATACGATGAATTTACGGTTTATTCTGAAAAACCTTGAAGGATCTAATAAATCTTCCAACTGATCAAGAGAATAACTGATTGCATAATCGTGGCCTGAATTATTTTGAAGGAAGGTATTTTTTACAATGCTATAGAAACATTGAACATCTTCGGTTGAAAACACTCTTATGTGCTCTCCTACTTTAATGACGAACTTATTTTTATAATTTTTTGTGAGTGACTGCAATATATGATCAAATACTTGTACCGGTATTTCTTTGGGTAAAGTGTTCACTTTAAACTTATCGATTGCATTTTTCAATTCCTTCAAATCAACCGGTTTTAGCAAATAATCAATACTGTTCACCTTGAATGCTTTTAGCGCATATTCATCATAGGCAGTCGTGAAAATGACCGGCGTTTTAACAATGGTTTGCTCGAATATTTCAAAGCTCAAACCATCGGCCAGTTGAATGTCCATGAAAATTAAATCGGGCGCCTGATTGGTATTGATCCATTGAACAGCATTGTTAACCGATTGCACAATTCCTAAAATATCAATGGTTGGGTCGTACTTTTTAATTAAACCGGATAGTCTTACGGCAGCTACTTTCTCATCTTCTACAATAAGGCAGTTCATATCTTAAACTTCAATTATTGGCAACTTTACAATAAACTGGCCATCCGATTCCATCACCTCTACGGGCAAACCGGAAAGATACGCGTATCTATTTTTAAGATTCTCCAGTCCCAACGGTTCTTTGCCCGAATTTATTGATTTTTTCTTTTGAAGGTTGTTTTTTACAATTACAAAACCATCTTCAATTTCCATTTGAATTTTCAATGGCATATCGTCCGATATGATGTTGTGTTTGATAGCATTTTCAACCATCATTTGTATGCCCAAAGGAGCAACCTGAAAGTTCTGGTTTTCAGTCAGGCGCGAATGCCATATAAGCCCCTTTCCAAACCTCATTTGTGAAAGGAAAATATAATCTTCAACAAATTTCATTTCCTCTTTTAGTGAAACCAATTCCTTATCGTTTTGCTCCAAAACATATCTGTAGATATCTGATAGTTTCTTGATAAAATCAGTGGCAAGTTCCGGTTTTTGTTCTACTAGTCCACTAAGGGTATTTAAACTGTTAAACAAAAAATGGGGATTTACCTGGTTCTTGAGTGCTTCATATTTTGCCTGCAAGTTTTCCCTTTTTAATTTCTCATTTTTTTCGATGGACTTGATCCAGTTATTTGAAATAAGTGTTGTGTTGTAAAAATAAAATACAACCAGACTTACAACTGTAGTCATAAAAGCCTTTGCCGCCACATCATAAAAAACTTCCTTTCCCGACATCCCCCACAAAAAACGGTCGATTGTGTAAGGTATCATTATACCCATTGAGATCCCATAACCCATAAATACCATAAAGGTGATCAGATTTGTCCTTTTGGGGTTTTTGGCCCAGTCAAGTTTTTTAAAATATTTTCCAATTAATGAATTGCCTGATGCAAAGACAATTCCGTATGCATATCCAATTGAAGTATAAGTAAAATAATAGGAAACTGAGGAAAATATTTTGGGACCCTGAAATAAATATCCTATAAAGGGGGGGAGAACAATAAATAATATAATCCATATAAGGATCCATTTTTTGCTTTTGCTCATGATGTCCAAATTAACCTAAAATTTATTATTCGTAAAAAAGTTACTTTTTGTTATCAATTGCAATGTACATAATTCAGTTTTGAAAGACCAGCTTGTGGATTAACTATAAAGGCTGATAAAAGCGATATGGTTTTTCAAAAGCATTTTCCTGAATTACATTAATATTTATATGTCCACCCCCAGCCCCCGCCTGCGGGGGATAACGCTATGCTTTAACTAATTTCTTGTAATTAATGCAAGCGCCTTTTATACCATCTTTAAAATATTTCTCCTGAACATCAGGAGAGCAATGAAATTTAAGAAAAATCCAATGCATAGTAAAACAAAAACTTTTGATAAGAATGTACTATCTGTTAACGGAACAAGCTTCCAGAAGATGTCATATATCCCCTTTATTCCCCAATAATTAACTGTAAAAACAGCAATCTTCTGCATGATTTCAGGCATAACAAATAAGGGAATCATACTACCTCCTAAACCACTCATAACAAGTACAATTATGCTTGAAAATCCCTGCACTTGTTGGCGTGTTTTAGCAAATGAGGCAAGAACTACACCAAACCCGGAACAGGCAAAGGCTATTGCAAAAATCATAAATATAAGAGAAGGGAGATGATGCATAATATCTAAGCCAAAAACCAGCCATCCGTAAACAAACATAATGATCAGCTGAATAATGGAAATGATATTTGCAAATAACAATTTTCCAAAGAGGATATGATCAGAAGGTATGGGTGCGCATAGTAACTTCTTTAATATGCCTTCCTGCTTTTCATCTAAAAGACTTCCACCTATACCTGCCACTGAAAATAACAGCATAAATACGGAGGTACCTGCCACCGCGTGAACGAGACTTACTAAATCGCCCTCTTCAGAATTGTTCGTTTCTCTGAAAACATAAGCAAACAGCGTTATAAATATGATGGGCAATGCAAAAGTCAGCAACATGTCCTGCTTATTACCGAAGAACAATTTCAGATCTTTCTTTACAAGTTTTATCATTTGTCTCTGAGTTTTTTACCGGTCAGACTTAAAAATACGGTTTCAAGGTTTATCTTTTGAATATCAATATGCCTGATATCCAATCCAAACTCATTGCACATTATAATGATCTTTGATAAATCACCCTGAATATTCATGGAATAAAAGTGTATTGTATCTTCAAAACGTTGCAGATCTTTCCATTCTTTTTCTATTGTATTGTAAAGTTTGTCTGTAAGATTTGTATAAGAAATCACAACAGATTCTTTCGTCGATCCCAAAGTCCTTAATTCATCCAGGGTTCCCTGTGCAATGATTTCTCCATTGTCCATAATTCCGATGCGATCGCACAAACGTTCAGCCTCTTCCATATAATGCGTGGTATAAATGATTGTTATTCCCTCCTTATGCAGTTTCTCTACCACTTCAAAAATCAGATTCCGGCTTTGGGGATCAATTCCTACCGTGGGTTCATCCATAAACAGTATCTTAGGCCTGTGCAGCAAGGCTGTACCAATATTAATCCTGCGTTTCATACCACCGGAATAGGTTTTCACTTTATCATTCTTCCGGTCAGTAAGTCCGAGCAGGTCTAAGGTTTCATCAGTACGCGCTGTTAATACCTTTTTCGGAATTTTATACATGACTCCCCAAAATAACAAGTTATCATATGCTGAGAACTCATTATAAAGAGCTATTTCCTGAGTAACCACTCCAATATTCTTTTTGCAATCCAACGGATTTTTCTTTGGATCATAGCCGGAAATGATTACTTCTCCAACATCCGGTTTAATAATTGTGCTTAGGATGGAAATTGTAGTTGTTTTACCGGCGCCGTTGGGACCCAGCAATCCATAACACTCACCTTGAGGAATGTAGAATGAAATGCCTTTTAACGCTTCAATGGTATCGAAGGTTTTTTTCAGATTCGAAACACTAATCATATTAGTTTATATTATTCTTCTTTTACTATCCTGAAACTAAGACCTGCGCCTCTATTAGCCGGCGTTTCTGTACTGATTTCAATTGTTTTTGAAATCTGAATAACCGGATTGTTATTGTAAATTTCCTGCAGTTTCGACAGGTTATCAGCATTGGGCGATTTCATCAATTCACAAATCGTGTTAAGTAATTCTGTATTTTCTGCCGGCATCTGATCCTTGTCATAAAAAATAAGTGTGTTGTTTTCATGAACTTAATTGTTTGTTGATTAATTATTTCCTGACAAAGGTTTGAGATATTAAGCGTTTATAATAATTTAATACGACGGATTGTTGAAATTTGCTGACGGGTTGTTAGGGAATTGGTCATTGAAGGCGTTGATTGACCATAATCAGCCAGAATAAACTGACCGCAAAAAGCAGGATATAATTACTTGCCGTTTAGTTATGTATATTTATTGCAATTTAACGGATAAAATGTGGTCATTAAATTCGATTTTTGCAATCAAATCTCAACCCAGATTCTAATGAATAAAAATATCATGACGTCAGTTATTCTGTTGGTTGGAGTAGCTTTATTGAACTTTGGAAAATTGCATGCACAGGCCAACTATTATCAGCAATGGCCATCGTTCAGAGGTCCAATGGCTTGTGGCTATCTGGTAAATTCCAAAACTCCCGCCGCCTGGAATATAGATAATCCGAAAGATATAAAATGGAAGACCTCTATTCCTGGATTGGGTCACTCGTCTCCTGTTATCTGGGATAATAACCTTTTTGTCACAACTGCAACAACCAACAAGAACGATGAGTCATTAAAACTTGGACTCTATGGAAATATTGACGAGGCTAATGACAAGAGGGTTCATGAATTCAAAGTCTATTGCCTCGATAAAACCAATGGAAAAATTCTTTGGGAAAGGGTCGCACATAAAGGAATTCCCAAATCGAAACGACACACAAAATCAACCCAGGCAAATTGCACACCAGCTACCGATGGTAAATACCTTGTTGTGCATTTTGGTTCAGAAGGCTTATTTTGTTACGATTTAAAAGGAAAGCTGATCTGGGAAAAAGACATGGGAATCCTTAATCCGGGCCCTTATACCGATCCTGGCATAGAATGGGGTTATGCAAGTTCACCTATAATATATGAGAATAAAATCATTATTCAGTGTGATATACCTGAAAAGCCTTGTATCCTTGCTCTGGATATTACTTCAGGGAAAGAGTTATGGAGAACCTCCCGTGAAGATGAGGTATCAACCTGGTGTACTCCTGCCGTTTATACTAAAAACGGGAATACCCAGGTCATTGCCAATGGATACCGCCAGATATGCGGATATGATTTTGAAACCGGGAAAAAGATCTGGAGGTTGAGTAACGGAGGCGATGCCCCTGCTCCAACCCCCGTTATTGCTAACGATCTTATCTATCTGAATAGTGCACATGGAACCTTTTCACCGATTTTTGCAGTCAGACCCGATGCAAAAGGCGATATCACCCTGGATGCTGCAAGTACCAAAAATCAATACATTGCCTGGAGCATTAAACGGGGCGGGGCATATATGCAAACTCCTCTAATTTATCAGGGACTTCTGTACAATCTGAATATTAACGGTATGCTTACCTGCTTCGATGCTTTGACTGGCGAGATTAAATATAAAGAGAGCTTTAAAGAAGCATTCTCTGCATCCGCTATAGCTGCTGACGGAAAAATTTACTTCAGTGCCGAATCGGGAAATATATATGTTATAAAAGCCGGACCGGTGTATGCCCTGTTAGCTAAAAACTTTATTAAAGATAATTGTATGGCTACCCCTGCTGTATCAGGCAATACTCTATATTTCAGGACTCAGCATTTTGTAATTGCAATCGAATAAAGAGCAGGTACTGCAAACCTCGGCTCAATTTAAATACTTACAGATTCCACTCAATTGGGGAAAAATTGGACCTGACGAATCCTGTCCGGAGAAAGTCCACTGCCAAAAACTGTAGTTGGATATTTGTCGTTATATTATGTATGTCAACTGTTATCAGACCTTCTTATAGTGGTCATGGCAGGACGGATTTTTTAATAAGGGATTATGTTTGATTATTATATATCTTCCATTTGGTAAGCCCAGAACGAAGATAATTTCTGGACTGGAAAGAAGCCCGATATCATGATGATTGCGTCTCCCCTGAGCAGATGGATTTTTATTGAAACAGGCTTTCTTAGATAAATTATGCGGCCTTATTCTTTATAATCAAACACATTAAGGATGGCTAATTACCTTTGAAAATATGCGAATGATATAACTTATTTCTAAAATTATGTAATAAGATTAAGGGTGTATAGACTTTCCTTTGTACCTGAAATTCATTCAAAGCTTAAAATTAAAAAAATGAACACAACAGAATTAAAAGGAAACTGGAATCAGCAGAAAGCAAAGCTCAAACAGAAATTTGCAGTCTTAACTGACAATGACCTTATGTATGAAGAAGGCAGGAAAGAGGAGATGTTTGCCAACCTTCAGATCAAACTTGGTAAAACAAAAGAAGAATTTCACAAGATTCTTTCAGCTCTATAATCATTTGTCTTATCAAATAGAGCCTCAGTTATTTTTAAGTTTTTAAACCAAATTATCTATTAGTTATGAAAAAAGTATTAGTTGTCCTTGTATTAATTATGGCAGTTCTGGCGGTCAATGCACAAGCCACCAAAACCACCGTCAACAAAGAAACGCCCGTCCGCACTACTGTCCTGGTAGCTGATCTTCAAAAAGCTATAACAGACAATATTGCAAAAGATTATGTCGGTTATACTATTAAAGAAGCAACAAAAGTCACTACAAAAGACATTGTTACATATGAAGTAGTTGTTGTCAAAGAGACTGTGACCGAGACACTTGAATATGACAATGACGGAAAATTTGTCAAAAAGATACTTCCGACTCCGGAGAAAGAGTAATTAAAATTGGTATAATCTTACCTTTTAGTTTAGGAATTGTAAATCCATCCACCTGAATTGATTTTCAGGAGGATGGTTTTCCATTCGTGTAAACCGGATATTCCGGGTTCAGAGTTGGACGATTAAAAGGAAAATGTCGGGAATTAAGATGAAATTACGCCTCCTGATGTAGCCTTTTCGATACATGAAAAAATAAAAAGTTCCACCATTCACATTATTGATCATGCCGGGCATTTAAGCAATATGGAAAATCCGGAACAATTCAATAATCAACTCAGGAAGTTTTTTGTAACATTAATATAATATACAATGGAATTACTTACAAAAGAATTGATTCAGGAGCTTCTGGCAGCAGATCAGGCGCCTTGTCTTTCCATATATATGCCTACGCATCAAAAACATCCTGAAAATCTTCAGGATATCATCCTTTTTAAAAATCTTGTCCGGCAAATGGAAGAATCACTGTTGCAAAAATATTCAGCCGGTGAGGTACAAAAACATCTTGAACCTTTCGAAACTCTTGCTGAAGATAATAATACCTGGAATCACACATTTGACGGTCTGGCCGTTTTTAGTGCAACCGGTTTGTTTAAAGTTGTCGGTGTACATAGATCGTTTGAGGAATTGGCTATAGTGGCCGACAGTTTCCATACCAAACCGCTGTGGCAATATTTACAATCTCTTGACCATTTCTACGTTTTGGGTTTAACACTTCGTGATATCCGGCTTTTTGAAGGCAACCGTCACTCACTTACTGAAGTTGAACTCACTGCTGATACTCCAAAAACCATAAATGAAGCACTTGGTGATGAATTGACAGACAAGCATACAACTGTTGCATCTTATGGTGGTACCGGAGGAGGGAGTACGCCCATGCACCATGGTCATGGTGGCAGAAAAGAAGAAACTGAAAAAGACACTGAACGGTTTTTTCGTGTCGTAGCGAATACGATTTACGAACAATATACGAAACCTTCAGGCTGGCCACTTATTCTTGCTGCTTTGACCGAACACCACAGCCTTTTTCAAAAGGTAAATAAAAATCCATTATTGCTAACCAATGGTATTGCAATTAACCCTTCATCAGTTTCACCAGATAAACTGGCAAATATGGCCTGGGAAATAATGGAACCCGAATATAACCTGAAACTTGACAGTCTGGTTGCCAGGTTTGAGCAGGCAAGGGTAAATGGCAAAGGTAGTGATGACTACAGGGAAGTTGCTGTGGCGGCAGTTGAGGGACGTGTTGATACGCTTATTGTTGAAACCGACCGGATAATTCCGGTCAGGATTACAAATCTGGTGACGGGTAATACACAGAAAAAGGATTTGATAAATCCGAAAGTAGATGACCTGCTCGACGATATGGGAGAATTGGTAATGAAGATGGGTGGACAGGTGATGGTTCTTCCAACCGGTAAGATGCCTTCTGAAACAGGGCTGGCAGCAATATTTCGTTATTAATTAAATGGGGAAAAAATGCTAATACAATTTAATACAGATAAAAATGTAACTGGGAGCGAAGGTCTTATAGCTTCGTCAACTTCTTTAATGTCAGAAGAACTAAGCAGGTACAGTCAACAGATAACAAGGGTGGAAGTTCATTTCTCGGATGAAGATGGCAATAAAGAGGGGTTCAAGGATAAACGCTGCATGGTGGAAGCCAGACTTTCAGGTATGAAACCAATCGCAGTTACCAACCAGGCAAATACCTATGAACAGGCGTTTTTTGGCGCCATAGACAAATTGAAAACTTCTTTGGAAAAAATAACCGGACGTTTGAAAGATTATTAAAATGGAAAAAATAAATACAGGTGCCACCAGGGCAGAATACATTGAAGTAGAGCCTAATGTTCGTCTTCATGTTACGGATGCAGGCGAAGGAAGACCAATTATATTGATACATGGTTGGCCATTAAGTGATGAAATGTACGAATATCAATACAATGATTTGATTAATGCTGGTTTTCGTGCAATCGGAATTACCCTGAGAGGATTTGGTAAGTCAGATAAACCTTACGGGATGTATAATTACGATAAACACGCATCGGATATAAAAAAGGTTCTAAGTAAACTTGACATAAAAGATGCTGTTATAGCTGGCTTTTCGATGGGCGGATCCATTGCAATTCGTTATGTGTCTATATATAATGGAGCTCATGTTTCTAAGCTGGTATTGTGTGGAGCAGCAGCCCCGATCTGGACACAACGTAAAGATTTTCCATACAATCTACCACAGAGCGCTGTTGATGACTTAATTAAATTGAATTATAAGGACAGGCCAAAGCTTTTATCTGATTTCGCGAAGATATTCTCTGCTACAGAAACCTCACTAAATGAAGGGATAAATAGTTGGTTAAATGGAATTTGTTTGAGCGCTTCTTCTTATGCCACGGCGCAATGTTTAATCGCATTACGTGATACCGACCTTAGACCTGATTTGGAGAAAATTACAATTCCTGCAGTGATAATGCATGGCAAAAAAGATAAAATATGTTCTTTCGATCTGGCTGAACAAATGAAGGCAGGAATTTCCAATTCATACATTGTTGCTTTTGAAAATAGCGGTCATAGTATGTTTCTGGAGGAAACTGAAAAGTTTAATAGAGAGCTGATAAAATTTGCGGGAAAAAGGACAGAATAGCCAACAACGTGACAAATCACTCTAATCTATTTCTAACAACCTTAAAGTGCATAAGCCGGTCGCCTTGACCACATTCCGCCTGTAAGATGGACATTTTTATATTTATCTATAGATCATAGGATTAACTCCGACCCCGGGTGGTCAATTTGTACCGGCGAGAGATGGTCAGGGTCACCGGCTTTTGCACTCCATGACAGACACAGTTTCTCAAACCGATTATTCTTCCCGGGCTTTATATATTATTTTTATGTTGATAA
>Ga0209706_10001227_pt1 | contig 14548 bp, 9 predicted proteins | sample PPLLaktember2015_6_FD_187263 | JGI IMG/M metagenome (GOLD analysis project Ga0209706, IMG submission 187263) | Freshwater sediment microbial communities from Prairie Pothole Lake near Jamestown, North Dakota, USA - PPLs Lake P8 Core (1) Depth... | ecosystem: Environmental > Aquatic > Freshwater...
ATCCGGACTACGGCCTCGTCGAGATCATCGAGGTCCCCGGGCACCCCTGGTTCGTGGGCTGCCAGTTCCATCCGGAATTCAAGTCCAAGCCTCTCGCCCCCCACCCGCTCTTCAAAGCCTTCATCGGCGCGAGCTACTCCCGGCGGCGCCTGGAGGGCCGGGCGAAGGGGATCGGTCAGGCGCCGCAATATTCACGTATGTAGCTGATAATAAATATATAATATAGAGTTTGCGGAGAACCTGAGAGGAGGGCGGCTTGGACATCAACCCGAAGATCTTCAGGGAATACGACATCCGTGGCATCGCCGGCCAGGACCTTGACGACCAGGCGGTCGAGCTACTCGGGCGGGCCATGGGCACCTTCTTTCTCGGCCGCGGCCAGAGCGATGTCGCGGTCGGGCGGGACGTCCGGCTGAGCTCGCCTGGCTATGCCCAGGCCCTCATCCGCGGCCTTCTCGCCACGGGATGCGACGTCGCCGACCTCGGCGTCGTGCCCACGCCGCTCCTCTACTTTTCCGTCTTTCACAAGAAGATCTCGGCCGGCGTCATGGTCACCGGTTCGCACAATCCGCCGGAGCACAACGGCTTCAAGATGATGTCCGGCGAAGAGACGCTCTACGGCAAGACGATCCAGGCCCTCTACGAGATCGTCCGCAAGGGCGTCTTCCCGCGCGGCCAGGGCCGCGTCCGGCCGCTCGACATCGTCGGCGAATACCAGGACTATGTCGCCGGGAACGTGCGCTTCGAAAGGCCGGTCAAGGTCGTCCTCGACGCCGGCAACGGCACGGGCGGCGTCGTCGCGGTGCCGCTCCTCAAGAGGCTGGGGGCCGAGGTCATCGACATCTTCTGCGAGCCGGACGGCCGGTTCCCCAACCACCACCCGGACCCGACGCTGCCGGAGGCGATGGACGCCCTGGTCGCCAAGGTCCGCCAGACCGGGGCCGAGCTCGGGATCGCCTACGACGGCGACGCCGACCGGATCGGCGTCGTCGACGATTTGGGCCGCATCATCTGGGGCGACCAGCTCCTCATCGTCTTCGCCCGCGACATCCTGCCCTCGCGGCCGGGCGCGGCGGTCATCTCGGAGGTCAAGGCCTCCAAAGTCCTCTACCAGGAGATCGAGAAGCTCGGCGGGCGGCCGATCATGTGGCGCACCGGGCATTCCCTGATCAAGCAGAAGATCAAAGAGGAGAACGCGCCCCTGGCCGGGGAGATGAGCGGCCATATCTTCTTCAACGACCGCTGGTTCGGGTTCGACGACGCGATCTACGCCTCGGCGCGGCTCGTCGAGATCCTGTCGCGTTCGAAGGACCGGCTCTCGAAGACGATGGCCGGACTGCCCAAGACGTTCGCGACGCCGGAGATCCGGATCTATGCCTCCGACGAGGTCAAGTTCAAGATCGTCGAAGAGGTCCGCAAGGGCCTGGCCGCGCGCTACCCGGTCATCGATATCGACGGCGTGCGGGCCATCTTCCCCAAGGGCTGGGGCCTCGTCCGGGCCTCCAACACCCAGGCGGTCATCGTCCTTCGCTTCGAAGCCGATACGGAAGCCGACCTGGCCGCGATCCAGAAGGAGGTCCGGGAGCTCCTCCAGCAGGTCATCAACAGGCTCGGTACGCCATGAAACGCCGCGACGTCCGGGCCGTCATCCTGGCCGGCGGGCGGGGGACGAGGTTCTGGCCCCTCGGCCGGGCGGCCAAGCCGAAGCAATTCCTTCGCATCGCCGGCCCCGACCCGATGCTCCTCGAAACCGTGAGGCGCATCCGGCCCCTCATCCCGGCGCGAAAGACGACGCTCATCGCCGACGCCCGGCAGACGAGCCAGGCCCGCAAGCTCCTGCCCCGGCTGCCCAAGGAGTGCTTCCTGGTCGAGCCGGAGGCGCGGAACACGGCCCCGGCCCTCATGCTGGCGACCGCTCGCGTCTGGCTCGAAAATCCCGAGGCCGTCGTCGTCGTCCTCCCGGCCGACCACCTCATCTGCGACGTGGCCGCCTTTCTCAAGAGGCTCGAGGCCGCGGTCGAAGCCGCGGCCCGTGAAAGCGCTCTCGTTACCTTCGGCATCCCCCCGACCTCCCCGGCCACCGGCTACGGCTACATCCGCCATAACCGGGGAGCGGGCCGGAAGATCGCCGGCACGGTCTTCTATCCCGCCCTGGGCTTCAAGGAAAAGCCGGATGCCGTCCGCGCGGCCGAATACATCGCCGCCGGGGACCATGCCTGGAATTCGGGGATGTTCCTGTGGCGGGCTGGCGTCTTCGCCCAAAAGCTCGAGCTCTTCGCCCCCGAGCTCAGGCCCGGCTGGACGGCGATCGTGGCCGCTTTGAGGTCGGGCGGCGCCACCAAGCTGAAGAGCGCTTTTCGGCTGGTCCCGGCCGTCTCGATCGACTATGCCCTCATGGAAAAAGCGGACGGGGTCCTCGTCGCCGACGGCGATTTCGGCTGGTCGGACGTCGGGGCCTGGTCGACCCTCGCCGGCGTCTGGCCCCGGGACGGGGCGGGCAACGCTTCGCGCGGCGAGACCCTGGCCCTCGATGCCTCGGGCTGCGTCGTCTGGAACCCGGGCCGGCTGACCGCGCTCGTCGGCGTCCGCGACCTCATCGTCGTCGAGGCCGGCGACGCCCTGCTCATCTGCGACGCGGGGAGCGACCAGAAGGTCAAGGATGTCGTCGAGGCCTTGAAGAGAACCCCGAAATTCAAAAGATATATTTGACTCCCATCAAATCCAAGGAGGTGTCGGAGATGAAAAAGCGCATCCTCGCACTCGCCGCGGCGGCCGTCGTCCTCGCGGCGTTCGCCGGGGCCGCAGACGTGACCCTGGACGTCAAGGAGCACGTCCTCGCGAACGGCATGAAGATCCTGATGATCCCCAAACCGGGCGTGCCCCGGGTCGTCTGCCACATCTATTTCAAGGTCGGCTCGATCAACGAGCGGCCCGGCATCACCGGCAGCGCCCACGTCCACGAACACCTGATGTTCAAGGGCACCGAGGTCATGGGCGTCACGGATTACGCCGCGGAATCCAAGATCGACGCCCGGATCGACGAGCTCATGAGCCTCGTCTACCGGGAGAGGTTCTGGAAGACCGGCGGCGATGCGGCCAAGATCGCCGCATGGCAGAAAGAGGTCGACGATCTGGTCAAGGCCCAGAAGGCCCTCATCATCAAGGACGACCTCTGGACCCAGTACATGAAGAACGGCGGGACCGGCCTCAACGCCTCGACGAGCCAGGAGACGACCGGCTACTACGTCACCCTGCCCTCGAACAAGGTCGAGCTCCAGATGCTCATGGAATCCGACCGGATGATGAACGCCCGGTTCCGGGAGTTCTACTCTGAGAAGGACGTCATCATGGAGGAACGCCGGCTGAGCGAGAACCGGCCCGGCTACTTCTTCGGCGAGCAGGTCCAGGCCGCCTTCTACACGGCCTCGCCCTATCACTGGGACGTCATCGGCTGGATGGACGACCTGAAGAAGATGACCAAGGAAGACCTGGTCGGCTTCCACGACACCTACTACGTCCCGAACAACGCCGTGGCCATCTACGTCGGCGCGTTCGATCCGCAGGCGATCGTGGCCATGGCCGAGAAGTACTTCGGCCGCATCCCCAAGGGCCCGGACCTCGAGCCCATCCGCACGGGCGTGCCGGCCCAGTACTGCGAGAAGCGCTTCTACGGCGAAGGCCCGGCGCCGACGAGCCTCCAGATGATGTTCCACACGCCGCCCGACGGGCACGCGGACACGCCAGCCCTGTCGGTCCTGGCCTCCACGCTCGGGTCGGGCGGGGGCGGCGGCTTCCGCGGCGGCATGGGCGGCGGCGGCGGGACGGGGCGCCTCTACAAGACGCTCGTCCGCGACAAGCAGCTCGCCGTCAGCGCCTCGGCCTCGAGCCGGGCCCAGTGGTACGTCGGGGCGTTCTCCTTCAATGCGACGCCCCGGATCGACAAGGGCGTCAAGCCCGAGGACCTGGAGAAGGAGATCTGGGCCGAGATCGACAAGGTCAAAAAGGAAGGGCTGACGGAGGATGAGCTCCAGAAGGCCAAGAACCGGAGCGAAGCGATGTTCATCCGCAGCCTCGACAGCGCCTCCGGGCTGGCCAGCCGGGTCGGCCGGGCCGAGCTCATGAGGGGCTGGCGGTCCATCCTGACCGACCTCGACGCCCTCAAGAAGGTCACCAACGACGACATCAAGCGCGTCGTCGCCGCCTACTTCGTCAAGGACAACAGCCTGGCGGCGATCTACACCCGGAAGATGGGCCGGTAAGGAGGACGCCATGAAAAGAACGATCATAGCCCTATTAGCCCTCATGGTCCTCTGCGCCGGACTGGGGCTCGCCCAGGCGAAGCACCCCTCCCAGCTGACCTACCCGGCCCTCAAGTACGACCCGCCGGACCCCCAGGCGTTCCGGACCGTATACGCCGGCGGGCTGCGCGCGTACGTCCAGGAGGACCGCGACCTGCCGCTCTTCAACATCACCGCCATCATCAACTGCGGCGAGCTCTACGTCCCGAAGGACAAGACCGGCCTCGGCCGCCTCCTCGGCGACCAGCTCATCAAGGGCGGCACGACGGCCCGCGAAGGCACGGCCATCGAGGAGCGCATCGATTTCCTGGGCGGCTCCCTCAATTTCATGGTCTCCGAACGGACCTCGATGCTGAGCCTTTCGGTCCTGGCCAAGGACCTCGACGAGGGCCTGGCCATGTTCTTCGATGTTCTCAGGAACCCGGCCTTTCGCGAGGAGCCGCTGAAGCTGGCCAAGGCCCGCTTCGTCGAGCAGCTGCGCCAGGCCAACGACCAGCCGGGCGCGGTGCTCAGCCGCGAATACGAACGGCTCCTCTACGGCGACAACGCCGTGACCTGGCAGCCGACCAAGGCCACTTTCGAAGGCGTCACCGCGGCCGACCTCAAGGCCTTCCACGCCAAGTATTTCTCGCCGCGTAACGTCATCCTGGCCGTCTCCGGCGATTTCGCCAAAGCCGGGCTCAAGGCCAAGATCGACAAGCTGGCCGCCGGATGGAAGGGCGGCGCGGCCGCCTTCCCGGCGCTGCCCAAGGCCTTTCCCGCGCCGGAACCGGGCGTCTACTTCGTCCAGAAGGCCATCAACCAGGGCTACATCAGCCTCGGGCACCTCGGGCTCGAGGACACGAATCCCGATTACTTCGCGGTCCAGGTCATGAACTTCATCCTCGGCGGCGGCAGCTTCACCTCGCGGATCACGACCAAGGTCCGCTCGGACGAGGGCCTGTCCTACAACCAGGGCTCCCGCTTCACCTACCGCTGGGGCCTGCCGGGCACGTTCGCCGGCTACGTCCAGACGAAGTCGTCCACGGTCGGCTATGCCATTTCCCTCATCCAGGCCGAGCTCGACCGCATCCGCCAAGAGCCGGTCTCGGACGCCGAGATGGAGACGGCGATCAACTACTACCTCGAAAGCTTCGCCGACAGCTTCCAGTCGTCACAGACGACGATGATGAATTTCGCCAACCTGGAGATGACCGGCAAGCCCATGGACTACTACAAGACCTACCGCTCGAAGATCCAGGCCGTCACCAAGGCCCGGGTCCAGGAGGTGGCCAAGAAATACATCCAGCCGGACAAGGCCGCCATCCTGATCGTCGGCGATTTCGAGCCCTGCAACAAGGGCGGCGACAAGTGGGCCGGCCCCCTCGACAAGCTCGGGAAGGTCCACCGGATCGCGCTGACCGATCCGATGACGGGACAGGAGATCAAGTAGCCCGATAAGCCGCCGATACGACAGAGGATCATGCCGGGGGAGGCCGCGGGACGCTCGTCGGGGCGGGCCGCGGCTTCCCTCGCGCGACTAAACTCATTACGACCATGAAGGACAATACCTACTCTGCCGCCGCCGTCCGCGAGCTGGAGGGACGCTTCCGGGCCGCATCGCTCTTCCGTCCGCTTCGCGTCCGGCGATACGAGGCCGGCCAGGTCCTCGAGTACGACGTCCGGGGCGTCTGGCCGGCCCGCGAAGGCCGGGTCCGGCTCGAGGTCGAGCGGCACGTCGGCGGCGGATTCGCGGGCCAGGTCTACCGCGTCCGGGTGCTCGATATCGAGGCGCCAGGCGGGCCGATCGAAGGGCTCGAGCCCGGGAAGGCGTATGCCCTCAAGATCCTCGTCCCGGTCTCCGGCTTCGGCCGGGCCGTCCGGAATTTCCTCTACGGGCTGGGCTTCCAGGCGCCGTTCGCGCCCCAGGTCAATCCCGACGCGGCCCTGGCCGGGGCCCTGTGGCAGAAGTTCATCCGCCGGGCCGCCGGCCAGTGGTTCGGCACGGAGCGGGCGATCGTCGACGTCCTGGCCACCCTCGTCGATCCGGTCCTCGGCAGCTGCGGCGAGATCAGCGAATGGGTGGACGGCCGGCTGTGGCGCTATGAGGTCGATGACAACCTCTTCGCCCGGCTCGACTGGAAGCCCGGGGAGCCGGACGAGGACCTGGGCTCTCCGGAATACCGGTCCAAGCGGACGTTCATGCGGGACCTGGTCGGCCTCATGCACGACATGGGGGCCCACGAGCTCGCCCGCCAATACGAGTGGTGGACGATGAAGAGCCAGCCGAACGCTCTCAAGCGTACGGAGGCGGACGGCGACCCCGAGCGCGGGCTGGTGGCCGTCGACTTCCGGGCCGGGATGACCCTCCTGCCGTTCCTGCCGCAATGCCCGGCGGACTTCAAGCTCATCGCCCAGGGCATCGGGCGGGGCAGCCTCGTCCAATTCGACCGCGGGGACGTCGGAGCGCTCGAGTCCTATATCGACGCGAACGCCGGCCTGTTCGCGGGCATGGAGGGCGCGCTCGAAGCGCTCAAGAGCGCCGAGCGGGCCTATCGCGACTCGCTCGTCGACGTCACCCACCATCACGTCAAGCTCATCGTCAAGCCGCGGCTCTGGTCCGCGATCCACAGCGCCTGGGTCCGAGGCTGGGAGCTCCGTCATATGGCGGATCGGGCCGCGATCAAGACCCTCCGCGGGAGCGGCTTGGCTTCCCTCGCCTTCGTCCTGCTCGGGCTCTTGCCGGTCCTGACGCCGATCCTCTTCCTGCTGAGGTTCCCGGGCCGGTCGATCGGGCTTTGGATCCTCTGGCTCCTGCCTCTCCTCGGACCGTTCGCCCGGAAGCTCTGGGGCCGAGGAGACATCCGCAGTCATGTTCGCGCCCTTTTCGCGGAGGCGGGCTACTTCGGCCGCGCTTTCCGGGGACACGTGGCCGAAGCGCTCACGGGCTGGCTCAGGGCTGGACGGGTGAGCGAGAGGAGGGCGCTGGCCATCGCGGCCAAGCCGGGGCTCTACCTCCTGAACAGGCCTCTGGCCTTCCTTCCGGCCGGCATCCACCGTTTCCTGACGGATAAAGCCTATTTCAAGGAACGGCTTCACATCATGTTCGTCAAGCCGTTCCAGCTCTACTTCAAGCCCGCGGTCCGCGAGAAATGGCTCAAGGACATGGTCGAGGAGGGGCGCAAGAACCGGATGCTCAGCGACGCCGACGCGGCGCGCATCCTGGCCCAGATCGACGAGCCCTACATCCAGAAGTATCTGAAGAGCCTGGCCGTCCACCTGGCCACGCTCTTCATCTCGGAGACGGTGTTCCTCACCATCGCCGCCGTTTATGTCCTCAGCCACCCCGAGTTCGGCTGGGCCGAGGCGACGGCCCGGGCCGCCCTCATCATCGGCGCCTTCAACCTCCTCCCGGTCTCGCCGGGCTCGCTCGTCCGCGGCTTCTATGTCCTGGGCCTCTGCATCCACGAGCGGAACATCAAGGATTACCGGCTGGCCCTGCCGGTCAGCTTTTTCAAGATCATCGGCTACCTGGCCTTCCCCCTGCAGATGGCCTACCGCTTCCCCGAGCTGGCCCGGTTCATGGCCGGGCATTGGGCCACCGAGGCCGTCCATGTCGTCCCGGTTTTCGGGGAGCGCGGGGCCTGGCTGGAGCACGCCGTCTTCGACGCTTTTTACAACTACCCCCTGAGCCTCGGGATCAGGATCAGGGAGCGCGACGCGCTCGCCGCGGAGAAGAGGCCGCGGCGGTGGGCAGTTCCGGCGGCGGCGCTCGCGGGAGCGGTCTTCACGGCTCTGGCTGATTATCTATTCGCGCGCTCGGCCGGCCGCGCCCCGGCCCTCGGAGATATCTGGTGGGCGGTCTTCCTGGCGCCGATCGGGGCAGGCTTCCTAGCGTCCTTGTGGTCCTGGCGGAAGACGATGGGGAAACGCGTTGCCGCCGGGATCGCCGCCGGGGCGCTCGTGGGCCTCGTCTACGGCCTGATCAACGCCTTCCTGTCGCCGCTCGTCCCGGGCCTGGCCGCCGCAAGCGCCGGGGCGGCCGCTGCCCCGGCTTTAGGCATCCTCTGGAAGACCTTTATCTTCGCCCTTCTGGCGATCCCCGGCGGCTTCATCGCTGAGACCCGCCGGCCCTGACCCTTCCCCTTATAGCCGACGATGACGTCCTGGTTTCATTTCAGGCGTTCGACGGTCAATTTGAAGGGCACATAGAACCAGCCGAAATAGGTATAGACGCCGTCCTCCGAGCCCAAAACCCAGGCCACGTTGGTGTTTGCGCCAAAAGTCGGAATAGGCTCGATATCCCAGCTCTCGTTCAGACCGTCGCCATCGGCATCATGCGCGGAAACGAGAAGCACGCACCCGGTCGCTTCCGGATTGTAAAGATTCGTTCCCGTCCATCCATCATCATAGAACCGGACGGTTTGGGTGTCCTGGTATTTCTTGTCTGGCCAATAATGGAACCAGGTCGCCGCATAGGCCGTCTGGTTCGGTTCCATCGCGAGGAGATTCAGAGGGTATCTCGGATAAAACTGGCGGGTGCTTAAAGAAAGGTTGTCGACCGGCCCGCTGTAATAATCCGTCGGATAGGAGGAGGGATTTCCCGGGAGGAAAGGATCCTCGGCCCTTTGACTTTCCGAGAACTCGATGATCACCCGGCGGCGCCCATTCGTGGTAAAGATCAGGTCTCCGTTCGAGGAGATATAACACTTGACGCCGTCGACTCCGTTGATATAGGCCCCGTTGCCGTCGCTCCGGAACTTGTCCCCCACCAGATCCCTGAAGGTGGCCTTCAAATAGACATTCCTCTCTCTGGCTCCTTCAGATGGTAAGAAAATCAGCCCGAACAGAAAGAGACCGGCCAAGATGCCTGACAATACGATCCGTTTTTTCATGCTGACCTCCTGCCTTGGAATAGCCAAACCCTGAATCCTAATTCTTCCTGGCATTTTGGCGCCGTCACCTGACACCCCATCGCTTCCCGTGCTCGACCACGGGAGGGGGCTGTAGGGTAAGGGCTCCAAGAGCCGGGTCCCGCGCCAAACGAACGCCAGATCACCCTTGTTGCCGACGACGGTCGTGCCGTCCGGCGCGACCTCGGGCTTGGAATAAAGCCCCCCCCCGTGTGAACCGGGAGGGGCCGTGGCTTAACATGAGCCCTTCGATCCGGCCGGATGAGAACGAGCCGGCTCGGAGGATGGGCGGGCCGTTTTTGATACTGGCGACAGGCGGTCGTTATCCGTCTTCTTCGGCTCTGTCCGGGGCGGGGAACAAGCCCAGTACCAAGGCCGCCCCTTGATCCGGACCTCTTCTCTGATCATGCTCCACCCCACCCCGAAGAAATCTCCTTGGCCCCTTAGGCCCCGGAGGCCGGCCCCGGCTCGGCCGCCGCCGGCGTCACCTTATTAGAGCCGGCCTCCGAAACTCCCCTTGCTCGACCTCAGCCAACACCCGATCCCTTCAATCGGTGCGGCAGGATGATATGTCAAGACAACGAACCCGGATGTCGTTCTTTGACGCACTATTCCGCTTCTTGATCTCGAGCGCGGCGATCCGGGGGGAGGCTATCCCGGGGGGACTAGGCCTTCAGCTTGAGCCCGAGCTCGTCGATCTGGCCTGCGGCCTGATCAACGCTTTCTTGTCGCCGCTCGTCCCGGGCCTGGTCGCCACAGGCGCCGGGGCGGCCGCTGCCCCAGCTTTAGGCATCCTCTGGAAGACCTTTATCTTCGCCCTTCTCGGGATCCTCGGCGCTGTCCTGGCCGAGACCCGCTGCCCCTAAGTTCGATTTCAATATTCGACAATAACGGCTCTCCAGCCCTCGGTATAGCCGTCCGGACGAATGGCCGTTCCGACCACCGTGACGACGTTGCCAACAGAGGTAACGCCCGAGGCGGCCAGCAGGATCCACCCGATTGGAAGGGATACCCCTTTGGCAACGAGCACGTCCTCGATCCGGCGCATCTTGTTGGCGGCGTCCCAGATGAAGGCTTCCATTCCGCGGCCGGTCATGCTCCAGCCAACCACGATGGAACCGTCGTAGTTAGTCGCTTCCGCTTCGCCAAGGGCCTTTCCGCCCGGCAAATCGCCCAAATTCTCGGCGACCCATTTGCCCCCGGCCTGAATCCAGCGGCAGGCCACTTCATCCCTGCCTCTGTTCGAGAAGCTCTCGCCGACCGGGACGAGCCCGTTCCCGGAGCATCCGAACGCGACGCCCCACTTCTTCTTGGCCACGACGCCAAGATCCACCATCCCAGTGTCCGCCGTCCATCGGAAAGCCCGCCATCCCCTGTTGATGGCGCTGTCGCCGACTACGACTGAGCCGTCCGCGGAGCAGCCCCACCCTCTGCTCCCATAGCTGCCTCCTGGCAGGTCGCCCAAACCTTGTGGGATCCATGTCCCTTCGACCAGCGTCCAACGGCAGGCTTCTTCGCCCTGGGCCGAACTGGCATCCCCGATGATCACGTTTCCGTCGTAGCTCATGCCGTAACCAACGCTATAATAGTCGCCGCCTGCCAGATCCCCCAGGAATTCCGGGACCCATACCAGATTTCCTTCCGTATCTAATTGCTGAGTCCAGCGGCAGGCTTCTTGGCCCAGTTCGGAATAGACGCTTCCCGCGGCCTTGGTGCCATCCGCGGAGACTCCGTCCCCGCCACTGTTCCCGGGCGAGCTGGGATGACCGGGCAAAGGCACCATGAGAGCCGTTTCTGTCCAGTGGAAGGCCATAGGGCCGCTAATGCCGACGACCGCGGTGCCATCGGCAGATACGTCCCAGGGCTGGCTGCCGTAGTCAGAACCCGAGACCAAGCTCCCCAGGGCCCAGAAGCCCGACACGGGAGCGGGAGGGTCCTGGCTAGCCGACGGCGGGGGAATGGCCCCGGCCGAGAAAACCAACCCGATGCCCATCACGAGAATGACCGACCTTTTCATGAGATTGACCTCCTTTTGCATAATTTGGGGTTCCCCCCGGTTATTTCAGGAAAACGGCCCCTGGTACAGGATCCTGGCCTATCCCCCTAATAACCTCATCGGCGTTATTGGGGTGGGAGTCAAGAGAAAAGGTGCGAATGTCGCGCTTTGACGCGGCTTGACCGGGCCCAGGGGCGATAGGGAGGCCTGGGAATTGACCTCCGGGTTCGGGGCAGGCGGGATCGAAGCTCTGCCGGGCGGAGAACCTAGGGTTTCAGCTTCAAGCCGAGCTCGTCGAGCTGGCGGAGGTCGACCGCGGAGGGGGAGCCGGTCATGAGGTCGAGGGCCCCGGTCGTCTTGGGGAAGGGGATGACGTCCCTAATGGAGTCCTCGCCGGCCAGGAACATGACCAGACGGTCGAATCCATGGGCGATGCCGCCGTGGGGAGGGGCGCCGTAGCCCAGGGCCTCGAGGAAGTAACCGAACTTTGCCTGGGTCTCCTCGTCGGAAAGCCCCAGCGCCTTGAACACGCGCCGCTGGACCTCCATGTCGTGGATACGGATCGAGCCGCCCCCGACCTCGGTGCCGTTGAGGACGAGGTCGTAGGCCTTGGCCCGGACCTTGTCGGGCGCCGTCTCCAGGAGCCCGAGGTCGTCCTCGTGGGGCGAGGTGAACGGGTGGTGCATCGAGACGAACCGGTCCTCCTCCTCGCTCCATTCGAAGAGCGGGAAGTCCGTCACCCAGCAGAACGCGAGGCGGTCGCGCCCCGCCGCGTCCTCGACCGGCCAGGTCCGGCGGATCTCGCCGAGGGCCTTGAGGGCCGTCTCCCTTTTGCCGGCGACGAGGAGGGCCAGGTCGGCGTCGGCGCCGCCCAGGATCCCCCAGGCCTTCTCGTAATCGGCCTCGGCCGTCTTGAGGGACGACTTCCAGCCGTCCTGCTTCCTGATCCAGATGAGGCCCTTGGCGCCGAACGCCTTGGCTTTTTCGCCGAGCTTGTCGAGCTGGCCGCGCGAGAGCGACCCGGCGCCGGGAACGAGAAGGCCCTTGATCTCGCCGCCGGTCGAAACGACGGCTTTGAGGATCTCCGAAGAGCCCTCCCGGCCGAGGACCGTGAGATCGCGCATCTCGAGGGGCACGCGCAGGTCCGGCTTGTCCGAGCCGTACTTGTCCATGGCCTCGGCGTAGGGCAGGCGCGGGAAGGGCCGCTCGACCTTCCGGCCGACGAGCGCGAAGAGCGCTTCCATGAGCCCTTCGTTGAGGGCGAAGAAATCGTTGCGGTCGATGAAGCTCGTCTCGACGTCGATCTGGGTGAACTCGAGCTGGCGGTCGGCCCGCAAGGCTTCGTCGCGGAAACAGCGGACGATCTGGAAATAGCGGTCGCAGCCGGCGACCATCAGGGTCTGCTTGAACTGCTGGGGCGACTGGGGCAGGGCGTAGAACCGGCCGTGATACATCCGGCTCGGGACCAGGAAATCGCGCGCTCCCTCGGGCGTGGGATTAGCCAGGATGGGCGTCTCGATCTCGAGGAAGCCGTTCCGGCTCATGTAGTTGCGGACCTCGAGCGCCGCGTCGTGCCGGAGGCGGATGTGACGCTGCATCTTGGGGCGGCGCAGGTCGAGGTAACGGTACTTCAGGCGCAGCTCCTCCGAGGCCTGCGGCGGGTCGCCGACGACGAACGGCGGCACCTTGGAGGCGGCGAAGACCTGGAGCTCCTGAGCCTCGACCTCGACCTCGCCCGTGGGGATGTCCTTGTTGACCGACGAACGGCGGCGGACCAGGCCGCGGACACCGACCACGAATTCGCCGCGCAGCCTCTTGGCCTCCTCGGCGAGCTCCGGCCGGTCGGACTGGAAGACGACCTGGGCCAGGCCCTCGCGGTCGCGCAGGTCGACGAAGACGAGATGGCCCATGTCGCGGGTCTTGTGGACCCAGCCGCAGAGAACGACCTCGCGGCCTTCGTCCGCGGCCCGCAGGGCGCCGCAATAGTCCGTCCGTTTCAGGGTCGCTGGGGTCTTGACGGGATCGTCCATGGACTTCTCCGGGCGGTCAATTTTCCCGGAGAAGCGCCAGGAGCTCCTCGCGGGGGCCGTCGAGCTGGCGGCCGGCGGCCATGTCCTTGAGCCCGAAGCGGCCGGCCTTCATCTCGTTCTCGCCGACGATGAGAACCCAAGCGGCCCGGAGCTTGTTGGCCCGGCCGAAGTGGGCCTTCATGCCACGGTCCTTGTATTCGATCAGGCATTCGACGCCGCCGGCGCGGAAGTAACGGGCCAGCTCAAGGCCGGCTCTCTTGGCCTCGTCGCCGAGATAAGCGACGTAGAGCAGCTTCCTCGGAGCCGGGGCGATCGTGGAGACCGAGAGCACGCGCTCGATGCCCATGGCGAACCCGGTGCCGCAGATGTCCGGCCCGCCGAAGTCCTTCATCATGTCGTCGTAGCGGCCCCCGCCGAGCAGGGCGTTCTGGGCGCCGAGGCCCGAGGAGACGATCTCGAAGGTCGTCTTGGTGTAATAATCCAGGCCCCGGACGAGCCGGGGGTCCACCCGGTATGAGATCCTCAGGACTTCGAGGCAAGCGAGGAGCCTGCGGAAGTGCTCCCGGCACTCCTCGCACAGGAAATCCTGGATGCTCGGAAAGGTCGCGGCTACCTCTCGGCAGGCCTCGATCTTGCAATCGAAGATCCGCAGGGGGTTGGTCTCGGCCTTCCTCTGGCAGTCGGCGCAGAGCTCGCCCTTGCGCTGGGCCGCGGCCTCCCGCAAGGCGGCGCTGTAGGCCGGGCGGCAGGCGCGGCAGCCGACCGAGTTGACCAGGGTCTCGGTCCCGGCGACCCCGAGCTTGGCGAGCAGGGCGTGGGCCATCTCGATGATCTCGGCGTCGACGGCGGCGTCCTTCTCGCCGAAGACCTCGATGTCGACCTGGTGGAACTGGCGGTAACGCCCCTTCTGGGGCTTGTCGTAGCGGAACATGGGGCCCATGTAGTAATAGCGCATGGGCGTGCCCTCGAGGTCGAGCCGGTGCTCGACGATGGCCCGGACGACCGAGGGGGTGTATTCCGGCCGCAGCGTGATCGACCGTCCGCCCTTGTCGACGAAGGTGTACATCTCCTTGGTGACGACGTCGGAGGTCGAGCCGGTCCCTTTTTCGAACAGCTCCGTGGCCTCGAAGACGGGCGCCCGGAGCTCGCGGAACCCGTAGAGCTCGAAGGTCGAGCGGGCCAGGCTCTCGAGGGCCTGCCACTTTTCGACCTCCCCGGGCAGAATGTCCCGGGTCCCCTTGATGGCGGCCAGCTCCTTCTTGGCGGACGCGTCCTCGGTCACCGTTCTTCGATGACCCCCAGCTTGCGGATCTTCTTGTAGCGGTCCTCGAG
>Ga0209706_10001229_pt1 | contig 14538 bp, 6 predicted proteins | sample PPLLaktember2015_6_FD_187263 | JGI IMG/M metagenome (GOLD analysis project Ga0209706, IMG submission 187263) | Freshwater sediment microbial communities from Prairie Pothole Lake near Jamestown, North Dakota, USA - PPLs Lake P8 Core (1) Depth... | ecosystem: Environmental > Aquatic > Freshwater...
CGACCGACCGGCCGCATTCCATCAAGGCCTACGGCAGCTACGCCACGCCCTTCGGCCTGGCCATCGGTCTGGTCGCCAACGCCTACAGCGGCACGCCCGTCACCGAGGAATGGAATGTCGATTCGGAAGGCTACTTCCCCTACAACAGGGGGAACCTCGGCCGCACGCCGTTCATCTTCTTCGCCAACGCCTATCTCGAGTACGAGCTCAAGCTCGGCGGCCGCAAAGGACTCCGGTTCAGCCTCAACATCGACAATGTCTTCAATGCCAGGACGGCCCAGCGGATCTTTGCGACGAAGTACCGTTACAACATCTCCCCAGGAGACGCGGCGCTTCTCGCGGGTGACTGGGAACCGCCGGTTGACGCGGTCCTCGACCCCCGCTTTGGGATGGCCTACAGCTTCATGGCTCCGATCTCCGGGCGCCTCGGAGTGCGCTTCACGTTCTAAAGATGATGTGAGGGGAACGACGCGGAGCCCGTCGGGCCCGCCCCTGTCCCGGAGGGGCGGGCCCCCCTCCTTTTCTATTCTTATGGCCCCTGGCCTTCTATGAACGGATGACCTGGACCCGTCGGGTCGCCCCAGGAATTGGGGGCCGGTCCGGCGGGCCCATTTTTTTCCGGGGACGGCCTTAAGGGGGATCAACGGCCCGGCGCGGACGGTCCGGAGAGGGCGTCGATACGCGCCCTGGCTTCCTCGACCTCGGGACGCCCGGGGTCGGCCTCGGCCCAGAGCGCGAGGAACGATCGATAGCCCTCCAACGCCGGGGCCTTGTGGCTGAGCGCGTCTTCCGCCCGGGCCCGCCCGAAGACGGCCAGAGGGAAGATCTCGCCGAGCCCAAGCCGGTCACCCTTCGAACTCACGATCTCGTCTAAGGCCGCAACGGCGCCTGCGGGATCACCCGCCTTTTCGAGCGCTCGACCGAGGTGATAATGCATCTGCGGCTTCAGTACGGCCCTGCCGGCAGGAAGCCGGCCGATAGCCTTTTCCAAGGCGGCCACCGCTTCCCGGGCCCGGCCTAATTCGAGCTCCAGGACTCCGGAGAAGAAATCGAACTCCCTGGCCGGTTGAGGACCCGGCCCCGATTCGGCGAGCGCCCTGAACTGGCGCGTCAGATCCCCGATGGCGGCCAGGTCGCCTGCCCGGGCGCTGGCCCAGCCCAGGGACATCAAAGCCCTTCTCAGCCGGACGCCGAGCGTTCCAGCCCCCTGGGCGGCTTTTCGGAGCTCGACGAGCGCGTCGTCCAGTTTTCCCTGCTCGAGAAGGGCATTCCCGATCAGGCCGTGAAAGTCCGCAGACACCGCCGATTCGCCGACCGATTCCGCGAGCTCGGCGCCGTCCCGGCACTCTTTTTCGGCCTCCGAGAAGCGGCCGCCCGCGAGAGCGACGAGGGCCAGGCGCAGATGGGCCCCCAGGCGCCACGTTGCTTCTTCCATGAGGAAGAGCCGACGGAATTCCTCCCGAGCCGCTGCGGCCCCCTGGGTCCGAAAGAGCAGGGCGCCCTTCCAGCTGGCCCAGGAGGGATCGGGGAAGACGGAGACGGCTTTGTCCAGCGCGGCCGCGGCCCCTGCCACATCCCCCATCTCGATCAGGGCGCCGATCAGGATCTGATAGATCAGCCGGTTGGCGGGGTAGTCCTCGTGGTAGGCCGTCAGAGCGCTAACGGCCTCGCGGTCCCGGCCCAGTGCCCAGAGGGCCTCGGCCTTTATGGCGTGAAGGAACGGATTGGATGTCCCCTCCCGGAGGGGAACTTCGGCAGACTTGAGGGCGGCCTCGTAATCCTCGAGATTGAAGCAGAGCAGCGCGAAGTTGTTATTGGCGACGAGGTCGTAGGGGTGGTCCTCGAGGACTTTTTTAAACTCCGCGGCCGCCAGCTCCCAGGTCGCTTCGGACAGGCTGTAGTAATCCGCCCGGATGAGGTGCCGCTCCCGGCAGTCCTCCGGCAGCCGGGCGGTGAGGTCGAAGGCCTTGCGCGTGTACTCGGATTTCCGCTCCTGATAGCCGAGGTTGTGGGCGTCCGCGGCCATCAGTCTGTAGGCCATGGCGAATTCCGGATCGAGCTCCACGGCCTTTTGCAGCATAAGCAGGCTCTGGTCGTAATCGCCGGTCCGGTGGTAGCGCCATCCCTCTGAGTAATACTTGTAGGCCAGCGCGGACGACGTCGTCAGCACCTCGATGTCGAGGTCGATGTCGTCCTCGGTCTGTCCGGGCTTCCGGCTCAGGCTCGAACGGATGAGCCGGGCGAGTCCATCGGCCTGTTGCATCAGGTCCTGCTCGTTCTGGCAATCCATCTTCTCGGTCCGGATCGCATTCCCGGTCCGGGCGTCCTGCAGGAAGGCTGTGACAACGATCCGGCCTCCCGCTGTCATCAGGCTCCCGCTGAGAAGGTAATCGGCCTTCATTTCCTTGGCCAGGCGGCGGAACTCCTCCCGCGTGTATCGCCCGCGGCCGGTCAAGTCGAATTTCTGAAGGGCGCCGTAAACGGCGTCGTCGCTCAGGGTCCGGATGTGTTTCGATTCGCCCAGATCCGTGGCCAGGAGCAGGGGAAGACCCGTGACCCACTTGTCGAGTTCGGGATCGTCCGAGAGGTTCTCGAAGTCCAGCAGGGCCAGCGCCGGGGTCGGTGGGAAGGCCGCGGGTCGGGGCCGGCGTCCCCACGGCTTCCAGGCGATGAGGACCGCGGCGAGAACGACGAGCAAAGCGGCGGCCGGCAGGGCGGCCCGCCGCAGGCCGGCGGCCGTCTTCCCGGCGTCCGGGGCGGCGTTCCCGTCGGACGGGCCGGCGGAAAGACGCCCCGTCTCTTCGAGAGCGGCGCGGTAGCATTGGACGAGCTGGACGCGGTTCTTGATGCCGAGCTTCTGGTAGATGTGGTGGATGTGGTTTTTGACCGTGTGGTCCGAAATGAAGAGGGCCTCGGAGATCTGCTTGTTCCCTTTGCCCTCGAGGAGCAGGCGGACGATCTCGCCCTCACGGCCGGTGACGCCGTACTTCTCCCCGCAGGCGGCGAAGGCATCCCCGCTTTTGACGTGGAGCGCGTCCGCGCGTGGAGTCCGCTTCCAGAAGGATCCGAACGCCCTCATCCCTTCAATAATATCGCCGGGCAGGAGGACTGTCAATTTTGGCCGCCCTTCCGCGGCAGGCGGAGGGCAGGAGCCTTTTCACCTCGTGCTCAGGAGGAACGCGGGCAGCCGCTCTTGCAGTGCGAGACCCGCGGGATCAGAAACCGCTTCATGGGGCGCTCCTTTCGACAGATATCGATTAAATACTACTATTATGGTAGGAAATTGTCAACCTTCGGCCGTCCGCTATTTGCCATGGCTCTCGACGAGCCGGCCGGCGAACCAGCGCCAGATGCCCTTGTTGAACTCGACGCTCGGCGGCGTTCCCTCGAGGATGGCCAGATAGCTCGTCGGCGTGTCGCCCGGCTTCTGGCGGTGACGCGGCTCGGCGTCGAAGAGGAGCGGATGCTCGGGGTGGAACTGGATGCCGAGGACGTTCGGGAATTCCTTGTGCCCGACGGCTTCGACGACGCGGCCGTCGCGGGAGCTGGCGATGGCCACGAGCCCCTGGCCCATCTTCTCGAGGGCCTGGTGGTGCGAGCTGAGGATGCGCGGGTGGTCGGACGATTTGAAGCCCATGGCCTTGACGAACAGGCCGTTGTCGCCGAGCTGGAGCGAGTGGAAGTTGTATCCCATGAGCTTGTCGAGGGGGAAGAGGAACCGATAAGGGTTGTTGTGCCACTGCTCCGGCCCGAGGGCGATGATCTCCTCGACGGTCGACTTCCCGTAGGTCTCGGTCCAGATGTCCTGGACGAGTGTACCGCCCGTGCCGACGTTGAGCGTCTGAAAGCCGAGGCAGATGCCGAGGACGGGGAAGCCGGGGCGCCCCTCGAGGAGAGCCGCGAATTTCTCGTCCTGAGATCCGCCGAGGAAATGGAAGACGGCCGAGGATTCGAGGTAGTGGCGGTAAGGATCGGAGATGCTCGTCAGCAGGAGCGTCTTCTCGCCGAAGACCGAGGGCGGGATGTCGGGGCCGCCGAAGAAGATGACGCCGTCGGACTTCTTGACGATCTGCTCGAACTCCGGCGTGCAGGCGTTCTTCTTGAAGAGGACGGGCTCGCTGATCTCGGCGCGGATGACGTGGAACTTGAACCAGCCGAGGCCGTTCTCTTCGACGTATTTCCGGCTCTCGGCGAAATTGCCCGTCTGCCTCTCGTGATAGACCCCGACGACGGTCAGGTCGGGGATATCGATGACCGCGTTCTTTCTCAAGGTCGCCAGGGCCCGGATATTGAAGGTCTCGGGATTGAATATCACCAGGCGGACGCTCGCCTCGCGCGCCGGGGCGCCGTCGAGATAGCGGTCGGGATCGGGCGTCTGGCAGGCGAGGGGCATGGCGGCAGCGAGGACGAGGACGACGGCGACGGCCGCGAGGCCGATCGACATCCGGGAGAGACACAGGGCCGGGGTTCTTTTCACGAGCGCACCTCCGCGGGGTCCGGGATCACTCCGCGTATTATAAGCGTCCTCCCGGCCGGCCGCAACCTTCGGGAGGGGGGGCCGCCGACGGATGGGCCTGACCTCCTCGACAGGAGATTGCCCCCAGGGGGAACCTTTTGGTCTTTTCTTTCGTCAATCCGAGGGTAAGGGAAGAAGGTGTGGCGTGGGGGTATTTTGGGTGAAGGATGCAAGCCATGAAAAAACGAGCGGCACTGACCGCGATCGCGATAGTCCTGGCCTCGGCCGGCGTTCTGGCCCTGGGCGCCTCCCCGGCCGCCCAGACGCCCGCGCCCTCCAAGGAACCCCTCCAGATCCCCCGCCTGTCGCAAGCCCCCAAGGTCGACGGCGTCCTCGATAATCCCATCTGGGAGACCGAGGCCCTCAAGATCGAGGCCTTCGTTCAGCTCTCGCCCAAAGAGAACGGCGTCCCGACCGAGAGAACGGTCGCTTATCTCGGCTACGATGAGAAGAACCTCTACGTCGCCTTCCGGGCCTCCGATTCCCAGGCCTCCAAGGTCCGCTGCTCGATCACCAAGCGCGACGGCTGCCTCGAGGACGACTGGGTCTTCATCATGCTCGACACCTTCAACGAGAAGCGCCGGGCCTTCTCCTTTCTCCTCAATCCCGCCGGCGTCCAGATGGACATGATGCGGATCGAAGAGGGCGGCAACGACAACATGGACGACAGCTGGGACACCGTCTTTCTCTCCGACGGCAAGATCGACGCCGAAGGCTACACGGTCGAAGCGGCCATCCCCTTCAAGAGCCTTCGGTTCCCGAACGACGACATCAAGACCTGGAACATCGTCCTCGGCCGCAACCTCCCCCGCACCGGGGAGATCATCATGCACCCCACGTTCTCGCGCGATATCCCGGGACTGCTCTCCAACGGCCGGCAGTTCATCATCCAGGGGGCCGTGGAGCGGAGCCGCAACGTCGAGGTCATGCCCTTCGTGACCTCCCTTTATCGGGGAGGCCAGCAGGTCGGCCCGGAGGGCGAATCCCTCCGGCGGACCGACATCCAGCCCGGGGCCAACTTCAAGCTCGGCCTTTCGTCCAACACGACCCTCGACCTGACCGCCAACCCGGACTTCAGCCAGATCGAAGCGGACGAACCGCAGATCGACTACAACCTCCGCTACGCGCTGCGCTACAACGAGAAGCGGCCGTTCTTCCTCGAGGGCATGGAGATCTTCAGCTCGCCCGAGATCGAGACGGTCTACACCCGCCAGATCAGCGATCCCATCTTCGGGGCCAAGGCCTCCGGCAAGAGCGGCCGGTTCACCTACGGCCTGCTCTCGGCCTATGACATGAATCCGACCGAGAGCCTCTGGGAGATCCCGAGCGGCGGGGCCGCGACCGGTACCAAGGCCTTCTCCAATATCTTCCGGACCAAGGCCGACGTCGGCTCGGGGTCCTACATCGGCTTGACCTTGACGGACAAGGAACTCGGCAGCGGCAACTGGAGCCGCCTGGGCGGCATCGACGGCCAGCTCCGCTTCAAGAACCGGGTCTTCTTCAACTTCCAGGCCTTGGCCTCGAGCTCGAACTCAGGGGAAGATCGGACCTCGTTGGCGCCGGGCCTCTATGGCGAGCTCTATTACACGACAAAACACTGGACCCTCGGCGGCTATTACAAGGCCATCCATCCCGAATTCCAGGCCTCCCTGGGCTTTGTCAACCGGACGGACTACAGCACGATCGGCGGCTTCGCCTCCTACCGCCTCTTCGCCGATAAGAAATACCTCAACCAGGTCCAGTTTCGGTTCCAAGCCGGGCAAACCGACGGGTACGCCGACAGCACGACCCAGAACACCTGGATCCGGCCCCAGATCCAGTTCCGCCTGACCGAATTCAACCAGATCTTCGTCGAGTACGAGGCCGGGCTCGAGCGCTACGCCGGCGTCGATTTCCGGAAGCAGGAGCTCTCGATCGAATCCCAGATCACGTTCATCAGCTGGATGCCGGTGAATTTCTTTTTCGAGACAGGCGACAGCATCAACTACGACCTCGATGACGCTTATCTCGGCTACAGCAACACTTATGGGATCTCCCTCACGTTCAAACCCAGCAAGCGCCTCCAGCTCGGGACAAGCTTCAGCAAGCAGACCTTCTGGGACAGGGCCGACGGCGCGGGGAATTGGGACTACAACGTCGTCCGCGAGAAGGCCACGTATCAGCTCAACAAGACACTCTCCCTCCGGGCCATCGTCGACTACAACTTCTTCGAGGACGAAGCTTTCGGGAGCCTGCTCGCGAGCTGGGTCCTCCGCCCGGGTACCGTCTTCTTCATCGGGTTCGACAAGAAGTACGTCCCCCACCCCGAGGGAACCCCCGCCCAGAACCCCTACAACGTCTTCGTCAAGTTCTCCTACTGGTGGCGCCTCTAACCTGGACTATTTATAAAAACGCCGGTTTCTCAATAAGACTAGAAGATCCAAGACCGGCGTTTTTCCCCTTCGGGCAAGCCGATCCGGCCGCATCTGCTTCGTTGGAGCCAAGATGGCTCACGCCATCGCTTCTGCAGCCGCCTCGGCTCGTGAATAATCCAGGCTAGAGAGGGTCAAACCTATACCTTTTTAATTTTTTCGTAACCGGCGCGAAATGGGGACGCTTCTATTTTTCGGCTTGGGGAAAAATAGAAGCGTCCCCATTTCGCCCAGTTGGTAGCGAAAATTAAAAAGGTATAGGTTTGACCCTCTCTTGATCGGGGTGATAAGATGACCGCGCACGGGGAACCCATGGGCAAATACCGCTGCCGCATCTGCCAATACATCTACAATGAGAAGACCGAAGGGGTCTTCTTCGACGATCTCCCCATGGACTGGACCTGTCCCGTCTGCGGCGCGGCCAAGGCCGAGTTCGACTTCGTCGAGGACGAACCCGAGCCGCCCGCCCGGATCCCGGCCGTGCCTGTCCATCAGCCGAATGGCCTCGACGCGTACCGCCGCGCTTCCGACGATCTCGAGACGGCCATGGCCGACATCCACCGCATGGCCCTCACCGGCGAATCGGTCATCGAGCCGATGCGGTCGCGAAAGCCGGTCGTGTCCTGGGACGACATCCTGATCCGGGGGGCCCAGCTGGCGCGCCTCCCGCTCAACCGGGACGAGACGATCGACACGAAAACAGTCATCGGCCCCAGGGCGAAGAGACCCCTCGTCATCGGCACGGCCATCATCGTCAGCCACATGTCATACGGCGCCCTCTCGCGGGAGGCCCAACTGGCGCTGGCCCTCGGAAGCGGTGCCGCGGGAACGGCCATGTCGTCGGGGGAGGGCGGCATCCTGCCCGAGGCCATGGACATGGCCCACAAGTACATCTTTGAGTATGTTCCCAACCGCTATAGCGTCACCCCGGAGAACCTCGAGCGCGTCGACGCCATCGAGATCAAGTTCGGCCAATCGGCCAAGCCCGGCATGGGCGGACATCTTCCCGGGGGCAAAGTGACCGCGGAGATCGCCGCCGTCCGCGGCTTCCGCGAAGGGGCGGACATCGTCAGCCCGTCGCGCTTTCCCGACATCGCCACGCGTGAAGACCTCACGCGCAAGGTCGACGAGCTGCGCCGGCTCTCCAAGGGCCGGCCCATCGGCATCAAGTTCGCCGCCGGCCACGTCGAGGCCGACCTCGAATTCGCCCTGTCCGCCGGACCGGATTTCATCACCATCGACGGCCGGGCCGGAGCGACGGGCGCCGCCGTCAAGCTCATCAAGGACGCCACCTCGATGCCCACGATCTACGCCCTCGACCGGGCCCGCCGTTACCTCGAGGGGAGGGGCATCAGGGACGTGACGCTCATCGTCACCGGCGGCCTGCGGGTCTCGCCGGATTTCGCCAAAGCTCTGGCCCTCGGCGCGGACGCCGTGGCCATCGGCACCGCGGCCCTGATGGCCATCGGCTGCCAACAGTACCGGATCTGCGACACCGGACGCTGCCCGGTCGGCATCGCCACCCAGGACCCAGGGCTGCGCGCCCGGCTCGACGTCGACGAAGCGGCCCGCGGGCTGGCCAATTTCCTCCGCGTCTCGACCGAGGAGCTCAAGGATTTCGCCCGGCTCACCGGCAATTATAGCGTCCACATGCTCTCGGTCCGCGACTTGGTCACGACGAGCTCCGAGATCTCGGACTACACCTCGATCGAACACGCCTGAGCAGGGGCCATGTGGGCAGGGGACATGTACCTCAGGTACGTGTCCCCGTCTTAAGATCGGCCAGGTCCGGACGCTGGCCGTGGAGCGCATCGGCAAGCTGGCCGCAGTTCTTCCTCCCGAGGAGCTTGCCCGCGCCCTCGAGGGCCTGGACGATATCATCGGGGGATAGGCTCAGTGCCTCCCGATCCAGTTCGCGATGTCGTCGATGACGTACGGCGCGACGCTGCCGTGCTTCTGCATGTACTCGAGCGGGACGAGAGCCCCTTCGCCCTCATAGAAGAGGTGGTTGAGCTTGGGGTAGAGACGGAACTCGACGTCCTTCCGCCCGCCAAGCGCCTTCTTCCAGTTCTCGAGGTCGGCCGTCTGGACCTGGTAGTCGCGCTCGCCCTGAAGGAACAGCATGGGCTTGCGGACGGCCTTGGCCGTCTCGGGCGGCTCGTAACCGCGGAGGTCGAGCCAATACGCCGGCATGGCTCCGATGAGCTTCATCGTCGAGCCACTGTCGGCGGCCGTCAGGGCTTTGACCTTGGCGACCGCGTCCTTGATGTCCTGGAGCTTCTTGCGGTCCTCGTCCGAGAGTGTGTTCCCGGCCAGCCCGTAGAGATACGTCATCTGTCTGAGGATCGTGTCGTCGAGGGGCCGCGTCAGCCCGGCCAGGCTGATAAACCCGGCCGGCGCGAGCGGCTCGGCGGCCAGAGCGATGCGCGGCATCAGATAGCCGCCCAGGCTGTGGCCGAGGATGAAAACGCGCTTCGGATCGATCCCCGTCGATTTCTGAAGTAGCGCCGCCGCGGCCACGGCGTCGTCGATCGTTTCCTCCTTGACGGTCATCGCCGCTTCGATCTTGGGGTCGGCCAGGATCTTCTGGCCGTGGACCTTGCTGCGCTTCTCGTACCGCAGGACGGCGATGCCGCGCGAGGCCAGCCCCCAGGCCAGGTCCTTGAACGGCTTGTTGGGGCCGAGCGTCTCGTCCCGGTCGTTGGGGCCCGAACCGTGGACGAGGACGAGCCCCGGGAACGGCCCGGCGCCTTTGGGCCTGGTCAGCGTCCCCGGCACGGCCCATTCGCCCGAGCCGACCGTGACCTCGGTTTCCTCGAACTTGGCCGGGTCGGCGTAGGCGGGAGGCTCGTATTTCACAGGCGGCGCCGGCGGCACGAACCCGAGACCGGCGATCTTCCCGGCTTTATCGAAGACGACCCGGGCGTCGAGCATCATCTTCTCGAACGAGCAGGTGATGAGGACGATCTCGTAGCCCTGGAGCTCGTCGCGGCGGGCCGGGCCCTGTTGTTTGAACGCCCCGACCTGGGCCGGAAGCTGTTTTGTCCACATGGCCTTGACCTTGTCCGCGTCGAAGACCTTGAGCATGGTCGCGTCGAAGTCCCGCACGGCCGTCTGGAAATCGCCCTTGTCCATGGCCGTGATGAGCTCCCGGGCCTTGACGGTGAGGGGGTCCTCGGCCGGGGCCTGGGGGTAAGCCATGAGAGCGGCCGCCGCCGTCCCGGAGAAAACAAGGAACGCGGCCATAAGATGGAAATATGTCTTTTTCATGCCCACACTATAGCCGATTGGCCCCAATTTCTCATCCAAAGAGACCCGGGCCGCCATCAGGTCTCACGCGGGACCATCCCGTCAAGAAGGGACCAGGTCTTCGCAAGAATACCGTCTTGCGAAGACCTGGTCCCGGCCGCGCCCCGGCCGGTTTGACCGGGCCGCGGTCCGCCGTTAGAATAGCCCGGTGAGCCTCGATTTTCTTCTCCGCACCGCCGAGTTCGGCGACCTCGCCCGGGCCGTCGCCTCGCCGGAAAGGCCGCTCTCCGTCCACGGCGTCATCGAGCCCGTCAAGGCCTGCGTCCTGGCCTGCCTGGCGAAGACGGCTGGCCGCCCGATCGTCTTCATCCGGTCTGAGTCCGCCCCGCTCGCCCAGGCGGAGCAGGATTGCCGATTTTTCCTCCCCCGCCTGGCTCCCGACGCCGGACTGGCGACACTCGCCCCGCTCTCCGACAATCCTTATTTCGAGGTCCCCCCCGCGCTCGATGCCTTGTCCTCGCGGATGAAGCTTTTCCGCCGTCTCCTCGGGACGCCGCCCGCGATCGTCGTCACCTCGCTCGGGGGCCTGCTCAAGCCCGTGCCGTCTCCGGAGGACATGGGCCGGCTCTTCACCGCCCTCGAAGCCGGGGCCGAGGCCGACCACGACGAGCTCCTCGAGACGCTGGCCCGCTACGGCTACACCCGCGAGGACCTCATCGCCTCTCCCGGCGAGTACGCCTGGCGCGGCGGCATCGTCGACGTCTTCTCGCCCTGGGAGGCCAATCCCTTCCGCGTCGAGTTCGACGGCTCGCGCGTCGCCTCGCTCCGCGAATTCGACATCTCCAACCAGCGCTCGCTCCGGAGGATCGAGCGGCTGACCATCCCCGGCCTCCGCGAGTTCCCGGCCACGCCCGAGTTCCTCGACAGCTGGAAGGCCGCCGCCCGCAAGCGGGGCCGGGGCCTCACCCGCGACCTCGACGCGAAGATCGCCGCCGTCGAGCGCGGTGAATTCGGGCCCAGCTTCTCCGCCCTCGCCCTTCTCCTCTCCGACCGCTTCGTGCCCGTGACCGACTACCTCCCCGACCCGGTCTTCGTCGTCGACGATCCCGAGGCCGTCGACTGCGAATGGGACGACCACGTCAGGGAGCTCCGCGACCAGTTCGCCGACCTCCTCGCCGACCGCGTCTTCGCCCTCGATCCCGACGCGATCTTCCCGGCGTCGCTCCTCCGGCGCGTCCGCAAGGAAGCCGTCCGCTTCGAGGAGCTCGGCGCCCCGGCCCGCAAGAAGGTCTTCCGGTTCTCCTTCCAGCCGGTGCCGCGCTTCGACAACAAGATCCCCTTCTTCCTGCAATACGTGAAGAGGCTCCAGGCCGAGAGCGACCTCTGCTCGATCTACCTCCTGAACGCCGGGACGCGCCAGCGCCTGGCGACCCTCCTCCGTGAGAGCGACATCCCGGTCCTCGAAACCGACTCGCCGTTCGCCGTGCCGCCCCGCAACGAGGTCGCCCTCCTCCTCGGCGCCCTCCCCGGCGGCTTCAGCTATCCCAAGGAGAAGCTCCACTTCTTTTCCGAGAAGGACATCTTCACCGAGGAGAAGGTCATCGTCAGCCGGGCCTCCCGGCGCCCCTTTTTCTCCCAGTTCCAGGACCTCCAGGCGGGCGACTACGTCGTCCACACCGACTATGGCATCGGCGTCTTCCGCGGCCTGCAGCGGGTCGAGGTCGAAGGCAAGGGCCGCGAGTTCATCGAGCTCAACTACCGCGACGGCGACAAGCTGCTCGTCCCCGTCGAGGACCTCAACCTCGTCCAGAAGTTCTCCAAGGCCGGGCCCGAGCTCCCGCCGCTCGACAAGCTCGGCACGAACACCTGGGAGAAGACGCGGACGCGGGCCAAGAGGGCCGTCGAGGCCGTGGCCAAGGATCTCGTCGAGCTCTACGCCAAGCGCCGGGCCATCAAAGGTCATGCCTTTTCGCCGGGCGGGGAGTGGGACGAGGAGTTCGGCAAGACCTTCGAGTACGAGGAGACGGAAGACCAGCTCCGCTCCATCCGCGAGATCCGGGACGACATGGAGCGCGAGGCCTCGATGGACCGCCTCCTTTGCGGCGACGTCGGCTACGGCAAGACCGAGGTGGCCATGCGGGCCGCCTTCCAGGCGGTCATGGACGGCAAGCAGGTGGCCGTCCTCTGCCCGACGACCGTCCTGGCCAGCCAGCACCTCAAGACCTTCCGCGACCGGATGGTCCTGTTCCCGGTCCGCATCGAGGCCCTGACCCGGCTCCAATCGCCGCGCGAGCAGAAGGCCGTCGTCGAGGACTGCCGCAAGGGCTTCGTCGACATCCTCATCGCGACGCACCGGCTCCTGTCCAAGGACGTCGGCTTCAAGGACCTCGGCCTGCTCGTCATCGACGAGGAGCAGCGCTTCGGGGTCGGCCACAAGGAGAAGATCAAGCAGCTCAAGGCCACGATCGACGTCCTGACCCTGACGGCGACGCCCATCCCGCGGACGCTCAACATGTCGCTCTCGGGGCTTCGCGACATCAGCCTCATCGAGACGCCGCCCCGCGACCGGCTGGCCGTCCACACGGTCGTGACGCCTTTCAACGCCAAGCTCATCGCCGCCTCCGTCCGCCAGGAGATCGGCCGGGGCGGCCAGGTCTATTTCATCCACAACCGCATCGAGGACATTGACAAGGTCGCCGAGCTCGTCACCCGGCTCGTGCCGCAGGCCCGGGTCGTCGCCGTCCACGGCCAAATGGCCGGCCCGGCCCTGGAGAAGCGGATGATCGATTTCGTCGAGCGCAAGTACGACGTCCTCGTCTCGACGACGATCATCGAGAACGGCATCGACATCCCCCTCGTCAACACGCTCATCGTCGACCGGGCCGACCTCTACGGCCTGGCCCAGCTTTACCAGCTCCGCGGCCGCGTCGGCCGGTCGGCGCGGCAGGCCTACGCCTACTTCCTCGTCCCGCCGTACATCGAGCTGACCCCTCTCGCCCGCGAGCGGCTCAAGGCGCTCAAGGAATTCAGCGAGCTCGGCTCGGGCTTCCGGCTGGCCGCCCGCGACCTCGAGATCCGCGGCGCCGGCAACCTCCTCGGCCACCGTCAGCACGGCACCATGGAGGCCATCGGCTTCGAATACTATATGCAGCTGCTCGGCGAGGCCATCCGGGGCATGAAGGGCGAGGCCGTCGAGGAGGAGAACCCGGAGATCAACCTCAAAGTCGATATCCGCGTCCCCGAGGATTACCTGCCGCAGGTCAACCTCCGGCTCAACCTCTACAAGCGGCTGGCTTCGGTCGAGGACCTCAAGGAGATCGACCGCATCCGGGAGGAGATCGTCGACCGCTTCGGGCCCGTTCCCGACACGATCGAGAACCTCCTGCGGTACGGCACGCTCAAGTTCCTGGCCAAGAAGCTGCGCCTCCGCTCCGTCGACCGCACCGAGCACCGTGTCGTGTTCAAGTTCCGCCCCGAGACGGCCGTCGATTGGGCCCGGGTGACGCCCCTGCTCAAGAAGTACTGGGGATCGCTGTCCCCCGAAGGGGTCATGTCCCTCGCCCTGCGCGGGACGACGGAGCGGGCCCTGCTCGATGAAACGGTCGGCGTCTTGCTGGAGTTGTCCAAGTAGGGTACAATAGATTGATATTAATCGAGATGGACGCGCAACAGAGGATGGAAAGACAGGGACGGACGCAGGCGACCGCTCCGGCCGCGGCCGTCATCGCCGCGTTAGCCCTCCTTTTCGCCTCGTCCGCCTGCGGCCGCGACGAGGGGCGCGGGCCCGTCTCCCGCGTCGCCGGGCTCGTCCAGAGCAAGCTCAGGGGCCGCCCGGTCCTCCGCGTCGAGAAGAGCGAGTTCACCAACGCCGATCTCCGCGCTTATCTCGAGGCCACCGGGGCGGACGCCAAGGGTCTTCCCTCCGAGTCCCTGAGCCGGCTTTTCGACCGTTTCGTCGATGAGATGATCCTGCTCGAGGCCGCCCGCGAGCGCGGCATCACCCTGACCGAGGACGAGAAGAAAGCGCACCTGGCCAGGCTGGCCGTCGCGGCCATCCCCCCGGGCGGGTCCGAGGGCAGGGGCGGCCTCCCGGCCGAAGGGACGTTCGACCGTCTCCTCATCGAGAAATACACCTTCCTCGTCGTGCGCGACATCAAGGTCGACGAGGCCGAGATCCTCGACTATTACGAGCGGAACAAGAAGGACTTCCTGCGCCAGGGCCGGATCCAGGTCAGCCAGATCCTCGTCGATACCGAGGAGAAGGCCGTGTCCGTGCTCCGGCGGCTCGATAGGGCCGGCGAGCCGGAGTTCCGCAAGATCGCCACTGAGGAATCCCTGGGGCCCGAGTCGGCCCGCGGCGGC
>Ga0209706_10001230_pt1 | contig 14533 bp, 11 predicted proteins | sample PPLLaktember2015_6_FD_187263 | JGI IMG/M metagenome (GOLD analysis project Ga0209706, IMG submission 187263) | Freshwater sediment microbial communities from Prairie Pothole Lake near Jamestown, North Dakota, USA - PPLs Lake P8 Core (1) Depth... | ecosystem: Environmental > Aquatic > Freshwater...
ATTTCCAGAGCCGCCAGTCCTGCATTTTCCATCGATACTGACCCGAGCTGTTCGCCGGCCGGCACGTCTGCCCTGAACGCCTGCCAGGCAGGACACGGCGGCGAACGTCCCGTGCGCCCGGCGTCCGTTGCATGAGTCAGCCCGTCGATCAAACCCGCCAAAGCCTCGCGGCACTCGCCGTCGCCGCCGTCGGCGTTGTGTACGGCGACATCGGCACCAGCCCCTTGTACACCATGAAAGAGGCGTTCCACGGCGCGCATGCCATGGAGGTGTCGCCGGCCAATGTGCTCGGCGTACTGTCGCTGATCTTCTGGTCGCTCATCATCGTGGTGTCGGTGAAGTACGTGGTATTTATCATGCGCGCCGACAACAAGGGCGAGGGTGGCATTATGGCGCTCATGGCGCTGGTGCAACGCGCCACCACCGGCGAGTCGCGGGCGCGCTGGCTGCTGATGACGCTCGGCATCTTCGGTGCGGCGCTGTTCTACGGCGACGGCATGATTACACCGGCGATCTCGGTGCTGTCGGCAGTCGAGGGCCTGGAGGTCGCGACCCCGGCACTCAAGCCGTATGTGATTCCGATTTCGCTCGCCGTGCTGGTCGGGTTGTTCCTGTTCCAGCGGCACGGCACCGCCAGGGTCGGCGCGCTGTTCGGGCCGGTCATGTTGCTGTGGTTCGCCACGCTCGGTTTGCTCGGCACCCTGAGTATCCTGCGCTATCCGGAGGTGCTGGCCGCGGTGAACCCGGGCTATGCGGTCGCGTTCTTCGTCCAGCACGGTGTGGCCGGCATGATCGTGCTCGGCGCGGTGGTGCTGGCGGTCACCGGTGGCGAGGCGCTGTACGCCGACATGGGCCACTTCGGCAAGCGTCCGATCCGGCTCGCCTGGTTCGGCTACGTGCTGCCGGCGCTGCTGCTCAACTATTTCGGCCAGGGCGCGCTGTTGCTGCACGACGTCGAGGCGGCGCACAACCCGTTCTACCGGCTGGCGCCTGAGTGGGCGCTGTACCCGATGGTCGCGCTGTCGACAGTCGCCACCGTGATTGCCTCGCAGGCGGTGATCTCCGGCGCGTTCTCGGTTACCCGCCAGGCGATCCAGCTCGGCTACGCGCCGCGCATGAACATTGCCCACACTTCGGAGCGCGAGATCGGCCAGATCTACATCCCGTTCATCAATTGGGCGCTGCTGTTCGGCGTACTGGCGCTGGTGCTAGGCTTCCAGTCGTCCAGCAATCTGGCCGCGGCCTACGGCATTGCGGTCACCGGCACCATGGCGATCGACACCGTCCTGGCGTTCGTGGTGGTGCGCAGCCTGTGGGGCTGGAACTGGGGCGTGACCGTGGCCGGAATCGTCGCGTTCCTCACGATAGATCTCGCGTTCCTCGGCGCCAATGCCCTCAAGTTCTTCCAGGGCGGCTGGTTCCCGGTGTTGGTCGCCATGGCGGTGTTCACGCTGCTCGCCACCTGGAAGCGCGGACGGGTGTTGCTCAGCGAGCGGCTCCAGGAAATGGCCATCGCCATCGAGCCGTTCCTCGACAGTATCACCCGGCACCCGCCGGCACGCGTGCCCGGCACTTCGGTGTTCCTGACTACTAAATTCGAGGGCGTACCGCATTCGCTGATGCACAACCTCAAGCACAACAAAGTGCTGCACGAACGCGTCGTGCTGCTCACGGTCGTGTTCCAGGATATTCCGCATATCGACACCAGCGAGCGCATCGAAATCTGGCCGCTCGGCAACAACTTCCACAAGGTATTCGTGATCTACGGCTTCAAGGACGAGACCAACATCCCGCTCGCGCTCGAGCTGTGCGCAGCTCAGGGGCTTGAGTTCAACATGATGGACACCTCTTTTTTCCTGAGCCGCGAGACACTCATCCCCACGGCGAAACCGGGTATGGCGTTGTGGCGCGAGAAGCTGTTCATTAACATGGCGCGCAACGCCAGCAGCGTCACCGCCTATTTCCAGATTCCGACCAACCGCGTGATCGAGCTCGGCACGCAGGTCGAGTTGTAGCTAAGCAGGCGAGCAGGGATTATCCTCTGTGAGGATTATTTGGCATGACGAACCGGCGAACAACGGGCATCATTTCAACCTTGTCGCCTGACACCCCTTCTATTCCATAACATACCGGACTATTCCATGCAGATCGTAAAGCAAGCATTTCTCAGAATTGGGCTCACCGTCGTTCTCATCGCCGTGCTCGGGTTCGGTGGCTGGACATTGTTCGCTTTGACCTACAACTATTCGGACGGTGAACGCGCCGGCTATGTGCAGAAGCTCTCGCGCAAGGGCTGGATCTGCAAGACCTGGGAGGGCGAACTGGCGCTGGTTAACCTGCCGGGGGCAATGCCGGAAATCTTTCATTTCTCGGTGCGCGACGATGCCGTGGCGAAACGCATCCAGGAGTCTGTCGGCAAACGCGTTGCCCTGAGCTATGAACAGCACATCGGTATACCCACCACGTGCTTCGGCGATACTCAGTACTTCGTGGTGAATATAAAGATTGTTGAATAGGCAGGGTGGTGTTACGTATCAGACTTGCCCCGGAACCGTAGACACCCTTGTGGCTACATCGAGGCCGTAGTCGGTAAGCACATGGCGTTGAGCTACGAGCAGCACATCAAGCTGCCGACCAGTTGCTTCGGCGAAACTGAGTATTTCGTTATCGGGTTACGGGTGATCGAGTAACACAGCCGGCCGGGACTTGCAGGCCGAACCAGGGAAGGAGCATGCAGGGCGATCCTTATCTCTGGCTGGTTATCGGCGGATTGCTGAGCATCTTGATTTCGGCCGCTGGATGATCGCGGCGACCGGCTGGCTGGCGCCGCTGTTTCTGTTGCACTACGCGCATGTCGTACCTATGTGGCCGGGGCTGTTGTGGTTGTGGCTGGCCGCGGCGCTGGCCCTCGGCATTGCCAACTGGCGCGTTATACCGGTGCCGGTTTTTATTTACCCGTTGGCCGCGCTGTTCCTGTCCGCATCGCTGGTCCTGCCGTATCTCGCCGACCGGTTGCTTGCGCCTTCTCTGCCCGGCTTCCTTTCGACACTGGTGTTCCCGCTTGCCTGGACGGCGGTGGAGTATCTTGGCGCGCGCCTCAGCCCATTTGGCACTTGGGGTTCGCTAGCCTACACGCAGGCCGGCAACTGGCCGCTTCTGCAACTGGCCTCGGTCGTGGGCGTGTGGGGAATCGTATTTGTACTTGCCTGGTTTGCGTCGGTCGCGAACTGGCTTTGGGAAGGCGGTTTCAGCAACGAGGCGGCCGGCGCAGGCCTCGCGGTCTGCTGGGGCTGGTCGGCCGTGGTGGATACCTGTGGACGCGAACTTGCGTGTCTCGATCATTTCGCGGTGAGCGAGCGGGTATTGATTGCCGAGGTATCGATTGCTGGCCCGCGCACGCTTTATGCGCGCATCGGTGACGCCTGGGCCTGGTCGTGTGTGTCCGGACTTGTGGTGGTAGCTGTGTGGGCGAGCCTGCTTGCACCTTGAGCAGTGACAAGACCAGTATCGGACATAGTGATGCTCGCAGCAGTTACTAAAGGGAATCAGGCCCGGCACGCACGGCTTGTTGCGATTGGTGTGGTGTCATTTCAACCCGGCGGAACGGCGAGGCTAGTTTCGGCGGGAGCGGGGTACTCGCGCAACATCGCGATGAAGGCCTCGGCCACCGGATGCCGGAGATTGTCGCGGTGGCGGGCGATCCACAGGGTGCGCGGGATCGTGAACCCCGGGACGTGGACGCGGTGCAACATGCCTTGGGCTACGCGCTTACCGACCGCGAAGCGCGGCAGGAAGGCGACATGCTGTCCGCGCATCAGAATCTCGACGATGGTCTCAGTTGATCCGGCCTCGATGGCGACCGGAACCTCCTCAATGCCGATGCGGCGCAGGGCCTGGTCGGTGGTGTCGCGCGTGGCCGACCGGCGTTCGCGCATGACGTAACGCAGTTCGCGCAGGTGCTCGACCGGAATTTTGTCGGCAAACGCCAGCGGATGGCGCGCGCCGCACACCAGCCAGATCTCGTCGTCCATCCACTTCTGCACCAGGATATCCGGGTGATCGGGCGCTGACTCCAGCAACGCCAGGTCGGTGGCGCCGGTGGCCAGCCGGGCTACGATGGTCCGGCTGTAGCGCATGCGGCTGACGACGCTGAACTTCGGGTGCAATTCGGTGAACCGCAGCAGCAGGTCCGGCAGCAGGTGCTCGCCTATGGCCGTTGCGGTTTCAAGGTGCAGGGTGTTGCGGCCACGCGCCAGGTTCTGCAGATCCTCGCGCAGCGCCATCTGGCGCTCGAGTATCTGCACCGCCAGTCGATAGACATATTCACCGGCCGAGGTTGGCTTCAGCCGTCCGGCGACCCTCTCCAGCAGCGTCACACCGTAGCACTCTTCGAGCGCGCGCAGCCGTTTGCTCACCGCCGGCTGACCGACATGCAGCACCCGCGCCGCCTCGGTCACACCACCCTTTTCGACCACCGCCCGCAAAGCGGCCAGGCCGTTCAAATCCGGCAAGTGCCTATATTCCATATAGGAATAATAACATACTTTATTTCATTAGACTGTTATTAAGTTAAGGTGAATACTTCATCTCGTAGTAAAAGAAATTATTTATCTATAACGGTTTTAGCGTTAATTGGCAGAGCAGACTCTGTGCCGAGGATCGCTGACTGTAATAATAATATTCCATATAGGAATATAAAGCAGATTTTGGATACAGCTATGCGAAGAATCGTCGAGTACCACCTCGCAGCGTTTGAGTCTCAACATGAAACTCATCGATCAACAGGCGCCGGTGTCACCATCGCGCTCGGTACGTTGAGTTCATCACTGTACGGCGGGTTGTACGCCTACAGCGGTGAACTGGTGGAACTGGCCGAGATGACCCGCGATGGCGAGAAGGGATGGTTCGTCGTGCCGATCGCGATCGCATTCCTGTTCTCTCTGGTTCACGGCACCTTTACCGGGCACTTCTGGGACCTGCTCGGCCTGAAAGGCAAACACTGAGGCGCCATGGAAACCTTCAACTTTCTCGATCTCAACGCCACCACCGTGGTGGTGCTGTTCGTGGTTGGCTTTATCGGCGGCCTGGCGAGCGGCTTCATCGGGTCCGGCGGCGCGTTCGTGTTGACACCCGCGATGATGAGCCTGGGTGTTCCGGCCATCGTCGCCGTGGCCAGTAACATGGCGCACAAGTTCCCCAAGGCCCTGGTCGGTGCCATCAAGCGCGCCAAGTACGGTCAGGTGGACGTCAAGCTCGGCGTCGTTATGGGCCTGTTCGCCGAGGGCGGCGTGTTCATTGGCAAGGAGATCATGACCGGCATCCGCACGCGTTTCGGCGACACCGGCACCGACTTGTACGTGTCAGCGGTGTTCATCGTGGTGCTGGCGATAGTCGGTACCGTGGTGTTGCGTGACGGGCTGCACAGCCGGCGCGGCACGACCCAGACGAACTGCGAGCTGCCGCGGCTGGCGCGCTGGGTGCGGTCGATCCACGTCCCCGGCACCATGATGAAATTTCGATCGATGAACGATGCGTCCGTGTCGCTGCTGTTCGTGGCGCCGCTCGGGCTGGCCACCGGGATGCTGGCGGCCTCGATCGCGGTCGGCGGGTTCATCGGCGTGCCGGCGGTGATGTACTTCCTCGGCGTGCCGGCGATCATGGCTTCGGCCACCGAGCTGGTGATCGCGTTCGTGATGGGTACCGGCGGCAGCCTGTTCTATGCTTGGGAAGGCTTCGTCGACATCCGACTGTCGATGATCATTCTCGCCGGCTCGCTGTTCGGCGTGCAGCTCGGCGCGATCGGTACCACCTATGCGCGCGAGAGCTCGGTGAAACTGGTGATGGCGATGATCATGCTGATGGTGCTCGTCAGCCGGGTAATCCAGCTGCCGGTCTACCTGGCCGGTATTGGCATGCTGGCGCCTCTGACCGCAGCCACGCGCGAGCTGCTCGGGACTCTGAGCTTCGTCACGTTGGCACTGGCCCTCATTGCCGGTGCCGGTGCGATCCTCGCCACAATGTTCAAAGGCATGACCGAACACCGTCACATCGCCTCGGCGGTGGTCGACACCGCCGGTCAATCGGCCCATGGATAACTTGAAGGTGACAGATTAAGGTGAAGGGAAGGGGAACTTAAAGGTGACTGGTGTAATTAATGCCTTTAACCTGGCCGCGCGCGATTACTATATTTCCCAAATACCCCGTCAGACGGCAGTAAGGCCATCTCCAACAGCAAGTTTCGGCCGTTCTTCCTCTTCCTGAAGTTGCAGGTTCCACAGATGCGCATAGGCGCCGTCGTGCGCCAGCAGCTCGGCGTGCGAGCCGCGCTCAACGATGCGGCCGTGATCCAGCACCACGATCTGGTCGGCGTCCATGATGGTCGAGAGCCGGTGGGCGATGACCAGGGTGGTGTGGTTGGTGGCGATTTCCAGCAGTTCCGCCTGAATGGCCTTCTCGGTCTTGGAGTCGAGCGCCGAGGTGGCTTCGTCGAACACCAGGATCGGCGGATTCTTTAACAAGGTGCGGGCGATGGCGACACGCTGCTTTTCGCCGCCGGAGAGTTTCAAGCCGCGCTCGCCGACCAGCGATTCGTATTTGTCCGGCAAGGACTCGACGAAAGTGTGGATGTGCGCGGCGCTCGCCGCCTGAATGACTTCCTCGCGGGTCGCATCCGGCCAGCCGTAGGCGATGTTGTAATAGATCGTGTCGTTGAACAGCACCGTGTCCTGCGGCACGATGCCGATCGCCTTGCGCAGGCTCTGCTGGGTCACGTCGCGGATGTCCTGGCCGTTGATGGTGATGCGCCCGCCGTTCACGTCGTAGAAGCGGAACAGCAGGCGCGACAGCGTGGATTTGCCGGCGCCGCTCGCGCCGACCACCGCCACCTTGTGCCCGGCCGGGATGTCGAAGCTCACATCCTCCAGAATCTTGCGTTTACCGTCGTAGCTGAAATCAACGTGCTCGAAGCGAATTGCGCCCTGGCCGACCACCAGCTCGGTTGCATCCGGCTTGTCCGTGACCTCTGCGGGTTGGTTGAGCAGGCCGAACATGCGCTCCATGTCGGCCAGGGAGTGGCGGATCTCGCGGTACACGAAGCCGAGAAAGTGCAGCGGCATGTACAGCTGGATGAGGAAGGCGTTGACCAACACCAGATCGCCGATGGTCATGGTGCCGGTCACCACGCCATTGCTCGCCATGAGCATGAGAACGGTGACGCCGATGGCGATGATGGTGGCCTGTCCGGCGTTCAGCACCGCCAGCGAGGTCTGGTTGCGCACCGCGGCCTTTTCCCACTTCTGCATGGTGTCGTCGTAGCGCCGCGCCTCCCAGCCTTCGTTGTTGAAGTATTTGACGGTCTCGTAGTTCAACAGGCTGTCGATCGCCCTGGTATTGGCGCTCGAGTCCATCTCGTTCATGGTGCGGCGGAAGATCATGCGCCACTCGGTAACGAGCAGCGTGAAAACGACATACACGACCAGCGTGCAGAGCGTGACCAGGGCGTACCAGATGTCGTAGCGGACCAGCAGGATGATCGTGACCAGGGCGATCTCGAACAGCGTCGGCAGGATGTTGAATAGCATGAAATTGAGCAGAAAGCGGATGCCGGCCGTGCCACGTTCGATGTCGCGCGACACGCCGCCGGTCTGGCGCTCCAGGTGAAAGCGCAACGCCAGGCGGTGCAGGTGCTCGAATACTTGCAGGGCCACGCGCCGGATGGCGCGTTGCATGACCTTGGCGAATACCGCATCACGCAGTTCGCCGAATAGCGCGTTGGCGAGCCGCAGTGCGCCATAGCCGACCAGCAACAGCACCGGCAGGGTGAGCAGCGCCTGCGGGCCGCTGAGAGCGTCGATCACTTCCTTGAGCAGCAGCGGCACGCCGACGTTTGCTACCTTGGCGGCGATCAGCAAGGCCATCGCCAGCAACACCCGGCCGCGGAACTCCCACAGGTAGGGGAGCAGCGACCTGATGGTCTGCCAGTCGTTGCGATTTTCCGGTGGGTTGCCGAAGTGGCGGACGCGCATGGGGTCGGGTTCTGAGTCGTGTTGTGTCAGGCAGCACAGATTCTACCCGATGTGCCGCGCCGGTTGCGGCCCGGTGCCGGCGGCGGGCGGCGTGCACCGGAAACGCGCAGCCAGGGGTCTGATTTCACAGGACTGGTGCAGGGATTTGTTGCGGAAATATCCAGGTCCTTGCTTTTATTGGGAAATCCATCTGGCACAGCGGTTGCAATAGGTTATGCAGGAAAAGAAGGTCGAGATTACCAATGCGCGTGCTGCTGGTTGATGACGACCCCGAGCGCGCCGCGACGTTGCGCGTGGCACTGCAGGCCGCCGGCCATGATGTGGTGGCCGAGGCGAGCACGGCTGTTGAATTGATTAATCAAGTCCGGGCCGTGAAACCGGACGTGATCATTATCGACCGCGATTCGCCGGATCGCGACACGCTTGAACACATCAGCATGATGTCGCGCGACGACCCGCGCGCGATCGTGATGTTCACCCAGGACAAAGACCAGACGCGCATGCGCGAAGCCCTGAAGGCCGGGGTCAGCGCCTACGTGGTGGATGGCCTGTCGGCGGACCGCGTGCGCCCGATCGTGGACATGGCGCTGGCGCGCTTCGAGCAGTGGCAGGCGATGCGCCAGGAGCTGGACAAGGCGCAGGCGAGCCTCGCCGAGCGCAAGATCGTCGAGCGCGCCAAGGGCATTATCATGAAGCAGCGCCAGTGCAGCGAGGAAGAGGCCTACCGGCTGCTGCGCAAGACGGCGATGGATCGCAACATGCGGCTGCCGCTGGTGGCGGAAAGCGTGATTGCCATGGCCGACCTGCTGACCTAGGTGTGTGGAACAAATGTTGGTCAGATGGAGGCACTCCTTCTTTGTGACACATTTTTCTATGCACAAGGGGTCTGAGTAGTTGGTCGTGTTCGCACAACAATCCAAGGCGTCTCCGCGCACCAATCTGTCGCACACTCCTGTCCGCTGCGCTCTGTGCTGGTGCAGCATACATAACCTGTGAATCGAACAAATGCGACAACTCATTGTAATGACGAGAAAAGCGACACTGGCACAGCGATTGCTAATGTAGGGAACAAGGCTGGCGCTATTTGTTGCACGGCTGAATGGTTTACAGCGTACGGCCCAATGACGGGTCGTATCGGAAAAGCGAAAGGACAACGGCGTCCATTTCGGTTGGAAGCAGCTACCTCCAGGGGCGGCTTCCAGCCTGAATGGGCGCCTTTTTTTTTGACAACGCGGGAGACCAGCAATGAGCGACGACAGCAAGAGCAAGCAACAGACCGAATCCGTCACCAACCGGAACCGCGGCGCCTCGCGCCGTGACTTCCTCAAGACCAGCCTGGCCGCCGGCCTTGGCGCCGCGGGCATCCTCGGCGCCGTGCCGCCGGGCGTGCGCACCGCCGCCTATGCCGCCGGCAGCGATGCGCCGGAAAAACCGGAGGTCAAGATCGGCTTCATCCCGCTTACCGACTGCGCGAGCGTCGTGATTGCCTCGGAGATGGGCTTCGACAAGAAGTACGGCATCAAGATCACGCCCTCGAAGGAAGCCAGCTGGGCGGCGGTGCGCGACAAGCTGGTGAACGGCGAACTCGATGCCTCGCACGTGCTCTACGGCCTGATCTATGGTGTGCAACTCGGCATCGGCGGTCCGAAGAAGGACATGGCCGTGCTCATGGGGCTTAATCACAACGGTCAGGCGATCACGCTCTCCAACCAGCTGAAAGAGAAGGGCGCCACCGATGGCGCCAAGCTCAAGGCGCTCATCGGCAAGGAAAAGCGCGAGTACACTTTTGCCCAGACCTTCCCGACCGGCACGCATGCCATGGAGCTGTATTACTGGCTGGCGACCTATGGCATCAACCCGATGAGCGACGTCAAGACCATCGTCGTCCCGCCGCCGCAGATGGTCGCCAACATGCGCGTCGGCAACATGGATGGTTTTTGCGTGGGCGAGCCGTGGGGCGCGCGCGCCATCTACGACAAGATCGGCTTCACCGCTACCACCACCCAGGAGATCTGGAAGGATCATCCGGAGAAGGTACTGGGCACGACCCTCGAGTTCACCAAGAAATATCCGAACACCACGCGCGCCATGATGGCGGCGGTGCTCGAGGCCTCGAAGTACATCGATGCCACGGCCAACCGTGAGAAGGTCGCCAAGATCATCGCCAGCAAATCGTATGTGAACGCACCGGAAGAAGTGATCCTCGGACGCTTCCTCGGCAACTACGACAACGGCAATGGCAAGAGCTGGAAAGACCCGAACTACATGAAGTTCTACAACGACGGGTTCGTGAACTTCCCGCACCTGTCGGACGGCATGTGGTTCCTCACCCAGCACAAGCGCTGGGGCTTGCTCAAGGAAAACCCGGATTACCTCGCCGTCGCCAAACAGGTGAACCAGATCGAGCTCTACAAGCAGGTGGCCGCGCAGGTGAAGGTGAAGGTGCCGGCCAGCCCGATGCGCACCAGCAAGCTGATGGACGGTGTGGTGTGGGACGGCAAGGACCCGAAGGCCTACGCCAACGGTTTCAAGGTCAAGGTGTAAGCGACAGGAGGACGTGCCATGACGGTCGTGAAAATGAAAACCACAGAGCCGAAGAAAGGGGACAAGGAAGTCGCACCGGCGCCGAAGGTTACGCGGCCGGTGCCGGCAGCGGCGGTTACCGCCGCGCTGCCGGCACCGGTGTCGCACGTCACCCGGCTGCTGGCGATGGGGCTGGGCTGGATCGTGCCACCGGCGCTTGGGTTGCTGGTGTTCGTGCTGGCTTGGGCGCAGATCTCGACGCTCAGCGGGCTGCCCGGTCCGGTCAGCACCTGGGCGTCGGCCACGCAGCTGTTCGCGGACCCGTTCTACCAGAAGGGTCCGAACGACCAGGGCATCGGCTGGAACGTGCTGCAATCGCTGGCGCGTGTCGGTATGGGCTTCGGGCTGGCTGCGCTGGTCGGCATCCCGTTTGGCTTCCTGATCGGTCGGTTCACGTTCCTGAGCCGCATGAGTTCGCCGATCATCAGCCTGTTGCGGCCGGTGTCGCCGCTCGCCTGGTTGCCGATCGGCCTGTTCGTGTTCAAGGAGGCGCAACCGGCGGCGATTTGGGTGATTTTCATCTCCAGCATCTGGCCGATGATCATCAACACTGCCGTGGGTGTGACGCGCGTGCCGCAGGACTACCTGAACGTGGCGCGCGTGCTGCGCCTCAACGAGTGGAAGGTGTTCACCAAAATCCTGTTCCCGGCGGTGTTGCCGTACATGCTCACCGGTGTGCGCCTGTCGATCGGTGTGGCGTGGCTGGTGATTGTCGCGGCCGAGATGCTCACCGGCGGCGTGGGCCTCGGCTTCTGGGTATGGGACGAGTGGAACAACCTGAACGTGGAACACATCATTATCGCGATCTTCGTAGTCGGCATCGTCGGGTTGCTGCTCGAACAGATGCTGGTGCTGGTTGCTAAACGCTTCGAATACCAGGGGTAAGCCATGGAACAACGCTACGTATTGCTGGAAAACGTGCAAAAGGTGTTCGACACCCGCAGTGGCCGGTTCGTGGCGCTGCGCGACGTGAACCTGACCATTCGCCAGGGCGAGTTCGTGTCGATCATCGGCCACTCCGGCTGCGGCAAGTCGACACTGCTGAACCTGATCTCCGGGCTCACCGATTCCTCGGGCGGTGTGCTGGTGTGCGCCGGGCGCGAGATTTCCGGGCCCGGGCCGGATCGCTCGGTGGTGTTCCAGAACCACTCGCTGCTGCCGTGGATGACCTGCTTCGAAAACGTGTATCTCGCGGTCGAGCGCGTGTTCAGCGCCAAGGAAGGCAAAGCCGACCTGCAACGCCGCACTCACGAGGCCCTGGCGCTGGTGGGTCTGGAGCCGGCCGCGCACAAGTACCCGCACGAGATCTCCGGCGGCATGAAGCAGCGCGTCGGCATCGCCCGCGCCCTGTCCATGCAGCCCAAGGTGTTGCTGTTGGACGAGCCGCTCGGCGCGCTGGATGCGCTTACCCGTGCGCATCTGCAAGACGAGATCCTGCGCATTGTCGCCGCCACCGGCTGCACCACCATCATGGTGACGCACGACGTGGACGAAGCGGTGCTGCTGTCCGACCGCATCGTGATGATGACCAACGGCCCGGCCGCAACCATCGGCCAGATACTGGATGTCGAGCTGCCGCGCCCGCGCGTGCGCCTCAAGCTCGCCGACGACCCGGTGTACAACCGCTGCCGCAGCGAAGTGCTGAAGTTCCTGTACGAACGTCAGAACCGCCCGGCGGAAAATGCCGCCTAGACACAATTGTCGTCATACCGGCGAAAGCCGGTATCCAGCGGACGCCGAGGGAATGTATTCAGAGCGGTTTGGACCCCGGCTTTCGCCGGGGTGACGACCAAAGTGACTTATCAACAGGTGAATCGGCCCTGTGTGTTATGGAGAAACGAAATGAAAGAGAAGCTGGTAGTCATCGGCAACGGCATGGCCGGCATCCGCGCCGTGGAAGAGCTGCTCAAGCTCGCGCCGGAGAAATACGACATCACGGTGTTCGGCGCCGAGCCGCACCCGAACTACAACCGTATCCTGTTGTCGCCGGTGCTGACCGGCGAGAAGCAGTTCAGCGAGATCGTGCTGAATGACGATGCCTGGTATGCCGAGCACGGCATCACCCTGCACAAGGGCAAGACCGTCACCGATATCAACCGCAAGCAGCGCTACGTCAAGGCCGGCGACGCCACGGTCGCTTTCTACGACCGCCTGTTGCTGGCGACCGGCTCCAACCCGTTCATCCTGCCGGTGCCGGGCAAGGACCTGCCGGGTGTGATCGGTTTCCGCGATTTCGCCGATGTCGAAACCATGCTCAAGGCGGCGCGTGCCTGCCACCATGCCGTGATCATCGGTGGCGGCCTGCTGGGCCTGGAAGCCGCCAACGGCCTTATGAAGCAGGGCATGAAGGTGACAGTGGTGCACCTGCCGGACGTGCTCATGGAACGCCAGCTGGACGCACCGGCCGCGAAAATGCTCAAGAAGTCGCTCGAAGACCGTGGCCTGCAATTCATTCTCGGCGGTGTGACCGAGGAGATCATCGGCAAACAGCGGGTGCAGGGTGTGCGCCTGAAAGACGGTCGCGAACTGACCGCCGACCTGGTGGTGATGGCGGTCGGCATCCGCCCCAACATCGAGCTGGCCAAGAAAACTGGACTGTATTGTGAACGCGGCGTGGTGGTGAACGACACCATGCAGACCTATGACCCGGCGGTGTACGCGGTCGGTGAATGCGTGCAGCATCGCGGCCAGACCTACGGGCTAGTGGCGCCGCTGTTCGAACAAGCCAAGGTGTGCGCCAATCATCTGGCGCATTTCGGCATTGCCCGCTACGAAGGTTCGGTCACCTCGACCAAGCTCAAGGTCACCGGTATCGACCTGTTCTCGGCCGGCAACTTCAGCGGCGGCCCGGAAACCGAAGAGATTGTGCTGCAGGACGCCGGTGCCGGCATGTACAAGAAGGTGGTGCTCAAGGACAACCGCATTCAGGGCGCCGTGATGTACGGCGACACCATGGACGGCGCCTGGTACTTCCAGCTGATGCGCGACGGTACCGACGTCTCGAACCTGCGCGACAAGCTCTTGTTCGGCCAGGCGCACCTCGGCGACGCCGGCCATGGCGACATCAAGAATCGCGTGGTGGCGATGGCCGACAGTACCGAGATCTGCGGTTGCAACGGTGTGTGTAAGGGCACCATCGTCAAGACCATCGTCGACAAGAAGCTGTTCACGCTCGAAGAGGTGCGCGCCCACACCAAGGCGTCCAGCTCCTGCGGTTCGTGCACCGGTCTGGTCGAGAACCTGCTGGCCGCGACGCTCGGCGGCGATTATTCAACCGCGTCGAAAAAGAAGCCGCTGTGCCCGTGCACCGAACACACCCACGACGAAGTGCGGCTGGCGATCCGCAACCAGACGCTCAAGACCATGCCGGCGGTGTTCAAGACACTCGAATGGAAAACCCCGGACGGCTGCAACAAGTGCCGCCCGGCGCTCAACTTCTATCTGCTGGTGGCATGGCCGGGCGAGTACGTGGACGACAACCAGTCGCGCTTCATCAACGAGCGCGTGCACGCCAACATCCAGAAAGACGGCACCTATTCGGTCATCCCGCGCATCTGGGGCGGCGAGACCACGCCCGCCGAGCTGCGCGCGCTGGCCGAGATCGCCGAGAAGTACGAAGTGCCGACCGTGCATATCACCGGCGGCCAGCGCATCGACTTCCTCGGCGTGCCGAAGGAAACCCTGCCGGCCATGTGGGGTGATCTGAGCAAGGCCGGGTTCGTCTCTGGCCATGCCTACGGCAAGGCGATCCGCACCGTGAAGACCTGCGTCGGCAAGACCTGGTGCCGGTTCGGCACCCAGGACTCAACGACCATGGGCATCGATCTGGAAAGAATGACCTGGGGCTCGTGGACGCCGCACAAGTTCAAGCTCGCCGTGTCCGGCTGCCCGCGCAACTGCGCCGAGGCCACTATTAAGGACTTCGG
>Ga0209706_10001232_pt1 | contig 14522 bp, 9 predicted proteins | sample PPLLaktember2015_6_FD_187263 | JGI IMG/M metagenome (GOLD analysis project Ga0209706, IMG submission 187263) | Freshwater sediment microbial communities from Prairie Pothole Lake near Jamestown, North Dakota, USA - PPLs Lake P8 Core (1) Depth... | ecosystem: Environmental > Aquatic > Freshwater...
CCTGAATCAGGTGCGCTTCGAGGACGAAAGCCTCAGCGACGAGTGGTACCAGGCCTCCCTGACCGTGAACGCCGTGCTGCCCTTCGGCGACTTCATCGTCGCGGCCTCGTACTTCGACCGCAAGTTCGCCTACGAGGCCGACGCGACCGACTACGAGTTCTCGTTCCAGCAGAGCGGCTACGTGATCTACGACTTCGGCGGCGACCCCCGGGGCTTCGCCACGAACGACGAGAACACCCGCATCACGACCGTCGAGGCGCGGCTGCAGTCCAACAACGACGCCGAGAGCCGCTGGTCCTGGCTCGGCGGCGTCTTCTACAGCAAGGAGGCCGGGCACACGGCCTTCGACAGCTTCGTGCGGGACTATCAGGACTCGCCGGCGTTCGCGTACTTCGCATACCTCGAGTACAACGTCTACAACAACACGCTGGCCCCGACCGAAACCTGGTTCCTCGGCCGGTACGAGACGGAGCTCGAGCAGCGCGCGTTCTTCGGCGAGATCGGGTTCGACGTCACCGAGAACTTCACGATCACGGCGGGCGGACGCTGGTTCGAGTACGACCGGATCTTCAACCTGCACCAGGAGTCGCCGGCCGGCTTCAGCGGCTTCTCGCGCACGGACGCGGACACGAAGTCGACCGAGGACGGCACCGTCGGCAAGCTGAACCTCACATACCGCATCGACGACGACCGGATGGTCTACGCGACCTGGTCGGAGGGCTTCCGCAACGGCGGCGCAAATGCCGTCCGCCCGAGCTCGATCCTGCCGCGTGAGTTCAAGTCCGACACGCTTACAAACATGGAGATCGGCGCCAAGACCGAGTGGATGGGCAACCGGCTGCGTTTCAACGTCGCCGCCTACCTCATGTCCTGGGACGACTTCGCTGTGCAGATCGAGGACCCGCAGCCCGGCGTGTTCCAGCTCGGCTACGTCAACCTGCCGACGGCCGAGATCCCGGGTGTCGAGGCCGAGCTCACGTTCGCCGTGAGCGACGCCTGGCGGATTGATGCGACGCTCGGATACAACGACGCGCACGTCTCGGAGGCGACCACGCTGACGCTGACGGACGCTGACGGCGTCGATTACGTGCGGGTGGTCGAAGACGGCGCGCGCCTGCCGCTGACGCCGGAGTGGAGCGGTGCGCTCGGCATCGAATGGCGCCCGCGCGGGCAGCTCTTGAACTCGCAACCGTTCGCGCGGCTCGACTTCGCGTACGTCGGCGAGGTCGTCACCAACCTCGAGGGGTTCGAGTCCGTGGTGGGCCAGGCCGGCGTCAGCACCCAGGATGCCTACGAGACGGCGGACTTCCGTGTCGGACTCGAGGGCGAGGTCTGGAGCGGCTCGTTCTTCGTGGAGAACCTGTCTGACGAGCGGGCGGTCACGTTCCGCAGCAACCGCTGGGCGGAACCGCGCCTGACGATCATCCGGCCGCGCACCTACGGACTGCAGTTCCGCTACGACTTCTGACGCCGGCATGGACATCGGCGTCCCGATCCGGAATTTCGGCAAGGTCGACATGGCGGCGCTCGGCGCCGCAGTCCTCGCGCAGGACGAAGTTGCCTGGAGCGAAAACGTCCAGCGCCAGAAGGACTACGAGGTCCATGAACAGACCCGCTCGATCGTATTGCTCTTTGCAAACGTCGAGGACTGGCCTGCGATCGAGGTGAGCAAGCAGCCGGGTTGGGATCGCCTCGCAGAAGTCGCCGTGCCCGTCATGCACGAGATCATCCGCAACTGGTATCCGCCGGGCGGCACGATCATCCGCGCAATGGCGGCGAAGCTCCTGGCGGGCGGACGCATCATCCCGCACCGGGATTCACACCCGTCTTTCGGGGCCGGCCACCGCATTCACGTGCCGATCATCACTAATCCGCGCGTGCGCTTCATGATCGACGGGCGGCCGTTCCAGCTCGAGGTCGGGCAGGCCTACGAGATCAACAACCAGAAGGTCCACAGCGTCATGAACAAGGGCGCCGCGGACCGGATCAATTTCATCTTCGACTATCTGCCTCCGGACGCGATTCCGGGGCGTGCCTCGCCGCCGGCGGCCGTAGAAGCGAGGCCGCCGGGTTCATAGCGCCGGTAGCGGTCCCGGATCGGTTCGATCACCGCGATCAGTTCGTCGAGTTCCTTTTCGTAGTTGCGCCAATGGCCGATTGAGCGGTCGTAGATCGGCTGCCTCACCTGTTCGGAGCTCGGCGTGCGCACCGGCCGGTCGCTTTCGTAGAACCTGAGGCAAGCGTCCTCCCAGGGCAGGCCGCAGAAATCGAGCAGTCGCCGGACCTGCGGTTCAAAGTTGGTGACGACCTCCTCGTACTGCACCGTCAACACGCGGCCCGGCAGCACGCGCGCCCAGTGATCCATCATCCGCTGGTACTGGACGTAGTACTCACCGATCTCAGTCAGGTCGTAGGTGAAATTCTGGCCCTTTGCAAAGAGCTGCCGGTAGCAGGAAAGGCAGGCATCAAGAGGATGCCGCCGTGCATCGATGATCTTCGCGTTCGGGAGGATGAGCGCGATGAGCCCGACATTCGGGAAGTTATTCGGCATCTTGTCGATGAATCGCGCGGCACCGGTCCGCCGGTGCATGCGCGCCTGCGCGAGATATTCCTCACCGAGCGCCCGCAGGTTCTCCGGCGCGAGTTCCCGCATGGCCTCGGGGTAGTTGATGCCGTCGGCACGGTTGCGATTGAGGCCCGTCGCAAGCCGGCCGATGTAGGGCAATTCGCTCGTGCCCTCGACCTGGCTGTGGCTCGCCAGGATCTGCTCGAGGAGCGTCGAACCCGACCGAGGCAGGCCGAGAATGAAGATCGGCGAGGAATCGGGGTTTCCCGCATCCGCCATCGAGGCAAGGAACTCGGCCGTGTACGTGCTGATGAGCCGGTCGTTCATGACCTCCGTCTGCACCGGGTCGTAGTGCACTTCCGAGCGCTGTTTCTCGTTGCCGCGCCGGTAGAAAACCCAGGCGCGCGCGAAATCGCCGCGGTCCTCGTGGGCCTTGCCGAGGGCGAAGAGGAAATTGACCTCCGATTGCACATTCTCGCCCCCGGCACTGGCCCGCGTCTCCATCTCGGTAACGGTTGCGTCGTCGAAGCGGTAGGTCTTGAGGTTCGCAAGGCTCCAGTAGGTTTCGCCGAAGTCCGGCGCATTGCGGATGCAGTTGTTATAGGACGCGACGGCTTCGTCATACTCACCGACGGCCTTCAGGACATGGCCGAGTCCGAGCAGCGCGCCGATGTGCTCAGGCCGCAGCTTCAGGCATTGCCGGTAGGAATCGATGGCCTCGCGGGTGAAGGAGGCGCGCGCGAGCGTCGAGGCGCGCAGGTAATGCGCCTGCGGCTGAGTCGCATCGAGCGCGATCGCGCTATCGAAGCACTCGAGCGCCTCGCCGTATCGGTCCTGGTCCTTCCGGAGCCGGCCGAGGTCGAGGATCGCCAGCAGGAAATCCGGTGCGATCGAGATCGCGTGCTCGAGCAGGTTCTCGGCGTCGTCGGCGTGATCCGCCTTTAGCGCAATCAGAGCGAGCAGGCGCATCGCATCGACGTTGCGCGGACTCTGGCGCAGGACCTGGCGATACAGGCGCTCGGCTTCTTCCAGCCGGCCCTCTTTCTGGTGCTCCGCAGCCAGTGCCATCAGGCGCCGCTCCGGAGACAGCGCGAAGCATTTCTCGAATGCCGCGTCCGCTTCCGGCCCTCGCCGGAGCAGCGCGAGCGCCTTGCCGAGCGCAAACCACGCGCGTTCGAGCGACGGGTCGAGCCGTGTCGCGCGCTCGAGGATTGGCAAGGCATCGGCGGGCCGGTTCGCCTGCACCAGTAGAAATCCCAGATCCTCGTATGGCTTCGCGAAGGTCGGTGCGGCGGCGACCACCTCGCGCAGGGTTCTTTCAGCCTCGTCCGCCCGCTCCATCTTGACCAGGAGGGCGCCGAGGAGCGCCTGCATGTTCACATCGCGCGGATACCGCTGGAGCGCCGCGCGGCAGCGCTGCTCCGCCGCGCCGAGTTCACCGGCGTTGATCAGGCCGATGGCCTGGTCGAAAACCGACTTGGGTGCGAGCGGAGAATTCATCGGGCGTGCGTCACGGTCCGGCGCGATCCGGGTCGAGGAGGGCGGCGAGCCGCCGGATGAGCGCGGCGTGCGCGGCAACTCGGCGCTCGAGCGGCAGCGCCGCCGCCGGCGTCTCGAAAACGAGCACGGTGTGTGCGGCGGGACCCGGAATCTCCCGGCCGCCCACCAGTACGCGCGGGGCGCTCATCAATTCGTCGATTGAACTGTCGACGACGGGTCCGATGATGCCATCGCGTATCGGCTCGTCGAACCGCGTCTGGCCGGCCATCTTGATCGGGACGCCGTACTCCCGCAGCACGCCGACCGCGCCGATCGCGAGCGCGTCTTTCTCGCCTTCCTTGCCCTGCGAGTAGACATAGCCCTCGTCGATCAGGTTGTCCTCGTGCAGGTCGATGCTGACGAGCGGCGGGTAGTCCCTGGCGAGCCGGAGGATGAAGGACGTGATCGCATCCGCCTCGGGGCTCGATGCTGCCGGCTGGCGCGGCTGGCCCGGATCGTCCGCCGAAGGCAGCAGGTGCGACGAATCGCCGACGCTCTGGCCGTCGATGTCCTTTGAATAAACGGCGACATTCAAATAGCGCCAGTTGCGCGCGTAGCCCTGCGGATTCAGGAGCGGCAGGAGCACGACGGGCCGCTTCGCGCCGAGACGGGCGATGTCATCGATCGCGGAGGCGATCGCATTCGGCCCCGCCGGTTCCTCGCCGTGAATCCCCGCGAGGACCCAGATGGCCGGTCCTGCGGCCGGCGAACCGAGCGCGATGACCGGCAGCGCCGCCGCGGTTCCCACGGGCTGCGACTGGAGGACGAGTTCCGCCTTCCAGCCGCGGTCGACGAGCCCGAGGTAGGCACGATAGAGCGATTCGATAGGGGCGCGGCCGTCGTCATGAGTCGCGACGCCCTCGGGCGGCGAAATGCCGGAATCCTGAGCGAGGCCCGGCAGCGGCAGGGCGGCGCACAGCAGGAACGCCGTTGAGAAAGCGCGAAACGATCGCATGGCCGAATGGTGGCAGGGTAGCCGCGGGCTGTCACCCGAGCGCCGTGCGCGCCGGGACTCACGCCCTGCCGACCGGACGGCACGGATCGCCGCATCGCCGTTGAAATGGCGGGTTCGGCTGCCTAGCGTTGTCGCGATCTTCATGGGAGTTCCAGCCATGCTTCGATCCGCCGTTGCCCTCATCCTGCTCGCGAGTGCCGCCCTGTCCGCCGCGGACAATCCGGAAACGATGGCCGAGCGCTCTCAGTCGAAGGCACGCGAAGTGCTCGACCGCGCGGTCGCCGCGAATGGCGGTGCCGAGGCGCTCCGCGCCGTCGACGTCGTCCGGCTCAGGCTCACCGGCGAGACCTATCCGCGCCTGCAGATGACCACGCCGGCGCCGCCTTTCGAAGGCGGAAAATTCGAAGAGACCCTGCTGGTCGACCTCGAGAACAACCGGTTGCGGCTCGAGCAGAAGGCCGGCGGATTCGGTTTCAACGGCGACAACACCGTCTCAATCGTCGGCGGCAAGGGCAATGCCTACGACAACCGCGCCAGAACCGTCACGCCGATTCCTGCCGAGCAGGCAACCCAGCAGCAGTTCATCCAGTACCATCGCCGCCTGCCGAACCTGCTGTTGCGACAGGCGCTCGATCGCACGAACTCGCTGCGCTATCTCGGGGAAGACCAGTTTGAAGGCCGCCGCCATGAAGTCGTGACCTTCGTGATGCCGGATGCGCAGCAGGTCGCGCTGTACGTCGACGCGCAGACGGGCCTCGTCTCCAAGTACGAGCTGATATTCGTCGACTCGCTGACCGGCGAGGAGGCGTCCGAGATCATCTTCAGCGACTACCACAAGGTCGGCAATTACCAGGTGCCGCGCCGCTGGATCAACCGCCTCGCGGGCGAGGTCAACGCAGACTATGTCGCGCAGGCGGAAATTAATCCCGCTGTCACCGACGAATCGTTCCAGGTCGCGGCTGCCGGCTACACGCAGGCGAAGCCGGTTCCGACCACGCTCGAGGAAAAGGTGGACAAGCTTGGTGAAGGCGTCTTTGTCATCCAGAACGTCGCCGGCCAGAACCAGAACACGCTGGCGGTCGGGTTCGCCGATTACGTGGCCGCGGTCGAGGCGCCCGGCTCGAGCGACGGCGCCGATGCCGTGATCAAGCGCATCAAGGAACTCTTTCCCGGCAAGCCGATCCGCTACGTCGCGATGACGCATCACCACGGCGACCACATTGGCGGCATGAGAAGCTTCATTGCCGAGGGCGCGACGGTCATCACGACCGCCGCAAACCGGGCGGTGATCGAAGCCATGGCGGCCGCGAAACAGAACGACCGCCTGGCCCGCAATCCGCGCAAGCCTGCGTTCCTGCTGCTGGAGAACGGTCGGCGCGTGCTGCAGGACGGAACGCGCCGGCTCGAGCTCATCGACATCGGCCCGAATCCGCATGCGCGCGAAATGGTCATCGCCTGGCTGCCGTCCGAGAAAGTCGTGTTCCAGGGCGACCTGTTCTTTGTGCCGAACAACGACGCGCCCTTCGGGCCGCCCCAGCCCTCGACCGCCTCCTTTGCGGGCAAGCTGAAGGAACTCGGCCTGCCGGTCGAACGCATCGCGTCCGTGCACGGCGACTCGGCGACCATCGAGCAGTTCCGGGGCGCCACCGCGGCAGCGGACTAGTCTCGAGGCGGTGCGGTTTCCGCGCCGCCCGCGGATGACTTAAAGTCCGGTTCGGCCAGGACCGGATTGCAGGCATGGGCGCTCCGCAAATAATCAAGGTGATTGGCGCCGCGATCGGGTTCGGCCATCCGGCCGATTCGTTCGCGACCGGCGGTCGATCCGCTCTTTCGCCGATCGTGCTCGGCGGCTGCGGGCGGTCCGGGACAACGCTCCTCCGGATGATGCTCGATTCGCACCGCCGGATCTGCTGCGGACCGGAGTCGAGCGTGTTTCGCCGCCGGGCCCTAAACCCGGAGTCGCTGGCCGAGCGCTTTGGCTTTCCGCCTGCCGAAGTCCAGGCGATCTACGATCGCGCGCGGTCCCGTCCGCAGTTCATTGACGAGTTTGCGGCGCTCTGCTTGCATAAGACCGGCAAGGCGCGCTGGGCCGAGAAGACGCCGCGCAACATCAGCCGCATCGCCGAGATCTTCCGCTGCTTTCCCGAGGCGCGCTTCGTGCACGTGCTGCGCGACGGGCGCGACGTGGCCTGTTCGCTCCGCACCCATCCGCGCCATCGCGTCGAGAACGGCAAGCTCATTCCACTCGACACCTGGAAGCCGATCGCGGGTTGCGCGCGGCGCTGGCGCGACGATATCGAGGGTTCGCGCCCGTTCTGGGGAGATCCGAGGTTTCACACGGTTCGCTACGAGGACCTGGCGCTGGATCCCCGGCCCGTGCTCGAAAAGCTGATGAATTTTCTCGGGGAGCCCTGGGACGAGGCAATGCTCGCGCACGCCGGCACCGGCTCGCCATTTCGGGACGTCACCCGGTTCGCCCAGAACCCCGAGGCACTCGCCGCCGTCAGCACCGCCTCGCTCAGCCGCTGGAAGCGCGACCTCGACGCCAGGGACCGGCGCATTTTCAAGCGGATCGCGGGTAAACTCCTGATCGAGCTCGGCTACGCGAGGGATCAAGGCTGGTAAGCTGGATACACGTCCTCCACGACGAGGATTGATTCAGATCAATGTGCACTGGAGCTGTGAAGTCCATATTTGAAGACGTGAACGCGTCGGCGACCTTCGATGCGGAGCTGCTTCGCCGCTATGACCGGCCGGGCCCGCGTTACACCTCGTACCCGACCGCACCGCATTTCACACCGGGATTCGATGATGGCAGCTACCGCGCCTGCGCGCTGCGCAGCAACGAGGTGCCTATCCCCAGAGATCTGTCGCTCTACGTCCATGTGCCTTTCTGTTTCAGTCCCTGCTTCTACTGCGGTTGCACGCGCATCATCACGCGCGACCGAACGCGCGGCGCCGCCTACGTTGCGCGGCTCCAGCGCGAGATCGAGATGGTTGCGCCGCTCTTCGACAGGGACCGCGATGTCATTCAGCTGCATTTCGGCGGCGGCACGCCGAACTTCCTGGATGCCGGCGAGCTGGCGAGGCTCGTGCATTTCCTGGGCGAGCACTTCAACCTGAGCGACCGTGTCGACCGCGACTTCTCGATCGAGCTCGACCCGCGGACGCTCGAGAATGGTGACGTCATGCGACTCGCCGCACTGGGCCTCAACCGCGTGAGCCTTGGCGTGCAGGATTTCGATCCAGCCGTCCAGAGCGCTGTCAATCGTATGCAGAGCGTGGAGCAGACCCTGGCTGTGATCGACGAGTGCCGGGCGAGCGGCATGCGCTCTGTCAACGTCGACCTGATCTACGGTTTGCCGAAACAGACCTGCGAAGGGTTCGCGCGCACGCTGGACACGATCATAGGTGCGCGTCCCGACCGGTTGGCGATCTATGGTTACGCCCACCTGCCGGAAATGTTCAAGCCACAGCGGCAGATCGAGACTGCCGATCTGCCGGACGCGGTGGTTCGCATGGACCTGCTCCAGCTTGCCGTACAAAAGCTCACCGATCACGGATATCGGTTCATCGGCATGGATCACTTCGCATTGCCGCAAGACGAATTATCGAAGGCGCAGGCGGCCGGAAGCCTGCAACGCAACTTCATGGGCTACACGATCCATGACGACTGCGACCTGATCGGACTCGGCGTCAGCTCCATCAGCCATATTGCCGACAGCTACAGCCAGAACCACCGCGACCTGCCGAGCTGGGAGCGGGCAATCGACGACAATCGCCTCCCGATTTTTCGCGGGCTCGAGCTCGATGCCGACGACGTGCTGCGTGCAGACGTGATCCAGCAACTGATGTGCCAGGGCGAGATCGATGTAGCGCTGTTCGAACGCAATTACGGCATCGAGTTCCGGCGCTATTTTGCGGATGCCCTGGTGCAGCTTGAGCCGCTCGCCGCGGATGGCCTCGTGACCGTCGAATCCTCCCGCATAGCCGCCACCTCACGCGGGCGATTCCTGCAGCGCGTCATTGCGATGTGCTTCGACGGCTACATTTCAGGCGCGCATGGACAACGTTATTCCCGCGTGATCTGAAGCCCCGCGTCCGTTCGATGAAGCCGGGCGGCACCGGATGCCACTGGATGCCCAACACATCCGCTCAGTGGCTGAACTTGATTTCTTGTTGAACGATCGTTTAGCTTGTCGTGCATAACGCAGCTGGGACGCTATTCGTATGCCCGGTAGGGCGAGGTCAATGCGGGCATCTTTGCCGACCGTCGAACGCGAGGCGTTGGCATATACGGTGCAACAGACGTATATGGAAATTTTCCCGAGCCCGACCATCGAGCAGCGGCTCGACAGCCTGGAGGCAGGCTCGTACGTGGCGGTCACCTGTTCGCCGAGGGCCGGGGTCGACGAGACCATGGATTTCACCGAGCGGCTGATTGGACGCGGCTTCCGCGTCGTGCCGCATGTCGCGGCAAAAATGGTGCGTGACCGCGCACACCTGCAGGAAGTCATGCGCCGGATCGTCCATCTGGGTGTCGAGAGCATCTTCGTGCCGGGCGGTGATGCTCCGCAGCCGCTCGGGCCCTACTCGACGGCACTCGAACTTCTGCGCGACATCGCCGAATTCGACCATCGGCTCCAGCACATCGGCGTCGCAGCTCACCCGGAAGGCCATCCGTCCATCGATACTGAAGTCCTGCTGCAGGCCCTGTTGGCCAAGCAGCCTTATGCGACCTACCTGGTCACGCAGATGTGCTTCGATACCGAGGCGATTGCCGCCTGGCTAAGCCTGATTCGCGCGCGCGGCATCGCCATGCCGGCATGGATCGGCTTGCCCGGCGTATTCGATCGTGCGGCGCTCCTGAGCGCCTCGCTGCGCATCGGCGTCGGCGCTTCGTTGCGATTCCTGCGCGATCGCGGCCGGTTCAGCTGGCGGTTGTTCGCATCGAGGGTTTACCGCCCGGACGCATTCCTGTACGAACTTGCGCCGCAATTGGCGAGACCGGAGCTCAACATCGCCGGATTTCACTTGTTCTCCTTCAACCGTGTCGAGCAGTCGGAAATCTGGCGCCGGCAGTTTGTCGCCGACCTGCGAACGACCGCCTGAAAGGTGACATTCATGGCTCGACGCAGCGGAAGGGAAAGACGCGTAGTGCCGGCAATCAGACAGCTGCCGTTCAGCCGCCTGGTCAATCCTTACTCCCCGATTGAGGTGCTGAGCGACGATCACGTGGAGGCGATCATCGACGCCGCCCTGACCATACTCGAGACGCGCGGCATGAGATTTCTCGAGGAGGGCAGCCGCCGGCTCTTGCGCGACGCCGGAGCGGAATCCAACGAAGCGACCCGGATGATTCGCTTCGATCGCGGGCTGGTGCTTGAAAAGCTCGCGCTCGCTCCGGCGCAATTCACCCTGCGTGCCCGCAATCGCACCCATGACCTGCGAATTGGCGGCCGTGATCTGGTGTTCGGCGCGGTGGGTGGGCCGGCCTTCTGCAGCGACCTCGATCGGGGCCGGCGCCCGGGCACCCACGCGGAACTTTGCGACTATCTGCGCCTCATTCAGAGCCTGAACATCCTTCACCAGGAAGGCGGTGGCGCTTTCGAGGCGATGGACCTGCCGCCCGAGTCACGACATCTCGATCTCTATCTCGCCCAGTTCACGCTGCTCGACAAGAATTGCCAGGCCTACGCGCTCGGCCGCGAACGCACGGTTGATTGCATCGAGATGACCTGCATTGCCCTCGGTGTCAGCCGCACGGAACTGGCGAAAGATCCGGCGGTGATGGCGATCGTCAATACGAATTCACCCATGCAGCTCGACATCCCGATGACCGAGGCCGTGATTGAGCTCGCCGCTTCCGGCCAGGCCTGTTGCATCACGCCTTTCACGCTCGCAGGCTCCATGAGCCCGGTCACGATCGCCGGGACACTCGCACAACAGACCGCCGAGATACTGGGGGTGGCCACATTGGCGCAGGTGGTGAAACCTGGCGCGAAGATCATCTACGGCTCCTTTGCCTCGAACGTTGACATGCAGAGCGGCGCGCCCGCGCTCGGCACCCCGGAGTACTGCAAGGCTGCGCTGGCCAGCGGCCAGATTGCACGTCGATTGGGGCTGCCACTGCGTTCGAGCAACACCACTTCATCCAACTGCGTTGATGCCCAGGCGGCCTACGAGAGCGGGATGTCGCTGTGGGGCGCGATCATGGGGCATGCCAATCTCGTTTATCACGCGGCCGGGTGGCTCGAGAGCGGGCTGACGGCATCCTTTGAAAAGCTGATTACCGACGCTGAAATGCTGCAGATGATGGCCGAATTCCTGCGGCCCATCGAGGTCAATGACGACGAGCTGGCACTCGACGCCATCGCCAGCGTCGAACCCGGCGGCCACCATTTCGGCACGGCCCATACGCTCGCCCGATTCGAAACCGCGTTCTACATTCCGATGTTGTCCAGCCGTCAGAACTTCGAGTCCTGGCACGAGGCTGGCGGCCTGGACGCCACCCGTCGGGCGAACGTCATCTGGAAGCGACTGCTGGCCGACTACCAGCCGCCGCCGCTGGATCCGGCCATTGGAGAGGCGCTCACTGACTACGTGACGCGCCGTAAGCGGGAGATTGCCAGCCAATGACTGGATCGAAACTGGGGAGGCGCCATGAGGCCAACAATCAACGTCCTGAGTGACGAGCTCATCGGCCGGATCCTGGCCGAGGCCAAGAGGATTCTCGCGGAGGTCGGCATGGAAATCAGCGGCGCCAGGTTGCGTCAGCGCCTGCTGGATCACGGACTGAAGACTGCAGCTGATGTCAACCGCGTGCTGTTTCCGGCGGAAGTTGTTGAGCGCGCCATTTCGACGGCACCGAAGTCCTTCACGCTCTACGACCGCGACGGGCGGCCGCATGCCGAGATCGGTGGCTACAACGTGCATTACGTGCCGGGTTCGAGCGGGCTCAAGATCATGGACCACCGCACGGGCGAGACCCGTCTCGCGAATTCAACCGATTTCGTCGAGTACGCGCGGCTCTGCGACGGCCTGCAACACATCGCCTACCTGGCGACGGCATTCTCGACCAACAAGGACATCGAATCGCAGGTATCCGACGCCTGGCGTCTGTACATGACGCTCGTAAACTCGAAGAAACCGGTCGTGTCGGGCGCATTCGGGGAGCACGGCGTGCCGCGCATGGTCGAGATGATGCAGCTGTTCCGTCGAGACCGCGCCGAGCTTATTGAAAAGCCACTGTCGATCTTCACGGTGACCGCGACCGGTAACTTCCGCTTTGGCGAGGATTCCTGTCAGAACCTGCTCGACTGCGTCGAGGCCGGCATCCCGGTCGAGATCGTCCCGGTCACGCTGATGGGGCTCATCGCGCCGGTGCGCTGGTTGGCGCGCTGGTGTTCCACTGCGTGGATGTGCTGACCGGCATCACGATGGCCCAGATCGTCAGGCCGGGAGCGCCGGTGCTGTTCGGTGGTGCACCCGCCACCTTCCACATGAAAGCGGCCAGCGCGCCGATGGCAGCGATCGAAGCGCAGCACCTGAATGTCGGCTACGTCGCAATCGCCAGATCGCTGGGACTGCCGACCCAGGCCTACATGGCGCTCAGCGACGGCAAGTTCCTCGATGCCCAGGCGGGCGCGGAGACGATGACGAGTGCAATGCTGGCAGCGCTCGCGGGCGTCAACTCCGTGTCCGGTCCCGGCATGCTCGACTTTGTGCTGACTTTCAGCCTGCCGAAGCTTGTGTTTGACAACGAGGTTTGTGGTCAATGCCTGCATTTCGTGCGCGAGATTCAGGTGCTCGACGATCTCCCGGCGATGGACCTCGTGGACTACCTGCGAGAGAATCTCCACCTGATCACGGCACCGCACACGCTGAAGTACTGGCCGCAGGAGTTGTACCTGACCGACCCGGTCATCGACCGGGAGAATCGTGAGAACTGGGCCACGGCCGGCTCGAAGGATCTCTACCAGCGCGCCTGCGAACAGGTGGACCGGCGACTCGCTGCTTATGTGCCCTTTGACACCGACCCGTCCGCGGATGCCGAAATGCGCCGCCTGATCATCGCGGGCCTTCGGGAGCAGACCGAACTGCCGGAGTTGCCGCCACCGCCTGAGCATGCTTTTACCGAGGTCGCAACCGGCCGGCGCGGCCGGCCTGGGCGGCGGCGGAAATGACTGGTCCGGGGAATCGTTGGCGCCAACGCAGTAATGTCAAGCGGCGTCGGTGACGCGGAAGAGACGCCAGCCGCCTGGCACGCCCTTCAGTGATTCGGTGCCGCGGTCCTCGAAGCCGATGCCGGCGCCAACCACGAGATCAGTCACCGTACCCGAGACCAGCACTTCGCCGGGGTCGGCCATTGAAAGAACGCGCGAGGCGATATGGACGGCGATGCCACCTATTTCGCCGGGCCGGCGCTCGATCTCGCCGGTATGCAGGCCGGCCCTGATCTCTAGCCCGAGCGAGCGCACTTCGTTACGGATCCGTGCTGCGCAATGAACGGCCCGCGCCGGGCCGTCGAAAGTCGCCAGGAATCCGTCGCCGGTCCGCTCGATTTCGCGGCCCCGGAATGCGCCCAGGCTGCGGCGCACGATCGAGTCATGCGCCGCGCGGACCTCGAGCCATCGCGAGTCGCCGATTTCCGCGGCGCGATCGGTGGAGGCCACGATGTCGGTGAAAAGGACGGTTGCAAGCTCGCGTTCGGAGGGCGTTGCCGCGCGCGCACCGGTCAGGAACTCCTGTATCTCGTCGAGCACGGGACCACACTGCGGCGTATGGAAAGGAAAGCAATCGGCGCCGGGTAGTTCGACCAGCCGTGCGCCGGGAATGTGCCCGGCCAGGTAGCGGCCGAAGTCCAGGCGGTAGTGCCTGTTTTCGGTGCGGTGGAGCACGAGTGTCGGCACCGAAATGGCGGACAGTATCGATCGTACGTCCAGGTCCAGGACCCACCGGTACATGCGCGTCGCCGCACCCGGGGGCATCGCAAGCCGCTGGATGCGCATGAACCACTCCTGCATGTGGCGATTCTTGCCGACGCTTGGCGCCGTGAGTGCGAGCATCTCCGGATCCTGGCCCCAGTGCTGCTCATAGAGCGCCAGCAGTTTTTCGAGGGTCGGATCGGGCATGCCGATCGGGTAATCCGCTGCGCGCCGCCACCGGGCGAAGGAATTGACGAGTACCAGCGCGGATACCCGGTCCGGAAAGGTCGCGGCGAGCAGCATCGCCATCGGGCCGCCTTCCGTGTCGCCCACGACGGCCGTCCGCCTGGAACCCGCGGCGTCGAGTGCGAGCAGTGCATCGTCCATCCACTCTTCGAGCGTCGGAAGCGAAGCGAGCGGCACCGGATCGGAAACGCCGGTGCCGCGTTTGTCGAAACAGACGACGCGGCCGATCTTTGACAATCGCTCTAAGAAGAGGGCACAGGACGGCTCGTCCCACATCGCGTCGACGTTA
>Ga0209706_10001233_pt1 | contig 14522 bp, 15 predicted proteins | sample PPLLaktember2015_6_FD_187263 | JGI IMG/M metagenome (GOLD analysis project Ga0209706, IMG submission 187263) | Freshwater sediment microbial communities from Prairie Pothole Lake near Jamestown, North Dakota, USA - PPLs Lake P8 Core (1) Depth... | ecosystem: Environmental > Aquatic > Freshwater...
CCTGGCTATTGCTATGAATATCAGGAGGTATCGCGAAGCAGGGATTAGAAAGGTAGTAGGTGCGAAAAAATCGACAATAATTCTTCAATACCTGGGAGAGACTTTCATTCTAATACTTATAAGCCTTTTGTTTGCTACTGAACTGGTAAGGATACTTTTACGTGGATTCAATTCCATGACAAACGGAAACCTTCATTTTGATTTCTCAGATTTCCGGATAATTCTCGGTTTAGCCGTTATTACCGTATTTTCTGTATTATTTTCGGGTTTGCTCCCCGCAATATACCTGTCTTCTTCGAATCCTGTCAATACGCTGAAAGGGAAGATAGTTACCAGTCACAGCTTTTCATTCTTCAGGCAAAGCCTTATTGTTTTTCAGTTTACGGTACCTGTTGTATTCATTATATGCATGATGATCATTAACGTTCAGGATAAATATGTACGGAAATTTGATCTCGGATTTGATAAGGACAAATTATTAATAATCAATAATTCAAAAAACCTTGAGGATCATGAAGAAAGTTTTAAGGCAGATGTACTTTCCATACCGGGTATTGAAACCGTAAGTTATTCGAATTGTATACCGTCGCGGGGAGCCGCGGTTTCCAACGAAGTGCTCTGGGAAGGCAAAGATGTAACTGAGAAACTACATTTCTGGTGTATCAATACCGACTTTAACTTTAACAAAGCAGTAAATCTGAATATGACCGAAGGAAGATACTTTGATAAAGCTTTCCCTTCCGATTCAGCCTGCTACGTGATCAATGATGTTGCGGCAGAGGTTATGAAGTATGAAAATCCGGTAGGCAGATCGCTGACTCTCGAAGGCAGAAAAGGAACCATTATCGGTGTTTTTAAGGACTTTCATTCAGTTGATCTTTCAGGACCGTTTACACCTACCATAATCTCTGTCAGGACCGGAAACCGTAATAATATTTTGATCAGCTTTTCATCGGACAACTATTCTTCTATATCGGAACGAATCAGCAGAGATTATAAAAAGTATGAACCGGATATTATGCTCCAGGCAAGCCTTTTCAGTGATCTCGTGAAAACTTCTGAACTGACCACTGCATCCAGGGTTATTGGTGCAGCCTTTATAATAGCACTTATGCTTGCATGTCTTGGGCTTTCCGGTTTAGCCTCCTTCACAGCCTCAAGCCGGACTAAAGAGATAGGGATCAGAAAAATCAACGGTGCAACAACTATTCTGGTGATGCAGCTGCTTGGAAAAAACTACACAAAATGGTTGATAATTTCGATTATTATCGCATTACCTGTTGCATATCTTGTGGGTAATATCTTTCTATCAAGATTTAATTTTCATGCACCAATGCCAATATGGACATTTATTGCCGGTCCACTTATTGCATGTATTATAGCCTTGTCAACAGTGAGCCTGCAGAGCTGGAGGATAGCAACAAGGAATCCCGCTGAAGCTCTCAGATACGAATAATTTACCCCACACAATTCCAAAGGTGAAGAAGATCCCTGGTTGCATCTTTTCTACTAACTCAAAGTTACACCAGCAAAAAGCTAAAGTCAATTTTATATAATAAAAAAGCTCCGGAAGGCTTTATACTTCTGGAAAAAGCAATAAAACTTATCTTTATTAAAAAAAAGCAATGGATAAACGTTCATTCCTAAAGAATGCCGGGCTTCTTGGTCTTGGAAGTATGATCGGGTCGGGCAACCTGGCTAAGCTGATAGCGTCTGTCGCAGAAGTTCCTTCTGCAGAATTAGCGGAAAATGAGGAATTCTGGAGGCAGGTAAGAGCCGGATACCTTCTGAATCCTGATTATATCAACCTGGAAAATGGTTATTATTGTTTCCTCCCTCTCAAGACACTCGAGAGTTTTATAAAGCATGTACGGGAGATTAATTACCAGGGATCCTATTACATGCGGAGTGTCCAGTTTGAAAATAAAAAAACTATGGCTGCCAGGCTTGCAGTGCTTGCAGGATGTTCTGCGGATGAACTGATAATCACCAGGAATACCACTGAATCTCTCGATATTATTATAGGCGGAATTGACTGGAAACAAGGCGATGAGGCTATTATGGCAGAACAGGATTATCCCTCGATGCTAAATATGTTCAAACAGGTTGCAGCCAGATTTGGCGTAGTAAATAAGGTGGTTTCCGTTCCGAATCATCCTGAATCAGATGCAGAGATTGTAAATCTATATGCAAATGCAATTACTGAAAAAACAAGATTGCTGATGGTATGCCATATGATAAATATTACAGGACAGATACTTCCTGTCAGAGAGATCTGTGATATGGCTCACAGTAAGGGTGTGCAGGTGATGGTTGACGGAGCGCATGCCTTCGGCCATTTCAGGTTCACCATACCTGAACTTAATTGCGATTATTATGGCAGCAGTCTACATAAATGGCTGAGTGTTCCTCTTGGATCCGGCATACTTTATGTAAAAAAGGAGAACATAAGAAATATATGGCCTTTAATTGCCTCAGGCGAAACAGATCCCGACAGTATCCTGAGGCTTAATCAGATCGGAACACATCCTGTTCATACCGATCTTACAGTATCTGATGCTATCGATTTTCATAATGTGCTGGGTGCAGAACGGAAGGAAACAAGACTAAGATACCTCCAGCACTACTGGACCGATAAAGTCAGGAATAAGCCCCACATAATTCTTAATACACCTGCAGATCCAAAGAGATCATGTGCCATTGCAAATGTGGGAGTAAAGGGTATTCAGCCGGGTGAGCTTGGTGATATTCTGTTTAAAAAATACAAAATCTACTGTGCTCCGATCGATGGAGCAGGAGTGCATGGGTGCAGAATAACACCGAATGTCTATACATCCCCGGAAGAACTTGATGTCCTGGTAAAAGCACTGACAGAACTGGATTGATCAATCCAGCATACTTTCTGGAACGAAGAGTTAATTAAGTATTTTTCTGTTCACATAAAAAATCTAACGTTTACAAACACTAACACTTAACGGAACATTTTGATACCACTCTTCTGAGTTGTTGATCTATTCAAGGATTGCGGACTCTGATTTTTATATTATTCGGTGAAGATTTTCATGTTCGATTTACAAGATTCAACAAACTCACCTACCCACCTGCCGCCTTTATTGTCTTTCTGGCTGCAGCTGATAAAGATGTCGTAATTATATCCTTCAATAATGTTAGACTCCTGATGTTAAAACTAAACATTAATTTTCCAGCAGAGTTTTTTCTCTTTTAATAAGGAAATAACCGAATCCCAGGGTGAAGAATAAATAAATCAGAACAATCAGCCATGCAAGCGGATTTAATGCACCGGTTATGATAGCGAGCAGTGTTACAACAAATCCAAAGGCGTCATAAACGAACAGGGCTAGAATGATAACCCATCTTGTTTCTGACTCTTGTGAGTTTCTTGCAAACCATGTGAGCATTAAGTTACCCATCATTGATGCACCATATTCCCTTGCAGCGAAAACACCTCCCGCTGTCAATGAAGCACCAAAGATTGAATAGATGAAGTTTGGGACAATCAAAACGGATATCCCAAAGCACAAACAAACAATTGCTTTAATAACCAGTAAAGTTTTTAATTTCACAGCATTACTCCTTTCTTTAATAAATTTCAGGATGAGGCATAGATAAGATTTAGTTTTAAGTTAATTCCAGAAAAATAACCTCGTCATCAAAATTACGCTATATGAAAGCCAAAGTCAATTTAATTTTGCTCTATTAACTGTGACTATGAAAGTCAGTATTTATGTATTTTGTTTCTTTATTATGTTTTAATATTTATCTACCAGTTTATTGCCCATACACTGCCAGCACCCTTGTCACTTATGTTTATAAGTGAACTACATCCTGCAATTGTTTTTGATGGTGTTGGCTTCTTTTTACTTATTTTACAATTAACTATTCTTAACACTTTATTCTTGTTTTAATAAAGTCTTATGCTGAAATTTGAATTTACCAGCATCCTTTTTTTCGGTTTGTATTTAGGTGTCATATTAATAATAAAGACTTTTCAGGGTGCTGGTTCTTTTTAACCTCACAGAAGACAGACTCCCGTTTGCATTTAGTAGGGGCTTCCAGTACAATAGAAAGTTACAAAAATTGAACACAGAACCAGCTTCTTTGTTAATGAGAATAAGATTCCACAAATACTATGAATGCCAGGTTGAATAATGACTTAATAGTGGAATATTGTTGAACAAAAATGAACCACTTATTTTCTTAACATAAAAACTATGTCAAACATTGAAACAAAAAAGAAGTTGTCACCAGAACAACATGAAGAACTACTCAGAGCATTGAAAGCCCGTTTTGAGAAAAACATGAACCGCCATAAAGGTCTTGAATGGTCTAAAATAAAAGCAAAGCTGGAAGCTGATACTGAAAAAATGTGGTCACTTAATGAAATGGAAAGAACTGACGGCGAACCGGATGTTGTCGGTCATGATAAAAAGACAGGCGAATACATTTTTTATGATTGTTCAGCGGAAAGTCCTAAAGGCCGCAGAAACGTTTGTTACGACCGTGAAGCGCTGGAGACAAGGAAAGAGCATAAACCGGAATATAACGCTATTGATCTGGCAGCGGCCATTGGAATTGAAATTTTAACGGAAGAACAATATCGGGAATTGCAGAAACTTGGGAATTTTGATACGAAAACGTCGAGCTGGGTGAAAACACCTTCTGAGATAAGAAAACTCGGCGGCGCTATCTTTTGTGATCGACGCTATGATCATGTCTTCGTGTATCACAATGGTGCAGAATCTTACTATGGCGTCAGGGGATTCCGCGGCTCGCTAAGGGTCTAAATCTGGACTTTTAATTTTAGCATTTCTTTGATTTTTGATTTTTCCGGATGCAACTAAACACGACATTGAACATTCTCAATGGTATAACAAAGTTAATAAGGTAGTTTTATCCAGGACTATGCAAAGTAAGGAATCAAACAAAACGATATTCATAAGTAACAATATTTTCAGTGAGATAAATGGACTCAAGCATCAGGATGGAAGGAATATCTTAATCTTTGGTAGCCCGACAGTTGCTCATTCATTAATGGAACACAATCTTATTGACGAATATTGGTTATTTGTAAATCCAATTCTTCTGGGGCAAGGCATTCCCTTATTTGCCAGGATCAAAGAAAAAATAACCCTAAAACCACTGAATATTAAAGTCTTTCCTTGCGGTGTGACAGGAATGCATTATACTTTAAACAAATGAAACAACGAACCTTACTCATAATATTATTAACTTGTCTGTCAGGACTTTTTGGTTGTAACATCAAAACAAGTTACAAGACAGCGCAAATTCAAACCAACTCACGAGAAATGACCGTTACAGTCGAAACTTTAAAGCAAATTCTTGAGGCATTCAATAGACATGACCTCGATGCAATTATGGAATTTTTCTCCGATGATTGTTCCTTTGATTCTCCAAGGGGCCCTGACCCCTGGGGGAAACGTTCTATCGGTAAAGAACAGGTGCGGAAGGCTCTTGCTGGTCGCTTCGAAGGTATTCCTGATGTTCATTATGGTGAAGATCGTCATTGGGTGTCAGCAAATATGGGAGTGTCTGAATGGACACTCACAGGCACAACAACTTCAGGGGTAAGTTTGAAGGTACGTGGCTGTGACCTTTGGGAATTTCGGAATGGCAAAGTTATCCGAAAGGATTCTTATTGGAAAATAGTCGAGTAGGGGCGTTGCATGCAACGCCCCTACCCCACCAGATGATGATACACATCTGCCAAACGAAACCATGTCATTTATTTCACCGAAATCCGGTTCATTATCGATCGTTGTCCGTTCTTATAAATCTGCAGTAACAAAACATGTTCACAAATTAGACAGTCATTTTTCCTGGCAGCATGGATTTTACGATGTTATTATCTGTACGACCGGGCAATTGTCCCGTATCAGAAAATATATTTTAGATAATACACAAAACTACGGTCAAAAAGTTTGATTTCTTCAAAACTCGTCCCTCCATGACCACTTTAAAAGATGGTCTTTTTACTACTAACATGAACCAGGAGACAACAACATCTTGAAGTGCCTGATAATTCTTTTAAATGTTAAATATTTTTACCTTTCGGTGCTATATAAATGATTAGGATTTAATCTCCGACACGGGTTAAAGACAGGCAAAGCACATAATCATTTCTTTAATTTTTGCACACGAACAGTTAATTTTGATAATCTTTAAGTAAGTTGGCAGTAAAACAATATTAAACTATAAATATGAATAGAGCTATCTATAGTGTTATTGCAGGAACGGGGAAATACATCCCTACAAAATGTTTCAGAAATGAGGATTTTCTTTTAAATGAATTTTATGATGCAGACGGTAAAAAGCTCGAAAAAGCAAATCAGGAAATAATTGATAAGTTTTTTGAAATTACAACTATTGCAGAAAGAAGATATGTCACGGACAATTTGGTAACCTCTGATATCGCCAGTTATGCTGCTATTGATGCTATTAAGTCTGCAGACATTGATAAAGAAGAAATAGATTACATAATTATTGCACATAATTTTGGCGATGTAAAGAATAACAATAGGCGAATGGATGCTGTACCTTGTTTAGCAGCCAGGGTAAAACATAAATTAGGAATAAAAAACCCCGATACCGTTGCATATGATTTACTTTTTGGCTGTCCGGGTTGGTTGCAAGCTACTATTCAGGCCGATTATTTAATAAAATCAGGGGATGCCAGAAAGGTATTAGTTATCGGGACTGACATACTTTCCAGGGTTTCCGATCCACACGACAGAGACAGTATGTTGTATGCCGATGGCGCCGGAGCTACTATTTTCGAAGCGAGGAAGAGTGATTATCCCATTGGGATACTTGCTCATAAAACACGATCGGATACCTTACTTAATTCCAAAATGTTATATATGGGTAAATCATACAAGCCTGACAATGAAAACAATAATGACATTTTTTTAAAAATGTACGGCCGGAAGCTTTATCAATATGCAATTGAAAAAGTACCTCAAACGATAAAAGAATGTCTTGATAAACGTAATATTCACCTCAGTGAAATAAAAAAAGTGTTAATCCATCAGGCAAATGGGAAAATGGATGCTGCTATAGTAAAGAGACTTTTTAGTCTTTATGATTTAGTTGATGTGCCTGAAAACATAATGCCGATGACAATTCCATGGTTGGGTAACTCATCAGTAGCGACCATACCGACTTTATTGGATCTTATATTAAAAGATCAGTTAAAACCGCACAAAATTTATAAAGGGGACACGCTCGTTTTCGCATCCGTTGGAGCAGGGATGAATATTAATGCATTAATTTACAAAATGTAACTGAAATAACAGAAGTTAACCTTATTGCAAAAGCCGCACGCAATGACCACCTTTGTCCGCTCTGATAAATCTTAACATTCATGGGTGAGTAACAAGCATTTAACTCTGGTGTTTCTTCCAGAGTAAAATTCCCCCTATCTTATGGACAAGGTCTTTTACGATTACTGGTTTAGTCATACCATCTTCGCCTTGTTGCGTAACTGCCGCCACCACCGCCAAGAAGAAGGACAACACCCAAAATAAATCCCAACCAATATAACGAACCTGCATTATTTTCAGCATACAATCCAATATTGGCCCCCAATAATTTCGCAATCAATACGAAAGGGGAAATGAACCCGTGAACAATACCGTATAGGAAACCATATTCCTCCTTGGTCATGCCAACAGGAGCACAGGAAATAACAAAAAACAGAACCAGCAATAATAATCCAATAAATATTCCTTTTGTTTTCATACGTATATAATTTTGTTTTTAAAGGTCGTATGGAACCTCCATGTTTGTAAATTATATTTCATGCTTATTTGTGTTTTTAAAACATGGAGGTTTCATATGAATGAATTTTCAAACTGTAAAGATCGTCACCTCTACCCGGATAAGTGTTACACAACTACTAAAAAAAGTTATATCATTCACACATCTGCCAGATCATATCGCCTATTATTCTTTTGCACAGCCTGCCCCAATTCATTGGGAGAGTAAAAACGAACTATTCATTCCTGCTGAGAAATTCATACTTAATATTTAAAATAGTATCTTTGAATAATGATTAAGAAAATTCTCTTTTTAAAGATTCTTTTGTTGCTCCATATCCCTGCCATGACTTTGAATGCTCAAAATGTGGAGGTTATTGTAACAGGGATAAGGACAGAGAAGGGACAGATTGTGATAGGTGTATTTAAAGACAATGAAAGCTTTAAGAAAGAGGAATCATTCCTGGAAAAGAGGTTCGTAAAGAAGGGCATTTTAAAAGGAGAAATGAGAGTTCAGTTCAGCCTGGAACCAGGTATCTACGGCTTATCTTTAATGGATGACGTGAACAGCAATGGCAAAATGGAATATAAATTTCTGGGGATTCCGAAAGAAGGTTTTGGATTCTCAGATTATTATCATACTGGATTCACAAAACCTAAATTTGACTCCTTCAAATTCAGCATAGATAAAGATCAGAAAAAGAGAATAACAATAAGAATCAGATATATGTAACAATGTGAATGCTCTTAATGACGGATACTTAACGGAAACCACGGAGTCGCACAGCTTGCCTGATCTATAATGATTCTATTTTGAATCTCTGCATATATCTGCACAGGCTATAAGATCCAGCCCTATTTGACCACTTCAGAATCCGGTTGCATAAGCCGGACACCTTGACCATATCTGGCCGGTCCCCGCAGCGGTGGCATGGTTTTTGCACTTTAACAGTAATTTGTAATAAAAGACAACTCCAGTCGGTTAATCAACCCGGTAAAAAGCCCGCCACCTCCGGAAGCTGTCGGCAACAACACCTACCGCCAAACCTTAGGTACAATAAATTTAATACAATCAAAATATTTTTGAATTATAAATTATTTATCAAATGAAAAACATTTTTATCGAATTGACTGATGTAGATGATGCAAAAATCCTTATAAATATCCTGCACATTGCCTGGATTGAATCTGGTAAAAACGGATCAAGTATAAAATCAAACTGGGTTAACTTCTCCCTTCCGAAAAAGGTTAAAGAATCTTATGATGAAATCAAAACTTTAATAGCCTCTGCGAACTTACAGTAATATTATTACTGCATCCAATCAGTACTTAAAATGAGCTCATGCAACTCCTCATGCCTGCTTTTTCAAGAGCAGGAAACAGGAAATTTTTCTCTTCTCCATGATGGCATTTGTCGGCAAATTCTGTCAATGTTGGTGTCCTGAATGGACAGCACCGTCCTGAGGTACCACGCTTTGATTCCCTTCTTCCCCTTCAGCAAATTTGAAGAATTGCACATATGATTCGATATATGCTCGCCCTGCCTCTATATTGTTTACATCATAATCTTTTAATGACATGGCCTTATTGAACCGTTTTTCTAATTCTGGAATTATTTCTCCGGGAACAAGCCCTTTAATAGGTGTTAAATTCCCTGTTTCAATTGATTTATCAGCTGCAAGTATCTTTTCATCAATCGGTGTTCCTGAAGGCTTCACTCCTGTAAAAGGAACTCCTTCGCCGCTTCTGTGAAGCCTGACAAGCGTCTCAAAGAAATATTTATCAGCCAGAACCATGGCATCAGGGCTCAGAATCCTTACTTTCATAGTAAGAAGAAAAGCGTCCCTTAATTCTTCTTCATCCTGTGGCTGGATCCATATAAGGACATAATTGATATTGTTCTTTTCGATAGCAATCTTCGCATCTTTTATAACTGGCCCATCCATTGTATCACAATGTGCAAAGGTCACAGTTGTTGATAGGATCAACAGAGATAGTAGAAACAAAGGAACCCAAAGTATCCTCGATTTACTTCTCCTTCTCGGTTTACTTTCTGAGTTGTCAGTGACAACATTCATTTCAAGTGTTTTCACAGTTTTAATAAATTTAAGTTAAATAATAGATTCGTTTACTTCAAATTCGAATCAAAATTACACTGGGAGAAAAGGAGAATCGCTCCAGTTTATAATTCAGGACTTGAAAAATCTGATTTACAAGGCTTATTTTATAAAATGGGACGGACTAAAATCAGGGATAAAGTCTCCAGGTTGCTGATCACAAGGCTTTTTTATATTGTGATGGGGTGAGACCGCCGGATAACTGTTTAAATATTCTGTTAAAGGCTGACTTGGAGTTGAATCCACACTCAAATGCAATACCCAAGAAAGAATAATTGCTATACCCGGGGTCCGTCAATCTTTCTTTAAATGCCTCCACCCGATATCCATTTATGAAATCAAAAAAATTAAGATTGAATCTCTCGTTTATGACCTGCGAAAGATAATGGCTTGTAATTCCAATTTCTCCGGCTAATTGCGAAAGGGAAAGATCGGGATTCAAATAAGGCCTTGAAGACTTCATGTTTTCGATCAATCTTTCAGCATATTGTTGTGCTTCCGAATCTTTGAGCCTGGAACCTGCATATTTTGTCAGAGTTTTTGTATCCTCACTGGCAACTAATATATCTTCAGAAGAGAATATTAACTTCTGTTTCAATCCAAAATATCCGATAAGTATTACAAAAGCTGATAATGACAGGAATAATCCGTTAGTACAGAAAACCATTGAAAACATCTGGAAAACATGGTGAATTACAGTAATGCATATCAGGATAGTCCAGACAATTCCAAAAACAAGAACAAGTTTTCTAAGCCAATTCAGGTCAATGTCAACGGAGCTGGAGTAATTATTAAAAATCTTTATGTCGAGTTTTCTGAACAAACTGATTGACAGAAGTAAATAAACCGTTCCCGAAAGGGCAGTCAGGATCAGAAAGAATAGAAATAAAAATGGAGGACCATATTCCAGGGAAAGTCGTTCAATATTTAGCTTTTCCGATACATCAGGAGAGAATGAAGAAATAAGGATATAAAGATTGAAAAAAATAAAGGGGATGACATGTAACAGATACTTCCGGAATAATTGCCGTTTGCCAGAAATAAGTGTCTGGATATAGAAATACAAAAATGGTCCATGCAACATAAACAGAGAAAGTAAACTTATCGAAAGAAGCTTAAAATGAGTAAATAATTCATGTGAGTAAAAGGCATATACTCCGATGAAAAAGCCAAGATATACCAACCAACAAATCAATATATTATCATGAATGGCCCTGGCCATTTTCTGAAACAACAGGACAATACATAAGAATGCATTAAATACAGCTATCAGGAATATGTATTTCATGTTTACAAAGCTACCATTCTTTAAAGAATAACCCCACCTGTTTATCTCGATTTCATGACAGGCGCTCAGAAATGGAAAGCAGGCAATGATGAAGGATGTATTACTTTTGCCGACGGGATGCTTTATACTCTCGACCAGAGAGGAACTATGAGGCTTGTAAGGGCGACACCCGAAAAATATGAGGTCGCCGGGGAATTCCGTGTGCCGTCAGGAGGAAAAGGTATGTACTGGGCCCATCCGAAGGAATTTATTAATTTATCGTTACAAAGTTGTTACACACCAAAGCTTGTGCCCATATTTCTCGCCTGTATAACAAGCGGATTATCAGGTTCAACAAGCTTAAGCTTTCCTGCCACGTCGGTAAGAGGGATTGATACAATTTCATTATCTTTAAGGGCAACCATTTTACCGAAATCCCTGTAGGCAATCATATCAGCAGCAGCAGTACCATATCTTGTTGCTAATACGCGATCCATTGGTGAAGGAGTTCCGCCCCTTTGTATATAACCCAATACGGTCTCTCTTGATTCGAGCCCGGTGAGCTCTGTTATCCTGTTACTAAGGTACCGGGCTACTGAATTATCCTTGTCAGGATTTTCAACTCCTTCGGCTACAACAACGATTGAATACGGTTTATTTTCCTCGGCCCGGTGGAGTAAATATTCCGTAATTTTATTCTCTTTATAAGGGATTTCAGGAATAAGAATTACATCTCCTCCCCCTGCAATTCCTGAGTAGAGAGCAATCCAGCCAGCATTGTGGCCCATAACTTCAATCAACATTATTCTTTTGTGCGAATTGGCTGTTGAATGGAGCCTGTCGATAGCCTCCGTGGCAATATTTACTGCTGAATCGAAACCGAAAGTAATATCAGTTCCCCACACATCGTTATCAATTGTTTTCGGGATCCCAATGACATTCAATCCCTCCTGTGCAAGAAGACTGGCAGTTTTAAGGGTTCCGTTACCCCCAATACATACAAGACAATCGAGCCCTATTTGTTCATAATGCTCTTTAATTAATACAGGTTTGCTGATATCCTTGTTACCTTTGGAGGGGCTTTTAAACGGCTTCTCACGAGAGGTCCCCAGTATTGTCCCGCCCAGGGTAAGTATGCCTGACAAATCTTTCTCCGTCAACTCATGGTATTCTTTGTTGATCATGCCCGTAAAGCCGTCGCTGATGCCAAAAAGATTCATACCATATTTTATAATTGCTGTCTTGCCCACACCTCTTATCGCTGCATTTATTCCCGGGCAGTCGCCACCCGCGGTGAGAATGCCGATCGTCATACTATTACTTTTTTTATTCATATTCAATCAGTTCTTGGTCAGCTGCAAATTTAATTCTTTCAAAGAATATCGATTTATGTGGTCAGATGCATTATTTAATTTTATTTCTCCAGGAAGGGCATATTTAAAAATAAGTTTTGTGGTTTGTGGAAATATTAGAAGGTGGGAAACATATAATCGCTGAAAATCTGAAAATTATTAACAGCCTCAACGCGGGATTATTCACATCACTATGATTTTGGGATTTTTATTCAATCTACTATTGGGTGATTACAATTATTCTTATTTTGTATCAGCTAAACAATTACAAAAAATGAAGCATTTACAAAAGAGTGTATTAATGGAATCATCTTAAGAAAAGAACTTATTTTTGCAGTTTTTCAGGAAGAGATGCCAATGAAAAGCTGGTTCAGGTTCAGCTTATGAATTTCCTGTTCGCGCTGATTTTTCTCCATTCTTCCCTGTTCCGGTATTTCTGATTCTTACTTTTTTTTGATTTGTCCCCTGCAGGATCCGATCTTGAAATCCGGGTTCCCCGATTTTTTCCATGTTGCCGGGCTGCAGAATCGGGAAGCCGGACAATATTGACTTTATAACCGATCAGTTTCTCAATACGCTGCATTTTACCCAGATCCGATATGTTAATAAGGGTCACTGCAACTCCTGTTTTTTCAGCACGTGCAGTACGCCCGACACGATGTACATAATCCTCTGCATCTGACGGGGCATCATAATTTATTACAATATTAATATCTTTGATATCGATCCCTCTGCTTAGAACATCTGTTGCAACAAGTACACGGCTTTGCCGTGAGCTGAACCTTATCAGCATCTCTTCCCTTTCCTTCTGGTCCAGATCCGATGAAATACCTTCGACGAGATAATTTCCCGATCGCAACACCCGCACAATCTCATTTACTTTCTTCTTTGTGGAAGTGAATATCAGGATGCTCTGGTGATCGGGATTGTCAGTAAGAAGTGTTTTTATCAGGGGCAATTTCTGGTATTCATCCAGATGATAAACTCTCTGTATGACTCCATTAGCAGGTTTTGACATTTCAAGGGTAATTTCCACCGGGTTTTTCAGAATATGCTTTGACAAATCCATTATTTTAGGTGGCATTGTTGCGCTGAACATCAGGGTCTGACGTTTTTTTGGAAGGCAGGAGATAATGTGCATGATGTCTTCATAAAATCCAATGTCGAGCATCCGGTCAGCTTCATCAAGGACTAATACTTCAATCTGATCAAATCTGACATAACCCTGGTTGAGATGTGAAATCAGCCTGCCGGGAGTAGCCACAATAATATCAGCACCTCCAGAGAGCGCGACTTTCTCCTGTTCCCATCCGCTTCCATCTCCGCCACCGTAAACAGCGATGGATGTAATGTTTAATGTGTATGCCAGGCCAAGTATCTGCTGATCGATCTGTATCGCCAGCTCACGGGTAGGAACCAGTATTAGTGTGTGGGTATGGTCGGGACGTTTTTCAGTAATGTTATTCATTACAGGGAGCAGAAACGCTGCAGTTTTCCCTGTGCCTGTCTGTGCGGAGGCAATCAGGTCCCGGCCAGCCATAATAACCGGAATAGCCTTTTCCTGTATAGGTGTGGTTTCACTGAAACCCATATATTCAATTGATTCCAGCAATTCCGGAATCAGATCCAATTTATCAAATACCATATATGTTCTGTGATTGTATTAAATGCATGAGAGTCGGCAAAGATAGTAAAAAATCCAGCTCAGCAAAATATACCAGGGTGGGTAGAAATATCAGATTCGTTTAATGCAGTGCAAAAGCCGGTGACCCTGATCCCTCTCGCCGGTAAAAATTGACCACATAAAACCGGGGCTAATCTCATGATCTATAGATAAATATTAAAATGTTAATCTTTCCGGTGGAATGTGGTCAGGGCGACCGGCTTATGCATACAGGTGAACGCTGATTAAAAAATCATAGTTGGGAGCAATAAAATGGTGTTCACAGCCACCGACCTTAGTTTAAATTTAAACAAATGAGTGGTATGT
>Ga0209706_10001239_pt1 | contig 14494 bp, 16 predicted proteins | sample PPLLaktember2015_6_FD_187263 | JGI IMG/M metagenome (GOLD analysis project Ga0209706, IMG submission 187263) | Freshwater sediment microbial communities from Prairie Pothole Lake near Jamestown, North Dakota, USA - PPLs Lake P8 Core (1) Depth... | ecosystem: Environmental > Aquatic > Freshwater...
GGACCACGATTTCTTCCCCAGTTGACGATCGTTGACACACGGACTGCTGGATTGGACGCGGCGGCTCACTTCGTGACCTTGCGACGTCGGAACGCTTTCGGGATCAGCGACCGGCTGGACGCGACCCTAAGCAGTCAGTCGCTCCGGAATCTCAGCATGCCGGCAAGCAGACGTTCGCGCGTAGTCCCGGACCGGAATGGCGCGGCCACGCGACTTTAAGGCTATCTGACTGGGCACACGTTATCAGGACACGAGAACCGGCTTGACTTGACGTTGCTCAATGTTATGGGTCGGCACCAAGAAGAAGCTTCAATTTTCGTCCCTGCGGTACCGAGGCCAAAATGAACAATATGGTGCGGCGTGCTGGCGTCGGTGTCGCGTTGCTTCTGTTCCTTGGGGCACTTCTCGTGTCGTGGTTGACTCACGGCACGGGCGTCATCAAGAACGACATCGCCCGCAACATCCATATCCCGGATGAGTTGACCATGCCGTTTCAGGTCATGGCCGCCTACAACGGCCGCAACATGTTTTTCCGCTACCGGTGGCCGGCACGGCAGCCTTCGATCTATCACGACATGATGAAGTTCGAGGGTGGCAAATGGGTCCGATACGGCGCCAGTGTGCCCGGACCCCAAGCACAAGGCATCTATGAGGACCGCGTGGCAATGATGGTGGACGACGGCGGCGTGCCCGAATTCGCCCGCTACGGCGGCTACATCACCATCGGCGACCGCATGCGGTTCTTCACCAACGAGGCCAAGGCCGAAAACGTGAAGGCCCATCCCTATCTTGGCCAGAAGCGAAACCAGGTCGAGGTCCGCAAACACCTGCCGGCGACCCGCAAAGACATCGGCGACTGGAGTTCGGTCGTTCCGGAGGACGAACTGGCAGCCCTGCGCAAGGCCGGGTACTTCCTCGACCTGTGGCATTGGCGGGCGCATCGCTCGAACCCGATCAATGCCTCCGACGATGAGTACGTATTCGACGTCCGATCCGGCGACGCTGGCAAGGGGCCCTTCACCGACAACTGGGACGCCGAGAAAAAGCAGCCCAAATTCATGCTGGATCCGCAGAAAACCAACCGCAGGGCGCTGAACTGGGACGATCTCATACAGCGCAAGCTCGGCTTTGATGATGTCTACTACATCAGTGAGGACACTGCGGTGCCCTTCGACGCGACCCATTCGTGGAAGGACGGAGACACCATTCCGCGCCGTTTGTTGCGTCGCGGAGATGGGTCCCATGCCGACATCAAGGTGTTCGGCAGGGGACTCTGGAAAGACGGCTTCTGGGACGTGACCCTTACGCGCGCCATGGACACCGGCAACCCGATGGACGACAAGATCCTGGTCGACAAGCGGGTCTACAACCTCGCTTTCTCGGTCCACCGTCATGCGCTCGGCAGCCGCTGGCACAACATCTCGCTGCCGATCACGCTGGGCCTGAGCCGTGAGGCCGACCTGGTCGCCACCCGTTTCGACGGCGACGAACCGACGTGGAATCAGCCGTGGCACACGGTCACGCTGTTCTACCCCGGCCAAGTCAGCTGGCCCATGCTCAACAGCGCCAAGCATGCCGGCGCCGAGAACATCAAGAAAGGCGTGCCGGTGAAGTATCGCCACAGCGAAAGCCAGCTCGCCCATTACGGTGTCGAAGCGGAGTTCGCCGACGAAATCCGCCGCCAATGGCTGTTCACGCTATTTGCTGGTGTGCTCCTGGTTGGGGGTTTCGGCATTGCCCTCAACCAGTTGCTCAAGCGCAATCAAGGAGTGTGATCATGGCCGCCTATCACGCTGTTCTCGTTCACTTCCCGATCGCCCTTTGGATGACGGCGACCCTGGCCATCCTGTTGCGCGCATTCTCCGACGGTGCGCTTGCGAAGGCAGTTGATCGGGCACTGGTCCCGCTCCTGACAATCGCTCTTATCTCGGGTGTGGTGGCCTTCGCAATCGGTCTCATGGTGTGGCCGTGGGAAACGATCTCGTCGACGCCGCTCGGGCGCAACCATGTACTGCTCGCCTCGTGGACAGTGGCGTACTGGGCCTTGCTACTGGCAACGCGGTGGCTGCGCGGCGAGGCCGTGTGGAAAGGGGCTTCGCGCTGGATCATGGCTGGCCTGGCGCTCCTCGGCAGCTTCCTCCTCGGCGTCACCGGCACGCTCGGCGGTCACCTGGTGGGCATCTATACGGAGGTCTCGAATGCCCTCCGCCTGCTTGGCTGGGAAGTTTTCACAACCTTCTACGTGCCCAATGTCACGCTGGCCGTGATTGGGGTGATCACGCTGTTACTGATCGGGCTCGGGCTGTGGTCGCGCCGCGCCGACGCCACGGCTTGACCCGACGCGGTATCTGCGCACGCTGACGGCGCCATTGAAAAGGCGGTCGATGACGACGCTGATGTCGTCGTCAATCCGCTGGCGACAGGGATGCTTTCGTGTAGGTTCGGGTGACCGCTGTTGATGATTCCGTGTGTGCGGTCCCGACAATGTCGACCGTCGCCTGTTGGTCGACTCCCGCCGGTGGCGTTCTCCGATAGCGGACATTTCGGTGTGCGTCTGCTTTCGCGATCAGCGACCGGCCGAGATCGACCCAGAGTAGCCACACGCTTGACCTGGGAGCAGACAGTCGCGGACCGTGGCAACTCGGTGGTGCCGTCGGCTCGCCGCGGCGAATGGCTGTGCCGCGGGATCGCGGTCGACCTTGTCGGCCTGCTGTGCGCCAACCGGGAAAGCGAGCGCAGTCCTCTGCGGCTCCCCGACCAAGCTTGCCAAGCCTCGCGCCTGTGGCGCCCCAATAGCGGTAGCCAGAATGCGGCTTCTCCAGCGCCGGCCGGTACGGAGGTACTGCCCGTCTTGTGCGACAATGTCGTACACGACGGAGGCTAAAGATGACTACTCTGACCATACGTCTTGACGCGAAGCTGGAGAAAGCCCTCGACCGGATTGCGAAGAGCACCGGGAGGACCAAGAGCGACATTGCTCGCGAGGCGCTCAAGCGCCAGGTCGCCGTCGCTCGCTTTCGAGAACTGCGGAAGAAGACGCTGCCGTTTGCCGAGGCACAAGGACTCGTGACCGATGAGGATGTGTTCCGGGCCCTCTCGTGAGGGTCTTCCTCGACACGAATGTGCTGGTGAGCGCCTTCGCGTCGCGGGGCTTGTGCGCCGATCTCCTCGAACTGGTGCTCCTGGAGCACGACTTGGTCTCGGGGCAGAGCGTACTTCGCGAATTCACCAAAGCGCTCCGTGAGAAGGTCAAGCTTCCCGCCGCCCGTTCGGCTGAAATCGTCGACTTCGTTTCGGGCGAGGCAGCGCAGGTCATCGGAACCGCCGAGCCCGCCGTCGCGAAGGTCGATCCCGACGACGCGCGGGTGCTGGGCGAGGCGCTCGCCGGGCACGCGGAGCTGTTCGTCACCGGCGATGCTGCCCTGCTAAAACTTACGACCGTCAGCGGACTCCGGATCGTTTCGCCTCGGCAGTTCTGGGAGGCGCTCCACGCCCGCGAGAAGTAGACATCCCGCCCGCCAGGGCCATCGGGCCCTTGATGGGCGAATCGCCGTGGTGCACGAGGTCAGCGAAGCTCCCCGGAAGGGTCGATATGCGATTCCAGAATGACCGCGGGCATCAAAGCCCGCCGCCCCACCGGTACTGCCACACAATGCCGATGAGGTCGAAGCTGTTGCCGGTCCGGGACGACACGCCACTGCTCGCGTAGAGCTTGATGGAGTTGCGAACGTCCACGGGGAAGGCCAGGGTCCCGCCCACGCGCCAGTTCTGCTGGAGGTCGTTCTGGAGCGCTCCGTTGAGCGTGCTACGGCCCCCGGCGAAGTACGTGGCATCCACAGAGGCCCAGATCCCGGAGCTGAAGCTGTAGATCGCGTGCGACCCTATCGAATAAAGCGGATCCTGGGAACGCCTGTTGCCGTTGAAGAAGTCGGTGTTCGTCGTGAACAGCGTGACCCCCGCCTTGAACTCCAGCGTCAAAGGACCGAGCGCCTTTGACGCTCCGAGCTCCGGCTTGAAGTACCACCGGTTCGTGCCGATGTTGACGAGCTTCGTGCTGTCGTACTGTCCCGCGGGCACCGACACCTGAAAGCTCGCGCCCACGATGAGATCCTGCTCGTAGGACTGGAACTCCGGAAGCGTCAGCGCGGGCGCGCCGTAGAAGTTCATCGACAGACGAAATGCCGGATCTCCGAACCCATCGACCTCCCGCTCCACCGCGTCGCCCCGATAGAACGCCGATCCCGACAGCCAGGTGTACGGGACGATGACGTCGAACTTTCCCGACTTGCCCCACAGGTCCAGCGCCCTTGCGTAGCCGACCACCACGTTGGTGGTCTTGAGCTGCGGATCCGTGAGCGGCAGGGAGGTGTCGAAGGACAAGCCGCCCCGCGTGTAGTAGGGGCCGGCAAGCAGGAAGTTCACGCCCACGGGCGTATTGGAGTAGGCCCGCGGTTCGATGCTTTGCGCGCGTGCAATGGAGGCGCTTGCCGCAAGCACGCACGCGGCACGCAACAGCAGGGAACATGTCGTCAGCTTCAAGGACGACGGTACCGCACTACTTCGCCGGCGCGCCGCCGAACTCGCGCAAGAGCGATTGGAAGTCCTGCGATTGGCGCAACAGTTCGCCTGCAGCCGCGCGCAACCGGTCGACGTCTCCGGGCGGCAGCACGAAGCTCGTGGGCAGGTTCTGGAGGTATTCCCGCTCCTTAGGGTCGGGAAGATTCTCGAAGCTGACGTCCAGCGTGTGCACGCTGAGCTTCGGCAGCGGGACGCCGGCTTCGGCCTGCGCCTCGGTCGCCCCCGCCAGGCGCGCCCGCGCGATCAGCAGCTCGCGCCGCCAGGCGTAGATCTCCTGGCGATCCTTCATGAGCTCGACGGTCTCGAACGAGTAGCGGTCGATCGGCACGCTGGAGGCCTGCAGCAGCTGCGCGACGATGCCGGGTGGCGTCTCGCTGCGGTCCCAGTCGGTCTTGGGCGCCGAGCGGGCGTTCACGACGATCATCACGAACCTGCGGATGCCGGCGGAACCCACCTCCTTGCGGAACGCCATACTCACCGCCAGCTCCTCGAGGGTCTCCATCACGGCGCGCACCCCGAGGTTGTCCGCGACGCCGCCGTCGACGAGGTGGATGTACGGGCGGTCCTTGCTGTTCTGGAAGTCCTGCATCTCGCGGTAGCGCTGCACCGCGCGCGCCGCCGGCCGCGGACGGCCCTCGGGTTTGGCGACGTCTTGCACCCAGGCCGGGTACTGGTAGCCGCACGTGCCACCATAGTTGTCGAACGTCACGGCCGAGAGCAAGACCGGGACCGCAGAGGAGGTGGCCGCCGTACGCGACAGGCGCACCTTGTTCAGGTCCGAGCAGAGCAGATCGAAGTCCTGCTGGTAGAACGCGAGCCGCGATCCGGTCGAGATGTCGGTCCCCGTGGCGACGGCGACCGGCGTCTGCTTGTCCAGCAGGTCGCCGAAGGTCGCGCCCTCGAACAGGATCTCGTCGTAGTACTCCGCGGCGAGCTCCGAGCGCCCCGCGGTGCCGCCGACGAACTTCCACCAGTTGAACGGGTTCAGGGTGCGCCCGAGCAGCGCGCCCTGCACGTCGCGCTTGAGGAACCGGTCCTCGTACTCGGCGAACAGCCGCTCGCCGTAGAGGGCGTACGCGAGTGCCGTGAAGCTCCCCCCCGATACACCGGTCGTGACATCGACTTCGTCGATCAGCCGGCGGCGCTGGCCATCGATGACGATCTCGGTGCGCCGGAGCTCCTCCAGCACGCCGTACGAGAACGCCGCGGCGCGCGTGCCGCCGCCGGAGAACGACACGATGAACAGCGTGCTCGGGTCGTTGTTCTGGCGCTTCGGGATCAGGAGGTACGGACGGTAGCCGGACTTGGGATCGAACTGGGTGATCGGCTCGTTGATCGGCCGGCTGGCGCAGCCTGCCAGCGCCATGATCGCCAGCAGACCGAGGAGAAAGCCATTCGTTCGCATTTCCTAATCCTCCCGAAGGCACTTATTTCGCTGGGTCAGACGCGATTGCACTCGACTTTGACGAAGCCTATGTCCGGAGTGCAGCGGGAAAGTTGACCCACCTCAAGCCCGGCACGGCTCACTGCTGATCGCGGCGCCGAGCCGGTTCAGCGGCCCATGCGCCGGTCGTACGCCTGCGAAAAGCGATTGCTGAGCCCCGGGTCGCGCTGCGTCGGCCCCTTCGCATCGAACTGAACGCGCACGCTGCCGTCGGCCTGGCGTGCAACGAATACTGTCACGTCGATGCCGTCCTTGGTGCCGCGGATGAGTCCCGTCGCGGGGTCCGCCGACGTGACCTGGACGCCGGCGTCCTGCGCGCCACCGAGCGCTGCGTTCCAGGCGTTATCGAAGTTCGACGGCCCCGCGACCGGCACCGGCTGATAGACCACGCAGCCTGCGAGCTGCACGCACCCCAGGACAATGAACGCGAGAATGACGCGAAGCGCTCGTGACATGCAGCCTCCCTTCGGCTCGATCGCTAGAAAATGAGGTAACGCACCGACAGCTGCACCCGCAGGTTCGTCGCGGATGCGCCGCCGACCTGGGTCCCCTCGCCCCACAGCACTTCGCCCCCGACGATCAGCATCGGCGTGAGGCGATGCAGCAGGTTGGCCGAGGCGTACACCACGCGACGCAGCTCTTCGGGGCGGCGCAGCTCGCCGTCATCGCTCGTCCACAGCGTGCTCGCACCGGCTACCGTCATCCAGTCTGGCGCCCATTTGTGCTGGTAGTAAAGGGTGACGCCCGAGCTGCGCAGCAGCTCGAACCGCCGGTCGGTCCCGAGCGCGACGCCGGTCGAGCTCACCGGATCGTTGAAATAGCGCCCGACGCCCTTGCCCGTCACTGCTTGCCAGAGCAGCGTGTCCTCGCCGAAGGTGTTGAGCGAGCCCGAGAACGATACCCCGGTCCCGTTCACGTGCCGCTCGCGCGTCCCGAACGGGCTCTCGGCCACCACGTCGAGGCTGCGCGAGAGGCCCGCGAGCTGCATGTGCCCGAGGTCGCCCTCCCAGCGCACGCGCGCAGCGAGGTCCGGCCGGCGTGCATCAGTGTGCACGGCAAGGAGCGCACCGCCGCCGGAGAGGTCCGCCTGCGGCTCCTCCACCGACGCCTGGAACGCCCAGCCCGAGCCGAGCGGGATCGAGGCGCGCGCGAGCCACTGCCGCACGAACGTCACGCCGCTCGGGCCGTTGTAGTCGAGCGTCGTCGGAAGCACGCCGTCGTCCATGAAGGTGGAATAGGTCTTGCCGACGATGATCCAGTCGTCGAGCCGCACGAAGAGCTGGTTGAGCGTCGGGGCGGTCTTGCCGTCGAGCGGAAAAAGATTCGCTTCGAGGCGAGACCACACGTGACCGACCGGGGTGGGCGTGCGCGAGAGCCAGTTGATCTGCGACTGCCGCACGCTCAACCGGTAGTCGGCATCCGGGGGGCCGAAGGGCGTGCTCGAGACGAAGAACGTGTCCTGCTCGTCGCCGTCCTGCTTCTTGCGCGTCGCGATCCCGTCGAGCTGGAGATAGCCGCCGATGAGGTACTGCGTGTCGGTGCCCGGGATCGTGCGGACGGCGGCCTTGAGCCGCGCGTGGAGCTGCGCTTCCGCACGCGACCCCCTCGACGCCGCGAAGTGCCGGTCGTCCTCAGCGGCAGGTGCAACGAGCGCGACCAGCGACGCGGCCACCGCCGCAGCCGCGCGTCTCATCCGCCAAGCGCGGGAATCACTGTCGGGGCGCGCTCCCGGCCGCGGCCTGCGGCTCGGGCGGCCGCTCCTCGAAGCTCCCGCCGAGAGCGAGGTACAGGTTCACCCGCTGCACGAGCCGCTCGCTCTGCACGCGCAGCAACGCGGTGCGCGCGGCGTACAGCGCGAGGCTCTGCTGCTGGACGGCGCGCAGGTCGCCCGATCCGACCCGGTAGCGGACGTTCGCGAGCTCGAGCGCGCGCGCATTGTCCGCGACGGCCTGCTTGAGCAGGCTCTCGCGCTCTTCGAGCGCGAATCCCGCCGACAGCGCGTTCTCCACCTCGCCAAAGGCGCGCGCGCCGGTTTTGCCGTACTCCGCGACCGCCTGCTTCTGCTCTCCCGTCCGGATCTCGACCTGGGCCTGCAGCTGGCCGCCGAGGAAGAGCGGCTGGAGGAGCGACGCGCCCAAGCTCCACACCGGGTTGTCCTGCTGCTTGAGCACGAAGAGCTCGCTCGAGATGCTTGTCACCGCGGCGGTGAGCGAGATCCGCGGCAGCCGCGCCGCTTTCGCCTCCTCCACCCGATAGAAGGCTGCGGCCACGCGCCGCTCTGCGGCCACGACGTCCGGACGGCGCTCGAGCAGCTCGGACGGCATCCCCACCGGCACCGGCGCGGGCATCGCCGCGAGCTGCGCCGGCACGCTCGCCGCTGCGGCGGGGTAGCGGCCCGCGAGTGCCTCGAGCGCGCGCAGCGCCTGCTGGTAGGCGAGGTCGAGATTGCGCACGCTGTCCCGGTAGGTCGCCAGGCTCGCCTGCGCAAGGGTCAGGTCGTACTCGTCGCCGAGACCCACGCGAAGACGATCCTGCGCGAAGCCGACCTGGCGCGCCGACGCGGCGACCATGTCCTCGGCGATCGCCTTCTGCAGCCGCGCCTCGGTGGCGAGGAACCAGCTCTTCGCGGCCAGTGCGGCGATCGATTGTCGCGCGTACTCGGCGTCGAGCGCGGCCGAGTCGTACTGCGACTGCGCCCCCGCCTGCCCGGCGCGGATGCGTCCCCACAGGTCGAGCTCCCAGTTCAGGAACACGCCGACCCCTTCCAGTCCGCTTGAGTCGCCGCTCATCTTTCCGCCGCCGCGTGCGAGCAAGTTCACCTGCGGGTAGAGCGTCGCGCCGGCGACCTTGACGTAGGCCGCGGCCTGCTCGACCCGCGCTGCGGCCACCTGGAGATCGGGGTTGTAGGCGAGCGCTTCCTGGACGAGCGCGTCGAGCTGGGGGTCGTTGAAGCTCGCCAGCCACCGGTCGTCGACGGCGCTCGACGCCCCAGTCTGCGCCGTCCACCCGGGAGGAACCTTCAGGTTCGGCAGTGCCTGCGCAGCAAGCTCGTCGCGCTCGGGCGGCGACTTCAGCGCGCAGCCCGCGAGTGCCGCCGCGACCGCTACCGCCAGAATCGAGCGAAGTGCGCCCATGGACTCAGTGCAGCTTGAGGATCAGGTAGTTCAGGTACGACCCGACGCGGAGGATCACCTTGCGGAGGATGTGCACCGCGTGCAGGTGATCGGTGTAGATCGCGGCGGCGCCCGCCGCGCCGGCCGCCAGGAAGAGCTCCCGGTCGCGCTCGGCGATGTCGAACTTGACCCCGTACCGGCCGGGCGGCATCGCCATCATGCCGGTCATCGGGATGGTGCCGCTCGCCGGGAGCTGTCCCAGCCCCTGCGCCCAGATGACCGAGTCGACCTTGCCCTTGATGATCCGCCCGGGAATCGTGTTGAGCGCGAACTCGGCCTCGTTTCCCGATGCGACCTGGTGTAGCTCGTTCTGGTTGAACATCGCGACGACCTGGCCCTCGGCCTCGACGAGCGTCATCACCGCATTCAACGGAATGCCCGCGACGAACGCGCCCGGCCGCAGCTGCAGGTTGATCACATAGCAGTCGCACGGCGAGCGGGTGGTCGTCTCGCCGAGCAGCCATTTCGCGTTCTCGAGCTGAGCGCGGATCTGCGCGACCTGCGCGTATTCGCCGTTCACCTTGGCGCCGAGCTTCTGCTGGATCTGCCGCTCGCTCGCCAGCGCCTGCCCTTCCCCGGCGCGTGCCTGAGTCTCCGCGCTCCGGGCCGCGGCGAGCTGGCCCTCGAGCTCCTTCACGTCGGTCGCGGCGCGCTCGAGGTCGAACCGGTTGCCGGCGCCCGTTCCCGCCAGCTCGCGATACTGATCGACGCGCTTTCGCGCAAGGTCGAGTCGTGCGCTGACTTCCCGAGTGCGGCTCGCGGCCTGTTCGATCGCGCCGCGCGTCTCGGCGATCTTCGCTTTGGCACCCTTCACCGACTCCTCAATCTCGCGCTGCGAGCCTTGCGCGTTGGCGAGCTGCGCCTCGAGCGTGTTCACGTCGAGCTGGTAGGGCGTCGGGTCGACCCGGAACAGGACGTCGCCCTTCTTCACCAGGACGTTTCCCTCCACGACCGGCACCTCGAGCACGCGGCCCTTGACTTGGGAGACGATCGGGATCGTGTACTTGTAGACGCGCACGTCGGACGACGACGGCGCGAAGATGTTGAGCAGGAGGATGAGCGCGGTCAGCGCGACGACCGGGATGATCACGACGATGACCTGCGTCGCCGTGTTCCACGGCAGCCACTTCAACTTGATGAAGATCAGCCAGACGAAGAACGAATAGATGCCGAGGAGCAGGAGTTCCATTACGCCTTGCCTCCCGGGGTCGCGGTCTTCGGCGTCCCCGCGCTGGCCTCGGCGAGCCTGACCCGCGCGAGCTCGTCCTTCAGCGCCTTGAGCTTCGGGGGCAACGCGCCCCTCGCCTCCATCGCGTCCAGATCCTCGCGCAGGTGGACGATCTCTTCGCCGACGAGCTCTCCGGCGCGGTGCTTCTCGGCCATCTCGTGGTAGTAGTCCTCGTGCTTGTCGGTGCCGTAGGCAACGCGGTATCCCACCGGCTTCGTGAAGGCCCACAGCCAGGCGATCGGCCAGAGCAGGCCGCCGAACACGAGCGAGAGGAGACAGAGCGTCTGGATCGCGTCGCGCTGCGGGTGATGGCGCTTGTGCGCGATCTTCTCGGGCAGGACGTGGACGATCCAGAACAGGACGATGACGACGCACGGCACGATGAAGATGACGAACAGGGCGAGCCAGTCGGCCGCGGTGTCGAGTGCGTCCCCGGCCAGGAACGCCGCGCCGGCCGGTGAGGCGGCAAGGAACGCGGCGATCCCCGCGGACACCCATGCCAGCTCCAAGTGCTTTCGTTCCATCCGTGTCTCCCAGTCCGCATTCACCACGCGCCCGCCTGCGGTACCGTTGCGGCGCTGCGGCCGGATTGTAAGCTGGCGCGCGGCCGAACTGCCGCGTCGAATCGCCGTCAATCCTCCCGCCCCTTCATGGGCCCCGGCTTGCGGCAGATCAAATTGTCTCTGCTAGCATCCGCGTCGGCACGTTGACACGGGACACGCTGATGGATCCTCGCGCGATGCGACGGCAGTTCCTCGTGGACCTGTGGGCCGGCCTGCGCGTGGTCTGGCCGATCCTGTCCGTCCTGCTTCTCATCATGGTGGGGCTGGGCGTCGCGGTCGGCGTCATCGAGGGCTGGACGCTCCGGGACTCGCTCTATTTCACGTTCATCTCGGGGCTCACGATCGGGTACTGCGATCTCGTCCCGAAGACGCTGCTCGCCCGCGCGCTGGCAATCGCGATCGGCATCACCGGGGTCCTGCTGACCGGTCTCGTTGCCGCGGTCGGCGTGCAGGCGCTGCTCGAGGCGATGCGGAAGCATCGCGAGCCGTAGCGGTCGCGCGTCGTGGGCGGCCGCGTGCAGGTGCTCGGCGCGACGATCGAGCGCAAAGCCCGACCGCCGCGCTCGATTTCCGCGGGCCTACTTCTTCGGCGCTGCGGCCTTGGGCGCCGGCTTCGGCGCCGGCTCGACGGAGAGCGCGAGCGCCTCGGTGTAGGTCACCTCGACCTGGTCGCCCTTCTTGACGACCTTGAACTGATCCGGGTTCTTCACGTCGAGCGTCACGACGTTGCCCCGCGGCCCCTTGAGCGTGATCGTGCTCTTCTTCGCATCGACCCCGATAACGTCGGCAATCGCGGTCACCTCGCGGGCGCCGGCGACCGCCGGCCGCTCGCCGGGCTTCGCCCGCGCAGCGCCCTCGGTTACGGTCGGCTCGCCCGCCTTGACCTTGGTCTTCCTCAGCTCGAGCGTGAGCGCCTGGGCGTAGCGCGCGACGACGAAGTCGCCGAGCTTGATCTGGTCGAAGTTCTTGACCTCGTCGCCCGCGACGATGTCGACGGCGTTGCCCTGCGGCCCCTTCAGCGTCACCGTGCGCGTCGCCTTGTCGATGGCCACAACCTGGGCCGAGATCTCCGCCGCACGGACGATGGCCGCCTTGCCCGGTTCGCTGGCAACGACCGTACCCCCCACAGCTTCGGGTTTCTGCGCAAACGCAGTCGCGGCAAAGGCCGCGGCAATCACGGCGAGGGCGATTCTGGATTTCAACATTGTCGAAGACTCCATTATGGAAAAAAGAAATCCGGTGCCGGCAGCTACGCGCCGGCGCTCGGCATGTCGATCGTTTGTTGAGCGCGCCTACTTCTTCTGCTGCTGTCCGCTCTGGACGCCCCGGTCGTAGGCCTGCTGCTCGCGCTGCCGTTGATTGTCGACGACGAGGCCGCCGGCAAGACCGACGCCGGCACCGATGAGCGCGCCAACGCCCGCGTCACCGGCGATCGCCCCGATAATCGCGCCACCGGCCGCACCCATCGCCGTTCCGGTCATGGCGCGCTGCTGCGTATCGCTCATCCCCGCGCAGCTCGAGAGGAACACGGCGCCACCGAGGACGCCGATGGTCAGGAATCGTTTCATGTCAGCCTTCCTTTGCGAAGTCGGTGCGCGTCACTTCTTGCAGGGCCAGGTCGCCGTCGCCCAGCGGACGATGCCCTCGATCGGCGCCTCGGCTGCGAACTGGGGGTTCTGGCGGTGGTACGCAACCACCCTGCCGAGCACCTGGTCGCGCGTGAGGTTCAAGCCATCGGGCGGGCAGTAAAGGATGCCGCGAAGCGGGCGCCCGAGAATCTCGGCGGAGTGATCGATGCCGACGTAGTAGCCGTGGCAGAAATGGATGGCCGCGGCCGCGTTGGGATCGTCGCGGCTCACGCCGCACAGCGCGACCAGGTCGCCGGTCGTGCGCAGCATGAAGTTCTGCTTGGTGACCTGCGCGGTTGCCGTGCCTGCGGCGAGCAGGAGCGCGGCGGCGCCGATAAGTAAAGCGGATCTCATGTTCGACTCTCGCAGATGTAAAGCGGATGTTGAGCGGAAGTTGAGCGCCTCGAATCGAGGCCAGGCGGATTCTACCCTGCGCGCCTCATTCTGGCGGCGGGACCGCACCCTTGCGCTCGACGATCAGGCCGTAGGCCTGCGGCTCGCGGTGTTTCGCGAAGTTGAAGACGGTGCCCTTGTACGACTTCGTCAGGTCGAGGTCGCAGCGCGCGATCGCCAGCTCGTCGCCGAGCGTCGTGCACGCCGCCACGATCTCGCCCGACGGCGCGACGATGATCGAGTTGCCGATCTGGTCGACGCCCTCCTCGCAGCCGGCTTTGGCGACGCCGACCACCCAGGTGCCGTTCTGGTACGCACCCGACTGCATCACGAGCTCGTTGTGGAAGTGCGAGAGCGCGTCGTGCTCGGGCGCGGGCGGGTTGTGCACCGGCGTGTTGTAGCCGAGCAGCACCATCTCCACGCCCTGAAGTCCCATCACGCGGTAGGTTTCCGGCCAGCGCCGGTCGTTGCAGATGCACATGCCCACGATCCCGCCGAATGCGCGGAACACGGGGAAGCCGAGGTTGCCGGTCTCGAAGTAGCGCTTCTCGAGGTGCTGGAAGCGCCGCCACGGCTCGTGCTCGGCATGGCCGGGCAGGTGCACCTTGCGATATTTGCCGACGATGCGGCCGGCCTTGTCGACGAGGATCGAGGCGTTGAAGCGGCGCGTGCGGCCCTCCTCGTGCGCGAGCTCCGCATAACCGAGATAGAAGCCGATGCCCAGCTCGCGCGCGGCGTCGAAAAGCGGCTGGATCTCCTGAGAGGGCATTGCGTGCTCGAAGAACGCGTCGATCTCCTCCTCCCGCTCGAAGTGCCAGCGCGGGAAGAAGGTCGTGAGCGCGAGCTCGGGATAGACGACGAGATCGCAGCTGTGCGCGCTGGCCTGGCGCATGAGCGCGATCAGCCGCGCCACGACCTGCCGGCGCGTCTCGGCGCGAGCAATCGGTCCGAGCTGTGCGGCGCCGACGGTGACGATGCGGCTCATGTGCGCAATCCCAGAAGTTTCTAACGAATTGCGGGGATATCTCCCCTCATACTCCCCTACTTCAGCGCCTGACGATCAATCTGTCAGGCGATCTACGCAGCCAGCTCGAGCAGCGTATGCAGCAGCACGTTCGTGCCCGCGGCGAGGTCGGCGGGCGCGGTGTGCTCGGCCGGATTGTGGCTGATGCCTTTCACGCTCGGCACGAAGATCATTCCCGCAGGGCAGATGCGTGCGAGCATCTGCGCGTCATGCCCGGCGCCCGAGGTCATGCGCCGGCACGAGTGGCCGAGCCTCATCGCGGTGCGCTCGACCAGCGCCACCACGCCGTCGTCGAAGGTCACCGGCGCGAAGCGCGCTAGGGGGCGCGTCGCGATCGTCACGCCCTCGGTGCGCGCGAGCTCGGCGAGGAAGAGTGCCAGCTGGCGCTCCGATTCCCGCAGCAACGCCTCGTCCGTGTTGCGCAGGTCCGCGGTCGCCTTTGCGCGCGCGGCGATGACGTTGA
>Ga0209706_10001242_pt1 | contig 14488 bp, 13 predicted proteins | sample PPLLaktember2015_6_FD_187263 | JGI IMG/M metagenome (GOLD analysis project Ga0209706, IMG submission 187263) | Freshwater sediment microbial communities from Prairie Pothole Lake near Jamestown, North Dakota, USA - PPLs Lake P8 Core (1) Depth... | ecosystem: Environmental > Aquatic > Freshwater...
TCGTTCTCCAGCTCGGGCTCTCGACGCTCGCCCACTTCCGCTCGACGCAGCGTGATCTCGTGGAACGCGCCGACGCGCTCGTCACGCTCCGGATCGGTCGGCACGTGATGCGACGCGAGCTACGGCACGGCGTGCCAGGAAGGGACTGGATCGCTGAGGGCGACTCCGTATCGTTGCGCGCCTTTCGCGGGGCAGCTGCGGTTTGCGTCAGCGACACGGTCTCCGCGCAGCTCGTCGTGTCGTATCGAGGAGATCGCGCTCCCGATCCTTCCAAGGACTCGGTGCTGCTCCTCGGTCGAGACGGAACATCGGTGCCACGCGCGCTCGTCGGAGCGGGCGTCTCGCCGTCGCCCTGCGTCGGACCGGGTGGCGGCGAGGCCCAACGCTGGACGCTCGACCAGCCGGCGCCACCGGAAACGGTCGCGGCGAGGATCTTCGAGCGTGGGTCCTACCATCTCAGCGGCGCCGCGCTCCGTTACCGGAGGGGCGCGTCCGGCCGGCAGCCGCTCACGCCGGAGGTGCTCTCGGCCGCCACCACGTGGGACCTCGCCGGCGAACGGATCGGCGTGGAGCTCGTGCCGTCGAGAGCGGGCGGCCCATGGAGCGGCTTCCTCGCGTGGATGAGCATCGAATGAGGCGCGAGGACAGCGGAGCGGCGTTGGTCGCCGTCGTGTTGATCACGCTCGCGCTCTTCGCCATCGGGCACGGGCTGCTCGGACTCTCGCTCGGCGAGCTCGCCGCGTCTCGGGCGGCGATGAGGCTCGTCGAGTCGAACACGGCAGCCGAGTCGGCCGTGAATCTCGTACTCACAGGGTCGGGGCCGTCGTGGCTGGACTCGGTCCCCGTGGGTGGGGAGCGGACCGCCATCAGCCGCCCGTTCGGCAGGGCGGAGGGGTCCGCGACCGTGTGGAGGCTCTCGGCCGAGTCGTGGTGGGTCGAAGGGACGGGCCGCGTCGGGATCGCGGAAGCGCGCACCCCTCGTCTGGCGTGGGCCATGGATCCGCTCACCCGAGTGCTCGCGTTACGGGGAGCGATCAGCGTCGGACTCGGAGCCCCCGTCACGATCGCCGGCAGCGTCGATGCGAGCGCGCCGGCGGCCGTCGAGCTGCCGCTGGATCCCACCGTCTGCGATCCATGGATGACGCAGCTCGACGCGCATTACGCGCTCGAGCCGCTCGCGCCGGTCGCGACGCTCGTAGCGGATACGCTGCCGCCCCTCGGGATGCTCGACTTCGCCGGCCTGCTCGATGCGGCCGACGTCACCGTGGCCGCCAACGTTTCGCCGTCGCCTTCCGAGGCGCTCGGGGCGTGCGTGATCACGGAGCCGACGAACTGGGGTGACCCCGAACGGCCCTGGCGTCCTTGCGGCCAGCACTTCGCGCTTCGGAAGGCGGTCGGCTCGTTACGAGTAGCCGGCGGCGCTGGTCAAGGCGTCCTCATCGTGGACGGCGACCTCGTTCTGGACGCGGGGGCTCGCTTCTACGGGCTCGCGATCGCGAGCGGTGCGCTGCGCGTGGAGAGCGGTGGAGAGCTCGTCGGCATGGCCGTCACGACGGGAGGCGCCGATGTCGCCGCCGGGGGCCTCGTGCGAGCGTCGGCCTGCTGGGCGGCGCTCGCCCTCGCGGCGAACCGCGCGCAACTGGGCCGCCTGCGACCCATGCCGGGGCAGGGGGCTCTGGGCCCGGTCTAGTTGCCGCCCGACACGGCGGTCTCCGCCTCGGTCACGAGGGCTTCGAGCAGGCGGTCCCGCAGGTTGCCGGGAGCACGGGCGCTTCGCGGTGCGAGCGCATCGAGTGCGTCACGCGCGGCTTCCGGTCGACCCGTGCGAACGTAGGCCAGAACGGCCGCGTCGAGCAGTAAGCCGGGCTCCACCCAGGCCTCGCCCACCGCCGCGCGGACCACGAGCACATCGGCCGCCGACGCGACCCGGTCCCACTCGAGCATGGAGAGCCCGTGCATCAGGTCCACCGTCGCTCGGGCGGCGGCGGGCGCATCGGTGCGGTCGAGGAAGTCGTAGACCTCGCGGTAGAACGTCGTATCCACCCAGCCGATCGTGCCCCAATGGATGTCCGCCTCCGTCATCCCGAACGCGGCTGCCCACGTCTGCCAGGATGCGACTGGATCGGCCTGGCGAGTGCGAACCAGGAACGCCTGCATCGCCACCAGCGCGTCCTGCCAGCCAGGATACTCCTCGGGAGCGATTCCACCGCCAGCGGCACGCACCGAACGCAGCCAAGCCGCGCGGCCCCACAACAACGCCGGCGTGAGCCCGCGCGCGGGCACCAAGTGGTAGTCGATGGGCTCCACCCGCTCGTCCCGTATCATGCGCGCCAAGTCGACCCGGCTGACTCCGAAGCTGAAAAGGCCTTCCGCGCGGGAGCCCTCGAACCGAGCCCGCTCGGCACCGAGATCGAGCACGGGGCTGAAATCCGAGTTGGTCGTCACGCCCCGGTCGAGGAGCGGCTGGAACGTCGTCTCATCGAAGAGCAGCAGAGGCGCCATATGCTCGGCGTGAAAGGGCGGAATTCCCGACGTGAGCTGCCTGAACGACGGGCTCGCGAGCACCGCCCAGTCCGGCTCCACTGGCTCTTCCCCCATGCTCGCGACGATGGCCACGTCGTTGTCACCGACGAGGTACGCGCGATAGGAGGGGAACACGGCATCGAGCGCTGCCACGACCGAGAAGAAGAGGTCGTCCGTCAGCTCGTAGATCTGCATCCACTGTGCGAGGATGCCCCCGGGCGCGAGGAATTGGCTCACCTGCTCGTAGAACTCCACCGTGAACAGATCCGCCGTACCGCTCACCCACGGGTTGCTCGGCTCGGCGAACACGACGTCGAAGCGCTCGCCCTGGTAGGAGAAGTACGACTTCGCATCATCGAACACGTAACTCGAGCGCGGATCGGAGATCGCGGGACCGTTGACGGGCAGGAATACGAGCGAGCCCTCCACCATCAGCGGCTCGATCTCGATCGTCACCACACGCCGTACGTCGGGGCTCGTCAGGAATGTGGTGGCGCTCAAGCCGGACCCGTGACCGATGTTGGCGACGTTGCGCGCGCGCGGGTGGTGCGCCATCGCCACCGCGGGAGCGAGCACTTGCGTGGTGAAGTCCATGCCCTCGTCCAACGGACGGACCGGCATCGTATCGGTGCGCTCCGCCAGCCAACGTGGATCGAGCGAGGCGTCGGGCTTTCCGTTGGTGGATAGCGCGATGATCCCGTCCTGCGCGCCGACGTGCGCCGACACCGTAGCCGTGCGGCCGTCGGCGTAGTACAGGCCGATTCGGTCGCCCTCCCCAGGCAAGTCGCCGTAGCGATAGACCCCGCTCCCCATCACGATTTGATCGAGGGTCACGCCGAAGCCCACCGCGGCGAATGCCGCGGCGCCCGCGAGAGCGGCGAGCGCTGCCGCCCGTGGCCGCGCGCCCCGCCAGCGAGCGGATCGCTCGAGGAGCCACAGACCCAGGACGACGTCCAAGGCGGCGCCGGCAAGGATCAGTCCCTTGAGGCCGAGCCACGGCAGCGCCACCAGCCCCGCGAGACCGGCGCCAGCCACCGATCCCAGGGTGTTCAGGCCATACACCCGTCCGATCGCGCTCTCGCTCCCGCTTCGACGGAGCAGAGTGAGGGTGAGCAGCGGCACCGTCATACCGGCGAGCATCGTCGCAGGCAGCATGACCATCAGGCTCAGCGCGAAGCGCGCGACGCCGAAGAGCGCATAGCCAGCGGGCCGGCCGGGCAGTGTCCCCATCAGCCACGCCATCGCATCGAAAGAAACCCAATAGAACAAGGGGACGGACGCGAGCGCGGCGATGCCCATCGCGACTTGAACGACGCCGAGGAAGTGGATGGGGTCGCGTGCCGGATCCGCTCGCCTCGAAATCCACCAGGATCCGAGCGCGAGACCGAGGATGAACGCGGACAGCATGAGCTCGAACGAGTGCGTGGCGCTGCCGAGGACCAGCGAGAGCATCCGAATCCAGCCGATCTCGTAGGCGAACGAGGCGAGAGCGGTGCAGAAGCTGACGACGAGCACCATCGCGACGAGACCTCGCCCGGGCACGACTTCTTGCGGCTGGCCGGCCGGCGGTGGCCCGTTGGCCGCCTCGTCACCCGAGATCGGTATCGGGGAGGGACGTCGCTGAACCCGAAGCGCGAGCGCCGCGGCGAGCAGGTTCACCATCGCAGCCGCCACGCTCGTCCCAGGCAGCCCGAACGCCCCGATCATCCAGAACCCGGCCAGGAGCACGCCGGCTGCCCCACCCAAGGTGTTCAGGAGGTAGACGCGAGCGATCCCTCGGCCCGGGCGGCCGGCGTCCGCCCGTACCAGACTCGCCGCCATGAGAGGGAACGTCGCGCCGAGAATCATCGCCTGGGGCAAGATCAACAATCCGGCTATCCCCCAGCGCAAAGATCCCACCAGCCCCGCGCTGCCCACCGCGGGGAAGATCACTGTATAGCTGAGATCGGTGACCGTGAGGTAGAGCGGATGGAAGAGGAGCCCGAACAAGGCGAGCAGCGCTTCAGCCCCGGCGTACCAGAGGAGAGGCCTGGCGATCCGTGAGGACACGTCGGCCACGACGAACGAGCCCACCGCCATCCCACCCAGGTAGACGCCGAGCACCAGGACCTGGGCGTAAACGCCATGCCCGACGTACAAGCCCAGGTAGCGCGTCCAGAGGACCTCGTACACGAGGCCCGCCACGCCCGATGCGATGAAGGCCGCGTTCAGCGACCGGCTCGTTGTGCTCAGGGATCCTCGGATTTCACGGCCGAACGACGGGACAACCCTTTCCGTCGCTCGGCAAAATGTGCGCGTAACAATCCTTTGCGGCCAAGGACGGCCTCATGAATATTGCACCATCCGGTGGCACGGAACTTGGTTCCCCGCCATCCCCATGCGGCTCCCCACGGGCAACAGCGTCATGACGCAGAAACGGGCAGGGTTTACGCTCATCGAGCTGCTCGTCGTCATCCTGATCGGGAGCATTTTGGTGACCATCGGGCTTTCGACCTTCCAGAACGCCCAGACTGCGCTCGCCGCGAGGGGTGCGCAGACCATGTACGCGACGCTGCACCAACGCGCTCGCGCCAAGGCAATCGAGCTCGGGAGGACCCAGCTCTTCATCGTGGATACCGCTGGAGACTCCGCGTTCATCTATGACTGGAACCCACCCGCGACGCCGGTGATCACCGACGTCACGCGCTTCCGCGAGCAGATGAACGTGGACCTGCGCGCGAGCATGTCGTCCTTCATGATCTGCATGACCCCTCGCGGGTACGCCGATCCGACGTGTCCTGCCTTCGGGTTCTCCACGACCAGCGTGCCGATCAAACTGGAGTTCTGGCTGAACGCCGACTCGACGAGCGTCACGATCCTGCCCATGGGGCAGCTGGTGGGCATGTGATGAGCGAGCGCGCAGCGTCCGAAGCCCGCCGATCACCGCGGAGCCGCGAGGGCGGCTTCTCGATGATCGAGGTCATCGTGGCCATGATGATCCTCACCGTCGGCGTTCTCGGACTCGCCGGAACCACCGCATACATCGTCCGGCAGGTCACGCTCGGCGACCTGATGACCGAGCGCTCGGCCGCGTTCCAGACGATCATCGACCGGCTGCAGTCCCTGCCATACGACAGTGTGGCCTCCGGTAGCACGACGGTCGGCGTGTTCGCCATCTCGTGGACGTCCACGAACGACGGGCCGCAGAACAAGATCGTGCAGATGATCACGGTTGGGCCCGGGCTCGGCGGTGCGCTCGTCCCCACCAACGACCCACAGGCCATCGATACCTTCACGTTCCGGGTGCTGCGGCGATGACGCGCGACCGCAGAGGCTTCACGCTGGTCGAGCTGCTCATCGTGACGGTGCTGGGCTCGCTCGTGCTGCTGGCCGCGCTCCAGGTCCTGATCACGAACCAACGCACCTACACCGCGCAGAACGCGACGATCTCGGGCCAGCAGAGCACCCGTATGGCGCTCGAGGTGCTGTTCAACGAGCTCAGGCAGGTTAGCCCCCAAGGTGGGGACATCCTGATGATGAGCTCCGACTCGTTGCGCGTGCGGATGATGCGCAAGTTCACGAGGGCCTGCGCGGTCAACAGCGTGATGGGCGTGCCTACTTTGACTACGGTGGACATCGGTCCCGTGGATTTCGCCGGGGGCGACTCGGTCTTCGTCTTCGCGGACAACGACGAGCGAGACGACGACGACGACGTCTGGATCGGGGCGCAGGTAACGGGTGTGGCGGCCGGGGTCTGTCCGCAGGACGCCTCTGTGGCACGCGTGCTCAGCTTCGCGGGCCAAGGCGCCCTATTCATCGCCGATTCGGTCCGGGTCGGGGCGCCCGTGCGCCATTTCACGACGGTCCGGTTCGGGCTCACGACGCTGTATGGCGACACGTACCTGGGTCGAGCCGAGGGGAACGCGGCGTTGACGCCGGTGGCCGGTCCCCTTCGCGCGAACACGGGCATCCAATTCGTCTATCGCGACGCGCTGGGCGCGGTGACGGGAACGCCGGCCAACGTGAGTCAGATCGTGGTGACCGTGCGGAGCGGTTCCGGCGTGTTGAACTCGCTCGGACAGACCGTATCCGACTCGATCACCGCGTGGGTGTACACGAGGAACTGAGCGGTCGCTCCTCTTGGAGAGGAACGCAATGATGCATAGACGACGAGGACAGGCGGGCTTCGCGATGCCGGCTGTGATCGGTGCGCTGGTGATCATCGGCATTCTGGTGACGGCCGGCTTCTACATGGCGCGCCAAGAGCTGCGCATCGGCGTGGCGAGCAACCATGCCAACATGGCCGTGAACATCGCACAGGCCGGGGCCAACGAGGTGATGGCGAACTGGAACGGATACCAGCTCGGAAACATCGCCGCGTGGGCGGATACGGTGCTCACCGATACGCTCGCCAACGGCATTTGGACAGTGACGATCCAGAACGCGAACAACTTCGTGTACTTCCTGACCGCAACCGGCCAAGTGACGGAGGGTGGTGCTCTGTGGGCCGGGGCCAGCCGGACGATCGGTATCGCGACGAAGATCCTCTTCGCCAACATCAATCCGCCGGCTGCGCTGACGACCCGCGGCCAGGTGAAGGTCGGCGGCACGTCGGACATCATCGGAACGAACTACACGCCGCCGAGCTGGGGGTCGTACTGCACTGGGTCGATGGGCGCGACGTACGACACCACGGGCGTGCTACTGGACAACGGCAGCCCCAGTGTCAGCGGTTCGGCGACGGTCCAGGGCACTCCTCCGTTCACCACCGACCCTTCGATCGTCGACTCGACCTTCACGAACTTCGGAGACATGGACTGGAATGAGCTCGTGACCTTCGCTCAGATCGAGGGCAAGGAGGTGACCTCGCTCGGGGGTAACATCAACGGTACGGGGCCCGTCGTGACATCCGGCCGATGCGATACCGGAGTCCTTTCGAACTGGGGTGACTCGGTACCGACGAACCCCTGCGGAGCCTACTTCCCGTTGATCTACCACGCCAACGACGTGGCCATCCAGAGCAACGGGTTCGGCCAGGGCATCCTGCTCGTGGAGGGCGACTTGCAGCTGAGGGGTGGCTACACCTTCTTCGGCATCATCATCGTGCAGGGGACGTTCTCGACGGGCTCGGGCAACAACCGCGTAATCGGTGCGGTGATGGCGTCGAACGCCGCCGACCTGAACCAGAGCTTCCTGGGGACCGGCACCATCCAGTACTCTGCCTGCGGCGTGAATCGGGCGGTGCTGAACAACGCCTCGCTCGCACGAGCCCGACCCCTCGACGATCGGAGCTGGGTGGACCTGACCGCCGCCGTGAACTGAGGCCATCCGAGGCGGGCGGAGCCAAGCTCCGCCCGCCTTTTCATGCCCCCGTCCCAAATCAAATGTTTACCAATTCTTCCGTCGCGCCGGATAGGCACTTTTTTCTTGACATTGCCGAACTTTCAGTGGTACCCTGGTTCGCGACATTCGCAGGAAATTCGGTTTCGATCCCTCGGTTGAAGGCGACGAATGGCCCTCTTCGGTCGCAAGCGTAGCTCGATCGGGCTGGATATCGGCTCGGGCTTCGTGAAAGTCGTGGAAGTCGATCATTCGGGTGACCAACCAGAGGTCACCCGCGTCGCTATGCGCCCCCTCCTCCCGGACGCCATCGTCGAGGGGGAGATCATGGACTACGGGGTCGTCTCCGAAGCCGTCCAGGGCCTGTTCAACGATCTCGGCTTGAAAGGCGCGAGCGTCGTCACCGCGATCGGCGGCCACGACGTGATCATCAAGAAGATCGAGATGGACCGGATGAAGGAGTCGGACGCGCGCGAGGTGATCCGCTGGGAAGCGGAGCAGCACGTCCCCTTCGACATCAAGAGCGTGGAGCTCGACTTCCAGATCCTCGACCCGCAGGGCACGGGCAACCACATGAACGTGCTGCTCGTGGCTGCCAAGCGGGAGCTGGTGGACAACAAGGTCGGGCTCCTGCAGGACGCCGGGGTGAACCCGGTGATCATCGACATCGACGCGTTCGCGCTCCACAACGCCTTCGAGCACAACTACCCCGAGGCCGCCGCGGAGGGGATCATCGCGCTCGTGAACGTGGGTCACGAGACGACGAACGTGAACATCCTCGAGAACGGCGTGCCGATCCTCACGCGCGACATCCCGTTCGGGTCCCGGAAGATCCGCGAGGACCTGCAGCGCGAGCGTGGCCTCACGGCCGAGCAGGCCGAGGACGTCGTGCAGGCCCGCGAGACCGTCCACGACCTGGCCAACTTCGTCGAGTCGTCGGCGGACGAGGTCGCCGTCGGCATCGAGCGGGCGAGCGCGTTCCTGATGACCCGGGAGGACGGGCACTCGGTCGGCCGGATCTTCCTGAGCGGCGGCGGGGCACGCATCCCGGGCATGACCGAGACGCTCGGCCGGCGCATGAACGTTCCGACGCAGTTGGTGAACTCCTTCGAGCGGACTCCCGTCCAATCCGGCGCGGCGGGCGACCTCTCGATCGACGAGGCCGCTCCGATGCTGCTGTTGCCGCTCGGTCTGGCCCTGCGCGTTGCCTAGGAGAGCCCGACCGTGATCGAAGTCAATCTTCTTCCGGGGGGTAAGAAGAGCGCCCCGAGGGGCGATCCCTTCGCCTTCTTCAAGAACCTCGGCTCCAAGGCGGGCGGAGGCGGGGGTGGGAGCGACGCGCGCGATCCCTATATGCTCTTCTTCGCGGCCGCCGCGGCTATCCTGCTCGGATACGTCGCCTACACGTTCCTGGGCGTGCGGAGCGATCGCGAGGAGCTCGAGGTTCGCCTCGAGGAGGAGCGGCAGGACTCGATCGTGAACGCGGCTACGATCGCGCAGACCAACGCTCTCACGGCACGCCGTGACTCGATCGCGGCGCGCGTCGCGATCATTCAGGAGATCGACGCCGACCGGTACGTCTGGGCGCACCTGCTCGACGAGGTCGGTGCGGCCGTGCCGGAGTTCGTGTGGCTGGGCGAGGTCGCTTACACGGGCGATGCTCCGCTGACCGCCAGAATCGCGGGCCGGGCGGGCAGCACGTTCGCCGTCACGAATTTCATGCGCCGGCTCGAGGCGTCACGCTTCCTGTCCGGCGTTCAGCTCCAGGACATGCAGCTGCAGCCCTCGGAGGCGAACCAGAACGATCTCGTGCAGGTCTTCGAGCTGCTGGTCCAATTCGAGATGCCGCCGCTGGAAGAGCTCGAGACCGTTTCCCTCTTCGACAACGCCGCGGCTCAGGTCGCCACTCCTCCAGCTAACTAATGGGGAACTGAGCCATGGCCTGGTACAATCCGACGGATCCCAAGCAGCGGAACTTCATGCTCCTCGGGATCGCTGCGTTGGCACTCGTCTACGTCTATCACACGTGGGTCCTGTCGCCGCGCCGCGAGGCCAACGCCGAAGTGCTCGCGCGGGTCGAGGCTCTGGAGGTGATCAACCGTCGGGCGTCCGTGGTGACCGCCCAAGGCGGAGGCGATCTGCAGGAGCGGCTGGCGCTCTACGAGCGTCACATCGCGAGGCTCGAGCAGCTGATCCCGGCCCGCGAAGAGGTTCCGGCGCTCATCGACGACGTCGGAAACCAAGCCCGGGTGTTGAACGTGGAGGTGCAGACGCTCCAGCCGCAGCCCGCCGAGACTGGCCAGTACTACACACGAACGGCTTACAACATGGCCGTGGTGGGTGAGTACCACGACGTGGGTCGATTCCTCGCGGAGATCGCGAGCCTCTCCCGCATCGTGACGCCCGTCCAGGTCGACGTACAGCTCTACGGTCAGCCGCAGCAGTTCCCCGACCTCGAGGCGCCGGTGCTCGCCAACTTCCGGATCGAGACCTACGTGCTCCCCGACCCGTCCGCTGCGCCGTCCCCGGCCGCGGCACCCCCCGCCTGACCATGACCAACCGACCCAAGTCGTCACTCCTCGCCTTCGTCCTGGCGGCTACGCCGCTGGGGCTCGGGGCCCAGGAGCCACCGCCGGCGCCGCCTTCGCCGCCCGTCGAGGTCGAGCTCTCCACGGTCCGTGAGGTGTTCGCGTACCCGACGTTCACGCGACGCAATCCCTTCCTGCCCCTCGAGGCCGGTGGGAACCTGCGGTTCGAGCAGCTCAGCCTGCTCGGCATCGTGTACTCGCCGGATCCCTCGGCAAGCGTCGCCATCCTGAGCACGGGTAGCGTGCAGGTCGCGCCGGACGGCACGACCACGGCGGTCCAAGGCAACGGGTATTACGCCAAGGTCGGCGAGCGAATCGGCAACGTGACGATCCGCGAGATCCAACGCGACCGCGTGATCGTCGATGTGGAGGAGTTCGGTCTCACCGAAAGACGGACGATGATTTTCACGTCCAGGCGCCAGGGAGGATCCCAATGACGTCGATGTTCGCTCTGTGGGCGACCGCGCTCGCGGCCCTCGCGGGATCGGTCACCCAGGTGACGATCACGCCGATGGCCTCTCAGACGAGCGTGCTCATCGCGGTCGACGGCGACGTCCAATACCGCGACTTCACGATGGAAGGCCCGAATCGTCTCGTCATCGACATCATGGGCGCGCGACATGCGCTTCCCCGTGGCGAGTTCCTCGACCTCAACCGCGGCGGCATCCGGTCCTTCCGCTCCAGCCAGTACTCCGAAGACGTGGTGCGCGTGGTGTTCGTGCTCGATGAGCAGCTGGGCTACACGATCCTTCCGGACGACCGCGGGCTGCGCATCGCGCTCCAGAACCCGAGCGGAGACTTCGAGCCCTGGTCGACGGGCACGAATACGCTGACGACGTTCGCAGCGTCGGAAGTGGCCCCGGTCGTCGTGCAGCAGGCTCAGAGCCAGGCTCGCCGCATCTCGATCACGTTCACGCAGACCCCGATCAACGACGTGCTGCTCGCCTTCGCGGCCTTCTCGGGCGTCTCCATCGTCCCGGGCGCCAACGTCGCCGGCTTCGTTACGGCGGACATCAACGATCAGCCCTGGGACGTCGCGCTCCAGACCATCCTCGCCGGTCAGGGGCTCGTCGCGAGAGAAGACGAGAGCGGCATCATCCGCGTCGACAACATCACGGACCTGAACGACCGTGAAGCGATCGAGCCGATCGAGACGCGCGCCCATCGGATCTCGTTCGCGACCGCGGCGGAGGTGCAGACGGCGATCACCCCGCTCCTCACGGAGCGCGGCTCGGCGACGATCGGCCAGGGCACCAACACGCTGATCGTGTCGGACATCGCCCGCGTGCAGAACTCGATCGCGCAGCTCCTGCAGGATCTCGACATCGAGACGCCGCAGGTCTCGATCCAGGCCAAGATCATCTTCGTGAACCGCACGCAGCTCGAGGAGTTCGGCGTCACGTACGAGCTGAAGGACTCTCGCGGAAACCAGTTCAACACGCTCTCGTCGGGTTTCGCGGATACGGACGGCGACGGGGTGCTCGATCCGGTGGAACAGGGTGAGTCGGTCGTCGCGCTCGGCGGCAACTCCGTGGCGGCGCTCGGCAACGCGACGGCTCGCGTGGCGGGGCCGACCCTCCAGCTGCTCACGTCGCTCGTGGTCGGCCGCCATCAACTCATCGGGTTCATCGACGCGCTCGCGTCGGTCAACCTGAGCGACATCGAGGCGACGCCGCAGGTCACGGTCATCGACAACCAGCAGGCCCGGATCCACGTCGGTGAGCTCACGCCGATCCGCACGATCGACGCGGGCGCGACCGGTGGCGGCGCGGGCTTCCCCACCGCCCAGGTCGCCACGCAGGAGACGGGCGTCATCCTCACGGCCACGCCGCACGTGACCGCCGATGGACACATCCTGCTCGAGCTGCAGGCGGAGCGGTCGGCGGCGGAGCTCGCGCCCTCGGACGCGGGCTTCATCTTCCGCACCCAGAACGTGCAGACGCGTGTGCTGGTGCGCGACGGCGAGACCGTGGTCATGGGGGGGCTGACGCAGTCGGAGCGCTCGGAAGCGCGCTCGGGCATTCCGCTCCTGCAGGACCTGCCCTTGATCGGCCGTCTCTTCCGCGTCGTTCGTGAGCAGGAGATCCAGCAGGATCTGATCATCCTGGTCACGCCGAACATCGTCCGCAGCACGAACTGACCACCATGAGCGCGAATCCGACGTCGCGTCCCTCGCCGAGAGGGCGCTCGGTCCGTCTGCGTCTCGCCGCGGCGCTGCTCGTGGCCGGGTCGCTGCCCGCGTGCACGGGTGACAACCTGTTCACGGGGATCGGCGCCGTGGCGGGCCTGCTGGGGCCCGAGGTCCAGATCACGGTCCCTCAGGCGAACTTCTCGCTCGCCGTGGGTGACTCCCTGACCGTAACCGCGAACGTAGCTGCACCCGAAGGCGTTACAACGGTGACGTTCTCCGGACTGTTCTCCGGCGGCAGCGCAGCGTTCACGCAGGTGGTGGTGTCCAACCTTCCCAGCCCGGCTGACACGACCATCACCCGAAGGTTGGGGCAAGCGGGTGCGACCACGGGGACCGTGCGCGTGATCGTGGAGGCCACCGACGCGCTCGGTGACCGGGGCGCCGACACGGTCAGCGTCAGCATCCAGTAGGCGACCCGCCCTCACCGACTTGCGGAAGGGGCGTTGAAGCTGGGGCCGTTGACCGGCCCGCCCGGTAGCGTCCACCTTCCGCGGCCATGAAGCGCCTCTCATTCCATACCGCGGGCGAGTCGCACGGACGTGCGCTGACCGCCGTGCTCGAAGGGATACCCGCGGGTCTTTCGCTCCAGATGGCCCGGGACGTGGACCCGGAGCTCGCGCGCCGCCAGGGCGGTTACGGGCGTGGCCGCCGGATGCAGATCGAGACCGACAAGGCGGATCTCCTGAACGGCGTCCGACTCGGCGAGACGCTCGGATCGCCCATCTCGATGGTGATCTGGAACCGAGATTGGGAGAACTGGACGGTGGCGATGAGCCACCTGCCGCCCGAGCCCGAGGTCAACCCGAAGGCGCTCCGCCCACATTACCTCCCGCGCCCGGGCCACGCGGACCTCGTCGGGGTGCTCAAGTACGACCGCCGGGACGTGCGTGACATCCTGGAGCGCGCGAGCGCCCGCGAGACGGCCGCTCGTGTGGCGTGCGCCGCCGTGGCGAAGAAGCTGCTCGCCGAGTTCGGCGTGCGGATCGGAAGCCACATCCTGTCGATCGGCTCGGTGCACGCGAGCGACTCGGACCTGCCCGAGAACCTCAACGCCGCCGCCGACACGAGCCCGGTGCGCTGCCTGGACGAGTCGGCCGCGGCCCGCATGATGGCCGAGATCGACGACGCCAAGGAGCGGGGCGATACGCTCGGCGGCGTCTTCGAGGTGGTCGTGACGGGACTGCCCGTGGGGCTCGGCTCCTACGTGTCATGGGACCGGAAGCTCGACGGGCGCCTCGCGGGTGCCGTGATGTCCATCCACGCCGTGAAGGGCGTCGAGATCGGCATCGGCTTCGAGGGGGCGGTCAGGCCGGGCTCGGAGGTCCACGACCCGATCGTGCGTGCAGCCGATAAACCGCGCGCGGGCTTGATCGGGCGCGCCTCCAACCGGGCCGGCGGGCTGGAGGGCGGTGTGACGACCGGCGAGCCGCTGTTCGTGCGCGGCGCGATGAAGCCGATCTCCACCCTCCGGAAGCCGCTCGCCAGCGTCGACCTGCGGGACGGCAGCCCCGGCGACGCCGCCGTGGAGCGAAGCGACGTGTGCGCCGTTCCGGCCGCCGGCGTCGTGGGCGAGGCGATGGTGGCGCTCGTGCTCGCCGACGCGTTCCTGGAGAAGTTCGGCGGGGACTCGGTCGGAGAGGTGCGGCGCAACTTCGAGAGCTACCTCACGTACCTGAAGGAACGGGGATTCGGGGAGCGGTGACGCGTCCGGCGCTCGACCGGGTCCTGCTCATCGGGTTCATGGGGTCGGGCAAGACGAGCGTGGGCCGGCGGGTGGCGAAGGCGCTGGGCTGGCGTTTCGTCGACTTCGACGACGCGATCCAGGCGGAGGCGGGCGCCACCGTCACCGAGAGCTTCGCCAGCCGCG
>Ga0209706_10001245_pt1 | contig 14473 bp, 10 predicted proteins | sample PPLLaktember2015_6_FD_187263 | JGI IMG/M metagenome (GOLD analysis project Ga0209706, IMG submission 187263) | Freshwater sediment microbial communities from Prairie Pothole Lake near Jamestown, North Dakota, USA - PPLs Lake P8 Core (1) Depth... | ecosystem: Environmental > Aquatic > Freshwater...
GCGGAAGTAAAGCGGAGGCGGCGCTCGATTCGCGCGATGAGCACGGCGCGCGGGCCGCCGAGCCATGCAGCCGCGGGCCCACCGCCCCCCGCTCCGTAAAGCCCCCGCCGCGCGCTCGCCGTCCCCGCGCCCCCCTACCGCCCCTGCCGCGTCAGCGTGTCCGTGGACGTCAGCTTGCGGAGCTCCTTGGGGTCCGTGGGGAGCGAGCGCACGTCGTAAGACTCGCGGCGCCAGCCGCTGCCGCGGCCCGGGACGTAGTAGAAGACCGCCGCGATCGGGTCGAAGGCGTGGGCGCGCCCTCCGCCCGGCCAGTCGGGATAGCCGCCGCGATCGCTGCTGAAGCGGTGCGCCAGGATGCCGATGTCGAGCAGCAGGCCGTTGTCGCGCTTGCTGATGAAGTAGAGCGGCTGCTGGGTCTGCCAGTCGATCCAGAGCTGGACGGCGGCCACCTCGTCGGTGCGCCGCTTCGCGACGCCCTCGATCACCACCGCGTAGCGGAGGTCCCAGCGGTCGGTGGCCAGCGAGAGCCCGGACGGGCCGAAGTTGCGGTCCGGCTCCCCGGGCCAGCCCTCTCCGACGGCGTTCAGGGGCGCCAGCACCTCGCGCTCGCCGAGCAGGCGCCAGGTGTAGGCGTTGGGGCGTACGGTGAGGCCGACGAAGCCCTTCCGCAGGTGCTCCGTCGCGGCGATGTTGAGCCCGGCGGTCGGCTGGATCGAGTCGAGCTGCGGCACGCCGTTCGTCTCGCCCTTGCCGATCGGAACGGGCCCGCCCGCCGACTCGCCGGTCACCGTGTAGCGGGGCATGTAGAGGCCGTCGACCCAGGCCGTCGCCGCGCGGCGCGGCTTCCGCATCTCGGGCACGTAGACGAAGGTGTCGTCGGGCTCCTGCCAGCGGCGGTCCGCCTTCTGGGGCCGGATCTGGCGCCACGCCAGGTGACGCGCGTTGAACGGCTCGAAGAAGCGTCCGCCGGCGACGAACTGGGAGTCCTTCGCCTCGGGCGTCGAATAGCCGTCCGCGACCAGATCGGAGCGGTTGCCCGTACTGATCCAGAAGAACTCGCCCTCGTAGGTCTGGGAGCGCCCGAAGGGATCGAGGCCGAAGACGCTCGGCGCGTTGCCGGCGCCCAGGTCGAGGATGCGGAAGCGGCCCTTGGGGCCCGCTCCCCGGTAGCGGTGCGCGAAGTTCCAGGCCCACTTGAGGGCCGCGTCCGGGTCGCCGGGCGCGATCTGCTCGGGAGGGAAGGGCAGGCCCGCGACGTAGCCTTCCAGGTTCCCGTCGTCGAGCTTCACGCGGGACGCGAAGCGCTCGCTGGCTTCGCGGTAGAAGTCCGCGACGGGGTAGCGCCGGTGGCAGTGGCCGATCTCCATGCGCATGCCTTCGTAGAAGAAGGCCTCGCGGAAGCTCCAGATCTCGTCGGGAAAGAGCTGCGCCAGGGAGGGCAGGTCCTCGAGCCGCAGCACGTCGCCCTCGCGCAGCAGCGGCTGGCCGCCGTCGCCCCGTTCGCCGGCGCCGGCGCCGCCGCCCACGTCGGGGCAGCGGCCCTCCGGCGGCGGCGCTGCGTTCGCCGACAGCGATGCGGCGAGCAGCATGGCGAACCCCGAAATGCGTCGAAGGCCTCGAAGCCTCATGAACCCCGTACTCCCCTGCCGGAAGACCGGCGCGGCGCTGTAGCGCTCTGCCTCAATGTGCGAGTGCGCCGCTCTTCGCGGGCGCGAAATGCTTCCAACCCGTCTCCCACTGCTTTATGGTAGTGACATCTGGCAGTTCTGCGCGGGAGGGGCCATGGACCGCAGGACGATCGCCTCGTGCATCGCCTGGTGCATCGGTGGGTGGGTGGTGCTCGCGCCGCCGCACGGAGCCCGCGCCGCCGAGGTCGGCGGCATCGAGGTCGAGCTCCACGGCTACACCGAGCTCCAGCTCCGCGGCATCGCCCGCGACTTCGACGTCAACGACGGCCTCGACCTGACCCAGTGGTACAATATCCTGAGCCTGGAGGCGGAGTTCGACTTCGCTCCCGAAGGGATCGGCCCCTTTAGCGTGCTCCAGGCGTTCGCCCGCGTCGAGGTGCGCTACGACTGCGTCTGGACGCGCGGCTGCGGGCTGTTCTCCTCGGCCGACACCTACGGCGACCGCGCACGGCGCCTGCCGGACCGCCTCAACGACGGCCGCCGCGCCGGCTTCCGCCACTCCGGAACCGTCTTCAGCGGCGACCGGCGCTTCTACGCCGACATTCCGCGCGAGCAGCTTCCGTTCAGGTTCCGCGACCTCCCGCGCGGCTCGAGCACGCCTTCCTTCCTCTACAACATCGACGGCATCGACATCCTGTTCGACTCGCCCGGAGTGAACGGCGTCTTCGGCGACGCGGACGACCCGGCGCCCTTCTACTTCGAGGACCCCCTCGATCAATGCCGCTTCGCCTTCCGCCGCACCTCGGGGCCCGAGGGCGGGCTGGGCGTGCAGGACCTGCCCTGGAACCCCGACTGCAAGGTGCGCTCGATCGGGCGGCTGCGGGACAAGCCGAATCCGCTGCGCGCCGGCGACGTCAGTCCGCTCACGGGCATGGGCGGCGCCGGCGCCCTGCCGCTGCGGCCCGCGCCCGAGCTGCGCGGGGGGAGCGGCGCGGACATCTCGCAGGCCCAGGGCGTCTACTACCCGAACGCGCGGCTCGCCGAGCTGCTGCGCGACGACGGGTTCGACAACCCCGACCAGCAGTTCCGCCAGGAGGAGCTGGCCTGGAACCGGGGCGCGAGCCAGCAGGACGAGAAGGAGCTGAAGGAGCTCTACTTCGACCTGGAGCTGTTCGACAGCCGGCTCTGGCTGCGCCTGGGCAAGCAGCAGGTGGTGTGGGGCAAGACCGAGCTGTTCCGCAATCAGGACCGCTGGAACCCCCAGGACCTCGCGCTCGCCTCGTTGCCCTCGCTGGAGGAGTCCCGCATCGCCCTCTGGATGGCGCGCATGGTCTGGCAGTTCTGGACGATCGGGCCGCTGGAGGACGTGCGAGCCGAGCTGGTGATGATGTACGACCAGTTCGAGCCCACCGACGTCGGCCGCTGCGGCGAGCCGTACACGCCGAATCCCGCCTGCAACAAGACCTTCGGCCTGTTCATCCACGGCCTCGCGGGCTTCGGTGTGGCGGGCGAGCAGCGCCCGCCCGATCCGTGGAACGACGCCAGCGGCATCGAGGTGGGCCTGCGCGTCGAGTGGCGCTGGGACCGCTTCAGCTTCGCGATCACCGACTTCTACGGCTTCGCGGACCTTCCCTACTCCCATCCGATCTTCAGCTACTCGCGCAATGTCGATCCGGTGTCGGGGCGTCCCCGCCACACCGAGAACGAGGGGCGCTGCCGCACGGGTCGCGAGTCGAGCTGCCTGGACGAGGGCAACGCCCTCACGGCGCACAGCATCAACCAGCAGCTCTTCAACATGATCTGCGCCACCAGCATCGGCTTCACGAACCTCGACACCTCGGCCTGCGGGCAGACGATCCTCAACAGCACGCGCCGCACCGGCGACGACCCGAGCGTACCCTCCACCAGCGCCGAGCCGCGCGTGGTGGTAGCGCTGAACTCGGTGATCGCGGGCGACCCGTCGGGAAACATCCTGGCGGGCCTCGCCTCCTCCCTCGCCGGGCTCGACGAGCTGCCGACGGACTCCGTCGGCCGCCAGAGTCGCCAGCTCGCGCGCTTCGGCATCACGTCGGCGCTGCTGGTCCTGAACAAGGACGCCGCCGACAACGGCCCCGACCTCCCCGCGGACCACCCGCTGCAATCGGAGCCCGATTTCCTGAACACGGTCCAGCTCTTCTACGTCGGCTTCGACACCAGCCTGTCGGCGCGCCTCTCCGACGCCCAGGAGGCGCTGCTCGGCTGCGGTCCCTTCTACCACACGAGCTGCGACCTCGACGGCATCGACCTGATGAACGCAGAGGCGAGCGCCATCCTGCAGTCGTGGCCCGGCTTCGAGGGCACCGAGGGCGACTGGGACACCACGGATCGGAGCGTGGCCCAGCCCGGCACCGTGGGGTTCCAGGGGGGAACCGCCTGCACTCGCTTCGAGGGCGGACGGCAGTTCATCCTGCCCGGCTGCCGCGGGCCGGGGGACGACGGCTACGACCCCGACGTCGACGGCTCGGTCAGCGGCCTGGTGCATCCCTTCACCAAGCAGCCCTTCCGCAGCGAGATGGCCGCCTTGTCCTTTAACGCGCTGATGGGCTTCGTGGCGTTCTCCTCGGCGCCCGACGTCGACATCTCGGTCTTCGACCTGAACGACATCCTGCGGACCGACGGCTGCTCGTTCCGCAAGCCGCAGTTCTGCAGCAACGTGCATTCGATCTACTACGTCACCGGGGTGCGCCGCAACGACATCCTGGCGGGCGGCAACGGCCAGTTCGGTCGCCGCGACTTCGTGTGGAGCGGCGGGCGCTCGCTGGTGCTGCGCTACCAGAAGCTCAACGTGCTCGGCTTCTCGACGGACTTCGCCGAGGACCTGACGAAATCGAACTGGGGCATCGAGTTCACCTGGGAGGACGACGTCTTCGAAGGCGACAACGACGCCTTCCTCGGCTACCAGCCGGTCAACCGCTACAACCTCACGGTCTCCGTCGACCGGCCCACCTTCATCAACTTCCTGAACGCCAATCGCACCTTCTTCGTCAACACCCAGTGGTTCTTCCAGTACATCGAGGGCTACGAGCGCAGCTTCACCAACAACGGGCCGTTCAACGTGCTCGCGGTGCTCACCATCAACACCGGATACCTGGAGGACCGCCTGCAGCCGGCCCTCACGCTGGTCTACGACTTCGGCTCGAACTCGGCAGCCGTCATCCCGCAGGTGACCTACCGCTACACGTCGGACTTCTCCGCGACGGTCGGCATGGCGTTCTTCGAGGGCCGCGAGGAGCCGCGCGCGATGGCGCTGGTGCCGACCTCGCTCTTCAACCGCGCCGGACGCGGTCGCTACCGCGACTTCGTGGAGAACGGCCTCTCGGCGGTGCGCGACCGCGACGAGATCTTCCTGCGGATCCGCTATACGTTCTGAGATCCGCCCCCGGGGAGGTTCTCTTGCCCCGCCGCTCGATCGGCTTCCCCCTCGCGCTGGGGATCGTCCTGACGCTGCTGACCGCCGTCCTCGCGGTGGGCTGGCAGGTGCTGCTGGTCGGGGACTGGCGGCCGGTCGCCCAGGGCCTCACCACGCTGCACTGGGTGCTGATCGTGCTGGGCTCGCTGTTCTTCGTGGTGGTGATCGCCGGCCTGGTCTGGCTGTCCGCCTGGCTGGTGCGCGAGATGCGCCTGAACCAGCGCCAGCAGGCGTTCCTCGACGCCGTCACCCACGAGATGAAGACGCCGCTCGCGTCGCTGCGGCTCTACCTGGACACGCTCTCGCGCCACGACCCGCCTCCCGAGCGGCGTCGCGCCTTCCTGGAGCGGATGCAGGAGGACGTGCAGCGTCTCGACCACACGGTGGGTCAGGTGCTGGCGGCGACCCGCGCCGAGCTGCGCAGCCGCGCGCCCGCGGAGCCGCTCGATCTGCCGGCGCTGCTGCACTCGTCGGTGGAGGAGGTGCGCCAGCGCCACAGCCTCCCCGAGGACGCCGTGCGCCTGCTGGCGGGCCCGCCGGCCACGGCCGTCGGCAACCGGGCCGAGCTCCAGGTGGTGTTTCGCAACCTGCTCGAGAACGCCGTGCGCTACTCGGACGGCGACGTCGACGTGCGCGTCAGCGTGCAGCGGCTCGGCGGCGGGCGGGTTTGCGTGGAGATCGCCGATCGCGGCATCGGCATCGAGCGGCGCGAGCTGCGGAGGATCTTCCAGCGCTTCTACCAGGCGCGCCGCGACGTCCAGCGCCAGGCCCAGGGCCTGGGCCTCGGGCTGTTCGTGGTGCGACAGCTCGTGCGGCGCCAGGGGGGCGCGGTGGAGGCGCGCAGCGAAGGACCGGGGCGCGGCAGCCGCTTCCGCGTCACGCTGCGCACGGCGGCCCGCGAGGCGGCCTCGGCCGCGCGCCGCGAGCGGGCGGCCGCCGGCGCGGGGGACGCCCTCGCGGCGGAGGCCCGATGGCGCTGATCCTGCTCGTCGAGGACGAGGCGCACATCGCCGAGGCGATCTCCTTCAACCTCGAGGCGGAAGGCCATACGGTGGAGTGGCTCGAAGGCGGCCGCGCCGCCGTCGAGCGCCTCGGCGCCGAGCCGGCGCCCGACCTCGTGATCCTCGACGTGATGTTGCCGGAGATGAACGGCTTCGAGGTCGCGCGCCGCGCGCGGGCGGCGGGCAACTACGTGCCGATCCTGATCGTGACCGCCAAGGACGACGCGAGCGACCGCGTGCGCGGCATCGAAGAGGGCGCCGACGACTACCTGACGAAGCCCTTCAGCCTGGACGAGCTGCTGGCGCGCGTGCGCGCGCTGCTGCGGCGCCGCCGCTGGGATGGCGCAGCGCCCGAGGCGCCGGCGCGCAGCGAGCGCATCGGCCGCGTGACGGTGCACTTCGACCGCTTCGAGCTGGAGACGCCGGAAGGGACCGTGCGCCTCACGACCCGCGAGGCGGGCCTGCTGCGCGCGCTCCTCGACCGCGAGGGCGACGCCGTGCCGCGCGGGGATCTGCTCGAGAAGGTCTGGGGCCTGCGCGCGGAGACGCGCACGCGCGTGGTGGATACCTTCGTCCATCGCCTGCGGCGCTACGTCGAGGACGACCCGACCCGCCCGCGCCACATCGTGTCCGTGCGCGGCCACGGCTATCGCCTGGTGCGCTGAGGTCCGTGCGCTGGGCGGGTGGACGTGCCAACCTTCGAGGGTGGACGACGTCCTCCGCTTCCACGTGCAGCCCGAGCTGCACGACGCCTCGCTCCTGCTCGCATTCGAGGGCTGGAACGACGCGGGCGAGGCCGCCAGCAGCGCGGGCCGCTTCTTCGCGGACGCCGTGCAGGGCGCCCGCCTCGCCGACCTCGACCCCGAGACGTTCTACGACTTCACCGTCAATCGGCCGCGCGTGCACCAGCAGTCGGGCGGCGGACGTCGCATCGAGTGGCCGAGCGTCGAGTTCCGCTACGGCGCGCTCTGCGACGGGCGCGGGCTCGTGGTGGGCGTCGGCCCCGAGCCGCACCTGCGCTGGCGCCGCTTCACCGAGGAGGTCATGGAGCTGGCGCGGCGCTGCGCGGTGCGCCGCGCGGTGCTGCTGGGCGCCTTCCTCGCCGACGTCGTCTACTCGCGGCCCGTGCGCGTGTCCGGCTCCTCGAGCGAGCCCGAGACGGCGCTGGAGCTGGCCCTCGAGCCCTCGGCATACGAAGGGCCCACGGGCATCGTCGGCGTGCTGGCCGAGCGCCTGCGCGACGAGGGCGTCGAGGTGGTGAGCCTGTGGGCGGGCCTGCCCCACTACATCGAGGCCTCGCCCAATCCGCGCGGCGCCCTCGCGCTCGTGCAGAAGGCGTCGGCGTTCCTGCGCATGCCGGTGGACGACGCGCCGCTCCGCGAGGCGGCCGCCGAGTTCGAGGAGCACGTCTCGGCGCTCGTCGCATCCGACCCCGCGCTCTCCGAGTACGTGCGCGCCCTGAAGAAGCGCGAGTTCGCCCAGTAGCCCCGGGGCTCAGAGCGGGATCGACTGCTCCACGAGCATCACCGGGATGCCGTCGTCGATCGGGTAGAGCACCTTCCCGTCCTCGCGCACCAGGCCCTCGCGGATCGGCTGGGCGACGGGCTCGCCGCCGCGGGTGCGCAGCTCGCCTCCGCCGATCCGGCGGTTCAGGGCCTCGAGCTGCTCAGGGCTCGCGAGGCGCACCGGCTGGCGGGTCTCGGGGCACACCAGGATCTCGAGCAGTTCGCGGTCGATGGGCATGGCGGAGCCTCCTAGCGCAGCGCGCTCGACGAGTAGCCGAGGATGCGGCGCGCGACGATCAGCTGGTTGATCTGCTGCGTGCCTTCGTAGATGTCGTTGATCTTGGCGTCGCGCATCCACTTCTCCAGCAGCAGCTTCTTGGAGTAGCCGGCGGGGCCGAGCAGCGCCACCGCCTTCTGGGTGATGCGCGTGACGGCGAGGCCCGCCTTGGCCTTGGCCATCGACGCCTCCAGGTTGTTGGGCTTCATGCGGTTCAGCAGCCGCGCCGCGCGCCAGGTCAGCAGCCGCGCCGCCTGGAGCTCGGCCGTCATATCGATCAGGTCGCGCTCCATGGCGGTCAGCTCACGGGGGGGCGCGTCGAAGCGCAGCCGCACGCCCTCGCGCGCCAGCTCCTCGGTCACGAAGTCGAGGGCGGCACGCCCCACGCCGACGGCCATCGCCGCCACGATCGGGCGGCTGGCGTCGAAGGTGGCCATCGCGCCCTTGAACCCCTTGTCGCCCGTCTGGGAGGGATCCGCCTTCTTGACCTTCTCGCTGCCCAGCAGGTGATCGCGCGGCACGCGGCAGTTCTCGAAACGCAGCGTCGCGGTGTCCGAGGCCCGGATGCCCAGCTTCTTCTCGAGGCCGACGAGCGTCATGCCCGGCGTGCCGGCCGGCACCACGAAGGACTTGATGCCCGCCCGCCCGGCGCTCTTGTCGACGGTGGCCCACACCACGACGAAGCCGCCCGGCACCTCCGACGCGCCCTGGCCGGCGGTGCAGAAGATCTTGGTCCCGTTCAGGACCCACTCGTCGCCCTCGAGGCGCGCGGTGGTCTCGATCGCGGCGGCGTCGCTGCCCGCGTTCGGCTCCGTGATCGCCATCGCGCCCCAGATCGCGTGGCCGTCGCCGCGGAAGGGAGCCAGGAAGCGTTCCTTCTGCTCGTTGGTTCCGGCCGCGGCCACCGCCGAGCCGCCGAGGGCGGGCGTCGGCATCCGCAGGTAGAGCGCGGCGTCGCCCCAGCAGAGCTCCTCCGCCTGGATGCACACCTGCACGAACCCGTCCCCCTCGCCGTCGGCGCGGCCGGCCCCCTTGCGGCCCTCGCGCCAGAACCAGTCGATCCACTCGACGGGCAGGTCGTGCTCGTGGTCGTCGTACTTGCGCGAGATCGGGCGCATCCGCTCCACCGCGATCTGATGGTAGGCGCGCTCCGCTTCCCTCGTGTTCTCGGCCTTCTCGAAGGAGATGGGCATGTTTCCCTCAGACCAGCGCCAGCGCTTCGAAGCTGGCGTAACCCCGGGCGTTGCGCAGATGGAGCTCGGGCAGGTACTCGCGCGTGTAGCCGTGGCCGCCGAACACCTGCACGGCGCCGTCGGCCACCTCGAGGGCGATGCGCTTCACCTGCTCGTAGGCGAGCGTCGCCTCGCGCAGCGCGCTCTCGCCCCGGTCGAGCCGCCAGGCGGCCTCCCAGACCAGCAGCCGGGCGCCGTCGATCTCGATGGCCATGTCCGAGAGCTTGAAGGCGATCGCCTGGCGCGTAGCGATCGGGGCGCCGAAGGTCTGGCGCTCCTTGGCGTAGTCGCGCGCGACCTCGAAGGCCGCGCGCGCCAGCCCGACGCCGGTCGCGGCCAACGCCACGCGCCCGCGCGCCAGCAGGGCGCGCAGGTCGGCGCCCGCTTCGCCGCCGAGGCGCGCCGAGGCGGGCAGCCGCACGCCCGCGAAGCGCAGCTCCGCCGTCGGGAGCGCCAGCAGCCCCATGTTGCGCTCGCGCTCCGCCGAGAGACCGGTGGCGGCGCGGGGCACCAGGAACAGCTGCGCGGCGCCGGCTTCGGTCGCGCTCACCAGCAGCATGTCGTCGCCGTCGAGCCACGGAACCTGGCACTTGGCGCCGTCCAGCACGTACTCGCCGCCTTCGCGGCGGGCGGTGGTGCGCGGCCGGAAGGGATCGCTCCCGAAGTGGGGCTCCGTCAGCGCCAGCGCCCCCGGCCGGAAGCTCGAGGTCGCGAAGCGCGGCAGCAGCTCCTTGCGCTGGGCGTCCGTGCCGAAGTCGGCGACGGGCAGCGCCAGCAGCCCGGGCGAAAGGATCGCGAGCGCGATCGCGAGGTCGCCGTAGGCGAGCTCCTCGGCGATCAGCGCGCCCGCGATGGCGCTGCGCTCGCCGCCGCCCCCGAAGGCCTCCGGCAGCGCGTTGGCGACGAGCCCCAGCTCGTGGGCCTGCTCCAGCACGCCCTTCGGCAGGCTGCGGTCTCGTCGGCCTCGCGGGCGCGCGGCCGGATCTCGTTGCTCGCGAACTGGCGGACCGTCTCGACGATCAGCGCCTGCTCTTCCGTCGGTTCGAAGTCGATCACCCGATGCGACCTCCGCGTGCCGCGCGCGCCATCACACGCGCTCGATGATCGTGGCGATGCCCATGCCGCCGCCGATGCACATGGTGACGAGCCCGGTGCCGAGGCCGCGCCGCTCGAGCTCGTCGAGCACGGTCCCGATCAGCATGCCGCCGGTGGCGCCGAGCGGGTGGCCGAGCGCGATGGCGCCGCCGTTGACGTTCACCTTGGCCGGGTCCATGCCGAGGTCTCGCATGGTCTTCAGCGGAATCGCCGCGAACGCCTCGTTGATCTCGACGAGGTCCACGTCGCCGATCGCCATGCCGGCCTTCTTCAGGCAGCGCTCGGTGGCCGGCGTGGGGCCCGTCAGCATGATGATCGGCTCGGTCGCGGCGGTGGCGGTCGCCACGAGGCGCGCGCGCGGGCGCAGCCCGTGGGCCCGCGCGTAGTCGGGCGAGGCCACCAGCACCGCGCTCGCGCCGTCGACGATCCCCGAGGAGTTCCCGGCGTGGTGGACGTGCTGGATCTCGGAGACCCCGTGGCGCTGCCGGGCGCGCTCGTCGAAGGAGAGCTCGCAGCCGTCCTTCGGCACCAGCTTGCCGAGGCCCTCGAAGGACGGCGGCAGCTTGCCGAGGGAGGCGACGCTGGTGCCCGCGCGCGGGTGCTCGTCGCGGTCGAGCACGATCTTCCCCTCGCGATCGCGCACCGCGACCAGGCTGCCGTCGAAGCGGCCCTCCTTCTGGGCGATCTCGCAGCGGCGCTGGCTCTCGGCCGCGAACGCGTCGAGGTCGGTTCGCGTGAAGCCTTCGACGGTGGCGATCAGATCGGCGGAGATGCCCTGGGGCACGAGCGGGTGCTGGGCGATCAGCCCCGGGTTGCGGCCGTCGATGCCCGAGCCGTCGGCGCCCATCGGCGTGCGCGACATCGACTCGACGCCGCCGCCGATCACGAGGTCCTGCTGGCCGGCCATGACGCCGAGGGCGGCGAAGTTCACCGCCTGCTGGCCGGAGCCGCAGAAGCGGTTCAAGGTGACGCCGCTGGCGGCGTCGTAGGGCCAGCCCGCGTTCAGCACGGCCATGCGCGCGATGCACGCGCCCTGGTCGCCGACCGCGCTCACGCAGCCCGCGACCACGTCGTCGAGGTCGCGGGGCTCGAACCCCGTGCGCGCCACCAGGGCCGTGAGGCACTGGGAGAGCAGGTCCTGCGGGTGCACGCCCGCCAGCGCACCGGTGTCCTTCTTGCCCTTGCCGCGCGGCGTGCGCACGGCGTCGATGATCCAGGCCTCGCCCATCGAACTGCGCTCCCCGGCGCCGCGAGGAGGCGAGGGCAGCGCCCCGCGCCGCGGAGCCCGCGTTTCCATCGCCGCGCGCGTCGAAGCATCGAGCAGCTTCGTCCGCGGCCCCCAGGGGACGCCGAACCGGGGGGAAGGAACGGCGCATCTTACCAAGTCGTTCTCGGCCGCACACCGGAGCGGAACCCGAATCGCAGAGTCGGTGTATGCGAGCCTTGACTCCGCCGGTGTGAACGTCTAATGAACCGCCCGTCGGCGCAGCGGGCGCGCGACACGGCCGGCACGTCCGGCAGAGCCGGCACGTCTGCGATCCGTCTGTGTGGGTAAGTCGGTGGGAGGGGCGCGTTCTCTCGTGAGGTGGCTTTCCGCGACGCGGCCCCACGTGCTCTTCGCGTTGCTTTGCGCCGGTGGGGCGGCGCTTCTGGTAGCGACGGCGCCCTTGCAGGCAGCGCGCGCCAGCGACGGCGACGTGCTGCGCGCCGGCAGCGTCTGCGAGGCCCAGGCCCTCAAGGCGCGCAAGGCGCTGGAGCCGGACCTCGCGATCGAGATCCCGCCGGAGTTCGACCGGCCGTTCCCGACGCTGATGGCCTGCGAGTCCCACGAGGCGGCCTGGGATCCGGACGCGCCCGGCCCCCAGCAGCCGATCCCGTTCAGCCACAAGCACCACGCGGGCGCGTACGCGATCGACTGCCTCTACTGCCACTCCGGCACCGACCGCTCGCGCGCGGCGGGAGTTCCGTCGGTGGAGCTGTGCATGGGCTGCCACGCCCAGTTCCCGGCCGAGTACGACGAGCTCGAGGGCATCCGCATCCTGAAGGACCACTGGCAGCGGCAGGAGCCGATTCCGTGGGTCCAGATCCACCGGCTGCCCGAGCACGTGAAGTTCCAGCACCAGCGGCACGTGAACGCCGGCGTGGACTGCCAGGCCTGCCACGGCCCGGTGCAGGAGATGGAGAAGCTGAGCCTCGTGCCCGACACCAAATGGTGGCCGTGGGCCCTGCCGACCAAGAAGCTCGAGATGGGCTGGTGCATCCAGTGCCATCGCCAGAACGGCGCCTCGCAGGACTGCGCCACGTGTCACTACTAGAGGGCGCACCGACCCATGGCTGAGATCGATCGCCGTGACTTCCTGAAGCTCGTGGGCGTCGGCGCCGGCGCCGCCGCCGCGGCGGGCTGCTCCGAGAAGGTCGAGAAGCTGATCCCCTACGTGGTGCAGCCCGAGGAGATCACGCCCGGCGTCCCGGTCTACTACGCCTCCACCTGCCGCGAGTGCCCGGCGGGCTGCGGCCTGCACGTGAAGACCCGCGAGGGGCGGCCGATCAAGCTGGAGGGCAACCCCGACCACCCGGTGAACCGCGGCAAGCTCTGCGCGCGCGGTCAGGCGGGCATCGGTCGCACCTACCACCCGGACCGCTTCGCGGGGCCGATGCGGCGCGGCGCCGACGGCGCCCTGCAGCCGGTCTCCTGGCAGGACGCCGTGGCGGAGCTCGCGGCCGAGATCGGCCGGGCGCCCCAGAAGACCTTCGTGCTCGGCGGCGAGGTCGGCCCCACGCTTTCGGGCCTGCTCGACCAGTTCGTGCGCAGCACCGGCGCCGGCGGGCGCACGGTCTACGAGCCGTTCGCTCCCGAGGCGCTGCGCGAGGCCACCCGCAAGCTGTTCGGAGTGGCGAGCGTGCCGGTGTTCGACCTCTCCGAGGCGGACCTGATCCTCGACTTCGGCTCCGACTTCCTCGAGAGCGGCGCCTCGCCGACCGAGCACGCGGCCCAGCTCGCCGCGGCGCGCGACGTGCAGGCCCACCCGACAGGCGGTGCGCGGCTGGTCTCGGTGGGGCCGCGCCTCTCGCTCAGCGTGTCGAATGCCGACGAGTGGCTGGCGGCGCGGCCGGGCGGCGAGGGCATCCTGGCCCTCGCGCTGGCGCGCGTCGCGATCGAGAAGGGCGCCGGCACCGCGGAGCACCAGGGGCTGCTCGGCGGGCTGCTCGCGGGCTTCGACGCCGCGTCGGCCGCCCAGAAGGTCGACGTGCCGGCCGAGACGATCGTGCGGCTCGGGACGGCGCTCGCGCGCGCCAAACGCGCGGTGGCGCTGCCCCCCGGCGTCGCGCTCGCCAGCCGCCGCGCGGTCGACACGACGGCGGCGGTACTGCTGCTGAACCACGTGCTCGGCGCGATCGGCCGGGACGTGCGGGTGCCGCCCGCCGGCGAGGACCACGCCGCAAGCTTCCGCGAGACGCTGGCGCTGATCGAGGCGATGGACGCCGGGCGCGTCGGCGTGCTGCTGATCCACGACGCGAACCCGGCCTACTCGATCCCGAAGTCCGCCGGCTTCCGCGAGGCGCTCGCCAAGGTGAAGCTGGTGGTCAGCTTCTCGCCGATCCCCGACGAGACCAGCGAGCACGCCCAGCTGATCCTGCCGGATCACACGCCCCTCGAGTCGTGGGGCGACGCCGAGCCCCGGCCCGGCGTGCGCTCGCTGATCCAACCCAGCATCCGCCCGCTCTTCGACACCCAGGCGCTCGGCGACACGCTGCTGGCGGTGGGCCGCGCGCTGCTCGGCGAGGCGGGAGCAGCGGCGCTGCCGGCGGGCAGTTTCCGCGGGGTCGTCGAGGCGGGCTTCGCCGGCGACGACTTCCGCGCGGCGCTCCAGCAGGGCGGCCGCTTCGGCGAGATGCCGGTGCAGGCGGTGTCCCTGGCCTCCGGCGCCCTCGACCTCGAGGTCGTCGAGCCGAAGCTCACCGGCGACGGGAGCCACGTGCTGGTCGCCTTCCCCCACGGCTTCCTGTACGACGGGCGCGGCGCGAACCTGCCCTGGCTGCAGGAGATCCCGGACTCGGTCTCGAAGATTGCCTGGACGAGCTGGATCGAGCTCAGCCCGAAGAGCGCGGGGGCGCTCGGCGTCGACGACGGCGACGTCGTGGCGATCGAGACCAGCGCCGGACGGATCGAGGCCCAGGCCTACGTGCGCGGCGGCCTGCGCGACGACGTGGTGGCGATGCCGATCGGGCAGGGTCACCGCGTCGGGCACTACGCGTCGCGCGCGGGCGACGGCCTACCCGGCGAGA
>Ga0209706_10001246_pt1 | contig 14469 bp, 10 predicted proteins | sample PPLLaktember2015_6_FD_187263 | JGI IMG/M metagenome (GOLD analysis project Ga0209706, IMG submission 187263) | Freshwater sediment microbial communities from Prairie Pothole Lake near Jamestown, North Dakota, USA - PPLs Lake P8 Core (1) Depth... | ecosystem: Environmental > Aquatic > Freshwater...
ATCGCGACGACGATCAGCAGCTCGATGAGGGTGAATCCTCTCATCTTTTTAAGCATTGAAAACCTCCTTTAAGATTCCCTGGCTGATCTCCTCAGCCGGGTTTGTTTGCCACTCTTAGTTGGCACCCGTATTATAGCAACAAACGTGCCAAGAAAATAATATATTTAAACTGCTGATATTAAACGAATTACAATTATTGTCTTAATGTCTGCTGAAAAATTGACGCCAAGTTTTGTCATTATCGCCATTTTTTGTCTTTCAGGAGGGGTTGCGGTCGCCGTTGCCGTTCCGCTTCTCGGCCTTGCGGACCTGGTTCAGGTCGTACTTGCCGATGAGGTAGCGGATGGTGCGGTAGCTCAGGCCCAGGAGCGGCGCCGCTTTTTGGAGGCTGCCGCCGGTGAGGGCGAGCGCCTCCTGGATGTACTTCTTGGTGATCTCGTCGAGGTGGTGGGTCAGGTTGAAGCCGGGGGCGAAGAGCTCCTGGGTCTCGAGCTTCTTCTTCTGGGGGGAGACGATCTCCTGGGGCAGGCAGGCGACGGTGACGGTCTCGCGGTCCTCGATGGCCACGATGCGCTCGATGACGTTCTCGAGCTCGCGGATGTTGCCGGGCCAAGCGTAGCCCTCGAGGAGAGCGACGACGTCGGGGGTGAACCGCTTCGGCCTCTTGCCCATCTTGTCGCAATACTTCTGGAGGAAGTGGGCGATGAGGATGGGGATGTCTTCGACCCTTCTCCGCAGGGGCGGCATGTCGACGGAGATGACGTTCAGGCGGTAGAAGAGCTCCTCGCGGAACTTCCCCTCGGCGATCCTCTTCTTGAGGTCCTGGTTCGTCGCGGCGATGATGCGAACGTCCACGGGGATCTCGTCGGCCCCCCCGACCCGGCGGACCTTCCGTTCCTGGAGGGCCCGAAGGAGCTTGACCTGGGTCCAGGGCGACATCTCGCCGACCTCGTCGAGGAAGAGGGTCCCCCTCTGGGCCAGCTCGAACATGCCCTTCTTGTCCGAAACGGCCCCGGTGAACGAGCCGCGGACGTGGCCGAAAAGCTCCGATTCGAGGAGGTTCTCGGGCAGGGCCGCGCAGTTGATGGAGACGAACGGATGGTCGCGGCGGGCACCCTGGAGATGCACGGCCCGGGCGGCCATTTCCTTGCCGGTCCCGCTCTCCCCGGTGATGAGAACGGTCGAGTCCGTCGAGGCCACTTTCTCGATGAGGATGTAGATCTCCTGCATCGGCCGGCTCTTGCCGATCATCTGTTCGAAGCCGTAGCGGTCTTTGAGGTCCCGCTTGAGGAGGAGGTTCTCCTGCTTGAGGCGCCGACCGGCCAGCCCCCGTCCGACGATGATCTTCAGCTCCTCGACGTCGAAAGGCTTGACGACATAGTCCAGGGCCCCGGCCTTGAGGGCCTCGACGGCCTGGGCGATGCTGCCGTAAGCGGTGATGAGGATCACCGGCAGGTCGGGCCGGCTCTCCCGGGCGTAGCGTAGGATGTCCATGCCGTCGGCGCCGGGCATCTTGATGTCGGTGACGACGAGGTCGATCTCGTCCCGGCCCAGGATCTCGAAGCCTCCGGCGGCTGATAGGGCGGACTTGACCGCGTAGCCTTCCTTCTTGAAGACGACCGTGAGCAGGTCGAGGAGGCTTTTTTCGTCGTCGATGATCAGGATCGTTTCCATGGTCAGGCCCTTATGCCCCCGCGATCCTGCGCTGAGGCAGCGTGATCACGATCTCCGTCCCCCGGCCGGCCTCGGAGCGGACATCGATCCGGCCGTCGTAATCGTCGATGATCTTGCGGACGATCGACAGGCCCAGCCCCCGGCCGTCCTCAAATCCCGAATAGAAGGGCTCAAAGAGGTGGGCCTGGGCCTCCTCCGTCATGCCCCGGCCCGTGTCGGCGACGACGATGCGGACCCCCTTCTTCCGGGGTTGGGCGAGATCGAGCCGCAGGCGGCCTCCGTCAGGCATGGCCTTGACGGCGTTCTTGAGGAGGTTCCAGAAGACCTGCTTGAACTGGCCGGCGTTCCCGAAGTAAGGGGCGTCGGCCGTCCGGAAATTCCCCTCGAGGGTGACCTTTCCGTTGAGCTCGCCTCCGCCCTGCAGGATCTTGATCGTCTCGTCCAGGATGTCGCGCAGGTTGATCGGGGAGAAGACCTGTTTCGAGGGCAGGGCGAAGTCCAGGAACTGTTCCAGGCTGTGAGAGACGCGCTCCGATTCCTTGAGGACGATGGCCATGAGCTCTCGCTGTTCGGCGTTCAGATCGAGCTCTTTCTTCAGCACCTGGACCGACCCCGAGATCGCGGCCAGGGGGTTGCGGATCTCATGGGCCAGACTGGCCGAAACCCGGCCGGCCTCGGAAAGCCGCTCCCGGACGAGGAGCTCCCTTTCCGCGGTCCGGAGCGCTTCCCGCGTCCGCCGGAGACTGTCCGTCAGCTTGCTCATCAGCGCGGCGATGACGAAGAAGACGCCCCAGGCGACGAACATCGTGACCAGGATGGACCCGAGCGAGGTCCGGACGGCGTGTTCGGGCCGGAAGGCGGGAATGAAGCCGAAATAGAGTCCGTCCACGAGGACGCCGAAGAGGATGGCCGACAGGGCCGCGGCCAGGAAGCCGGCCCGGCCCGAGATGACCAGGCCCGCGGCCATGATCGGGAAGAGGTAGAGGAAATACATCGAGGAGGCGAGGCCCCCGGAAATATAAACAAAAGCGGTGATGAGGAAGAGGTCGAAGACGATCTGGAGGTAGGCCTGAAAGACGAGGCCGCGGCCCAGGACATAGAGGCCGAAGTAGACGGCCGCAAGCCCGTAGCCGGAGAGGACGAGATAGAAGAAGGGGAGGTTCGGGGCCGCGTCGGGCGAGGACAGCTGGATGATGAGGGCCGAGACGAGGAGCGAGGTCAGGACGACGAGCCGGTAGATGTTGTAGAGGAGGACGCCCCTCCGCTCGACCGGCCGTTCCCGCTTGACGTCCCGGCTTTTCATCGGCCCTGGACCTTCCTTCTCTCTTTCCTCGCGGCTTAAAACTGCTGCATTAGGTTGAAGATCGGGAGATACATGGAGATGACCAGGCCGCCGACCATCGCGCCGACGAAGATGAGCAGGACGGGCTCGAGAATGGACAGCATCGCGGCCACGGCGTTATCGACCTCTTCGTCGTAGAAGTTGGCCAGCTTGTTCAACATCTCGTCGAGCGTGCCCGTGGCCTCGCCGACGTTGATCATCTGGAGCATCATCGTCGGGAACTTCCCGGACAGCTTGAACGACTCGGCCATCGTCTTGCCTTCGGAGACGAGCTTGCGGGCGTCCGTGATCTCCTTCTCGATGATGACGTTGCCGGCCGTCGTCGAGGTGATCTTCAGGGCCTCGAGCATGGGGACGCCCCCGGAGATGAGCGTCGCCAGCGTCCGGGTCACCCGGGTCATGGCCACCTTATAGAGCAGGGGCCCGAAGACCGGGAGTTTCAGGAGCATACGATCGGTCGACCACCGGCCGGGGGTCGTGCTGCGGTAGAAACGGAAGGCGAGCACCAGGGCGATGATGCCGCCGATGATGAAGAGGATGTACTTCTGGACGAAGTCGCTCAGCGAGACGACCATGGCCGTCAGCCCCGGGAGTTCCGCGCCGAGGTCCCGGAAGATGTTGGCGAAGACGGGGATGACCTTCCAGAGAAGGAAGATGGCCACGGTGATGGCGAAGATGACGATCGCCACCGGGTAGATCATGGCCTGCTTGACCTTGGCCCTGAGCCGGACGTTCTTCTCGATGAACTCCGAGAGGCGTCGGAGCATGACGTCGAGCGAGCCCGACTGCTCGCCCGAGGCGATGAGGTTGCAGTAGAGGTCGTCGAAGACCTTGGGGTGCTTCCTCTTGGCCTGGTTCAGGGTCGAGCCGGCCTCGACGTCGTCCTTGACCGTCTTGATGACGTGCTTGAAATAGGCGTTCTTCTGCTGTTCCTCGAGGATGCCCAGGCTCTGGATCAGGGGCAGCTCGGCGTCGATGAGGACCGAAAGCTGCCGGCTGTAGACGGACAGGTCCTTCATCCGGACCTTTTCCCTCTTGAGGAAGGGGATCTTGAACCCGCCCTTGGCCGGGGCGGCGCTAATGACCGAGATCTGGTCCTTCTGGAGCATGCGGCCCAGCTCTTCCTTGGACGCGGCGACACGCTCGCCCCCGACCGTGTCCCCGTAGCGGTTCTTACCTTTCCATACATAGGTCGGCATCGTTCACCTCGCCTTTCGGGGGCGGCCCCTATTTCCTGATTGATCCCGGCTGGCCGTTCGGGCCGAGCCTGACGCCCTCGCGGCGCTGGATGATGTCCGTCAGCTCCTCCGGGTTGGAGGTCATGCTCATGATCATATCGAGACTGACCAGCTTGCGGAAATACAGGTTGGCCAGGGACTGGTTGAAGGTCTGCATCCCGAACTTCTCCTGGCCCATCTGCATGGACGAGTAGATCTGGTGGATCTTGTTCTCGCGGATGAGGTTGCGGATGGCCGGGTTGGGGATCATGATCTCCATGGCCAGGACCCTGCCCTTGCCGTCGATGCGCGGCAGCAGGGCCTGGGTGATGACGGCCTCGAGCGACATCGACAGCGTGATCCGGACCTGGGCCTGGTACTGGCTGGGGAAGATGTCGATGATGCGGCTGATCGACTCGACGGCCGAGTTGGTGTGCAGGGTCGAGAAGGTCAGGTGGCCCGTCTCCGCGACGCGCATGCAGGCTTCGACCGTCTCGAAGTCGCGCATCTCGCCGACCAGGACGACGTCCGGGTCCTCGCGCAGGACCGAGCGCAGGGCGTTGCCGTAGGATTGGGTGTCGGCGTAGAGCTCGCGCTGGTTGATGATGGCCTTGCGCGGCGTCAGGTAATACTCGATCGGGTCCTCGATCGTGACGATGTGGACCGCCCGCTCGGAGTTGATGTGCTCGATCATGCAGGCCAGGGTCGTCGACTTGCCGCAGCCGGTCGGGCCGGTGACGAGGACGAGGCCCCGCGGCAGGTAGCAGAGCTGCTGGATGCGCTGGGGGATGCCCAGCTGGGCGAAGCTCCACATCGAGGGCAGGAAGCGGCGGAACGCCCCGGCCACCGCGCCCTTCTGCATGAAGACGTTGGCCCGGAAGCGGCCGAGCTCCTTGACCCCGAACGAGAAGTCGATCTCGAGCTTCTCCTCGAAGAGCCGCTTCTGCTTGTCGGTCATGATGCTGTAGATCGCCTCTTTGGTCTCGGCCGGCGTCAGGGGCGGGTGCTCCAGGTCCTTGAGGGTGCCGTGGACGCGGATGCGCGGCGGGATGTAGGTCGTGACGTGCAGATCGCTGGCGTCGGCCTCGACGCAGGCTTTCAGCAGCTCGAAGATGGGCTTGGCCATGGGAACCTCCGTTCCGGCTCGCGTCCGGTCATTCGTCCCGGACCGTTTCGCGCAAGACTTCCTCGACCGAGGTGACGCCGTTCTTGATCTTGACGAGGCCGCTGCGCCGGAGCGTCAGCATGCCTTTCTCGATCGCTTTTCGCTTGATCTCCCGGGACTGGGCCCGGGTCAGGATCATCGTCCGGATGTCGTCGTCGACCTTCATGACCTCGAACAGGGCGGTCCGGCCCTTGTAGCCGGTCCTGTTGCAGGCGTCGCAGCCGCCGGGCTTCATGACCTGGAGGCCCTTGAGCTCGCTCTTCTGGTAGCCCATCTCGAGCAGGGCGGCCTCCGGGAGGATGTGGGGCTGGGAGCATTTCTTGCACAGCCGCCGGACGAGGCGCTGGGCCACGACCAGGATGAGCGAATCGGCGATGAGGAACGGCTCGACGTTCATGTTCTCCATGCGGGTGATGGAGCTCGCCGCGTCGTTCGTATGGATGGTGGAGAAGACGAGATGCCCGGTCAGGGCGGCCTTGATGGCGATGTCGACCGTCTCCTGGTCGCGCATTTCGCCGACGAGCATGATGTCGGGGTCCTGGCGGAGGAAGCTCCTCAGGCAGGCCGCGAAGTTCAGGCCGATCTCTTCCTTGATCTGGACCTGGTTGATGTTCGGGACGTTGAACTCGACCGGGTCCTCGGCGGTCATGATGTTCATGTCCGGCGAGTTGATGGTCGAGATGGCCGAATAGAGGGTATTGGTCTTGCCCGATCCGGTCGGCCCCGTCACCAGGACGATGCCCCAGGGCTTGTGGATGGCGTCTTCGAACACGGCCAGGCTCTCTTCCTCGAAACCGAGCTGGGTCAGGTCGAGCTTCAGCATCTCTTTGTCGAGGATTCGGGCGACGATCTTCTCCCCCCACAGCGTGGGCAGGGAGGAGACGCGCATGTCGACCTCTTTTTTCTTGCCGTTGTCCAGGCGCAGGCGCATCTTGATGCGGCCGTCCTGGGGCAGGCGCTTCTCGGCGATGTCCATGTTCGACAGGATCTTGACGCGCGAGATGACCGGGCTGCGGTACTTCAGGGGCAGGTTGACGATCTCGTAGAGGTCGCCGTCCATGCGGTAGCGGACCCGGAAGCTCGTCTCGTAGGGCTCGAAGTGGACGTCGCTCGCGCCCCGCTTGATGGCGTCGATGAAGGTCTGGTTGACGAGCTTGATGATCGGGGCCTCTTCGGCCTCGGTGTCCGCGTCCGTGAGGACCTCGGTCCCGTCGTCATCCTCGATGATGTTGACCCGGCCGTCGTCGGCCAGGGCGATGTCCTCGATGATCTTCTTGACCCGGATGGCGTCGGCCGTGCCGTAGTACTTGTTGATGGCGTTGACGACGCCCGTCTCGGAGGCGATGACGGGCTGGATCGACAGCCCGGTCCGGAACTTGACGTCCTCGATGATCTCGAGGTCGGTCGGGTCGACCATGGCCAGGGTCAGGAAGTTCCTGATCCGGTGGATCGGCATGATCATGTACTTCTTGGCCACGTCGACCGGGATGAGCGTGATGACCTCGGAATAGACGTCGAACTGGTCGAGGTCGATGTAGGGGTAGCCGAGCTGGCGGCTGAGAGCCTGGGCGATGTCCTCCTCGGTCAGATAGCCGAGCTGGACGAGCGAGGTGCCGACCGGGAGACTGTTCTTCCTCTGGAATTCGAGGGCGGACTTCAACTGGTCGGCGGAGAGGATCTTTTCCCGCAGGAGCAGCTCGCCCAGGTTTGATGCCATTTTTTATCCCGTAATCTTATCTTTATGGACAATTCCTGTCAATTGAAGAAGGCCCCGAGAGGCCTTATCTCTTAGGGACGTCCGGGCGGCCGTATCTTTTCTCATTCGTATCGTTTTCACGGTTCCCGAGACTATTCTCCGATGGGCCCTATTCTGCTCCAGTGCCAAAATGCGTCAATCACCCAGGGTGAGCATTGCCTGGGTGAAAATACCAAAAATTGTCTCACCCCGGGGGGTGAGTGGGCCCCTCCCTCCGGGGAACGACCAGACATCTAAAAGGCTTGCCCCCGCGAGCAGGAAGGGTACTATCTCACCGGCAGGCTTAAAAAACCGGGCAGAAGGCCCGGATGTTGGCTTCGGGAGTTCCCGACGGCACCTCGCAGCCCGGCATCAGGATGAACCGCGAACCTCCCATGCGCAAGCACTCCTGAGCCGCAGCGGCGACACTCCCCGGCGTGCCTCGGAGGAGGACTCCCACGGGGTCGAAATTGCCGCACAGCGTCACTCCGGGTCCGACGGTTCCCCTCGCTTTGTCCAACGGGACCATCCAGTCCAGGTCGATGACGTCGGCGCCCGTTCGGGCCATGAGCCCGACGATCGGGGCGGTGTCTCCGCAGATGTGCAGCTTCGCGGCCGCGCCGGCGTCATGGATCGCGGCGACGAGCCGGGTCTCGAGCGGCAGGACAAGGTCGCGGTAAAGGGCAGGGCCGACCAGGCTCGCGGCAGCGTCGCCGATGCCGATCATGTCAGCCCCGGCCGAGATCTGGGCCCGGGCAAAGGCGATCGCGTTATCGACCACGACCTGCCCCGCGGCAAGGTAAAGCTCGGGCTTGTCGATCAGGTCGAACATCGCCTGCTCAACGCCGCGGAGGTCGGCGTATTCGGCGAGCGGGCCCTCGATCCACCCGAGGACGCTGTGGGTCCGGCCGATGGCCTCCGCCAGCTTGCCGACCGATTCCACGCGCTGGCGCATCCGGCCGCCGGCGGCGGGGTCGACGGGCCGCAGCCGGCGGATATCGGCATCGGAGTTGATGAGGTATCCGCGCGGTCGGCCGACCCCTTCCTCCGGGTAGTCGAATTCCATCCCGAAATCCGAAGCTTCCCGCCAGGGGTCGCTGATGGCGCTCGCCTGGTCGATCCCGAAGGCTTTCGTTACGGCCAACTGGGCGCTGACGAGGACGTCGCCGTCCAGATAATAGTCCCGATAGGAGCGGTTGACATAATGGGCGGCCCAGGACATGAAGATCGGCGTGACGGCGGGCCTGTCAACGGGGCCGCCGGCGATGGCCGCGTAAAGCCTTTCCTTGGAGGTCATCAGAGGGCCGCTTCGCGGCCTATATTGCACCTCTGGGGTGAAATTATCAACCCTTCGCCCCCCGGGAAATCCTCGCTAAAGGGGATTCCATCGCGCCTGATTTAGGCGATACTCAGAGGTGCGGAGACGCCCATGAACTCGTTCGTCTTTTGGCTCGACAAGCCGTTCCATCCACGCCGCATCTCCAAGCCGATGCGGCGCGGAAACCGTTTTGTGACCATTCGATACAGAGGGTCGTTCGCCCGGTCCGCGATCAAGACCCTGATCGTGCTCATGCTTCTGGCGATCATGTCGAATGTCATCGGCGACCGGACCAGCCCTACCCCGGATGCGAACGAAGTCGCCTCAAAGTCCGGGGCGGCCGGGATCCCCCGCTAAACCTTACCCGGCAGCTTCCCAATCGAGGATGGCCTTCATGGCCTCTTCCGATGTCCGGGCGGACCGCAGGGCCTGCATGAGCGATCTGTTCTGGGAGGCCCGGCTGGCCAGGCCGAGGAGCTTGACCTGCGTCTCGGGGCTTTGCGCCGGTGACAAGATGAGAAAGACGATCTCGATGGGCTTGTCCGTCGCCACGTCGACGACGCCTTCTCTGGTCAAACCCAGGGCGATGACCGGAGCGGCCAATCCCTCCACGCGGACATGAGGGAAGGCCACGCCTTCGTTGAAGAACGTGGAGCCCTGGGTTTCCCGTTCCATGATGGCCTCGAAGAGGCTTCTCGCGAGTCCGATCCCCGCCTCCCGTCCGACCGTCGAAGCCAGGGTCCTTAGCACGGTTTCCTTATCGACGGCCGTCTCCCAGATCACGATGCGCCGGGGAGATGACAGATCACCGAGGCGGGGGCGGCCGGTCGGCTGGACACTCGATGCCTCGGCCGGCAAGGCGTCGTCCGGCAGCTCAGGCTGAAGCGGGGCGGAGGCCGGCCGTGTCTCGCGTGTGTCGACGACGATGATCGTGGCCTGGCGGGCGTTCTTGACGAGATCTTCGACGACGGTCTTGTTCCGTCCCATCCGTTTCCAGGGCGGCCTGGGACTGGCCTTGCCCACGACGATATGGCCGACCCTGTATTCCTCGGCGAACCTGAGGATGGTGTCGGCGATGTCTTCGCCCTTATACGTGAAGACCATGGCCCCCAGCTTCTTGGCCAGCGTCAGCGTGTCGGAGAGAGAGCGCTGGACTTGAGCGTCGATGACCGTGGCCTCCTCGGACGGCGTCTGGACATAGACGGCGTACCAGTTCCGGTTGAATCGTCCCGCCAGGCGCGAGCCGTAGCGCAGCAGCTTTTCGCTGTTCGGGCCGTGCGAGCTCAGGCAGACCATGACCTGGTCCGAAGATGAGCCGCCCTCCGCGCCTTGAGCCTCGCGCCGGCGCAGGTCGATCTGCGCCGCGAGCTCGCGGAGCGTCAGCTCGCGGAGCCTCTCCAGGTTGGACTCCCTGAAAAAGTTGGCCATCGCCGTTTCGATGCGCTCGGCCGGGTAGATCTTTCCTTCCTCGAGGCGCTTCCGGAGGTCCGCGGTCGCCAGGTCGACGTCGACGATCTCGTCGGCTTCGGCCAGGATGGAATCCGGAAGGCGCTCGCGGACCTTGACCCCGATGGCCGTCTCCACGATGTTGTAGAGGCTTTCGAGATGCTGGACGTTGAGCGTGCTGATGACGTGGATCCCCGCCGCGAGGATATCCTGGACATCCTCGTAGCGTTTGGCGTTCCCGCTGCCCGGGACGTTCGTGTGAGCGAGCTCGTCGATGAGCGCCAGCTGCGGCTTGCGGGCGATGATGGCCTTCGCGTTCATCTCCTCGATGGCGATGCCGTGGTACTCCTGGATGCGGCGGGGAACGACTTCCAAGCCCTCGGCTAGCCTGGCGATGTCCGCCCGACCGTGCGTTTCGAGGAGACCGATGACAACGTCGATGCCCTCGCTCCTGAGCCGGTGGCCTTCCTGAAGCATCTGATAGGTCTTGCCGACGCCGGCCGAGTAGCCGAGGTAGATCTTCAGCCGCCCCCGCTGGGACCGGCGGATCATCCTGAGGAACGCGTCGGCCCTATCGTCCGGCATCGCGGACTCCGTCAAGAGCCAGGTTCAGACGCAACACGTTCACTCGGGGCTCGCCCAGGATGCCCAGGGTCCGGCCTTCGGTGCAGGCCTCGATCTTGGCCAGGACCTCGGCCTCGGCGAGACCCCGGGCTCTGGATACCCGGGAGGCCTGACACCTCGCGTTCTCCGGAGAGATATGGGGGTCGAGCCCGCTTCCCGAGGCCGTCACGGCGTCGGCCGGCACCGGGGTCGCGGCGGTCAGTCCGTTCTCCTCCCGGTATTCGGCGATCCGCCGGAGGACGGTCTCCACGAGATCCGTCGACAAGGGCCCGCGATTCGTCCCCCCGGACCGTTCGCCGTCATATCCCCGTCCCGCCGCCGAGGGGCGAGGGTGAAAATATCCCGGGGACGAGAACGGCTGGCCGATCAGGCTTGATCCGATGACAGTTCCGTCCCGCACGATGAGCGAACCGTTGGCCCGGCCGGGAAAAAGGCCTTGCGCGAGGACCCAAGCGGCGAGGGGGTAGAGGCCGCACAGGATGACGGCCAGGATGGCAACGGCCAGGAACGATCTCCTGAGATCGTCCAGCCAACCCTTCGTTTTCACGTGTCCTTCCTCATGTTAGACAAGATGCAGGGCATTGACAATGACATCGATGAGCTTGATCCCCGGGAAAGGGGCGATGAGCCCGCCCAAGCCATAGATCAGGAGATTGCGCCGGAGGAGGGCCGCTGACCCCAGCGGCCGGAAACGCACCCCGCGGAGCGCCAGCGGGACGAGCGCGATGATGATCAAGGCGTTGAAGATGACCGCGCTCAGGATGGCGCTCGCCGGCGACCGGAGCCCCATGATATTGAGGGGCGCGATCACGGGGAAGACGCCGACCAGCATGGCCGGGATGATGGCGAAATACTTGGCAACGTCGTTGGCCACGCTGAAGGTCGTCAGCGCGCCCCGCGTGATGAGCATTTGCTTGCCGATCTCGATGACCTCGATCAGCTTCGTCGGGTTGGAATCGAGGTCGACCATGTTGCCGGCCTCCTTGGCGGCCTGGGTCCCCGTGTTCATCGCCACGCCGACGTCCGCCTGGGCCAAAGCGGGGGCATCGTTCGTGCCGTCGCCGGTCATGGCCACGAGGCGGCCGGCCGCCTGCTCCCTTCGTATGAGCGCCAGCTTGTCTTCCGGCTTGGCCTCGGCGACGAAATCGTCGACCCCCGCTTCCCGGGCGATCGCCGCCGCGGTGAGGGGGTTGTCACCGGTGATCATGACCGTCTTGATGCCCATGGCCCGGAACCGCTCGAAGCGGTCCTTCAGGCCGCCTTTGACGATGTCCTTGAGATGGACGACGCCCAGGACCCTGTTTTCGTCGGCCACAAGGAGAGGCGTCCCTCCCTGGAGGGCGATATGACTGACCGAGTCCCCGACCTCGAGGGGGATGCTTGCGCCGGTGAATTCGCGGATCGCGTCCGGGGCCCCTTTCCTGATGCGGTGCCCCTCGAAGTCCACGCCGCTCATGCGGGTCTGGGCGGAGAACGGGACAAACGCGGCACCGGCCATGTCGGCGATGGAGCGTTCTCGCAGGCCGTATGTCTTTGCCAGGACGACGATGCTCCGCCCTTCGGGTGTTTCGTCGGCCAGGGACGCGAGCTGGGCCGCGTTGGCCATCTCCTCGACCGTGACGCCCGGCGCCGGGAGAAACGCCGCGGCCTGGCGGTCGCCCAAGGTGATCGTCCCGGTCTTATCGAGGAGGAGTACGTCGACGTCGCCCGCGGCTTCGACGGCGCGCCCGCTCATGGCCAGGACGTTCTTCTGGACCATGCGGTCGATGCCGGCGATCCCGATCGCGTTCAGCAGGCCGCCGATCGTCGTCGGGATCAGGCAAACGAGCAGGGCGACGAGCACGGTCGTCGTCAGGACGACCCCGGAATACCCGCCGAACGATCGCAGGGACATGATGACGACCAGGAAGATGATCGTCAGGGCCGAGAGCAGGATGGTCAGGGCGATCTCGTTCGGCGTCTTTTGGCGCCGGGCCCCTTCGACGAGGCCGATCATCCGGTCGAGGAAGCTCGTCCCGGGATCGGCCGTGACGCGGACCTTGATGCGGTCGGACAGGACGCGCGTCCCGCCGGTGACCGCGCTCCGGTCGCCGCCCGCCTCGCGGATGACCGGGGCGGACTCGCCGGTGATGGCGGATTCGTCCACCATCGCCGCGCCCTCGACGATCTCCCCGTCGGCCGGGATGATCTCGCGGGCGGAGACGATGACCAGGTCCCCCTTGCGCAGGCGCTCGGCGGGGACGGGCTCGAGCGTGCCGTCAGCCCGCAGGAGGCGGGCCGTGAGGCGGGCCCGGGTCTTGCGCAGCTCGTCGGCCTGGGCTTTGCCCCGGCCTTCGGCCATCGCTTCGGCGAAATTCGCGAACAGGACCGTGAACCAGAGCCAGAGGGATATCTGGATGGCGAAGCCCGCCGGCTCGCCCTTCGATCTCATCAACAGGCCGGCCGTCGTCAGCAGCGCCCCGATCTCGGTAACGAAGATGACGGGGTTCTTGAGCAGGTGGAACGGATCGAGCTTCCTGGCCGCGGCGAGCGCCGCCCGGCCCACGATGGCCTTGCCGAACAGAGAGCGGTTCTGGGCACGCATGGTCATCCTCGCCTAATACAGGATCCCCGATCCGGTCATGAGGAATTGCTCGACGATGGGGCCGAGGGCCAGCGCGGGCAGGAAGGTCAGGGCGCCGACGACGAGGACGGTGCCGATAAGGATGATGACGAAGGTCGGGCCGCTCGCGGGAAAGCTCGCCTCGCTCGGCGGCAGGACCTTCTTTCCGGCCAGGCTTCCGGCCAGCGCCAGGACCGGCACGATCACCCCGAACCGGCCGAAGAGCATGGCCAGGGCCAGAGTGATGTTGTAGGGGACCGAATTGCCGTTCAGTCCGGCGAAGGCGCTGCCGTTGTTGCCCGCGCCCGAAGAGAAGGCGTAGAGGATCTCGCTCAGCCCGTGCGGTCCGGCATTGGTCGTCCCCGCCAAGCCCCACCTCGCGGCCGCGGCCCAGGCGGAGAAGCCGAGGATGCAGAAGACCAGGATGAGAACCGCCAGGACGGACACCTTCACGTCATGGGCTTCGATCTTCTTGCCCATATACTCCGGGGTCCGCCCGACCATCAGGCCGGTCAGGAAGACGGCCAGGATGACGAAGATCAGCATCCCATAAAGCCCCGAGCCCACGCCGCCGAAGACCACTTCGCCGAGCTGGATGTTGAACAGCGGGACGAGGCCGCCGAGCGGGGTGAACGAATCGTGCATGGAATTGACCGCCCCGCAAGAGGCCGCTGTCGTGACGGATGCGAATAGGCTCGATGCGGCGATGCCGAAGCGGGTCTCTTTGCCCTCCATATTGCCGCCCGCGGAGCTGGCCCCCGGCGCCTGCAGGCGGGAATTGCCGGCCGCCTCGGCCCTCCAGCAGACCAGAACGGCGGCCAGGAAAAGAATGGCCATGGCGCTCCAAACCGCCCAGCCGTGCTTCTGGTCCTTGACCTTCCGGCCGAGGTAGTACGTCAAGCCGCTCGGGATGAGCAGAATGGCCAGCATCTGGACGAAGTTCGAAAGAGGCGTCGGATTCTCATAAGGGTGGGCGGCGTTGGCGTTGAAGAAGCCGCCGCCGTTCGTCCCCAGGATCTTGATGGCCGCCTGCGAAGCCACAGGCCCCTGGGCGATGGCCTGAAGGGCCGCGCTTTCGACCGTCGCGGCCCGGACGGAAGGCTTGAAGTTCTGGATCGTCCCTTGCGAGGTCAGGACGAGCGAGAAGACGATCGAAAGGGGCAGCAGGAGATAGAGGTTGATGCGGACGAGATCGACCCAGAAGTTCCCGACGGTCTTGGACGACTTCCGGGCGATGCCCCGGACGAGGGCCGCGGCCGCGGCGATGCCGGCGGCCGCCGAAACGAAATGATGAAAGACGAGCCCGACCATCTGGGAAAAAAATGACAGGGTCGCTTCTCCCGCAT
>Ga0209706_10001252_pt1 | contig 14436 bp, 11 predicted proteins | sample PPLLaktember2015_6_FD_187263 | JGI IMG/M metagenome (GOLD analysis project Ga0209706, IMG submission 187263) | Freshwater sediment microbial communities from Prairie Pothole Lake near Jamestown, North Dakota, USA - PPLs Lake P8 Core (1) Depth... | ecosystem: Environmental > Aquatic > Freshwater...
GCTGAGCCACTCCGAGAACATCCATGCTAGCGCCGCGCCCGCCGTGGCGATCTGGGTCACGGCCATGGCCATGCCGGCCGTGCCGCCGGCGGAGACCGCGCTGCCGGCGTTGAAGCCGAACCAGCCGACCCACAGCATCGAGGCACCCATCAGCGTGTAGCCCAGGTTGTGCGGCATCATGGCGACCTTGGGATAGCCCTTGCGCGGCCCCAGCACCAGCGCCGCCACCAGGCCGGCGATACCGGCGTTGATGTGCACCACCGTGCCGCCCGCGAAATCGAGCACGCCCATGTCCCAGAAGAAGCCGCCGTCGCCGCTCCACACCGCGTGGGTCATGGCGGTGTACACCACCGTGAACCACAGGCCCATGAACAGCAGCATGGCCGAGAACTTCATGCGCTCGGCAAAGGCGCCGACGATCAGCGCCGGGGTGATGATGGCGAAGGTCATCTGGAAGGTCGCGAACACGGTTTCCGGAATCGCGAGCGTCAGGCTGTCCACCGTCACGCCCTTCAAGAAGGCCTTATCGAGCCCGCCGTAGAACGAGGCGAAATTGATGACGCCTTTCTCCATGCCCGCGGTCGAGAACGCCAGGCTGTAGCCGTACAGCGCCCACAGCACGGTAATCAGCGCCGTGATGGCGAAGCACTGCATCATGACCGACAGCACGTTCTTGGACCGCACCATGCCGGCGTAAAACAGCGCCAGGCCCGGGATGGTCATGAACAGCACCAGCACGGTGGACGTCAGCATCCAGGCCGTATCGCCGGAATTGAGGGTCGGCGCTGCCGGTGCTTCCGCCGCCGGTGCCGCGGCCTCAGCCGCCGGTGCCGGGGCCGGCGCGTCCTCGCCGAAGGCCAGCATCGGCAAGGCCGTCAACAGCACGACGCCCAGGACGCCGAACAGCTTTTTCAGATTTGAATGCATTAACATGGAATTTTCTCCTGTATCAAAGCGCATCTTTGCCGGTTTCACCGGTGCGGATACGGACGACCTGTTCGAGGTCATAGACAAAAATTTTGCCGTCGCCGATCTTGTCGGTGCGCGCCGACTTGGTGATCGCCTCGATCACCCGGTCGAGCTGCTTGGAGTCGATCGCAACCTCGATCTTCACCTTCGGCAGGAAATCCACGACATATTCGGCGCCGCGATACAGCTCGGTATGGCCTTTCTGCCGGCCGAAGCCCTTGACCTCGGTGACGGTGACGCCCTGCACCCCGACTTCGGCCAGCGCGTCGCGGACGTCGTCGAGCTTGAAGGGTTTAATAATGGCTGTGACTAATTTCATGTGCCTGTCTCCAGATTGGACTTGGGAGCAAAGCCGGCCGGGATGCCGGCCGGCTTCGTCACGTTACATGCTCTTCGATACGGTCAGCACGATACGACCGTCATTGGCGAAGGGACCGCTCTTGATTTCCGCATCGGTGTCGGTGTCCATTAAGCTGAGCTTGAAGCCGACGCCACCGAAGGTCTTGCTCACGCTGACCGAGTAATCGGTCTGCTCAAGGCCGCCATCGAAGAAGTCTCCGTCAGACCGGCCGACGTGCAGCCCCAGACCGAAACCCTGGCCCAGCTCCATGCCGTAATTCGCCTCGAGATAATAGGCGTTGTCTTCGCTCGTGCCGGTGTAGTCGTTCGTGTACCAGAGCTTGGCGCCGAACCCACCGACACCGACTCCGGCGTACACCTCGGTCCAGTCGTAATCGAGCGAGCCGGCGGCGCCAGGGTAGGCGTAGTGCAGTGCGCCCACGTCCATGTCGAGACTGCCGGCCTTGAACTTGTAACCGCCGTACACGTCCACTTCGAGCTGCGCGCCTTCGTCAAAATTGATCCCGAGCGAGGCGGTGTCTTCCGCGAAATCCACGTTCGAGCCCCACACGCCAAGGTAAAACCCGCCGGGATGGGCGTAATCGAATCCACCCTGAAGCGCCGGGTCCTCGGCAGTCTGGGACCAGCCGCGCCAGACGTAATCGTTGGTGAACGCGACGTTGGCGCTCACCGGTGACGTGTCTTCCGCCATGGCTCCGGTCGTCACGAGCAGCAGGCTGCTGGCAATTACTGTTTTCTGCAGGTTTTTCATAAATTCCTCTCCAAAGCCGTAACGGCTTGCATGTTGGTTAATGATCAAAATCGGTGAATTTCCTGTCACACTTCTGCAATGGACCAGCGCCTAAAAGCAGTTTCTGTGCCAGAGTATTTTCTGATTTAATAACAGTCAGTTAACCCATGTTTGCGGCATCGCCGACTGGATTTATGCACCAGGATGGAAAGGAATTTTTACGCCGTGCACTATTTGCGTGCACCGGAACCGGTGGGGACCGATTTATAATCACGTGCCATGATCGACACTAAAATCATCGACCAATTCGTCTCTGCGGTAACCCGCGTGCTCCCGGAAGGCCCGAAGGGTGTCGAAAAAAACCTGCGCGCCGCCATGCAGGGCGTGTTCGACCGCATGAATCTGGTCAGCCGCGAGGAGCTCGAGGTGCAGGAGCAGGTGCTCCAGCGGACCCGCGCGCGGTTGCAGGAGCTGGAAGAACGCATCGCCGAGCTGGAAGCAAAGCTGAAAAAATAATATTTCAGAACGCAGATAAACGCAGATTAAAAACAAGATGAACGCGGATGGATTCTCAGGAGTTTACATCTGCGTTTATCTGCGCTTTTATCTGTGTTCATCTGCGTTCAAAAAATCATAAACCATGTCGCTCGCCGTCGTTCACAGCCGCGCCCAAATCGGGCTGGAGGCACCGCCGGTCACGGTGGAAGTACACCTGGCCAACGGCCTGCCGAGCCTTTCCATCGTTGGCCTGCCGGAGACGGCGGTGAAGGAGAGCAAGGACCGCGTGCGTGCCGCGCTGCAAAACGCGCGTTTCGAATTCCCGGCGCGGCGCATCACCGTCAACCTGGCGCCGGCCGATCTGCCGAAGGAAGGCGGGCGCTTCGATCTCCCGATCGCCATCGGCATCCTCGCCGCCTCGGGGCAGGTATCGAACCGGGATCTCGACAAATATGAATTGATCGGCGAGCTGGCGCTGACCGGCGAGCTGCGGCCGGTGCTGGGCGCGCTCACGGTCGCGCTGCGCACACGCCAGAGCCGGCGGGCGCTGATCCTGCCCGAGGCCAATGCGGAGGAGGCAGCACTCGCGGGCGGGGCCGATATTCGCGCCGCGAAACATCTGCTCGAAGTCACCGCCCATTTCAACAGCGAGCGATTCCTGACGCGACACGCAGCGGTCATGCCGGCGCCGGAGACCTGCGAGGTTCCGGACTTGAGCGACGTTCGGGGCCAGCACCAGGCGCGGCGCGCGCTCGAGATCGCCGCGGCCGGCGGCCACAGCCTGCTCATGATCGGCCCGCCGGGCGCGGGCAAGACCATGCTGGCGGCGCGCCTGCCCGGCATCCTGCCGCGCCTGGAAGATGACGAGGCGCTGGAGGCCGCGGCCATCCAGTCGCTGCACAAGCCGTTTTCCCTCAAGCACTGGAAACAGCGCCCGTTCCGTGCACCGCACCACACGGCCTCGGCCGTGGCCCTGGTCGGCGGCAGCAGCCAGCCGCGCCCGGGCGAGATTTCACTGGCGCATCACGGCGTGCTGTTTCTGGACGAACTGCCGGAATTCGACCGCCACGTGCTCGAGGTGCTGCGCGAGCCGCTGGAATCGGGGACCATCACCATTTCGCGCGCCGCGCGCCAGGCGGAGTTCCCCGCCCGCTTCCAGCTGGTGGCGGCGATGAATCCCTGTCCTTGCGGCTATTACGGCGACGCCTCGGGGCGCTGTCGCTGCACCCCGGACAAGGTCCTGCATTACCGCGCGCGCCTCTCCGGGCCCCTGCTGGACCGCATCGACATGCACGTGGAAGTGCCGGCGGTGCCGCGTGAAGTATTGCTGAATCAGGCATCACACAACGGCGAATCGTCGGAGCAAGTGCGCGCGCGGGTGGAGAAGACGCGCCAACGACAACGCGACCGCCATGGTTGTTACAACGCCGAACTCAACAACCAGCAGATCGAAAGCAGTTGCCGGCTGGATGAGTCAGGACGGCAACTGCTGGAGCAGGCCATCGACCGGCTGGGGCTTTCGGCGCGCGCCTATCACCGCGTGCTGAAGGTGGCGCGCACCATTGCCGATCTGGCGGCGGAGGAATTCATTCGCCCCGCGCACGTGGCGGAGGCAGTGCAGTATCGCTGCCTCGATCGCGGCGCGGCGCTTTCCTGAAAGACAAATTTTTCTGACACAAACAAAAAAGCGGCCGCAAGGCCGCTTTTTTGTTACTGCAAAGAGAAAGATTTACTTGCCCTGCGACACCATGAAATCCACGGCGGCCTTCACGTCTTCATCCTTGAGAGCCATGTTGCCGCCCTTGGGAGGCATCATGCCGGCCTTGCCCTGGAAGCCCTTGATGGCGTGGGTGTAAAGCGTGTCGTTACCCTGCGCGATGCGCGGACCCCAATTGGCCTTGTCGCCCAGCTTCGGCGCACCGGCCACACCAGCCGCATGACAGGCCATGCAGGAGGCATCGTACGTGGCCTTGCCCTTGTCAGCACCCGCGGCGTTCGCGGCAGGAATGATGACATCCATCACCGAACTGGAGGAAGCGACTCTTTCCGCCGGCGCGGCGCCGACGGTCAACTCACCAACCGGTTTGATGCGCTCGGCGATGGCCTTGGCATCCGCCGTGGTCTCGACCGTCTTCGCCGGCTTGCCGCCGATGATCTGCGCCACGACGAAAAGAACAATTGTCAACACCATCAGCGCGACAACCAGGCCCGTAAACGATTTCCAAAATGCACGATCAGTCATGATTTACCTTTGAACAATTTCAATGTTGAAGTTTTCTCCCCACCGGAAGGGTGGAGCCCTGAATTTGCCGCATCAGTATAGCCTAATATTCCTCCTGAAAAAGCCCCTCAGGGTGCGACAGATGGACGCTGCCTGCTATGACAGGTATTCTTGCGTCCCCGTTCCGCGGTGGAAATGACCCAGATCAATTCATGACCGTATTAGTTTATTTTTCGCTCTCAGCTCAGCTTGCCGAGGCTGGGGTTTGACACTGGCTGAGAAGCCACTCCAGGGAAGACAGGCACGTACTGCGAGAACGAGCGTCAGCGGCTGACGCGAAATGCTTCAGAGGCCGAGATTCCAGGTGTTACCATTGCCGATTATGCGCCCTTAGCTCAGCTGGATAGAGCGTCAGCCTCCGACGCTGAAGGTCAGAGGTTCGAATCCTCTAGGGCGCGCCATTAAAGCCAAAGGCCCCCTCGTGGGGCCTTTGGCTTTATGAAGTACTTACAGCATTCGAACCTCTGACCGCATCATACAAGACAGAGGTTCGACAAAATCGACCTCATTTCCCCCGCTTCGGCTGCGCCAGATGAATCGCGTGGCCGGCGACGGCGAGCGATGCCTCGTGCAGGGCCTCCGACAGCGTGGGGTGGGCGAACATGGTGAGCATGATGTCCTCGTTCGAAGCGCCGAAGGACATCGCCAGTGCGGCGGGCGCAACAAGTTCGGAACAGTTCGGGCCGACCAGGTGCACACCGAGCACGCGGTCGGTGCCGGCGTCGGCGAGAATCTTGATGAAACCGGCGGCTTGGCCCATGGCCTTGGCCCGCCCGTTGGCGGCGAAAGGAAAGACGCCCGCACGACAGGACGTACCCGCGGCCTTCAGCGCCTGCTCGGTCTTGCCGACCCAGGCGATCTCGGGCTGGGTGTAAATCACCGACGGCACGACGTCATAGTTCACCGCGGTTGCGCGCCCACTGATGCGCTCGGCCACCATCACGCCTTCCTCCATGCCCTTGTGCGCCAGCATCGGCCCGCGCACCAGGTCGCCCACGGCATAAACCTTGGGCAGGTTGGTGCGGCAGTGCTCATCGACATGCACGAAACCCCATTCATCCAGCAACAACCGGGTGTCGTCGCTCATGAGACCATCGGTGTTGGGCCGTCGCCCCACCGCGACGATGAGCCGGTCCACGTTTTCCGCGTGCTCGCCGTCCTTGCCCTGGTAGCGCACCGTGACGGCGTTTTTCTCGACCTTGCTTTCCAGCACCCGCGCGCCAAGGCGGATATCGAGCCCCTGCGCCGTGAACTGCTTGAGCGCCTCGCGTGCCACCTGCTCGTCGGCCATGGACAGAAAGGTCTCCTGCGCCTCGAGCAGCACCACCTCCGCGCCGAGGCGGCGCCACACGCTGCCGATCTCGAGCCCGATCACGCCGGCGCCGATGATGCCAAGACGTCGCGGCACTTCCTGGAATTCGAGCGCCGCCTGCGAATCCACGATGCGTTGCCCGTCGAAGGGCGCGCTCTTGAGATTCACCGGCGTCGAGCCGCTGGCGAGGATTACGTGTTCGGCCTCTAGCTGTTGCGCGGATTTTGCCGAGACCTCGACGAGGTTTTTCGGGAGGAGTTTCCCGCGGCCCGGGATCCAGGTCACGCCGTGGGCCTTGAACAGCGTGGCGATGCCGCGCGTGAGATCGGATACCACCTTGTTCTTGTGCGCCTGCATGGCGGCGAGATCGAGGGTCAGTTCCTTGAATTTGAGGCCGTGCACCGGGCCATGGTCGCGCGCCTGTACAAAAAGCTCGGAGGTTTCGAGCAACGCCTTGGACGGTATGCAACCGGCGTTGAGACAGGTGCCGCCGAGCGCGGGCTCGCCGGCCGGGCCGCGCCAGTCGTCCACGCAGGCCACCTTCAGGCCGAGCTGGGCCGCGCGGATGGCCGCGGTGTAGCCCGCGGGCCCCGCGCCTATCACCACGACGTCATAGCGATCTGCCATTGTTCGTTTCCGATCTCTGATTTCTGATTCCTGATTTCTGATTGTTGTGCCCGGGTTTCAATCAGGAATCAGAAATTGGAAATCAGGAATTGCTTCACACTTCCAGCAGCAGTCGTGCCGGATCTTCCAGCAGCTCCTTGATCATCACCAGGAACTGCACCGCCTCGCGCCCGTCCACCAGGCGGTGGTCGTAGGACAGCGCCAGGTACATCATCGGCCGGATCACGACCTGGCCGTTTTCGGCCATCGGGCGGTCCTGGATCTTGTGCATGCCCAGGATCGCGCTCTGGGGCGGGTTCAGGATCGGGGTGGACATGAGCGAGCCGAACACGCCGCCGTTGGTGATGGTGAAGGTGCCGCCGGTGATCTCCTCGAGCGTGAGCTGCGCGTTCTGCGCGCGCTCGCCGAAATCACGGATATGCGTTTCGATCTCGGCCATAGTCAGGCGCTCGGCGTCGCGCAGCACCGGCACCACCAGTCCGCGCGGCGAACTGACCGCGATGCCGATGTCGTAGAAGCCGTGATACACGACCTCGTCGCCGTCGATCGAGGCGTTGACCTCGGGGAAATGCCGCAGCGCCTCGACCGTGGCCTTCACGAAGAACGACATGAAACCGAGGCGCACGCCGTGCTCTTTCTCGAAGCGTTCGCGGTGGCGCGCGCGCAGCTCCATCACCGGCTGCATGTTGACCTCGTTGAAGGTCGTCAGGATCGCCGCCGTGTGTTGCGCCTCGACCAGGCGCTCGGCGATGCGCTTGCGCAGCCGCGTCATGGGCACGCGCTTCTCCGTCCTTAGGTCCGCAAACGCGCCATCCCTGGCGCGCTCCTCCGGACCGCCGGCCGGGATGGATGGCGGTGCCACCGGTGCGGGAGCGACTGGCTTCGGTTTGGGCCGGGGTGTCACCGCCGCGGCCTCCGTGGCATCGATCTGTTTCAGCACGTCTTCCTTGAGAATGCGCCCGCCCTTGCCGCTGCCCGGCACCTTGCGCTCATCGAGTCCGTATTCCTGCATCAGCCGCTGCGCGGCGGGCATGACGGCCGCCTTGGGCGCGGGCTCCGCCGCCGCCGGTTTGGACGCGGGCGCCCCGGCGGAGGCGGCCTTGTCCACCCGGCCCAATACTTCACCTGACTTCACGGTCGCGCCGACCGGCGCCTTGATTTCGGCCAGCACGCCGTCGGCGGGCGCCGGGACCTCGAAAACGATCTTGTCGGTTTCGATCTCGGCCAGCGTTTCGTCGCGCCGCACCGGCTCGCCCGGCTGCTTGCGCCAGGTTAGGATCGTGCCCTCGGTCACGGACTCCGGAAATACGGGTACGGTGATGTCGGTCATTTCTTATCTTAAAAGTTTAGCGTTTAGAGTTTCGGGTTCAGTGTTTCGGGCGTCGAACACCTTGCTGTTCAACTCTAAACTCGAAACTCTAAACCCTAAACCATGATTCAGCCCAGCGGCCCCAGCGCCTCGTCCAGCAGCGCATGCAGCTGGGCGATGTGAAGCTGATAACTGCCCACGGCCGGCGCGGCCGAGGTCGGGCGGCCGGCATAGACGAGCGTCGCGCCCGGCGGCATGGTGCGCCACAGGCGGTGCTGGGTCTGGTACCAGACGCCCTGGTTGCGCGGCTCCTCCTGGCACCAGATGAAACGGCGCGCGGCGGGATAGCGCTGGTAGGCCTGCTTCAATTCCTCCTCCGGAAACGGATACAGCTGCTCGATGCGCAGGATCGCGACGTCACGCCGGCCGAGCGCCTGGCGTCGTTCGGTCAGGTCATAATAGACCTTGCCGCTGCACAGCACGACCTCCTTCACGGCGGCATTCTCAAGCGCTTCAGACTCGTACAGCACCGGGCGGAAACGCCCCTGGGTCAGGTCCTCGAGGCTGCTCACCGAGGCGCGGTGACGCAGCAGGCTCTTGGGCGTCATGACCACCAGCGGCTTGCGGCACAACCAGCGCATCTGGCGCCGCAGCAGGTGGAACAACTGCGCCGGCGTGGTCGGCACGCACACGACCATGTTCTGCTGCGCGCACAGCTGCAAGTAGCGCTCGAGTCGTCCCGAGGAGTGCTCCGGTCCCTGGCCCTCGTAACCGTGCGGCAGCAGCAGCACGAGTCCGCACAGGCGTTTCCATTTCTGCTCGCCCGAGCTGATGAACTGGTCGATCACCACCTGCGCGTTGTTGGCGAAGTCGCCAAACTGCGCCTCCCAGAGGGTGAGCGTCCGGGGATCGGCCGTGGCGTAGCCGTACTCGAAGGCCAGCACGGCCTCCTCGGAAAGCAGTGAATTGATGACCAGAAAATTCGGCTGTCCGTCGTAGAGATTGCGCAGGGGCACGTAGGCCGAGCCGTCCTTCTGGTTGGTCACCACCGCGTGGCGGTGAAAGAACGTGCCGCGGCCCGAGTCCTGGCCCGACAGCCGCACCCCGTAACCGTCCTGCAGCAGGCTGGCGTAGGCGAGATTCTCGGCGAAACCCCAGTCGAGCGGCAGGGCGCCGGCCGCCATCTTGCGCCGCGCGTCGTAGATCTTGGTGACCTGCGGATGCAGCTCCAGGCCTTCGGGAACGTGCAGCATGCGCTCGGTCAGGGCGCGCACCGTCTCGAGGCTCACGCGCGTCTCGGTCGCGGGATCGCAGGCGCCGCTGGCGTAGGGGTTCCAGTCCGCGCCGTAGGCATACTCGGATTTTTCCCGGGCCAGGACATGCGGCGCGACGTTGGCGCCGGACTCGAGCCGCTGCTGATAATCCTGCAGCATGGCGGCGGCCGCGTCTTCGGCGACGATCCGGGCCTCGGCCAATCGCTGCGCGTAGAGCGCGCGCGTGGTCGGCAGCTCGCGGATGCGCTGGTACATGAGCGGCTGCGTCACCGTCGGCTCGTCGGCCTCGGAATGGCCGTGGCGGCGGTAACAGTAGAGATCGATGATCACGTCCTTGTGGAAGGTCATGCGGTAGTCGAGGGCGATCTGGGTGACGAACAGCACCGCCTCGGGATCGTCGCCGTTGACGTGGAAGATTGGTGCGCCGACCGCCTTGGCAATATCCGTGCAGTAGAGCGTGGAGCGCGCGTCCTGCTGGAGGCTGGTGGTAAAACCGATCTGGTTGTTGATGACGATGTGTACCGTGCCCTTGGTGGCATAGCCGCGCGACTGCGACATGTTGAAGGTTTCCATCACCACGCCCTGGCCGGCGAACGCGGCGTCGCCGTGGATCACCACCGGCAGCACGCGGTTGCCGCGGCTGTCGCGCCGGCGCTCCTGGCGCGCGCGCACCGAGCCCTGCACCACCGGCCCGACGATTTCGAGATGCGAGGGATTGAAGGCCAGCGCCACGTGCACCGCGCCGCCCGTGCTGCCGACGTCGGAGGAGTAGCCCAGGTGGTATTTCACGTCGCCGGTACCGCCGTTGGATTGCGTCTTGCCCTCGAACTCGCGGAACAGTTCGGCCGGGCTTTTGCCGAGGATATTGACCAGCACGTTGAGCCGCCCGCGGTGCGCCATGCCGATGATCACTTCTTTCGTTCCATTCGCGCCAGCGCGCAGGATCAGCTCATCCAGCATGGGAATCAGGCTTTCGCCGCCTTCCAGCGAAAAACGCTTCTGCCCCACGTACTTGGTGTGCAGGTAGTGTTCGATGCCCTCGGCCGCGGTCAGCCGCTCGAGCAGATTGCGCCTGGTTTCGGGCGGATAGGCCGGCAGGCCGTGCACGCTTTCGATGCTGCTTTGCAGCCAGCGCTTTTCCGCGGTGTCGGTGATGTGCATGTACTCGGCGCCGATGGTGCCGCCGTAGGTGGCGCGCAGCTGCGCCAGAATCTCGCGCAGCGTGGCCTGACGCGGGCCCACGAGCGATCCGGTTTCGAACACCGCGTCGAGGTCGGTGTCGGTGAGCCCGTAGTAACGCAGGTCGAGTTCCGGTATGGCCGGCGTCTCGCGCAGCCCGAGCGGATCGAGTCTGGCCGTCTGGTGCGCGCGATAACGGAAAGCGTTGATCAGCTGCAGCACCTTGACCTGCTTGTGCGCGGATTCGACCGGCACCGCCTGAACGTCTTCGCGGGGCGCGGCGAGAAGTGCGCCATGGATGGCGCGGTCACGGAGCTGAGGATGCACAGGATGCGATTGGTGCGCCAGCCGGCGGAATTCCTCCCGGATCACTGAATGAGGAATATCCCGCTCCACGCCATCGACGCGCGGCAGTCCTTCGAAGTAACGGCGCCAATCGGGAGCGAGGGAGGCGGGGTCGCGCAGAAACTGCTCGTAGAGTTCCTCTAGGTACGCGGCATTGCCGTCCGCCAGCATCGAGGAACGCCAGCGGGCATCGAGGCTTTGCTCCTTGGTGGTGATGCGCGTCTGCTTTCTGTCCATGACAGCGTCAAATCGCCGGGATGCCGGGGGGTGGCGGTGCACCACTACCAACTAGCTTAGCAGCTTGGCCGCCCCGGCCGCGCCTCAGGGCGAGGCCGGCGGCACTGCCTGAATCCGCCACCTGCCGGGAATCCCGTCGGCCCCCGGCAACGGGAAAGTCATCACTTTTTCGACGGTTTTTTCTTGCGTTCCTTGGCGGCCTTGCCGATCAGGTCGTCCAGCAGCTTCAGCATCTGTCCCTCGCCGCCGGCCATGGCGGCCGTGGTGAGATATTTTCCATCCACCACGATCGCGGGCACGGAGCTGACGTTCAGGTCCTGGTTGAGCTGCTTGGCCTTCTCCAGCTTCAGGCGCACGCCGAAGGAATTGAAGGCTTCGCCGAATTTCTTGCGGTCCACGCCGTGGTTCGCGGCGAAACCGGCGATGGCCTTTTCGTCATTGAACGCGCCCGGCTGCTCCTGCACCGCCTTGAAAAAAGCACCGTGCAGTTTTTCCAGTTCGCCCAGGGCCTCGAAGCTGTAATAGGCCTGGCCGTGAATCATCCAGCGCGGTGCGGTGCCGGGCGTGCGCACGAACTGCGCGCTCGCGGGCATTTTTTTCAGCCAGTTTTTCAGGGCCGGCTCCAGCACGTAGCAATGCGGGCAGCCGTACCAGAAAAACTCGCGCACCTCGATCTTGTCGCCGGTCTCGACCTGCGCCGGAAAGGGCAGGGCCGTGTAGTGCCGGCCTTCCTCGAAGCCGGCGTGAGCCAGGCCCGGAAGCAGAAACAGGGTCATCAGGCAGTTGCGTAAAAAACGTTTCATTTATGGTTCTCCGAATAATCCCTGGGTGAGGGTAAAAAAACCGGCCCGGCTATGCAACCGGTGCCTTTTGCAACTGTTCGAGCAGCCGGGCGTGGATGTTGCTGAAACCACCGTTGCTCATGATCAATATATGATCGTTCGCGCGTGCCTCCCGGGACAGCGCGCCAATGATCTCCTCCACCGTCGGGCATGCCTGTCCGCGACCATCCAGGGCGTGCGTCACCCGCTCCAGATTCCAGTTGAGGTCGGCAGGCTTGAGTATCCACACCTTGTCGGCATGTACCAGCGAACCGGCCAGCGTGTCACGATGTACCCCCATGCGCATGGTGTTGGAGCGCAGCTCCAGCGCCGCCAAAATGCGCGCGTCGCCAACGCGGGCACGCAGGGCCTCGAGCGTGGCCGCGATCGCGGTCGGGTGATGCGCGAAGTCGTCGTACACCGTGATGCCGCGCACCGCGCCGCGCACCTCGAGCCGGCGCTTGACGTTGCGGAATTGCGCCAGCGCCGCCACGGCGGTTTTGACCGGCACCCCGGCGTGGCGCGCGGCCGCGATCGCGGCCAGGGCATTGGCCATGTTATGGCCGCCGAGCAGCTCCCACGACACCTCGCCTTGTTCCTGTTTCCTGAACAACACCTGGAAGCGGCTGGCGTCGGGCTGACGCGGAACGGCCTGCCATCCGTCGTCCGACCCGAAACGCTCCACCGGGGTCCAGCAGCCCTGCTCCAGCATATGGGACAGGTTTTCGTCCCGGGCGTTCACCACCAGCAGGCCCGAACCCGGCACGGTGCGGACGAAATGATGGAATTGGAGGGAGACGGCGGCAAGGTCGTGAAAGATGTCCGCGTGATCGAACTCCAGGTTGTTCAGGATGGCAGTGCGCGGGCGGTAATGCACGAACTTCGAGCGCTTGTCGAAAAACGCGGTGTCGTATTCGTCGGCCTCGATGACGAAAAAGGGCGCGTCGCCCAGGCGCGCCGAAACGCCGAAGTTCTCCGGCACGCCGCCGATCAGAAAGCCGGGCTTGAGCCCGGCGTGCTCCAGGATCCAGGCCAGCATGCCGGAGGTGGTGGTCTTGCCGTGCGTGCCCGCGACCGCGAGTACCCAGCGGCCGTGGTCGCTCCCGGCATCCCTGCCTCCCGCGACACTTGTGCGTCCTGCACATCGCAGGACATTCTCCCCGACCCATTGCGCGCCGGAGGTGTAGCGCAGGCCGCGGTCGAGCACCGCCTCCACCTGGCTGTTCCCGCGTGACAGCGCGTTGCCGATGATCACCAGATCGGGGCGGGCGGCGTCGAGATGGGCCGCGTCGTAGCCTTCCATCAGCCGGATGCCCTGCGCCTCGAGCTGCGTGCTCATGGGCGGATACACCTTGGCGTCCGAGCCGGTCACCTCATGCCCGAGATCGCGCGCCAGCAGCGCCACGCCGCCCATGAAGGTCCCGCCGATACCGAGAATATGAATTCGCATTGGATTAATTAATGGAGCCCAGCACCGCTCCGCTTCGTTTGTCCTGTCATTATCAGTTTGTCGCCGGCACCGGACTCATGAACAGGCCCGTCACGCCTATCGAGAAAATCAGATACAAAAGGCTCGCCGCGATACCGGCCGCCAGGGTAATAGACAGCGCGTGCCGCAATACGTGCCCGAATACCAGCGTATACCACACCAGGAAAATCGCCCATATCCATTCCGGCTGAAATGCTTCACGCACAAGACCAGCGGCGCCCCAGGCCAGCAGCGACAGCAGGGCGCCGCAACCGGCGAGCGCGGTGAGTGTCTGGGTCAGGCGGTTTTCCAGCCGCCGCCACTGCAGCACCAGGTGTGTCACGGCGGCAAGCAGCAGCGTGTCCACCACGGCCGCCACGATCGCGTTTTCGAACGCGAGCACGTCGAGCACGCCCACCACCCCCGCTGCCGCATAGGCAGCGAGCGCCCCGAGCATCCCGCCGCGGGACACCGGCAGATCCTGGGGTGCGGCGCGCAGCAGGCAGATATCGATCAATATTTTCAGCGGCATGGCCGGTCCGTAATGTTTGAAGCTGTCTCAAAACCTATCTAAAGAATTTTTAACCACAGATGAACACGGATTCACACAGATAAATAATCTTTTTTAATTTTAATCTGCGTTCATCTGTGTTTATCAGTGGTTTCAAAAAAATTTATTTGAGGAAACTTCTAGTTATCACCCGTGACGCGGGCGATGCGCCAGCGGGCCTGATCGTCTTTCTCGAGGCGGACCAGAAACCGGACTTCGCCGGTCACGGGCGTTCCGGGTTGCAGGTAGCTGACATGGATCACGACTGCACGGTGCGCATCATCCAGCGGCCGGGTTTCGCCCTGCACGAACTTGAGCGACACACCCTGGGTCTGGCGGGCGCGCAGGAAATCCAGGCCGACACGGGCGGAGAGGTCATCGATCAGCGCATCGGGGCTTTGTTCCGGCGGGAGATTGGCGATGTCATGCAGCGGCTGGGTCTCCGCTGGAGCCGTCACCAGGGCCTCGATGAAATC
>Ga0209706_10001253_pt1 | contig 14430 bp, 9 predicted proteins | sample PPLLaktember2015_6_FD_187263 | JGI IMG/M metagenome (GOLD analysis project Ga0209706, IMG submission 187263) | Freshwater sediment microbial communities from Prairie Pothole Lake near Jamestown, North Dakota, USA - PPLs Lake P8 Core (1) Depth... | ecosystem: Environmental > Aquatic > Freshwater...
TGGAACCTTGCCGAAGACACGGCCCAGACGTTCCGGGAGGGTTGGCACCACACCGGAGACCTGGGCCGGTTTGATGAAGAGGGGTTTCTCTGGTACGCGGGACGCAAGGCGGAGAAGGAACTGATCAAGCCGGGCGGTGAAAACGTCTATCCTGCAGAGGTGGAAAAAGTGATTCTCCAGCACCCGGCTGTGGAAAAGGTCGTAGTGATCGGAGTCCCGGATCCCAAGTGGAAAGAGGCGATCAAGGCGGTTTGCCAGCTTAGAAAGGGACAATCCCTTGATGCCCGGGCCCTGATCGATTTTGTGGGCGAGCGGATCGCCCGGTACAAGAAACCCCAGGTGGTGCAGTTCGTGGATGAGCTTCCGGTGGTCCAGGACGGAACTGTGGACCGGGCAAAGGTTAAGCGCCTCTATGGGGGCGAACAGTAGGCAGTAGGAAGTACGCAGCAAAAAAGTATGCAGTACGCATTAAGCAGTAGGCAGCAAGAACCTGTCCCATACAGGCTTTCAGCCTGCCTTTCGGTTTTCGCTCCTTACTGCTTACTCCCTACGGCTTACTTCTTCCCGACTGCTTACTGCATACTGTTTACTGCTTACTGGATTGAATGATGGTCGGTACGGATTCCATACCTCAGGAAGGATTTCTGAAAGAAGACCCCTTCGGGTTCATCAAGGCCGAGGATTTCGAGTCCCTCGGCATCGATGCCTCTGACATCCCGCCGGGCACGTTTCCGGCCCGCAAGCACCCTTCGAGGCTATTGAGTCGTTTCGGCGGGAACGCCTACGGTTTCGGGTTCTTTGAAGCTTATGACCGCCTCAGTCCGAGGGATCAGAAACTCCTTCAGTCCATCAGCCCTGGCAAACCTGAATACGCCAGGGGACTGTACAAGGACATCAACAGAATTTACGAGAACATGGGCCTGCTGATCCGTTTTTCCAGCCTCGGCAAGCCCTATTATCTGATCCCTGTCCACTACCTGTCGCGTTCGCTTTCCACCATTAGGAACAAGGCGGATGAGATCACCGGCATCATCCAGGCCCACAGGAAGAAGACCCTGAAGGAAATCTTGAGAGTCGGCTTCCTCACGCACTCCGACGACCTGCTGCTTCCCGAACTCTCCGTCAGATTCAAAGAACATCAATTCGTAATTCTAGACTCTTTCGAAAAGCTCTCCTCCCTCCAGGACCCTCTGGATCTGGTCGTTCTACCCAGGGAGCTTCACGAGCTTGTTTTCACAGAGCGACTCAGACCTGAGGGGAGGAGGGTCATTTCAAAAAGGCAGCTCGAGAGCTATGCCTACTACATCATTGGGAAGGTCTACAGCCTGCTGAAGCCGGATGGAGAGATTTTCATCATCGCGGGCCGCCTCCCGGTTGAAGGCCATCGGGAAATCAAGGTCAGGTTTCACACGGAAGAAGAAGCGAAGAATTTTGTTCTTTTCAGCCATATCTTCAAGACGGAGAGGCGGTATCAGGCCAAGGCAAAATCCTTTGCCGTGTCTGTCTTTGAGTTCCACAAGTACCTGAACCCTCCTTACGTGGAAAAAGAGGTCCTGGACAGTCTCCTCGGCCAGCGGAGCGTGGAGGACATGAGTCTCCGGGAAATCAACCGGCTGCCCTATCTTGACTTCTCGCTGGATGACGGCCTTTCCTACAACCAGGAAAAGGTGTGGACGAAAATCCTCTCCGCCTTCTTCAGTAAGGTCTTCCTGGAACCTCTGATTCCGGATTCGGTCAAGAGCGAGTGGAAAAAGCGATTTTCCACAGTGAAGTTCACGCCGGATTTCCTGCTCATGTATTTGGGGCGAAAGAAGTCTCTCGATGTGACCACGGAAGATCTCAAGCGGGAGGTGGCGGACTCTAGGTTGGCCGGCTGTCCCCTGGCTCTTCTTGCCGATTACCGTGACTCCTTTGACTATGTCCTGTCCACGCTTCAGGTGCTGAAAAAGATCAAGGCCATGAGCTATCAGGGGGTTCCGGAGTTGTTCATGGAGAGGCTCAGGGAACCCCTGGAGAGCAAAAGGCGACGATACGGGGCCCTGAACCATGTGCTCAAGCTCATGTCCAAGCTTCATCATCTGGAGCGGATCAAAACCTGCGTGAACCCCGAAGGCCTTGAGGGGAGCAGAACTCCGATCCTCAAGCACCTGGAGACCTTGTCCCTTTTCGGTTTTCCGCCGGAGGAGCTCAAGGAGATTTTCCTAATCGTCCTGGGCCACTCGTCGCTCGGCCGCATTCTCTCCGGGAAGATGAATGAGAAGGCGCTGAAGCCTATTTCGGATTTTGCGAGAACTCTGGATCCTCAGGAAGCCCTGAATCTGCTCAGATACTGCCGCCTGATGAGCATGGCGGAAACCGTGGCGTCCAGGAGGACGGACCTCAAGCAGGAGGAACTCAACGAGCTTTTTGATCTCTACGAGTCCATGGTCAGACTGGTGACCAACCGGGAACTGGACTGGGACCGGCTGCTCGATGAAAAGATCACTGCCGTGGGCGGAATCCGCCCCATGGCCATACGCAAGATGTTGAAGATGATGAACCAGTTCACATTCCTGAACCAGTGGCCTGAGTTGAAGGACAAGGGCGAGATGGAAAAGGAGACTCTGGCCGATTACGATCCGGAGAAACTCGCCGGCATAGAGCGAGTGATCATCCTTATCGAAACGGTGGATCGCTTCGAACGGGCTTATTTCCGGGAAGATCCCCTGAAGGCATCGGAGTTCTACAGGAAGCTTCTCCAGTTGGAGTTCCATGGCACCGGCAGGGTGTTTGAGAGGATCGACAGTGAACTTGTGTTCCTGCTTCTGTGGATCACCGTGCACGTGGTGAAAGGGGGAGTGGTCAATTTCAACCCCATCCTCGCAGAGGCGGAGCCCGCAGAAATGGAGAACCAGTTCAATAAGCTGGATGAAGAAGTTCCGGCCATCAATGTGAACTATCTCGATCTCCAGGCCCTCAAGCGCTTTAGCGAACAGCTCCATGAGGATCTGACGTCTTTTATTGTGGGCACGGGATTTCAACTTAGGGTGAACCCCCAGACTCAGGCTGTGGACATCACCTATATCGACATGGACCAGAACATCGAAGCGCTGGAAAACATCAGTGAACGAATCGCAGGGAGGCCTCTCTCGGGAATCCCCCTGCAGGATCTGGATGAGCTGGAGAGGGTTTTCGGAAATCTGGAAGGGTTCTTCCAAAGCCATCTGAAGCTGATTTCCCATGACGACACGGAACTGAGGTTGCCTGAACGACAGAGGGCATGGTTCAGAAGAGCGCAGAATTTAAGGTCCTTTTTGAGGTTTCGTTTCATCGGCGTGCTGTTCCAGCCCGAAAATCTTTTCTCTCATCTGGACCTTCTCTACCGCCACGCCCCCTCGCTCCTCCGGTTTGTGGTTCCCGAGTTGATGGAGCTCCAATCCTTGAACCTGCCCGAACAGGTCAAGTCCAGCTCCACTCTCAAAGAGCACATTTTCGCGAGCACGCGAAAAATGCAGGCCCTGGTCAGAAAAGACCGAACCGGTCTTCAGGACGTCGCTCTTCTCCACAAGCTGGCCCAGAGAGAGTTCGGGCCTTTGGCTGCAGGCATCGTGGGACTGAATGATTTTCAGATAGAAACGCTGGAAAACCTGGTGGCGCACCTCAGGGGGAACCCGCCTTTGTTTGAAGCCCTGATTTTGTCGCTCGTCTTCAGGGATCTGGGTCTCTTGGCCGAGTTGAAGAAAAAATACCTGGGCGAGTATCATCCGGCAGACCACGCGGAGGCAGGGGCTTACTTCATTGAAAAGGAAAAGTTCGGTCTCAAGTACGGCAGGGACGAGAAGGTGCAGGACTGGCTGACGATCCTTGTGCGATACCACAACCTTCTTCACCACATGATCCGCGGGGAGTTTTCGTTTTATGCTGTTCAGGGGGTAGTGGATTTCAAAGACAAAGACCTCTTGGACGCCATTTTCCTGAGCTCCTTCATCATGATGTTTGCCATGGAAGAGACGCTGATCATCGAGGATCTGGCCACCAGCCTATTTCAATTGCGGAACCTCTGTCACCGGCTCATCGACGGGGAGACGAATCCCGAAGACCACATGGGAGAGATCTATCTTCGGAAAGGCCGGGACTATTACGCCCTTGAAGCGTTTCGACGCGATGGACTTCCCGAAGGGGTGACGGCCAGCGGATACCTGGAGTCTTACGACGGGAAAGAACCAGAGCACGAGCCCTATTCCCGATCAGGGGCAATGATCTATGCCATGGAGCGGATCTTCAGGTTGCGGGGGATTCGGCACGTGGAGTTCCATGATCTGGCCAATGTCATGGTCAAGGTGCCCATGAAGTTCATCTACAAGAAGAAGAACTTCTCTTCCATCGGCTATGCCACTTTTGAGAAAGAGCTTTTCGAGGCCTTGCGCATTTACAACGGCCTTCACAGGCTGCCCGAGGAAGCGCGTCATTTTGTGTTTGAAAGACTGGTGGCCGATGAGGTTCGCATCTACGGGTTCGAAAGCGTGAGCGCTTTTCTCAACTACGAGAACATGATCAAACTGCTCCTGATTTCCCTCATGGCCGCCAAGAGGTTTCGGGTCAAGGGAAAGCCCGTGTCTCTGGATTACTTGGGCCTGGCCCGAAAGATCGAAAAACGCTACGAGGCGGTTAATGACGCGGTGAGCCGCATCCCTGCGGACAACTTGTGGGGAAACCCGCATGGGGTCCAACCGTTTTTCAAAGCCAGGGAAGGAGTCATCTTCACTGAAAACGAGCAGGAGAGAGTGCTGTTCGTGGACTTCGTGGACAGCATCAACATGGCCGAAAAGGTCGCTCGCATGACGCCGATCAAGAACCTGGAGGAGTTGAAGCGCTATTTTTACACCACCCTGCGGTTCTTGAGAAAGATTCCTTTCTACACCGAGGACTACGAACTCGAGCTGGAGCAAGCCTTTGAAGCCAGGAGGCTCCAGATCACGGATCTCATGGTGGATCAGGTCAAGAAGCAGATGGCCCAGCAAAAGGAGTTCAGGAATCTCCACGAGATCTTCCGGGAGTTGATGGATCGGGCTCTGGAGATCGGGCTCACGGAAGAGCAAAAGCACCGGTTGATGGACCTGCTGGAGGTCAGAAAGGATCAGGTCAGAAGGGAAAAGCTCGAGGAGACGACTCGATCCTTGGCAAGGGTTCAGAACGTGCAGGAGCTCAGAGATTACTGGGAAGAGGTGAAGGGGTATTTGATCCGCAACAGGCTTTATCTCGGAGCGGAGTTTGGAAATCTTATTGCGAAGAGATTTGATGAAACCATGGTGGCGCTCGAAGCGCGCGATGACGGAGCCAGGGGAGTTGCCCGGCCTTTCCCTGAATCTTCGGGAGGCGGCCAGGAAGAAGAGGAAGCAGGTGAAGATGGATAGGAAAAGATGATGGATAAATACATCCAGGTGTTCACGACCGTGGAGAAGAGGGAAGATGCAGAACGGATCGCTTCAACTCTTGTGAATAAGAGGGTGGCGGTCTGCGCACAGATCGTGGGGCCGATCCACAGCACGTATTGGTGGAAGGGCAAGGTGGAGCACACCGGGGAGTGGCTCTGCATGATGAAGACACGGAAGGATCTGTTCTCAGCTCTCGAAAAAGAAATCAAGGCCATCCATCCTTACGACATCCCGGAGATCATCGCCTTGCCCATTGTGGCGGGCAGCGCGTCTTACCTGGAATGGATCGAAGCGGAGACGAAAAAGCAGGAAGCAAACAGTATGGAGTGAGCAACAAGACAGCAAGGACCAATCACGAAAGCACGAAGGTACGAAAACACGAAAGAAGAGGGGGTGGGGTGCTTTCGTGGTGAGCTTTTGGTTTTTCATTGGCCTGCTAAGCAGGGGCGGCACAATCTGAGGAGTCCCCTCCCAGCTTTTCAAGGGCATGTTTCAAGGCAGGCAGCACAACGGAGAGATTGTCTCTGACTCCTCCCGGACTTCCCGGCAGATTAATGATCAGGCACCGCTTCCGCACTCCCACCATGGCCCGGGAAATCATGGCGTGAGGCGTTTTCTTAAGGCTCTCCGCTCTCATGGCTTCAGCCATGCCCGGGACTTCGAACTCGATCACTTCCTTCATGGCTTGGGGCGTCACGTCGCTTGGGCTCAGGCCCGTGCCTCCTGAGGTCACAACCAGAGAAAGACAATCCTTGTCCGCCCATTCGATCAGGGTTCGCGCAATCTGCTGTCTGTCATCAGGAACGATTTTCGTTTGCACCACGGAAAAGCCTGCGGCCTGGAGAAGGCTCACGGCCGTTTTGCCGCTCTCATCCACCCGCTTTCCCTGGGACCCCTTGTCGCTGATGGTGAGAACCCCGGTTGGAAACTCTTTTCCCATGGACTACTCTGTTTTCTTGGCTTCGGCGATCACCTTCTCGGCCAGCTGGGCCGGAAGTTCTTCATAATGGGAAAATTCTGATTTAAACGTTCCCCTGCCGGCGGTCAGGGCGTTCAGATCGATCGCGTACTTGAGCACCTCAGCCATGGGAGCTTGAGCTTTGATCACCTGGATCCTGCCCTGGGTGTCCATCCCGAGAACCCGGCCGCGCCGGCTGTTGAGATCTCCCATCACATCTCCCATGGAGTCTTCAGGCACAAAGATTTCCAGTTTCATGATCGGCTCAAGGAGCGTCGGATTCGCCTCCTGGACGGCTTTCTTGAGGCACATGCTCGCCGCGATCTTGAAAGCCATTTCCGAGGAGTCCACTTCATGGGATTTCCCGTCGTAGAACCGGACCTTGAGGTCAACGAGAGGAAAACCGGCAAGGACACCGAGTTTCAAAGACTCATTGAGTCCCTTTTCAACGGCAGGCACAAAGTTGCGGGGAACGTTCATCCCCACGAGCGCGTTTTCAAACTCATAGCCGCCTCCTCTTTCGCGAGGAGACACGTCAAAGTGGACCTCGGCAAACTGCCCGCGGCCGCCCGACTGCTTTTTGTGGCGATAGACGATTCCCTGGGCAGGTTTCTTGATCGTTTCCCGGTAAGGCACTTTCACCGGTTTCAGGTTGACCTCCACTCCGAATTTCCGTCCCAGCTTTTCGCAGGTGGCTTCCAGATGAATCTGTCCGGCTCCGGAGAGGATGATTTCAGAAGTGGCCTGGTCCCTTTCCAGGCGCAGCGTGGGATCCTCTTCGAGCAGCCTGGCAAAGGAGGAGAAGAGCTTGTCTTCCGTTCCTTTCACTTTGGCTTCCACGGCGTAGGAGATCACCGGGGGAAGAGGTTGAGTCGGCGTGTACACAATGGGGTCACTCTCCGCGCACAGGGTGTCTCCCGTCGCGGTTTCTTTCAGTTTGGGTATGGCCACGATGTCACCGGGCACAGCCGCCTCAACAGGCTGCTGCTTCTTGCCCTCGAGAAGCAAGAGTTGGCCGAATTTTTCCTTTATGCCTCTGTTGGCATTGTAAACCGTGGAATCCGACTTGAGGGTGCCCGAGCAAACCCGCAGAAGGGTCAGCTTCCCTGCAAAGGGATCGGCCACTGTTTTGAAAACCAGGGCGGAAAGGGGCGCGTCCGGTGCGGGTTTTCTCTGGGTCGTCTCCTCCTTACCGGGTCGCTTGCCTTGAGGGAACGGCCTCTCGCTGGGCGCGGCAAGACCCTGCACAATGAGATTCATGATCTGAGGAACACCGATATTGAGGGTTGAAGAGCCGCAGGTGACCGGGATCAGCAGTCCTGATTTGGTTCCTTTGACAAAAGTCTCCTCCACTTCCTGGGGGGACAGCTCCTGGCCGTCCAGGTACTTCTCCATGACTTGATCATCGGCTTCCACAATGTTTTCAATCATTTTTTCACGCCATTCGTCCGCCTCGTCCTTCATGTCCGCCGGCACGTCCGATTCTTCGAACTTGCCGCTCCCGTCTTTGGCAAAGCGGTAAGCTTTCATTTTGATCAGGTCTACCAGCCCTTCGAACTTGTCTTCAGCGCCGATGGGCAGGAAGACCGGCGTGGCTTTCACTTCGAAGGTTTTCATGACTTGTTCCACGACCCCGTAAAAATCGCTTCTTTCCCTATCCATTTTGCTGACATAGATGATCCTGGGCAGTTTCAGTTCGTCGGCAAAAGCCCAGACCTTCTGGGTCCCGAACTTAACCCCGGCCGTGGCATCAAGCACCACGATCACGCCGTCGGCCGCCTGGAGACACGCCTTGGTGTCGGAGAGGAAATTATCGTCGCCCGGAGTGTCGATGATGTTGATGATGTGTTTTTTCCAGTCGCAGTGATGGATGGAAGTACTTATCGTAATTCTCCTCTTAGCCTCCTCAGGTTCGAAATCAAAGTTGGACGTTCCGTCATCGACTTTGCCTAGCCGGGAGGTTCCTTTCCCGTTGAAGAGCATGGCCTCGGCGAGAGAGGTTTTGCCGGAACCCACGTGGGCAATGAGGGCGACGTTCCTTAGCTGTTCACTTTTCCTTTCCATAGGCCGTTCCTTTCGGGGTTTCCCCCCAGAGGCTCCCCATCGAGGCCCAGAGCAGCCTTGATGGTTTGTTGGCGGGTTGCAGGTGCGTCACTTCGGGAAGCGGATCGCTCCTTTGGCCAAAGGGAACCTGGGGTGAATTTCGTGGAAAATCATGATGTAGTCAAAAAAATTACGCTATATCACGCCATGAACCAAAGTCAAGCGCAGAAAGCTTTGGAGTTTGACATTTGGCATTATGTGGTTGCAATCAAAACCCAGGCATTCTCTGAGGAGGACATGATTTTTTGATTGCGAAATGAAAGAGATATGCTAATTTAAAACTTTTTGAAAGACACAACCGTGAGACTCACAGAACTCATCGATTCCTATATCAACGCCCTCAAAACCCAAAAAGGGTATTCGGAGCATACGGTCAGGAATTACCGCAGTGATTTGGAGCAGTTCCGGAATTTCTTGAAGGGGAAAGAAGCAGGGGAGGAAAAGACAGAACAAGATCCGGCTATTGAATCGATAGATTTCCTTGCGATTCGAGAGTATTTCGGCAACTTGTTCAGTGCGGCTAAAAGGACAACGGTCGCCCGCAAGATGTCGGCTGTGAAGTCCTTTTTTTCTTTTCTGGAGAAGCGGGGTTTGATTCGCAACAATGCTGCGGCAGATCTGACGGCGCCCAGGCAGGAGAAATACATCCCCACCTATCTTCCGGTAGATGAGATGTTCAGACTTTTGCAGAGGCCAGATCAGGCTCTACCCTTGGGGTTGAGAGATTTGGCGATCCTGGAGGTCCTTTACTCATGCGGGCTTCGGGTGAGTGAACTGGTGGGATTGAATGTCAGGAGCATTGATTTTGATCAGCGGCTGGTGAAAGTGCTCGGCAAAGGGAATAAGGAGAGGATCGTGCCCGTGGGAAAAGAGGCGGTCAAAGCCGTGCGCCGCTATTTGGAATCCAGTCTTCCTCTAAGGAAAAAGGCCGGAGGGGATGCCGAGACAGGCCCTCTTTTCATCAATGCGAGGGGGACCCGGCTTTCGACCCGAAGCGTGGCGAACATTGTAAAGAAATATGGAAAAGCAGGAGGACTCATGCTCGACATCAGCCCTCATGCGCTGCGCCATACCTTTGCAACTCATCTTCTGGACGGCGGCGCGGACCTCAGGTCCGTGCAGGAGCTCCTGGGCCATGCGAGTCTCTCAACGACTCAGAAGTACACCCACGTGAGCCTAGACAAGCTGATGGAAGTTTATGACAAAGCACACCCCAGGAGCAAGTAAGCGGTAAGCAGGTAACAGGGAAGAAAGAAGAATGAAAAAGATAAGAATACGGAGGAAACCCCTTACCACGAAGACACGAAAGGACGAAAGCACGAAAGAAGAAGGGGCTATTTCGTGCTTTCGTGGTGAGGTGTGGCTTTGCTCCTTCTCTTTGAACTTGTCGGTGGGGATTTCGTGGTTGGCTGAGAGCCGATCGCTGACAGCCTTGGAAGGTGAACCGTGACAAAAGACGAGAAACGAGCCATGCATTTTAGACCTATGCGAAGCACGACCGTCCTTGCCGTCAGAAAAGACGGCCGAGCGGTCATGGCAGGGGATGGCCAGGTCAGCCTTGGAGAGACCATCATGAAGCGCAAGGCCGTGAAGGTCAGGTTTATGTACAAGGACACCGTCCTCGTGGGCTTTGCCGGCGCAGCTGCTGACGCTTTTAATCTCTTCGAGCGGCTGGAGGGAAAGCTTGAGACATACAAGGGCAACCTGACCAGGGCGGCTGTGGAACTGGCTAAGGACTGGCGGACGGACAGGATAATGAGAAGGCTGGAGGCCCTTATCCTCGCCATGGATCGCGAGCACATGCTCATCATCTCAGGCACGGGTGACGTGATCGAGCCGGACGAATCCGTGGCGGCCATCGGTTCGGGAGGCCCCTATGCCCTGGCTGCAGCCAGAGCGCTTGTCGCCCATTCAACCCTGGACGCTCCGTCCATAGCGAAAGAGGCGATGACGATCGCCTCGTCTATTTGCGTTTATACGAACGAGCACATCGTGGTCCACGAGATTGGGGAAAAGGCATGAGCACGGACAAGGCTTTGGAAGTCAAGAATCCGCACCTGAAGGTCTTCACCCCACGAGAGATTGTCTCCGAGCTCGACAAGTACATTGTGGGTCAGAACAATGCGAAGCGCTCTGTGGCGATCGCTCTTCGAAATCGCTGGCGGAGACAGCAGGTGCCGCGGGATCTTAGAGACGAGATTGCGCCCAAGAACATCATCATGATCGGCCCCACCGGCGTGGGGAAAACGGAAATTGCGAGACGGCTTGCCAGGCTGGCCAATTCTCCCTTTCTCAAAATTGAAGCCACCAAGTTCACCGAGGTCGGGTATGTGGGCAGGGACGTGGAATCCATGATCCGGGATCTGACCGAGCTTGCCGTGAACATGGCGAGAAAGGAAGAACAGGAAAAGGTGAAGGCCAAGGCGAGGGAGCTGGCTGAGGACAAGCTCCTCGATATTCTCCTGCCGAAGAAAAGAGAAGAGCCCCGGGAAGGGGAGGAGAGCGACAAAGAGGTCGTTCTCGAGGTGGTGAAGTCGGACAAGCTGGAAGGAGATTCCACGAGGGATAAACTGAGGCGCTTGTTGCGAAGCGGGAAACTGGACAGCAGGTACGTTGAGCTGGAGGTGACCAACCGGAACATGCCCATGGTGGAGATTTTCTCCAACGCCGGCATGGAGGAGATGGAGTTCAACATCAAGGAGGTCTTTGGGAACCTCTTTCCGGCCAAGAAAAAGAAGAAAAGGGTGAAGATCCCTGAGGCCTTGGAAATCCTGTTTCAGGATGAGTCTCAGCGGCTGATCGACATGGATCAAGTGACCTCGGAAGCCACCCGCATGGTTGAACAAAACGGGATCATCTTTCTTGACGAGATCGACAAGATCGCAGGATCGGGCGCTAAGTATGGCCCGGACGTTTCCAGGGAAGGTGTGCAGCGAGATCTCCTCCCCATCGTGGAGGGGTCCACGGTCAACACCAAGTATGGAATGGTCAAGACGGATCACATTCTTTTCATTGCGGCAGGGGCGTTCAATGTGAGCAAGCCGTCTGATCTTTTGCCCGAGCTTCAGGGGAGGTTCCCGATCCGGGTTGAGCTGGGCTCTCTCACGGAGGAGGACTTTGTCCGCATTCTCACGGAGCCGAAGAACGCGCTGATCATTCAATACAGAGCCCTCCTGGCCACCGAGGGGGTGGAGTTGGTCTTTGAAGAATCGGCCATTTCACAGATTGCCAAAATCGCGGGCCAGGTGAATGAGCGGGCCGAGAACATTGGGGCCAGGCGCCTCCACACGGTCATGGAAAAGCTCCTGGACGATGTGTCTTTCAGTGCGCCGGACATGGAGACGAGGAAGGTCGTAATCGACAGGGACTACGTGACGGAGAAGCTCAAGGACATTGTGGAGGACGAGAACCTGAGCAGGTATATTTTGTAAGGAAGATTGGAGTAATGGAGTAGTGGAGTACTGGAGTAATGTAAGAAACTCTAACGCCGTCCGTATTAGTTTTCAGTTTTCTCCATCACTCCAGTACTCCAACACTCCAAATTTCTTGGGGGTTTTGTGATGTCCATCAGTCACAATGAGCGAGCGAAAGTTCTCGTGGAGGCGCTTCCATACATCCGGAGGTTCTATGCCGCGACCATTGTGGTGAAGTACGGCGGCCATGCCATGGTCGATGAGACGCTGAAGAAGAACTTTGCCCTCGACATCATCCTGATGAAGTATGTGGGCCTCAAACCGGTTGTCGTTCACGGAGGAGGCCCGCAGATCGGCAGTTACTTGAAGAAGCTCTCCATCGAGTCGGAGTTTGTGGACGGCATGCGGGTCACGGACAAGCAAACCATGGATGTGGTGGAAATGGTCTTGGTGGGCAAGGTGAACAAGGAGATCGTCACCCTCATTAACCAGAACGGCGGCCAATCTGTGGGGCTTTCCGGCAAGGACGGGAAACTCATCACAGCAAAAAAGATGAGATACTTCAAGAAACGGGGGGATGATCAACCTCCGGAGATCATCGATATCGGGATGGTGGGGGAAGTGACCTCCGTCAATACCCAAGTCCTGACGAGCCTTCTCGAGAACCAGTTCATTCCCGTGATTGCTCCGGTGGGAGCCGGAAAGAAGGGGGAGAGTTACAACATCAATGCAGACCATGTGGCCGGCCACATTGCTTCCGCTCTAAAGGCAAGGAAGCTGATTCTCTTGACAGACACCGAGGGCGTTCTTGACAAGCAGAGCAAGCTGATCTCTTCGATCAAGGTGAAGGATTCGCCGAAACTGATCGAAGACGGAACGATCAAGGGCGGCATGATTCCCAAGGTGAATTGCTGCGCCGACGCGTTGAGGGGCGGTGTGAAGAAGGCCCATATCATTGACGGCCGCAAGGATCACGCGATCCTCCTGGAGATATTTACGAAGGGTGGGGTGGGAACGGAAATTGTGCCTTAGCGGAGTGGAGTGAAGGAGTACTGGAGTAGTGGAGTATTGTAAAGGTTCCAAAACCTTCGCGGGTTGAATTGATTCCTCTTGCCGGTACTCCAATACTCCATTACTCCGATACTCCAGTTCGAAGAGCTCTTTTCAGAGGAGAAATTAAATCCCTATGACTAATTCTGAAACTACCAAGGATTTGGCCGACAAATACCTTTTCCCCACTTACAAGCGGCCTCCCTTTGCGCTGGTGAAAGGGGAGGGCTGCCGGGTTTGGGACGAAAGCGGCAAGGAGTACCTTGATTTTGTGGGAGGTATCGCGGTCTGCGCCCTAGGACACAGTTCACCTATCGTCACCAAAGCGCTGGAGGAGCAATCGAGAACACTGGTTCATGTCTCGAACCTCTACTACACGAGACCGCAGGCGGAGTTGGCCAAGCTTCTTGTGGAGAACTCCTTTGCCGATCGCGTGTTTTTCTGCAACAGCGGGGCAGAGGCCAATGAGGCGGCGATCAAGATCGCCAGGCGATACACGAGGGAGAAATTCGGACCGGGAAAGCACACGATCATCTGTATGCACGGGTCTTTTCACGGCCGCACCATGGCTACCCTTTCCGCGACAGGCCAGTCCAAGGTGCAGATCGGCTATGATCCCCTGCTCGAGGGGTTTAAGTTTGTCCCTTTCAATGATCTCGCGGCCTTGAGAGCCGCCGTGGATGACACGGCGTGTGCGGTCATGCTTGAACCCATACAGGGGGAGGGGGGAATTGTGATGCCCCACCCTGACTATCTCAAGGGAGTGAAACAGATCTGCAGGGAAAAGGGGGCTCTCCTGATCTTTGACGAGATCCAGACCGGCATGGGCCGCACGGGGCGCTTGTTTGCCTATGAGCACTTCGGGGTTTCACCGGATATCATGAGCCTTGCAAAAGCTCTGGGAAACGGGCTGCCCATTGGCGCAATGCTCAGCACCGAGGCTCTGAGCACGGCTTTTGGCCCGGGAAGCCATGCCTCCACGTTCGGGGGCACGCCCCTGGTAACCGCGGTGTCAAAGGCTGTTCTCACCAGTCTCCTGAATGACGGCTGGCTGGAGCATTGTCGAACAATGGGAGCCTATTTCATGGGGCGGCTCAATGAAATGAAGAAGCGTCATGCCTGTGTCAAGGAGGTGAGGGGGCTTGGCCTCATCATCGGTGTTGAGTTGGACCGGCCTGGGGCACCGGTGCTGGAGGCGTGTGTTCAGAGGGGCTTCCTGATCAACTGTGCTCAGGAAAAGGTGCTGCGCTTTGTTCCCCCTCTGGTGGTTGCGAAGAAGGAAATCGATCGACTCATTGATGCACTGGATTCAGTGCTCGGCGGTGTGTGAATGAAAAAAGATCTTCTTACTATTCGCGATTTGACCAAAGAAGACCTTCTGGGGCTTCTGGAAAAAGGTCTTCAGTTCAAGAAGCAGGGCCGGAAGGTAAGGCGGACCCTTCAGGGCTACACCCTTGGCATGCTCTTTGACAAAGCATCGACCAGGACGCGC
>Ga0209706_10001254_pt1 | contig 14428 bp, 13 predicted proteins | sample PPLLaktember2015_6_FD_187263 | JGI IMG/M metagenome (GOLD analysis project Ga0209706, IMG submission 187263) | Freshwater sediment microbial communities from Prairie Pothole Lake near Jamestown, North Dakota, USA - PPLs Lake P8 Core (1) Depth... | ecosystem: Environmental > Aquatic > Freshwater...
CTCCTTTCCATGCTTGCGTCTCCCGCCTGCCGTGCCCAGTCGTCCAGGTGATCGGCGAAGACCCGGGGCAGGACCTCGATAACCTGCCAGATCCGCGTGGCCGGCGTGGCCCCGGCATAGAGACCGGCCATGCGGTTGGCCCGGATCGCGACGCGGGCCGCCGTGACCTCGCCGAAGCCGCCGTGCACGAAGGCCCCGACCATGCCGCTGATCGTGTCCCCGGTGCCCCCGATGGCCTCGAGGGCCGGGACGTTCGGTTCGGACACGGTGTCGAGAATCCTGCCGTTTTGTGCGACGTGATCCGTTGCGCCTTTCACCACGAGCGTGCGGGCGGCGCTTCCGTTTGCGTATGCGGCAGCGACCAGCTCCGGGATCCGCGTACTGTCGGACTCGAAGAGGTGCCGGCTGACGTAGGCGGGGTGGGTTGCCTGCGGGTCGGCCAGGAAGGCAAGCTCCGAGAGATCGGGGGTGAAGAGATCGAACTCACGGGCGATACCGGCCGCCTTGGCGGCGTACATGGCCGCGGCATCGGCGATCATGAAGGGACGCCGCGCTGCTTTCGAGGCCGACTCGCTCACCTTTCTCATGAGCCCCATGACGGGGAGCATGTAGTGAAGCACGACGACCCGCGGGGCCAGGCGGGGCAGATTGGCGATCAGGTGCTCGTAGAGAAGACGGCTTCCCTTGCCGGTGCCGTCGTCGCCGACGAGCAAAACCCGCGGAGGGGGTTGGTTCAGGTATTCCAGTGTCTTGTACGCGGCGCTCACCAGGGCGGCCGTGCCCTGGGTGCAGGGAATAACGGTGCTGCCGATCCGGAGGTGATCCCCCTCGAGGACCGCTTCCCCTTCGGTCAGTGGAAGCGTTTTCAGCGGGGCGGTGCCGCAGATGAGCAGCATGGTCTTACTTGCTCCCGTTTTTCCAGATTTCGAGAGACTGCGTGTAGGCCCGGTCCAGCATGAGAGAGCAGAGCGTGTGCCCCATCTCCTTCGGGCGCGGTGCCCGGTCGAGCGGCTTGTCCAGCATCTGCGCGTGCAGGTAGGGGATGTCGGGGCAGCCGCCACCCGAGATATTCAGGACGACGCCCGAAACCTTGTCGAAGGTGAGCTTCATATTGCCGGCTTTGACCATGAGGGCCTCGCCGAAATCCGTCACCTGTACGACCTGGAGAAGCTCCGCATCGCCCTTCATCGGCAGGATGTCCAGAAAGGGCACCTGCCTGGACAGGAGCATGCGCTCGACGGCCGGTTTTTCAACGAGGTTGATCTCCAGCGCGAGATCGCATCCCCGTCGAAGCGCCGGCGGAGGCGCCACGAGACGGTTTTCGACTCCGTCGGCCTTAAGGGCGCGCTCCCCGCTCATGGCTTCTTCCACGCTGTCGAAGAGCACGAGACCACCGCCCTCGAAACCATTTTTTTTGCCGGATTTGAAAAACATGGATCTTCCAGATTCCTCTCTAAAGAAACCGGAGCCTCTACTGCATGGTAGGCCCCGGTAGAAAATTATATATACTACTTTTTGATCTCGACGACAATATCCGGTCCTTCCTCGCGAACCGAAGTCTGCATTTTATTCTTTTTTGCCACGCGAATCACGTTTTCCTTGGATACCTCGTTGTCGACGAGGACTTCCAGGCTCTCCGCACCGCCCTCGATGGCCTTGCTGGTCAGCACGACGGGCTGCGGGCAGGAAAGACCGCGGGCATCGACTCGGGTTGTGCTCATGACGTTCTCCTTTCGTTGAAAAACGGTTTCATTCCGTCGGGGTCTTTCAGCGGGCCCTCTCCCGCATCGTCAGGCCCACGGCCAGGCAGAAGAGAAAGCCCACGATGACGCCGGCGGGCCCGAAGGCGGCGGCGCCGGCCGGCGAGCTGGCCATGGCAAAGTTGTGCGACACGCCGGCCCCCACGATCATGCCCAGGACGAAGATCCCGGCGTCGAGGTCCCCCTCGCCGGAGAGGAAGAGCTGGCGACCCGGGCAGCCGCCGGCCAGCGCGAAGGCCAGGCCCGCAAGCGCCATCCCCAGGAAGTTCCAGAGATGGTCCGTGTGGGCGACGGGCTGACCCGCGAAGCCGGGCTTGAACTGTCCCAGGATCAGGTTCATCGCCAGGGCGGCGACGACCAGCCCCGCCACGCCGCTGATGAGGTGGAAATCACGAAGCAGGATGACGTCCCGGATGCTCCCCATGGTGCAGAACCGGCTGCGCTGGGCGATCGCCCCGATGATCAGACCGGCGCCCAGGCTGACCCATACGGGGGCAAACTGCGATCCCGGGCCCTTCTGGCTGAAGAAGAGGGGGCCTCCCTCGGCGAAAGCGACCCGGAAGACGAGCAGCAGGAAAAGCCCCGCCATGAAAACCGGGAACAGGTACCCCGAGGCCGGTTTCTGCGCGTACGCCCGGCCAAGGCTGTAACCCGATCTGAGGAAGTACACACCCACGCCGATGCCTGCGGCCAGGCCCGCGAGGCCCGTCACTGCGTTCCAGTCGCCGCCGGTTAGCCGTAGCAGAGCCCGCCAGGGGCAGCCCAGGAAAACGAGGGCGCCGATCATGGCGAAGACGCCGAGGAAGAAGCGGATAAGTGGCGCCGAGCCTCCCCGGGGCCGGTACTCTTTCGCGAGCATTGCGGCGAGGAAGGCCCCGAGGACGAAACCGATGATCTCGGGCCGGATGTACTGCACGACGGCGGCCCGGTGGAGCCCGAGGCCCCCGGCGATGTCCCTCTCGAAGCAGGCAACACAGATGCCCATGTTCGGGGGATTTCCGAAGTACTGGAGAAGCGTTGCCATGATGCCGATGGCAACGCCGACAACGATGATTCCCGTGCGGGATGCAAACGGGTTGGCCATGCCGGGATCCTCCTTCTCGGATTTTATGAGAATGAAAACGATCTTTTATTACCTCGCTTTTGTGAATAACGCCAATTCAGATAATTCATAAAAGACCCTTGATTATCGAAAAGAGTCATGGTAGGGACGGGCCATGCAGCCCAACATGAAAAACGTCAACATGCTTCAGCTCGAGGCCCTGGTCCATCTCGTGGGGGAGAGGAGCTTCAGCCTCGCGGCCAAAAGGATGTTCCTCTCCCAGCCGTCGCTCACCAAGCACATACGCAATCTGGAGGACGCCCTGGGGGCGGAGGTGGTCAACCGGGCCAGCCGGGCCTTCACGCTCACCCCCGAGGGTCGCGTGGTCTACGATTACGCGCGGCGGATCCTCAAGCTCCGCGAGGAGGCGATGGACCGGGTGATGCGGGCGCGCGAGAGCGAGGCGGGGGACATCCGGGTCGCAGCCAGCACCATTCCCGCAACCTACATCCTGCCCTACGCCCTCGGTGAGTTCCGGGCCAAATTCCCGGAGATTCGGACTGCCGTGCGAGCGGCTGACAGCAGCGAAGTCATCGAAACGGTCCTGGTGAACGGCGCCGAGATCGGCTTCATCGGTAAGAAGCCTGCGAGCGCGAAGCTGGTGTCCGAGCCGCTCTGGCGGGACCGCATGGTACTGGCCGTCCCCGCGGCGCATCCCTGGGCGCGGCGCAGGAGCGTCCGGGTCCGGGATCTCGAGAAAGAGCCCTTCGTGATCCGGGAAAAGGGATCGGGCACCCGCGAGGCCTTCGAGCGCTGTCTCGCCGAGGCGGGCAGGGCGGACCTGTCCCAGTTCCATGTGGCGGCCGAAATGGGAAGCTCCGAGGCGGTAAAGGAGGCCGTTATCGCCGGGGTGGGGATCTCCGTCATCTCTGTGCACGCCATCCGGAGGGATCTCAAGTTCGGTGTGCTGGCCGCCCTGTCCATCGAGGGCTGCCCGATCGAGCGATCTTTTTATTTGATTTATCGCAGGCAATTCGATTTAATGACCCACCATAAAATCTTCCTGGATTTTATACGGGCATATCGCCCCGAAAGCCTTTCGCTGAGGTAGTTCCATGATCCGCTACTACAGTACAAACCGCCACCTCGACGGGGTGGCCGGCCTCACGCCGTTCAAGGGGCAGGTCTCTTTCCGCGATGCCCTGATCCAGGGGCAGGCGCCCGACGAGGGGCTCTTCATGCCGGACCCCATTCCGGCGCTTTCCGTCGGCGACATCCTGGCGCTCAAAGGGGCCCCCTATGCCGAGGCCGCGCTCCTCGTGGCGGAGGCTTTCCTGAAAGACGAGCTGCCGCGGGACGTTCTCAAGAATATCGTCGAGGACTCCTATAACTATGACGTCCCGCTGGAGCAGGTCTGCGACCGCATGTACGTCATGCGTCTCGACCGGGGACCCACGGCCTCCTTCAAGGATTTCGCCGCCCGGATGATGGCGAGGCTCATGAGCCGCCTGCGCGACCGGGGAAAGCGGCTCAACGTGCTCGTGGCCACCTCGGGCGACACGGGAAGCGCCGTGGGCGAGGCCTTCAAGGGCGTCGAGGGGATCGGCGTCTGGATCCTCTACCCGAAAAACGAAGTCAGCGGGATGCAGAAGAAGCAGCTCGACACCATCGGCGACAACGTCCTGGCCCTGTCCGTGGACGGCAAGTTCGACGACTGCCAGAACCTGGTGAAGCAGGCCTTTTCCGACCCCGGGCTTTCGCAGTTTAACCTGACCTCGGCCAACTCCATCAACTTCGGCCGGATCATGCCGCAGAGCGTCTACTACGTCTACGCTTATGCCCAGCTCGCGAAGAAAGGCGAGGAGATCGTATTTTCCGTCCCCTCGGGGAACTTCGGCAACGCCCTGGGCTGCGAATACGCCCGGCGCATGGGGCTCCCCGTCCGGATGCTCGTCATGCCCACCAACGAGAACGACGAGTTTCCCAACTACCTCCAGTCCGGGGTCTACGAGAAGGTCTCCCCGTCGCGGGCCTGCCTCTCAAACGCCATGAACGTGGGCCACCCGAGCAACCTGGCCCGCTTCTTCGATCTCTACGGGGGGACGGTGGACCGCACAGGCATCGTGCACGTCTACCCCAATCTCCAGGAGATGCGCCGGCGCATCTTCTCCGTCAGCATCTCCGACGAGGAAACAAAAAAGACCATTCGGCGCGTCTATGAGCAATACCATGTTCTGCTGGAGCCCCACGGGGCCGTTGGCTGGAGGGGCCTGCAACATTACCTGGAGGCCTGCTGCGGGCCCATCGCGGAGTCCTGCGTCTGTCTCGAGACGGCCCACCCGGCCAAGTTCCCCGACGAGATCATCGAGTTGCTCGGAATCACCCCCGAGGTGCCCCGGAGCATGAAGGACCTGGAAAAGCGCACCGGCGAGCCCGTCGAGCTGCCCGCCGATTACGGTACGCTGCGCGCCTTCCTGCTCGATACCCTGAAGGGTACGGACTGAACCTCCGGAGCGGCGATGCGGGGGCTCATTCGGAAAATCTCAAAGGGTTGACAGAAGACCCCACGATCCATTAGACTAACACCAATTGAATAGCCGATAACGGGTCCGGAATGAAAATTCCGGAGGAGTTGCCGATGGTCGGGCCGCCATCCGATAAAAATGGGATTGCGGCCCGTTTTTTTCGACGAGGGATCCAATCGGGGCTTTTCCGCCATTTGAACCCTCTCTTCATCCTCCTCTGCAACACCCCGAACGCGGCTTCCCGTCCCAAGGGATGACCCGACACTGCCAGCAGACAGAACGAAGCCTGTCGAGGAGGTCGTTATGGATGCCCGATACCTGGGGGGGCTCGCTTCCCGAATCACAAAAGGCGCAAAGGTCGTCGTCGTGTCGAACCGGGAACCTGCGATGCATGAACGCGACGTGGGAGGGGTCCGGGTCGTCCGCCCGGCCAGCGGCATGGTGGCTGCAATCGAGCCCATCGTGCGAGCCACGGGCGGCACCTGGGTTGCCCACGGCTCCGGCTCTGCCGACCGCCTCGTCACCGATCCAAAGGGGCGTGTGTCGATGCCCCCCGAGGATCCCCGCTATACGCTGAGGCGGGTCTGGCTGACCCGGAAGGACGAAAACGGCTATTACTACGGGATTTCCAACCAGGCCCTGTGGCCTCTCTGTCATATCGTGTACACCCGACCCCGCTTTTCCCGGCAGGATTGGGAAATCTACCGGGACGTGAACCGGCGTTTCTGCGATGCGGTGCTCGAAGAGGTGGAAGACGGGCCCGCCATCGTTTTCGTGCAGGACTACCATCTCGCGCTGCTGCCCCGGATGCTGCGACAGGCAAGACCCGATCTGTTGATTGTCCATTTCTGGCACATCCCCTGGCCCAACCGCGAGGCCTTCCGGATCTTCCCCTGGGGTGAGGAACTTCTCGACGGGCTGCTGGGAAACGACATCATGGGCTTCCACATCCAGTATCACTGCAACAATTTCATGGACACGGTGGACCGGGGGATCGAGGCCAAGGTGGATTACGAGCGCTTCACGATTTTCCGCGGCGGCAGACCCACGCATGTCCGATCATTCCCCATCAGCGTCGACTACCATCAGATCGGCAAGGACGTGACGTCGCAGCGGGTCGAGGAAAAACGCGCGAGTTTCATCAAGGAACTGGGAGAGGGGATCCTGGAGACGAAGGTTTTCGTCGGGGCGGACCGGATCGATTACACCAAGGGCATCCCGGAGCGAATGAAGGGGTTCGATCTCATGCTGAAGGATCACCCGGAACTCCGGGGGAAGGTCACCCTTCTTCAGCTCGCGGCGCCCAGCCGGACGCACATCGAGGATTACCGCGATATCAACGAGGAACTGGACGATCTGGTCGACGAGATCAACTGGCGCCACCAGACCGAGGACTGGACGCCTATCCGGTTCCTGCGGGCCCATCATGACTACCATGCCGTGTTGGCCTCGTACCGGATGGCCGACGTCGTCATGGTCACCTCCCTGCACGACGGCATGAACCTGGTGGCCAAGGAGTTCATTTCCGCCCGGACCGACGGTGACGGGGTTCTGTTGCTTTCCCAGTACACGGGGGCGGCCCGGGAGCTTCCCGACGCGCTCCTCGTGAATCCCTATGACATCGACGAGCTCGCCGATGCGCTGTACGAGGCCTTCCTCATGACGGAGAAGGAACGGAGGAAGCGGATGAAGCGGATGCGATCGCAGGTCCAGAAGCACACGGTCTACGACTGGGGTGCAAAGATCTTTCAGGAACTGGAAGGCATTTTGCCCGTGAAGGAGGTCGCGTAGTGCCCCCGAAGGAAAGTCACCTGCAGAGGTTATGGATCTTCGATTTCGACGGCAACCTGTCCCCCCTGGTTCCCGATCATACCTTAGCGGACCCGATGATCCCCGGAGTCCTGGTTCTCGAGAACCCGGCAGCGCTTGTACCGGAGATCTGCAGGCTGGCCGGTCTGAATGCAGACAGACAGGAGGTCGCCCTATGAATCCTTTTGAAATCATGGACTGCTCGCTTCTGATCCGCATGAGCGGCCTTGCGCCGGCGTACAATCTGCGGGAATTGAGGGACCGCATTGCCGTGTGCAGTCCCGACGTCCTGTATCACCATTTCTGCGAGACGCCTCTGTCGCCGACGTTCGAGTACCCGGATCACCGGAACGACTTCGCCGTCTGGGCGACCCGCCGGCTTTCGGACAAGATTTTGGCGGAGCGACTCGGGGCCGTCGATCCTTACGCCTGCCCATCGATGGAGGGATTGAGGGAAGTCGTTCTCGAGGTCATCGACGAGCGATTGAGCGAAGTCATTATGATCCCCTGGGCGCGGCCCGGCCACGAGTTCTACTTCATGGAGGCGACGACCCTGGTCTTCGATTCGGGCGAACGGGTCCGCGCCCTCCGCGAGCTTCCGGACGCCATCGGCCGCATGTCCAACGGGAGCATTTACTTTCACTTCCTGGAGGCCCAGCGCCGCCCGCCCGTCGGCATGGACGACTTTTCGAACTGGATCGGAGGGTTTGGAAAAACCGGGGCTCCTTACGTGGAGGCCCTGCGCCGCATCGACTTTTACTTCTACACGCTCCGGGAGCTCCGGAAGGAACTCGTGCGAGTGCTCGAACCGCTCCGGGGCAAGCGATCCTGAGACAGACAGGGGAGAGTCATGAACATTCAACAGTACGAACCGATTGTCGGCATCCCCGTCATCGGGCAGCTGCGAAGGCTCGGTGAGCGGCTGAAAGGGCTGCGTGTCATCCATGTCAATTCCACCGCTGAAGGCGGCGGGGTGGCGGAGATTCTCGCCTGGATGGTTCCTCTGATGAACGACCTGGGGCTGGACGCGCACTGGCGGGTCATCGCGGGGACGAACGAATTCTTCTCCGTTACCAAGGCGATTCACAACGGTCTTCAGGGCTATTCCGTCCTGCTCAAGAAGCGCGACTGGGACGTATACCAGGATGTGAACCGGGAAAATGTCACGGCGCTGAAGGACGAACTCGAAGAGGCGGACATCGTCGTCATCCACGACCCGCAGCCTGCTCCCCTGCTGGAGCTCTGCACACGGCGCCGGGGACGGTGGATCTGGCGCTGCCATATCGATGCCAGCCACCCGTCCCGATCGGTTTGGAAGGGGCTCAAGCCCTTCGTGGAGAAATACGACGCGAGCATCTTCTCCATGTGCCAGTTCGCCCAGATGCTGCCCCATCCCCAGTATCTCATCGCGCCGAGTATCGACCCGCTGAGCGAAAAGAACATCGATCTCGACGACCATGAACTCGACACCGTGCGTCAGCAGTTCGATCTCAACCCCGGCGTCCCCACGCTCGTGCAGATCTCCCGCTTCGACCGGTTCAAGGACCCCGTGGGGGTCATCGAGGCCTATCGCATGGTGAAGAAGATGACGCCCGTCCAGCTCGTCCTCGCGGGCGGCGGGGCCAGTGACGACCCGGAGGGGAAAGAGGTTCTCGACGCGGTGATGGAGGCCGCCGAGGGGGACCCGGACATCCACGTGGAGCTGCTGCCGCCGGCGGCGCACCGGACGGTCAACGCCCTGCAGCGGATCGCCGACATCGTCGTCCAGAAATCGACCCGCGAGGGCTTCGGCCTCACCGTCACCGAGGGGCTCTGGAAGGGCAAGCCCGTCATCGGGGGGGATGCCGGGGGCATCCGCCTGCAGGTCGTCGACTACCACACGGGATTCCTCGTCATGACACCCGAGGGGGCGGCCAACCGCATCCGCTTCCTCCTGCACCACCGGGAGCAGTGCGGCAAGATGGGCAAGACGGGCCGGGAACTCGTCCGAGAGTACTACCTCCTGACCCGGCACCTCAGGGAGTATCTCACCCTGATGTACGCCCTGGTCGGGAAGACAACCGAACATACCGTCATGGTGTGAGATGAGACGGTCGATGATCATTTTTACGGACCTGGACGGGAGCCTTCTGGACCACGAGGGGTACTCCTATGAGAGTGCCCATCCCGCCCTGGCCCTCGTCCGGGCGCGTTCCATCCCCCTGGTCTTCGCCACGAGCAAGACCCGCGAGGAGGTCGTGCGCCTGCAGGAGGACATGGGAATCCGGGAGCCCTTCATCGCCGAGAACGGCGGCGGGATTTTCTTTCCCGCGGGCTACGGAAACTTCCACATTTCCGATGCGATCGAGCAAGGCCAGCACACCCTGATCCTGCTGGGGAAGCCCTATGCCGAGATCCGCCGTTTCATCGAGGCACAAAAAGGCCGCTACGCCATTCGCGGCGCGGGGGACCTGAGTGTCGAGGAACTCGTGAACCTGACGGGACTCACCCCGGAGCAGGCACGCCTTGCGAAACAGAGGGAATTCACGGAGCCCTTCCTGCTGGACGACGACGCGCAGTTCGCCGCCCTCAGGGAGGAAGCCATGGCGGCGGGGTTGAAGATCACCCGGGGAGGGCGTTTCCATCACCTGATCGGAATCGGGCAGGACAAGGGGGAAGCCGTGAGGCGGGTGATGGAGATCTTCCGGGAGAACCTGGTGGGGGATCTGCTGACCGTCGCAATCGGCGACCGGCCCAACGACTTTCCCATGCTCAATGCCGTGGACATCCCGGTTTTGATGCCTCACCCGGACGGCCGTTACGAGGAACTGATCCTGCCGAATCTGCTGAAGGCGCCGTACCCGGGAAGCCTTGGGTGGGGAGTAGCCGTCACGGGCATCCTCGAAGGGCTGGAGGCCGCGACCGGATGAATCGAAACAGGAGGCAGCGATGACCGTGAAGACCGCACCCCGGTTCTCGACGACTCTGAGGGATCACGCGCGAAAGACCATCGAGAAGCTCCGCTACGCCGACATCGTCGTCGGCATCCCCTCCTACTACAGCGGATCGTCCATCGTGCACGTGATCCAGACGGTCGCCGAAGGTCTCGAGCGTCATTATCCCGACGCCAAGGCCGTCATCCTGGTCGCCGACGGGGGCTCCACGGACGACTCGCGCGAGATCGCGAACCTTGTACAAATCCACTCCTACCACATCAAGAAGATCGTCACGATCTACCGGGGCGTGCCCGGAAAGGGCTCAGGCCTGCGGGCCGCGTTCGAAGTGGCGAATTTTCTCAGGGCGAAGGCCGTGGCCGTCTTCGACTCCGACCTCGTCTCCATCAAGCCCGAGTGGGTCCGCAACGTCCTGGACCCCGTGTTCAAGGGGTACGATTTTGTCGCGCCCTGGTACCGGCGCTACAAGCTCGACGGCACCATCACCAACACGATCGCGTACAACCTCACTCGGGCTCTCTATGGAGCCCGCGTGCGCCAGCCCATCGGCGGCGACTTCGGGATCTCGCAGAAGCTGGCCAAGCATTACTTCGACCAGGACGTCTGGGAGACGGACGTGGCCCGTTTCGGTATCGACGTCTGGATGACCACGACGGCCGTCGTGGGCGGCTTCAAGCTCTGCCAGGCGAGGCTGGGCATCAAGGTCCACGGCGAAAAGGACCCCGGGGCGGACCTGGGGCCCATGTTCCGCCAGGTCGTGGGGACGATCTTTCAGCTCATGGAAACGAACGCCGAGCACTGGCAGAAGGTCAGGCGATCCCATGAAGTCCCCGTCCTGGGCGAGGAGCTCGAGCAGGAGCCGGCCCCCTTCGATATCGACCAGGAAGGGCTCATCGATTATTTCCGGACGGGCTGGGCGAACTTCTCGGGCGTCTGGCAGCGAATCATCGAGGAGAAGGACCACGGGGTGATCCGGGGCCTTGTCTCCGTCACGCGCACGGAGGACTTCTATCTGCCCGTCGAGACGTGGGTGCGTATCGTCTACCGCTACGCCCGCTATTTCCACGCAACCCCGCGGCAGCGCTTCAAAGTCCTCGACACGATGGTCCCGCTCTACAACGCCCGGGTGGCGAGCCTCATCAACGAAGTGCGGGACAAGAGCCCCGACGAGGCGGAGCGCCTCTTCGAGGCCCACGCCCTGGCATTCGAAAAGATGAAGGACTACCTGATCCGAATCTGGGATGAGGAGGTGCACGATGTCTGATTTCTGGCAGCACGGCATGATCACGACGTTGCAGAAACTGCGGGAGCGCCCCGTCGGGGAGCTCGAGGCGAAACTCAAGTCCATCGCGCAGCGCCGCAAGCTCGTGCTGCTTCTGCCCGCTCTGTACTCGGAATTCGAGACCCCCGCCATGCCCCGGATCATCGAGGAATTGAAGGGCGTCGACTACCTCCACAAGGTCTTTCTCTCCCTGGACCGGGCCGGCAGAGCAGAGTTCGAAAAGGCAAGGCAGCACATGTCCGTGCTGAAGTCCGAGGTGAAGGTCGTTTGGCACGACGGCCCGAGGATGAAGAAGCTCCTCCGGGAGCTGGTGAGAAACGATTTCACCATGAATCACCCCGGCAAGGGACGCTCGGTGTGGATGACCCTCGGCAGCATCCTGTCGGAGCGGGATGTCTACGCCATCGCTCTGCACGACTGCGACATCGTCAATTACCGCCGCGAGATGCTGGCGCGGCTCATCTACCCCGTGGCGCACCCGGCCCTGGATTTCGAGTTTAGCAAGGGCTACTACGCCCGCGTGACAGACCGGCTCTACGGACGCGTGACGCGGCTCTTCTACACCCCCCTGATCCGGACGCTTCGCCGCATCCTGGGCTTCAACGCCTTCCTGTCGTACCTGGACAATTTCCGCTACGCCCTGTCGGGGGAATTCGCCTTCATCTCGAGCCTCGCGAGAGGCATCCGGATATCGCCCACCTGGGGGCTTGAGGTCTCGCTGCTGAGCGAAGTGTATCAGAAGGCGTCCATCAACCGGATCTGCCAGGTGGAGCTGGCGGAGACCTACGAGCACAAACACCAGGTACTCCGGAAAGAAAAACCCAACGAGGGATTGCTGCGCATGGCAGGCGATATCGCCAGGGCCCTCTTCCGGGTCCTCACACAGGACGGGATCGTCCTGAGCGAGGCGTTTTTCCGGACGATGCTCACCGCCTACATCCAGGAAGCCCGGGTCACCATCGAAAAATACCACGCCCTTGCACTCATCAACGGTCTCACCTACGACCGCCACAGCGAGATCGAGGCCGTCGAGTTTTTTGTCGGGTCGATCCGCAAGGCGATCGCGGACTTCGTGGACGACCCCGTGGGCGTCCCGATGCTCGCCGCATGGGTCCGCGTCAACGCCGCCATCCCGGATTTCGAAGACCGGATCAGCGAGGTCGTCGAGATGGACAATACGTGAGTGAACCTGGTATCTCACATGATCTATCCGTCTGATTTACAGCGTAAATTTCGATAGAAACCCGGAAAGGGTTGACAGGCGGGCCCCAATCCGTTATGGTTTGATTGCAACGGAATAAACGCCAACGGGTCCGGGATGATGATCCCGGAGGTTTTCAAATGGTCGGGCCGCCATCTGATGTCAATCGGATTGCGGCCCTTTTTTTCACCGATGCATGGATCTCATCCGGGCCATTCATCGATCAGTCGGAACAGGAGAAACCTGGCATTCTCCCCCGGCAAATTCATGGCCTGTCTTGTTTCATCCCGGACATCGTCCCGGCCGCAGACATCCGCAACAGACTCTTCCACCGAACACACACATGAAGGGAGCAAGTGAATGTTGGAGAACATCCCCGACAAACCCTGGCACCACAGTCCGCCGGAGGAAACGGTTGGTGTGCTCGCATCGGATCTGCAGCGGGGTCTCAGGGCATCCGAGGTAGAGGATCGACGGGCGCGTTTCGGCCCTAACAGGGTGACGGCGAAGAAGAAGACCGGCCCCCTGGTGCGGCTCCTCCTGCAGTTCCACCAGCCGCTGATCTATATCCTGATCGCCGCGGGAGGAGTGACGGCGGCCCTCGGCGAGTGGGTCGACTCGTCGGTCATCTTCGGCGTCGTCCTCGTCAACGCCGTCGTGGGGTTCATCCAGGAGTCGAAGGCCGAAAAGGCGATCGAATCCCTCATGACGATGATGACCACCCAGGCGGTCGTGGTGCGCGACGGCGCGACGTTCACCATCCCTTCCGCGGAACTGGTGCCGGGCGACATCGTCCTGCTGCAGTCGGGCGACAAGGTCCCGGCGGACCTGCGGCTCTTCGTTTCGCGGGAGCTCCAGATCGACGAATCGGCCCTGACGGGGGAATCCGTCCCGGTCGCCAAGACCGTCGACGTTCTGCCCCCCGACACGGTCCTGGCCGACCGGAGGAACATGGCCTACGCGGGGGCGCTGGTCACCTTCGGCCAGGGAAGCGGCGTGACCGTCGCCACGGGCGACGGGACGGAAACAGGCCGCATCTCGGGCCTCATCGCCGAGGCGGTCGAGATCTCGACGCCCCTGACGAAGAAGATCGCCCACTTCAGCCGGGTGCTCCTCATCGTCATCCTTACGGTTTCGGCCGTGATGTTTTTCGCAGGGTGGCTCGTCGGGCACAGTGCCCTGGAGATGTTCATGGCGGCCGTGGCCCTTGCGGTGAGTGCCATCCCCGAGGGGCTGCCCGCCGCCGTCACGATCACCCTGGCCATCGGCGTCAAGCGGATGGCCGACGTCAACGCCATCATCAGAAAGCTTCCCGCCGTCGAGACGCTGGGGAGCACGACCGTCATCTGCTCGGACAAGACGGGCACCCTGACCGAGAACCAGATGACGGTGCAGAAAGTCCTCGCCGGCGGGGATCTCTACGAGATGACCGGGGGCGGTTACGCGCCGGAAGGCGAGATCCGTTCCGACGGGTCGCCGGCGGATCCGGCCTCGTCTCCGGCTCTTTTGGAGTGCCTCCGGGCGGGGCTTCTGTGCAACGACTCCAGGCTGGTTCAAAAAGAGGGGCGCTGGCTGGTCGATGGCGACCCGACGGAAGGGGCTCTCATCGTCTCCGCCGCGAAGGCGGGACTGAAGGGGGAAGAGACGGGCGCCTGGCCCAGGACCGACGTCATCCCCTTCGAATCGGAGAGGGCCTACATGGCTACGCTGCACGACCCGGGCGAGGGGAAACCTCCCGTCTCCTATGTCAAGGGAGCCGTCGAGAAGGTCCTCGAGCAGAGCACGCAGGCCCTTGCCCGCGACGGGGCCGCGGGCGATCTCGACAGGGATGCCGTTCTCGAGGCTGCCGGGGCCATGGCGGGGGAGGGTCTGCGGG
>Ga0209706_10001256_pt1 | contig 14418 bp, 11 predicted proteins | sample PPLLaktember2015_6_FD_187263 | JGI IMG/M metagenome (GOLD analysis project Ga0209706, IMG submission 187263) | Freshwater sediment microbial communities from Prairie Pothole Lake near Jamestown, North Dakota, USA - PPLs Lake P8 Core (1) Depth... | ecosystem: Environmental > Aquatic > Freshwater...
GGCCAAGCGCCCGGAATATGCCTGGCAGAAACCCTATTTGAAGGACCTGAAGGCCCACCCGTGGACCCTGTTCGAAGCGAAGCGCTAGGCCGGGCCTAGATCCTCTCCGCCAGCTCGCTCAGGCGGTCCTTCCGGGCATCAAGGCCGGGCAGGGGCTCCAGGCCGGCCAGCGACAAGATCTTTTCCCAGCGATAGGCCCAATCGTGGCGGAGAAGCGCTTCCCTGGCGTTCCTCCGGCTGATCCCGGCCATACGTTCGGGTTGCCGCAAGAGCCCGGCGATGACGCGGGCCGCGTCGGAGCCGTCGGGCGCGATCGCCACGACGGAATCCGGCCAGCCAAAGAGCTCCCGGGCGGAGTCGCACGCGGGCTCGCGGCCGATCAGGACCGCGCCGGCCGCCGTCCCTTCGTAATAGCGGGACCCGAGCTCGCTCTGGCCGAGGCTCTCGTCCAATGTATCCATCTTCGCCGGCGCGACGACAAAAAGGCGGCTCCGCTTGGCCAGGGCCGCGACGAGGTCGCGGTGTTCCCGGTCGTCGAGCGTGTCGGTATCGCTCAGCCGGGTCGTGTCGTGGACGTAGAGGAGCCCGTTCTTGGCGGCCAGATCGAGCAAAGCCCGATGGGCCCCGTCCCACCGGCGCCCGATGCTATAGACATCGACGACACGGGCCGGCGGGTCCGGGTACGGCGTGAAGCGCAGGGCATCGACGGCATGGGGGATCCAGTGACACGGCCGCCCGAGTGCCCCTTCGAGGGCGCCCACGCTGCCCTTGAAGGTCACGGCGACGTGGTCGAACCGGTCGAGCAGATGGATCCAGTTCTTGTATCGAGGGATCCACGCCGCCCACATCTCGTCGATCCAGCAGACGCTCGTCCCGCACTTCCCTTTCCAGCCCTTGATCGCGTTGAGCGCCAGCAGGTCGGTCCAGTTCTGGCAAAAGGCGACGAACAGATCGTAGTTCCGGTCGAGCCGGATCGCGCCAAGCCCGGGATTCAGGGTCGGCAAGACCCTGGTGAAATCCAGCCAAACGAGCTTCTTCTGGGCTTCGTCGCGGAGCGCGAACCCCGGGCGCGCCTCCGGCGAGATCACATCGACGGCATCGATCTCCGCAAGAACGTCCTGGGCCTCGTAGACGGCGCCTCGAAAGACGACCTTCCGGAAATTCCGCCAGGACGGACAGCAGATCCGGGGCTTGCGCTGGGCTTCCATGTCCGCTCGACCTCCCTTCCGCTACTCTAACACCGCCTCGAACAGGTTTTCAAGAGGAAGGCGTGAGCCGGGCACTTTCTTTCTTCATAATAATCAATAACTTATAGTGATCCGGGGCTTGTTAGGAGCCCTCCATCAACTCTTTCCCGGCTAAAACGCCATTACCCCATCTGCGGGGCCTGATGTAAAATGGGCGGGCGGAATCCGACGGCCGCGCTATCCCGCCTCAGGAGGGCCCCATGTCCCGAGCGACCAGAATGCCTTTCATCGCTTCGATCGCAGGCCTCGCCGTGTGCCTCGTCCTCGCCGTCTGCGCCGTCTCGTGCGGACCTCGAGGCGAGCGGGAGGGGGCCGCGCCGGCCGTAGCCGCGGCTCCGGGACAAGTCAGGCCGCAGCCGCTCCGGATCCTGACGAACCAGGTCGGCTATGAGCCGGACGGCTCGAAGAAGGCCGTCATCCAAGCGCGGGCCGGGGACGTCTTCACCGCTTTTACGGTCAGGGTCTATCCCGGCGGTGACATCGTCCTCACGGGGGCCCCCGTTCACGTCGGGCCGGTCGCCAAGTGGAAGGGCTGGGACTTCTGGACGGTCGATTGGAGCGCCGTCGGCGAGGAGGGCCTGTACACGATCGAGTGCGCTTCGGAAACGGGCCGGGCCCCGGCGGCCGGCGCTGTCCGCTCCCATCCCGTCCTCGTCCAAAAGAACGCCCTCGCCCGCAACACGCTCTCCGACGTCATCTATTATTTCAAGGGCCAGCGCTCCTCCGGGCTTTGGGACAAGGCCGATCGCCGGATGACGTTCGAAGGCAAGCCCGGCCGCGTCGACGTCCACGGCGGCTGGTTCGACGCCACCGGCGACTACGGCAAGCACCTGTCCCACCTCTCCTACTCGACCTGGTTCAATCCGCAGCAGATCTCGCTCACGGCCTGGAGCCTGTTCATGGCTCTGCGCGAGATCGAGCGGCGGGAGGAGCCCGCCTTCATCCAATACCGGAAGCGCCTGCTCGACGAGGCCGTTTACGGCGCCGACTTCCTCGTGCGGCTCAAGGACCCCCGGGGATCGTTCTATATCACCGTTTCGGGCCGCGGCCCGGAGAAGAAGCCCGAGGACCGCCGCATCACCCCGAAAGCCGGCCGCCACATCATCCTGACGCCGGAGACGAAAGACAAGTTCCGCGACTACGGCCGGGAGACGATCGCGGGCGACGCGGCCTACGAGGCCGGGTACCGCGAGGGCGCCGGGCTCTCGATCGCGGCGCTGGCGATGGCCGCGGCGCGCGGCGGGGCCGCGGGCGCGCCCGGGAGCGAGGGCTACGGCGTGAGCCGGGGGGAAGGCGAGCTCACGGCCGCCGCATATCTCAGGGCGGCCGAAGACGCCTTCGCTTTCCTCGAGACCCACAACGTCCTCTTCGCCAACGACGGGCGGGAGAACATCGTTGACGACTATTGCGCGCTCGTCGCGGCCAGCGAGCTTCTCCGGACGACAGGGAAGGCCCTCTACCGGCAGGCCGCCGACCGTCGGGCCGCGGCCATCGCGGCCAGGCTTGCGACCTGGCCCGGCGGCGAGGGGCGGGCCGTCTACGAGAATTACTGGCGCGCCGACGGAGAGGGCGGCGACAGGCCGTTCTTTCACCCCGTCGACGCCGGCCTGCCCGTCATCAGCCTCCTCGTCTATGCCGAGATCGCGGACGCGGGCGGGCGGGCCCGGGCGCTCGACGCCGTCAGGAAATCCTTAGGCTTCGAGCTCGCCGTGACAGGAGAGGTGGCCAACCCGTTCGGCTACAGCCGCCAGCTCGTCCAGTCGAAGGACGGGGCGGCGACCCGCCGGTCGGCCTTCTTCTTCCCTCACGATACGGAGACCGCGCCCTGGTGGCAGGGCGAGAACGCCAGGCTCGGGTCGATGGCCGCGGCGGCCCGGCTCGCGGCCTCGGCCTTCGGCCGGGCCGGCGGCGGCCCAGATGGCCCTTTCGCCGGGAAGCTCCGGACGTTCGGCCGCGATCAGCTCGACTGGATCCTCGGGCTGAATCCGTACGATGCCTGCATGCTCCACGGCAAGGGGCGCAACAACATCGCCTACATGTTCTTCGATTCGTACGAATATACGAACGCGCCCGGCGGCATCTGCAACGGCATCACGGGCGGCGCATCGGACCCGGAGGGCATCGATTTCGGGTTGCGCTTCGCCGAGACCGGCAAGGACGACGATTGGCGCTGGGCCGAGCAGTGGCTGCCCCACGCGGCCTGGTACCTGCTGGCCATTGCTATCGGCGATTGACCCGCGCGGTCGCGTCCGCCACTTCCGGCAGGCCCGGATCGGCCCCCGCCCAGAGAGCCAGGAACTTGCGGGTGTGGCGGCGCTCCGCCTCCTCATCGCCCATCTCGCCGGCGATCTTCCCCAGCCAGTAATGGGCCCGGGCATAGATATCTCCGTCGTGGCGGCGGCCGGTCGTGAGGAGCGTGATCTTTTCGTAGATTTCGCGGGCTCCGGCGAGGTCGCCCGATTCGCGAAGCGCCCGGGCATAGGGATCGAGGAAGGCGGCCTGCTCATCGCTCCAGAAATCCTCGAAGTCCAGGCGCCCGCAGGCGCTCGCGAGCGGCTCGACGGCAGCCCCCGGATTCCCCTTCGCGAGCTCGATCAAGCCAAGGACGTGCTCATAGTACTTCAGGTCTTTCCTGTTGAGGCCGGACTCGATGACCGACTTCAGCTCCCCGGCCGTCTTCAAAGCTTCCGTGGTCAATCCCATCCCGGCCTGGATCCTCGCCTGGACGAAAAGATCCCGCTTTTTGAAGATCGGCCGGTAGGGCAGGCCGGTGCCGCCGGCCGTCGCCCGCGATTCGGCGGAAAGCCGCAGATATTCGCCGAAGGCGGCGGACGCCTCGGCGTGCCGTCCCGCCTTCTCCAGCGCCGACGCCAGACGCCGGTTGGCGGCGGCTTCGTCGTCGATCTTTCCCCGGGCTTTCTCCACGTCGCGCCGGGCAAAATCGATATGGGCTTCGAAGAGTCCCCGGTTCAGAAGGAGCATCCGGGGGCCCCAGAGGGCTTCTGCACCGGCCAGGTCGTCCATGAAGACGAGCATCTCGAACTCGGCCGACCGCATTTGGGGATTCGCCTGGGAGGTTTTCCGGGCCTCGGCCAGGGCCAGGCCGAACTCCCTCAGGTACGCATAGTCATAGGCCAGGAATTGCCGGATGTTCCAGGCCTCCTCGATATTCAGAAGGTGCGACACGAGGAGATCCGCCGCTTCCCGATAGCTCCCCTTTTTCTGGAGGTACCCGGCCAGCGTGCGAACATCCAGAACGGTGTTCCGGTCCCGGGCGACGTTGCGTTGATATTCGATGGCCTTGTCGAGATCGCCGGCGCCGTTGTAGGCGTAGCCAAGATAGGTCATGGCGTTCAAATGGCCGGGATGCGCCTTCAAAAGGCCTTCCAGGATCTCGATGGCCTTCGCATGATCATCCGCCCAGAAGGCGAGCTGGCCCTCGATGAGCTCCCTCTCCCCGAGGGGAAGCCGGCCGGCGAATTCAAGAGCCTTCCGGATGGCGGCCAGGGCTTCGGCCGGGCGTCCGGCGTCCCGCAGGGCCGTCGCCAGGGTCCGGAAGGCCAGGGCGAACTCGGGGTCGATCTCGATGGCCTTCTGCATCGAGGCGACGGCGTCGGGCCAGCGGTTGTTCAGTTGGTGGCGCCGGCCCTCGACATAATGCTTGAGCGCCTCGGGGAAGGGCGTGACCGTCTGGCCGGCTTCCCTGGCGAAATCGTACTCGATCTGAGCCCGCGTCAGGAGGAGCTCCTTCTTGATCCGGCGGGCCAGCTTGTCCACGGTGGGGATGACATCGAATTCGTCGTGGGCCACGAACTTCACCATGCCGAGGCTCCGGCCCAAGCCGGATTCCTGGACGTCAGCCGTGATGACGATCTTGCCGCCGGCTTTGACGAAGCTGCCGGTCAGGACGTTGGCGGCGCCGGTGACTGCGGCGATCCTCGCGATATCCTCGGACGAAAAGACGGCCGCCTCTTCGAGGCCGAGCCGGCGGAGGGCGGTGAGCATCTGAGCGCTCGAGACGACACGGACGTATTTCGATTGGGCTAGGCCGGTGAAGAGGAGCTCGGCCAGGGCATGACGCCAATAATCGAGCGATCCGTCGCTCGACTTGTTCTCGAAGGGGACGACGGCGAGGACGGGCTTGATGAAATCGGCCGGAAGAGGCGGGGGCTTGGGGGGAACGATGGCGCGCCAGATGAAGAGGCCGGCGGCGACGCAGGAAAGGGCGGCGATCCCGGGGACGACAAGCGCCTTCCGGGCCCGCTCCGGCGCGGGCTTCTGGCCCGGCGGTCCCTCCCGTTCATGAAGCCTCTCGTCGAGCCAGGCGCTGAGCTCGTCCCTGTACGCGAAGACGCGCGCTTTGGGCGAGCCGTCGAGACGGTGGATGGGCAGGCCCAGCTCCCTCTCCCACCTCTGACAGGTCCGGAGGTCCCGTCCGAGGAAGGCGGAGATCGCCTTCCAGGATTCGAGGAGCTGCCCTTCGTCCATCGTTCTCCTGCCCGGTGGGAGCGGCCCGAGCCGGATGACCTTACGGAGTGAGCCTTGAGTATAGGACCGGCCGGAGGGCCGAGTCAAGCCGGACTTGACTAGTCAAATCCGTTATGACGCCCGTCCCTCTTTGTTGAAATCGGCGACGGCGCGGAAGAAGGCGTTGAGGTTGGCCAGCGGCGACCCGGGAGGGATGTCGGAGCCGGACGAGATGACGAAATTCCTGAAGCGGCGCGTCGCCTCGAGGAGCGCCCTGGTCGCCTCCCCGGCCGCCTGCGGCGTTCCCTGCCGGAAGACCTGCGCGGCGTCGAGATTGCCGCTCAGGACGACCTCCGGGCCGACCCGGGCGAGCGCGGCGGCGACGTCCATGCTCGGGCCGAAATGAAGGAGCCCGGCGCCGGAATCCATGATTCCGTCGAGGTGGTCGATCGCGGCGTGAGAGCTGTGGAGGACAACGGCGAATTCCGTCGTCTCGATGGCCTTGATGATCCGCTTGACGAACGGCGTCGAGAACCGTTGCAGTCGCTCGGGCGAGAGCCGGCCGGGCGGCGCCTCGGCGACCAAGACCCCCCACGCGCCCGTTTCCCGGAACTCCAGGGCATAGCGGCAGAGGAAGCCGGTCACATTGTCGAGGAGGGCCTCGATCGTTTCTGGCTCGGCGGCCATGGCGGCGGTCGTTTCCTCCGGGCCGAACAGGCGCGCAGCCAGGGCAAACGGCCCCAGCATCGCCCCGAGAACGGGAACGCCCTCGCCGACCTCGGCGGTCAGGCGCCAGGACGTTTCGAGGGGGACGCGCGTCCGGGCATCGCCGGGCACGGGATCGGGAAGCGCGCCGACTTCGGCGGCGTTGGTGACGAGCCGCCCGACGATCGACGGGACGTCCCGCGCGGTGAACTTGATCTCACAGCCGTAGGCCTCGGCTTCGGCGGTCGGATCGATGGCCGTGACCAGGACGGGGGTTTGATAGCGCTCGGACAGGGCCATGATCGCCTTGAACTGAGAGCCCGGCACGCTGACCATGTCTTCGATCGACTCGCCGGTGATCTCCAGCCCCGAGTAGGCGCAGAGGGGCATGGCCAGCCGGCCGGGAAAGCCGTTGACGAACTTGATGAGACGTGTGTCCATAACTGAGCCCCATGATATCCGAGACGCGACGGACGGTCAACTCGGAGAGAGATGGGTTCCGCTGGCTCCGGTGACAGCAGGCTTGGGCCTTTCGCCGAGATACGGCCGGAGGGCGGAGAAAGCGACGGCGATGACGAGGCACGCCGCGGCGCAAACATACCAGACCGCGTCGGGGCCGAGGCGGTCGTAGATGGCCGTGCCGGCCGCCGGGGCGACGACAAAAGCGAGCGAGAAGACGAAGCTGAATACGCCCATGTAGCGGCCGCGGTTCGAGTCGTCGGCCCGCGCGGCGATGAGCGCGGTCACGAGGGGCATGCTCAGCATCTCGCCGAAGGTCCAGATCGCGACCGTGAAGGCGCCGAACGCGACCCCCCGGCCGAGAGGCATCAAGCCGAGCCCGATGCCGAGAAGGATGAACGATAGGTTGATCATCCGGGCCCGGGGATACCGCCGGACCCGTTCCATCAGGATCATTTCCAGGGTCACGATCAGGATGGTGTTGACCGCGAAGAGCTGGCCGATCCGGTTCTCGGCCAGGCCGTAGACATCGCGCATATAGAGCGGGAACGTCGTCAGGAGCTGGACGAAGACCGCGCACCAAACGAGGAAGATGAGCATCATCAGGAGGAACGGGACGTCCCGCCAGGGAGAAAGGGCTTTCCGGGAGGATGCCGACGGCTCGCCGCCGCGCGAACCGGGCGTCTCGCAACGCTCCCCCTCGATCCCGGATTCCCGGGCGACCCTCACTCCCTTCCACAGCACCGCAAACACCGCGGCCGCCGCGAGCGACGTCAGCCCGTCCGCCCAGAAGAGCAGACGGTAGTCCCTGAGCGCCAGCACGCCGCCGATGGCCGGGCCGATCGTCGCCCCAAGATTGTTGGCCAGCCGGTTGAGGGCAAATCCCTTGATCTGGAGCTCGGCCGGGCAGATCTTCGACATCGAGGTGCTGTTGGCCGGGTAGAGCATGCCGGCGAACAGCGCCAGGCCGAAGAGAAGCGGCAGGATCCCCGCCATCGTCCGGACCTGGCCCAGGGCGATGAGCGCGACGCCACAGACGGCCAGGCTCATCTTCTGGACGCCGATCGATCCCATGCGGTCCGAAAGCCAGCCTCCGGCGAACGCCCCCGCGAGTGAGCCCACGCCGTAGAGGCTGAGCGCCTGCCCGGCCCGCGCGGTCGTGAGACCGAGCTTGCGGGTCAAGTAGAGCGAGAGGAAGAACAGGACCATCCCTCCGGACGCGTTGACCAGGTTGACGCCGAAGAGGATCCAGGCCCGCCGCGGCAGCCCGCGATAGGCCTGGACATACTCTTCCCTGATGAAACGGAGCGGTCGGAGGAGCGGGCTCATGGTCGTTGCCCGGGATTATAAGAAAATTCGGGGACACAATACCAATTTCCGATTTAATTAATTCGGAAAATAGTATTGTGTCCCCGAATTAATAGCGGAAGCAGGTGACCAGGTGGTCGTTGACCATGCCCGTCGCCTGCATGTGCGAGTAGACGACGGTCGATCCGACGAACTTGAATCCCCGGTCCTTGAGGTCCTTGCTGAGGACGTCGGACTGGGGCGTCCGGGCGGGCATCTCGGCGAACGACCGCAGGCCCGAGCGCAGCGGTTTCCCCCCGACGAATCTCCAGATATAACGGTCGAACGTGCCGAACTCCTTCTGAACCTCGAGGAAGCGCTTGGCGTTGTTGATCGCGCCGAGGATCTTCAGCCGGTTGCGGATGATCCCGGCGTCGCCGAGCAGGCGCTTCACGTCGCGATCCGTGAACCGGGCCACCTTCCCGGGGTCGAACCCTTTGAACGCGCGCCGGAAGTTCTCACGCTTCCTCAGGACCAGGCTCCAGCTCAGGCCCGCCTGCATGCCCTCGAGGATGAGGAATTCGAAGATCTTGCGGTCGTCATGGAGGGGCCGGCCCCATTCGAGATCGTGATAGTCGCGCATCAGGGGGTCGTCGAGCTCCCCCCAGCATCGCCTCTTGGGGCGCGCCGCGCGCGCCGGCTTCGAATCGGCCTTGATCTCTTTCTCTGCCATCCCTGGCCTCTCGGGCATCTTAGCATAAGTCCGGGGGGCAGGCGCGGACGAGGGGGCCGCAACGGCCCGCGATCATCGCCCGGCCTGCTGATAAGATCCGTCTTGCTGGGGCCCGAAACCGATCGACTCGACTTTTTCCCTGTAGAGCTCATGGATGAGGGTGCGGTCGAATTCCATTTCCGCCTCGATCATCGCCGCTTTCTCCCGGTCGTCGAGATAATCCATGACGGGCAGGAAGAAAGCCTGATCCTCTTTCCGGATGTGGTCCGGGTAGAACGCGGCCAGGAATTCGAGCCGGTCGAGGATCTTGGACAGCGCGGCCCTATCCCCCCGTTTATAAGCCTCCGAGGCGTCGGCGAGCTCGCGGACCATCCGCCGCCCAACCCTGTGCTCCTCCAGGAGCTCGTTCAGGATCGCCCGGAGGCCCGGGTCCAGGGGCTTGCCCTCCAGCGCCTTGAAGAGGATGTCTTCTTCCTTGCCGTGATGGCAGCGGTCGGCGTACGCCCTGATGAAATCCAGCGCGAGGTCGACGAATCCCAGGTCGATCGTCCCGTGGCGCCGGCCGGCCTCCACCGCTCGCCTGATCGGAGGCATCAGCTTCTCGATGATCCGGTGTTCCGCCATCAAAGGCCCGACTGGCAACATCATCCGTCTCCTTTCCTATAAATCCTATAGTATTTATACAGACGCGTCAAACGCCTGTTAGGTTCCCCGTGACGGCCGCCCCCAGGGGCCGCCGTCCCCCGCTTCGCCGGGCTTGATTAACGCCCCTGTTACTGCTAGTATTTCGTTCCTCGACGCGTCCGCCGTAAAGGGAGACATGCCGATGAAGAGACTGCTCATCCTGGGGGCCGGGACGGGCGGGACCGTCATGGCCAACCTCCTCCGCAAGCGCCTCGCCCCCGGCGATTGGGCCATCACCGTCGTCGACCGCGACAACGAGCACTACTATCAGCCGGGCTTCCTCTTCATCCCCTTCGGCTTCTTCAAGAAGGAGGACATCGTCAAGCCCCGGTCGCGGTTCCTCCCCCGGACCGTCGAATTCATCGTCGCCGAGGTCGACCGGATCGATCCCGCCTCGAACGAGGTCCTCTTCCGGGATGGCCGCATCCTCACCTACGACATCCTTATCGTCGCCACGGGGGCCGACATCGTGCCCTCCGAGACCCCGGGCATGGTCGACGGCTGGCGTGACACGATCTTCGACTTCTACACGCCCGATGGCGCTACGGCCCTGGCCGAAAAGCTCAAAGCCTTTCCGGGCGGCCGGCTTGTCATCCACGTCAACGAGACGCCCATCAAGTGCCCGGTCGCGCCCCTCGAGTTCGCCTTCTTTTGCGATTGGTGCCTGCGCCGGCATCACCGGCGTGACAAGATCGAGCTCGTCTATGTGACGCCCCTGAGCGCGGCCTTCACGAAGCCCGTGGCTTCGAAGGCCCTGGGGGCCCTGCTCGCCGAGAAGCGCGTCGGAATGATCGCCGATTTCAACGCCGAGCGCATCGACGCAACGGCCCACAAGATCGTCGGTTACGACGGCCGCGAGGTCCCCTACGACCTCCTCGTCACCGTCCCGACCAACATGGGTTCGGAGATGATCGAGCGGTCGGGGATGGGCGACGAATTCCGCTTCCTGCCCACGGACCCGTACACGCTGCGCTCGAAGAAGCACGAGAACATCTTCGCCATCGGCGACGCGACCGACGTGCCCACGTCCAAGGCCGGGTCCGTGGCCCATTTCCAGGCCGAGATCCTGGCCCGGAACATTGTCCGGGCCATCGCCGGGAAGCCGCTCGAGCCGGCTTTCGACGGACACGCGAACTGCTTCGTCGAGTCCGGCCGCGGCCGGGCCATCCTGATCGACTTCAATTATGACGTCGAGCCGCTCCCGGGCCGGTTCCCGTTCCCGGTCATCGGCCCGATGCCGCTGCTCAAGCCGAGCCGCATCAATCACTGGGGCAAGCTCGCGTTCCGCTGGATCTACTGGCATATGCTCCTGCCGGGGCGGCCGATCCCCTTCGTCCCGGCCCGCATGAAGATGGCCGGGAAACGGCGTCCGGCAAGCGAGGCCGCCGGCGGAAGCGCGGGTAAAACCCCATAGCCCAAAGGGGCAGAGAAACTCCAGAGACAAACGCCAAAGAAGGAGGGATTCGAAATGGCACAGAAACAGTACGGAGCGGCCACCGTCGACGTCGACGACGAGGGCTTCCTCGCCGACTTCACCCAGTGGACGCGCGAAGTCGCCGCGGCCATCGCCAGGGACGAGGGCGTCGCCGAGCTCACGCCGGCCCATTGGAAGGTCATCGAGTTCATGCAGAAGGAGTTCAAGGAGAACGGCCAGGCGCCGAGCATCCGCAAGCTCAACAAGAGCGGCGTCATCAGCACCAAGGAGCTCTACGACCTCTTCCCCGGCGGCCCGGCCAAGAAGGCGGCCAAGATCTCCGGCCTGAAGAAGCCCGAGGGCTGCGTCTGAGGAGGCCGCGATGGCAGACAAGATCAAGAAGGTTTCGATCATCGTTTCCAAAGGCAGCCTGGACGGGGTCTACCCCGGCCTGATCCTGGCCAACGGCGCCCGGATGGAGGGCATCGAGGCGAACCTGTTCTTCACCTTTTTCGGCATGGACGCCATCGTCACGAAGCGGATGGGCAAGATCAAGGTCGCCACGGTCGGGAATCCGGGCATGCATATGCCGTCGCTGCTGGGCATCCTGCCGGGCTTTTCGGCCTTCGCCACCTCGATGATGATGAAGACGATGGACAAGCTCGACATCCCGCCCGTGCCCGAGTTCGTCGAGATGGTCGCCGACGCCGGCTGCAAGCTCTACGCCTGCAAGGCCACGGTCGACATGTTCAAGCTGAAGAAAGAGGATTTCTGCCCGCAGGTCGACTCGATCATCAACGTCGGGAAGTTCTACGAGATCTCGGCCGGCGGCGAGATCATCTTCACCTGATCGAATTCGGGGACACAAACCCATTTTCCGAATTGCCGGTTTGACAACGGTCGTGGACATCAAATCGGAAAATGGGTTTGTGTCCCCGATTTAGGAGGCGGCCATGGAATGGATCACGCATTTCCAATCGTGGATCGCGCTCGGCACGCTGACCGCGCTCGAGATCGTCCTCGGCATCGACAACATCATCTTCATCTCGGTCCTCGTCGGGCGCCTCCCCCGCGACAGGCGCAACCGGGCCCGCGTCCTCGGCCTGGCCCTGGCCATGGTCAGCCGCATCATCCTCCTCCTGTCGCTGACCTGGGTCATGGGACTGAAGGCCACGCTCTTCGACGTCTTCTCGCGGGAGTTCAGCGGCCGCGACCTCATCCTCATCGGCGGCGGGCTCTTCCTCATGGCCAAGAGCACCCGCGAGATCCACCACAGCCTGATGGGCGACGAGGGCCACGTGAAGGCCAAGGCCTCGGCCCGGATGGCCTCGGTCCTGGCCCAGATCGCCGTCCTGGACATCATCTTTTCTCTCGATTCCGTCATCACGGCCATCGGCCTGGCCAACCACGTGACGATCATGATCGCGGCCATCGTCATCGCCGTCCTGGTCATGATGTTTTCGGCCAAGCCGATCGGCGAGTTCGTCGATACCCATCCGACCATCAAGATGCTGGCCCTGAGCTTCCTGCTCCTCGTCGGATTCACGCTCTTCGGGGAGGGCTTCGGGCTGGTCATCCCCAAGGGCTACATCTATTTCGCCATGGGCTTCTCGGTCGGGGTGGAATTCCTCAACCTGAAGGTCCGGAGGCGGATGGAGAGGCCGGTCCATCTCCACACGGACCGGCCTTCGGGGACGGCCGCCTAGTTCTTATTCGATTTCGGGGTAGCGCTTGTCGGCGAACTTGAGCAGGGCCGCGTAGCTCGCCGCCGACAGGGCCGCGAGCCCCGCGAAAACGATCCCGAGCACGGCATTCGTTCCAAGCTTCGCCTTGATCAGCGCCTTGACGCCGAAATACACGACCGTCAGGATGCCGATGTCGGCCAGCATACCCAGCAGGACGTTCAGGTTCTGCTTGATGGCCTTCTGCGGGTTGGCCCAATCGAGGAGCGGCCTGGCCAGGTCGATCATCATGCCGGCGACCGTGAGAAGCACCCCGGCCACGAGCGCGAGTCCCGCCGCCGCCGCCAGCTGCGCCGCGCCCAGATGGAGAACCACCGCCCCCACGAGGCCCGCCGCGACCACCCCCAATGCCGCGACCAGATACGAGTGCAGGAACTTGGCCGCCGCCTGTTCCCGCGGCGCGACGGGAATGGCCTTCGAGATCCAGAACTGCGCCCCCTCCCGCGAGAACGTCGAAGCGGCCGTCCCGTTGATACTGCCGCACACGGTCATGAACAAGGCCGTCGCCAGGATGACGATCAGCGGATTGGCCGAGGCCATCGCCTTTAGGAGCGCCGTGGCGTCCCCCTGCCCCTGGCCGCCGCCCCCGGAGTTCGTCATGGCCATGATGACGAAGATCGCCGGCACGAGGACCACGACGAGGGTCCCGTTAAGCAGGAAGATCGGCGTCCGGTTCATGATCTTCCACTCGCGTCCGAACACCGCCGCCTTGGCCCGCCGGCCCGACGACACGCGCCGGGCCATCTCGTCGCGCGTCAGGCGCCTCCTCTTGCCCGTCGTTTCGCCGAGCCCGACCAGCCCGCGGTAGAACAGCGCCTCGGCCGCGGCGATCATGGCCGCAAACAGCAGGATCGACACGCCCCACAGGAGCGCCAGGTTCGCCAGCCCCTTGCCCGTGAAGCCCCCGGCCGCGGCCCGCGCCGCCCAGATCGCCGGCGGGAAGAAGGCCCCGACCCGGTTGAGGAGGCTGTCGGGCGAGGTGAAGAAGGCGGTGACCGCCGCGGCGCTCGTATCCGGTCCCTGGCCGCCCGCCGACCGCCCCATGACGATCTGCAGCCCGAACGCCAGGACGAGGAGCAGGATGCTCCCGATGAGGATGAGGGCGTCCTTCTTCCGGCTGACGTTGACGAAGCGCATCAGGGCCACGACGACGAGCGACACGACGGCCAGCGGGATGACCGGCAGCGCCAGGTACACGAGCGCGGCGTTGACCCAATACCCCGGCCCTCCCTTCGCCAGCACGCCGTACGTGAGGACGATCGGAAGGACCACGGCCGCGGCCGTCAGGTACTCGTTGATGACGATGACGGCGAACTTGCTGGCCATGACCTCCGACGGCCGGAGCGGCAGCGGGATGAGGAGCTCGAGGTCCCTCGAAAAATAGAACGCGGCGATCACGTAGTAGATCCCGAAGAGCAGAATGAGGAACTGCCCGGCCAGGAACCCGAGCGACAGGAGCGCCCGTTCCTGCCCCAGCGGCCGGAGGACCCCGTAAACGTTCTGGAGGGCCAGCACGACGCCGTAGTACATCGGCACGACCCCGAGCGCGGAGACCGCGATGATCGGCACCAGCCAGCGGTCCTTCTTCTCTTTGAGCAGCCGGTGCTTGAGGACGGCCAGCCCGAAATTAGACCGCAGGCCGGCGCGGACGACCGTCAGGAGCGTCCCGGCCCTCATTTC
>Ga0209706_10001259_pt1 | contig 14415 bp, 15 predicted proteins | sample PPLLaktember2015_6_FD_187263 | JGI IMG/M metagenome (GOLD analysis project Ga0209706, IMG submission 187263) | Freshwater sediment microbial communities from Prairie Pothole Lake near Jamestown, North Dakota, USA - PPLs Lake P8 Core (1) Depth... | ecosystem: Environmental > Aquatic > Freshwater...
TGACGCGATTCGATTCCAGTTATCGGCGCGGCGCCAGCATCATGACCAACGATCAGCTGCGCGCGGTGGTGCAGGCCCTCGGTGACGGCGTCGTCGCGGTACAGACGCCGTTGCAGCGCCTCGAGCACATCTGGCACCTGCCGGTCGCGTTCCTGGTCGTCCCGATCTTTGCGTTCTTCAACGCCGGGATTCCGCTGCGATCCGGATCGTTCGCGGAGGCCCTTGCCGACCCGGTGGCGCGCGGCGTGACCGCCGGCCTCGTGCTCGGCAAGTTCATCGGCATCACCGCGGCGAGTGCGCTGGCCCTACGAATCGGGATCGCGCAATTGCCGACGGATACACGTTTTTCACAGATCGCGGCGGTGTCCTTGCTTGGCGGGATCGGATTCACCATGTCGTTCTTCATTGCCGAACTGGGATTCTCCGGGAACCCGGAGCATCTGTTGATGGCCAAGACGGGCGTGCTTGCGGCGTCGCTGCTGTGCGGAACCGTGGGCTTCGTCTGGCTTTGGCTGCTCGGGCGCCGCAGGGCGGGCCGCCCGTAGCGTCACGCACATCCCGAGCGCAGCATTCACGATGCGAGTAGCCATGCTGCGCCCGCGTACGTGAGCACGATCAGCATGCTCTCGATGCGCATCACCCCAAGCTAGAAAAGCGTGTATTCGCTGCCGACCGTCAGAGATTGACCCGCCCGCAAGCCGCGATACGCGCCGCCGATGAACGGCTTGGACGCCTCTACGAAGCCGTCGAATCCGGGCTGTTGCCGGTCGAGCGGATACTGCCGAGCCATGTACAGGCATTCAGCAAGGTTGTCGGAGCCAAGCTGCGGATAGATCGTCAATCTTTGCACGAGACTACCTACATGCCGTCGTCGACCAAGTCGTGGTGAAGGGTGACACTGCAACGATTTCTGGAAGCCATGCACGACTGATGCATGCGGTTGCCCAAAAGAAAATGGGCACTGATCAAGTGCCCACTTCCTTAGATGCATGGCGCGCCTCGTCGAACTCCCGACCCCCTGGTTCGTAGATCGATTGCTTCCGACGCAATCGCAGCGAACGCAGACCGATTGTAAGTGGCGGATGATCGTACGAGTTGATGACCATTAACGCCTAGCGCCGGCTGTACCAAGCATCCGCAGGTGATTTTGGAGCAGTTTGAGTTTCTCGAATTTAGGCAGGTTGCCGAACAGTATCTGGAAATCGCTGCACAAGCCGAATCAGTAGCGCAGCCTGTTGTGACGTCAATCATTGCCAGCCTGGTGAAATCGGCCTGCCGCAAACGGCAATTCCCGTGGCGTTGCTGTTCTGCAATGTCGGCGTCGAGATCGGGCAGCTGCTATTCATCGCCGCCGTGTTCGCCATCATTGCGCTCGCCCGACAGGTTGCGCGACGCGCCGGGCGGCGACAACTATCGTGGGTATGGCGCATCCCTCCTTACGCCATTGGCGGTATCGCTTCGTTCTGGGTCATCCAGCGCATCGCCGCGATGTGACTTGGCCGCCCGATTTGAGTCGCGGCCTCAGGGCACAAGTAGGCTGATATCCTACACGGGAGTCAGCAATTTTCCGATGGTGGCGGCTCGATCAGCGGCATCTACTCGCTCCCACAATAGTTGTGTCAGGAGCGCGCCATGAACTTGATCATCTGGTTGGTTGTGGGCGGGGTTATCGGATGGATAGCCAGCCTCATCATGAAGACCGACTCGCAGCAGGGACTCTTCCTGAACGTGGTCGTCGGAATCGTCGGAGCCTTGATCGGCGGATGGCTGCTTTCGCCGCTGGTCGGTGCGGGTACGCTCAACCAGGGCGATTTCAGCCTGATGGGCCTCTTCGTTTCGCTGGTAGGCGCCGTCATCCTGCTGTTCATCGTCAATCTGATTCGCAGGCGCGCTCCGCGCTAAGGCGGCCAGTCGCTAGATCGAGCGGAGGGGCCACGTGCCCCTCTGCTTTACGTGCCCGGCGCGATCCCGCCATGTTGCGCCTCGAATGCCAGCACATCCCCGGGCAAGCTCACGGACCTGGTCATCGTGGTTATAGCCGTCCCGATGTTAACCTCGAAGACTTGCGCAAGGTGCGCGCAATTGACGGCGCACAGCCCGGGAGGCTTGATTGGCTCAAGGCGCGACGATGTACGTGTTCGACGTTCGCCTGGCCAACGCGGACCGTGCCGTCAACGAATCGCTTACGATCCGCACAGCGCGACATCCGTCCGAGACTGCCGAGTACCTGCTGACTCGCTTGCTGGCCTACTGCCTCGAGTACACCGAAGGCATCGCATTCTCGAAGGGGTTGTCCGATCCGGATGAACCCGCGATCGTCGTGCGGGACCTGACGGGCGTCCTGCAGGCCTGGATCGAGGTGGGAGCACCGGATGCACACCGCCTGCACCGGGCGGCCAAGGCAGCGCCGAGCGTCGTGGTTTATGCCCATCGGGGTCTCGACTCACTCATGGCGCGCCTCGACGGCGAACGCATTCATCGCGCCACGAAAATCCGGCTGCTCGCCGTCGATCCGGAGTTGCTCTCAGAGCTAGTTGCGCGGCTCGACAGGCGCATGAGTCTTGACGTCACCGTCTCGGACCAAGCGCTCTACATCTTCCTCGGCGGCGAAACATTGACCGGGGTCATCGAGGAGCGGCGGCTCGAGGGTTAGTCGTGGGTGCCAACGGGTCACTCCATGCGTAGTGGCGCGTCGAGAGCCTCGAGCAAGAACCTGCCGGGCGTCAGTGCATTCACGAGGCCTTCCTGAATTTTCGGATCGCTGATTCGAAAAATCGACAGCGTCTCGAAACCAGAGTTGGCCCGCCAATAAATCGAAATCTCATTGGCGGTCGAGAATACGTCCACAATTGTTGCCCCGTTGACGGCTGGCGTTGCCACCAACTCGTCAGATACGCAATTCGACCAACCGTTGGGTTCCCCGATAACGTCGTGGACAGTCTTCTTGGCCATGCTGTAGCTCCTTCTGCGAGGTTTGCTGCATTCATTTGACGGTCAAGAATCGAGCTGCGACTAACTGTGCGCAATTTAGCGGCGACGTAAAATTAGTCACGGGGTCGGGCGTCGACAAACCTATTGGCTTCGTCGAGCCCACCAAACCTACGTTCACTTCCTACGCCATGTAGGAATTTACCGATGGGTGGCACCCGCCCCAAAACCTTTCGGCCGCGAATCCCTCGCTGCGCTCCGCACAACCCGCTAGACGCAAAAGGCCACCCAGTAGCTGGCCTTATTTGATCGAGTTGGCGCGCCCGGAGAGATTGCTCGCGGGCTTCGCCCGCTCGTCCCTCGCTGCGCTCGGGACCGTCGCCGCTGCGCGGCGACGTCCTTCGGCGCGCTTCGCGCGCCTCGTCGAACTCCCGACCCCCTGGTTCGTGGTTGGAGCCGATTCCAATAAGGACGATCGGCGCAAGGAACAGGCGTATACAGCAGCCCGAAGGTTGCAGCAGCAACCCGCGTCGAAATCGAAGAAGGCGCCTAAATTTGCCGATCTTGCTCACTCCGGGCAAGTAAACAAGCTTGGACGGGAGGAAACGGAGATAATCAAGGTTGTTTGTCTGGGTTCCATCAGTTCATGTTCAGATCAAACAAGCTCAAAACTAAGAAAAGCACACGCAGAAAAAACCCCCTCGCCGCCGCGCTAATTGGCGCAGTGGCGCTGCAACCAATCGCCTAGAGAAAGAAATCTAAACCATGAAAATCAAAACCATACTCACGACCCTCGGCCTCGCACTGAGCACGGCTCTCATCCCACAAGCCCTGGCACAGACCGGTGATGGGAAACTCGACCGAACGAACCTCCCGATTGCGGAGCCGGACTACCCACGCAGCACGGTGCTCGATGCGCGTGACGCCAAGGCCCCGCCGCGTTTTGAGATCAAGGCGCCCGCCGGCGCTCCGAATGTGCTCATCGTCCTCGTGGACGACATGGGCTTCGGGATGCCCAGCGCTTTTGGCGGGCCGGTGCGGATGCCGGCTGCAGAGCGCCTCGCCAGCCAGGGACTGCGCTACAACCAATTCCACACCACGGCGGTCTGCTCGCCGACGCGGACGGCCCTGCTCTCGGGCCGCAACCACCACATGAACAACATGGGCAGCATCACCGAAACATCTACGGGGTTTCCGGGCAACACGGGGCAGCGACCCAACAGCGTCGCGCCGCTCGCCGAGATGGTGCGCCTGAACGGTTACAGCACCGCCTTCTTTGGCAAGAACCATGAGACGGCACCCTGGGAGGTCAGCCCCTCCGGGCCGACTGACCGCTGGCCGACGCGTTCGGGCTTTGACAAGTTTTACGGCTTCTATGGTGGCGAGACCGACCAGTGGAATCCAACGCTCTATGACGGGATGACTCGAATCCCCACCCCGCACACCCCCGGCTACAATTTTATGACCGACATGACCGACAACGCGATCTCCTGGATGAAATTCCAGAAGGCGCTGACGCCGGACAAGCCGTTCTTCATCTACTTCGCACCGGGCGCCACCCACGCGCCGCATCATGTGCCGAAGGAGTGGATCGCCAAGAACAAAGGCCGATTCGATGGCGGCTGGGACAAGTTGCGGGAAGAGACGCTCGCGCGGCAGATCGCGCTGGGCGTGGTGCCCAAGGGCACCAAACTGGCCAGCAAACCAGAGGCGATCAAGGATTGGGACACGCTGAGCGCCGACGAGCAGAAGCTCTTCGCCCGCCAGATGGAGGTGTATTCCGCCTTTGGGGAATACGCTGACCATGAGATCGGCCGTCTGTTCGACGCCGTCGGCGAGACTGGCCAGCTCGACAACACCCTGATCTTCTACATCCTCGGCGACAACGGGACGAGCGCCGAGGGCGGCATGAGCGGGATGTTCAGCGAGATGACCTATTTCAACGGCGTTACCGAGACCGTGCAGGACATGCTCAAGCACTACGACGAGTGGGGCGGGCCTTCCACCTATCCGCACATGGCTGCGGGCTGGGCAGTCGCGGGCGATACGCCGTTCATGTGGACCAAGCAGATGGCCAACAATTACGGCGGCTCCCGCAATGGCACGATCGTCTCGTGGCCCAAGCGGATCAAAGCCACCGACCAGGTGCGCTCGCAGTGGCACCATGTGATTGACGTTGCGCCCACCGTGCTCGAAGCGGCGAGCTTGCCCGAACCCAAGAGCGTAAACGGCACCGTCCAGTCGCCCATCGAAGGCGTGAGCATGGTTTACAGCTTCGACAAGCCCGACGCGAAGAGCACGCACACGACCCAGTATTTCGAAATCTTCGGCAATCGCGCCATCTATCACGAAGGTTGGTTTGCCGGCACCGTCCACCGGGCACCGTGGGAGAAAGTGCCCCGGCAAACGCTGCAGGATGATCCGTGGGAACTCTACGACACGACCGAGGACTTCAGCCTCGCGAACGACCTGGCCAAGGCCAATCCCGCGAAGCTCAAGGAGCTGCAGGACATCTTCATGAAGGAGGCGAGCAAGTATCGCGTGTTGCCGATTGATGATCGCCTGATGGAACGCATGATTGCGGAATCTGCGGGTCGACCCGACCTGATGGGGCAACGCACCTCGCTCACGCTCTCGGCGGGCATGGACTCGATGAGCGAAAATGTCTTCATCAACATCAAGAACCGGTCGCTCTCGCTCACGGCGGATGTGGTGATTCCCGAAGGTGGGGCGAATGGCGTGATCATCGCCCAGGGGGGCCGGTTTGGCGGCTGGAGCCTGTATCTCAAGGACGGGAAGCCGGCCTATAGCTATAACTTCATCGGGCTCCAGGAATACAAGGTCTCAGCCCCGAACGCCCTGGCGGCGGGCAATGCGACTATCCGCATGAACTTCGACTACGACGGCGGCGGAATCGGCAAAGGCGGAACCGCCACCATCCTGGTCAACGGCGAGAAGGTCGCCAGTGGCCGGATCGAGCGCACGCAACTCGGAATCTTCTCGGCTGACGAAACAGCGGGTGTGGGCGTGGATGACGCCACGCCGGTCACTGCGGACTACAAGGAACGCGACAACGCCTTCACGGGCGAGATCATCAAGGTCACCGTTGACGTGAAACCAGTCGGCGCCGCCGTGCAAGCGGAAGCGGATGCGGCCAAACGTGAGACCGAGATAAAGACGGCCTTGTCCAACTAACCATCACGCTCGTGAAACGCGCGGGCCGTCTCCTCCGAGGCGGCCAGCGAATTCACCAGCGAACCGAACCCGAAGACACCCATAAAAACAAGACTGACCGTCCTCGCGCTCGCCGCTGCCACCTTCGCGTTGCCGGCCTTGGCGCAGGACGCGGCGGAGCTGGCCAAGAAGCTGTCCAACCCGGTGGCTGCCCTGATCAGCTTCCCGATCCAGCTCAATCCCGACATGAACCTCGGTCCCGACGACGCCGGCGAACGGGTGGTTCTGAACATCCAGCCGGTTATCCCGGCCTCGATCAGCGAGAAGTGGAACCTGATCAGCCGGATCGTCACCCCGATTATCGCTGTCGACGACATCTTCCCAGGCTCGGGCTCGGTGGTCGGCCTGGGCGACATGACGCCTACGTTTTTCTTCTCGCCCAAGGAGCCGACGAAGGGCGGCCTGATCTGGGGCGCTGGCCCGGTCCTCTTGCTGCCGACTGCGACGGACGACCTCCTGGGCGCCGATCAATGGGGTATCGGGCCGTCGTTCCTGGTGCTCAAGCAGCAGAACGGGTGGACCGTTGGCGCGCTCGTCAACCACATCGAAGGCGTTGCGGGCGACGACCGGCTGGAGGACATCAGCACGAGCTTCGTGCAGCCATTCGTTTCCAAGGCATGGCCGAGCGGCCTGTCGATTACCCTCAACACCGAGAGCACCTACGACTGGAACAATGCGCAGTGGACAGTGCCGGTAAACCTGCAGATGGCCGGGATCACGAAGATGGGCACGCAGCTGCTGCAGCTCGGCGGCGGATTGCGCTATTACGCCGAAGCGCCGGTGAACGGCCCGGAGTGGGGCATCCGGCTATTTGTGACCTTGCTCTATCCGAAGAAGTGAATGAGGGCGCGTGCGACATGTCGGGAAACGGAATGATCACGCAATGAAAGGCACAGCAATGAAAACAAGCGAAAGTAAAACCACCATGAAAACCAGGCCAATACTTATCGTCGCGCCGGCCCGCGAATTCGCGAACGTGCACATGGTGAAACCCACCTGTTAGGGATTATTGCACTGCGCCAACAAATTGGGGTTCGTGGCCTAGTGGGAGGCAAGAGCTGCGTTGACGCGGCACCGGGACTGCATTTGCAGGAAGTGGGCTCGGCGCGGGAACGCTCGCTGCGGCGGGCCGAGATCGAGGAATTTCGGTTTCACGATTTACGGCACACGTGGGCGAGCTGGCACGTGATGAGTGGCACGAGACTGCAGGAGCTCATGGAGCTGGGAGGCTGGAAGTCTTTCGAGATGGTGCTTCGCTACGCGCACTTGGCGCCCGAACATCTCTCGCAGGCCGCCGGTCGAATCGAACGGACCTCGGAGATCGTAGAGAAGAACCCAACGATTTCCCTACGCTAGAAAAACAAGAGGCTCACCCATTGCGTAAGCTTTGGTAGTAACTGGCGCGGCCGTCGAGACTGTTCGCGGCCTTCGGCCGCGAATCCCTCGCTGCGCTCGGGACCGTCGCCGCTGCGCGGCGACGTCCTTCGCGGCGCCTGCGGCGCCGCTTGTCGAACTCCCGACCCCCTGGTTCGTAGGGCGAATTGAAGTATTGCACGGTTCTAAAAATCAACTACTTGCAGCGCTTGCCTTTTGCAAGTCCGACCTGATCAAGTCACATTCATGGCACAACCAATCTGAAACAGGCACAAAACGTGCCCGCATGCTTAGTCCTGCTGGTAGCTGGTAGCGATTCTCTTACTTCGGTCTACGTCGCTATGCGCGCCGGAAGTAACCGCTCAAATTCGGTCTTGACCACTTGATAGCACTCGCAAGAGTTCGCTTCCAGAGCGGGCCGGTCGAGCACCTTGATGTGGCCACGGCTGTACTCGATAAGGCCGAGCTTCTGCAACTTGCCGGCCGATTCCGTGACGCCTTCGCGCCGCACCCCCAGCATATTGGCGATCAACTCCTGGGTCATCGTCAATTCGTTCGTAGCGAGACGGTCGAGACTCATCAGCAGCCAGCGGCATAGCTGTTGCTCCACTGAATGGTGGCGATTGCACACCGCCGTCTGAGACATCTGTGTAATGAGCGCCTGGGTATATCGCAACAGGACGTGCTGCACTGGCCCGGCACGACCGAATTCCTCTTTGAGGAACTTGCCTGCCACGCGAAAAGCGCGGCCCGCGCTCTGCACGATGGCGCGACTCGGGGTCGATTCACCACCCATGAAGAGCGAAATCCCGACGATTCCTTCGTTGCCCACGATGGCGATCTCGGCCGATGAGCCGTTTTCCATAACGTAGAGCAGGGAAACGATCGAGGTCGTCGGGAAATAGACGTGCCGCATCTCGTCGCCGGACTCGTACAGCACATGACCGAGTGGCATCGGCGCTATTGTTGCGCCTTCGCTGAAACGAACCAATTCGGCCGCAGGCAGGGCGGCGAGCAAGTGATTTTGCCGCAACTCGCTGGAATCAATCACGATCAGATTCCAATCCTGAGATTATTATACTCCTTCCTGCTGCCTTTGTGTGCTGCCGAACTGACACGTGGCGACCCCCTTTTGTAACATCATGCGCTTGGCGGACAGTGGGGGGTCTGGAAATGAACGCTAGAGCCGTGCGCGACGTCCTCGGCGAACCCGAGACCTGGCCGAACCACTTACATGTGGCAGGCGAAGGTCCGACGGAAATTCGAGGAGCGACCATTTCTCAGGTTTTTAGCGCGGGCAGCGACATCGCCGTTGGTACGGACGGCGGTGCTTGCGGTGCAACTTTCTCGATCTTCGCAGTCGAGGACCAGGAACTACGTGACCGAATAGAGCGGGCCTTGCGTCCGGGCTTGGACGTGCACGAGGCAGCCGCCGCCGAAATCTGAGAGCTCGCCTGTGCTGGTGGTCGCCTGACCGCGCGAGGCAATTCTCGCGCTTGCGGCCAGATTTGCGATCTCACACTCTGATCCCTCGGCGCATTCCGCTCCGGTCGTGGACGCAATTCGACTGGATAAAGGTGGTAGCCAGGGGCGGAATCGAACCACCGACACGCGGAATTTCAGTCCGGTTCGGCCAACACCGGCAACAGCAGTCTCGACGCATGCCCGGACCCATGATGAATGCTGATCGTGGCAGCGCGGGAAGCGGCGGAGGCGACCTCGGACTCGCCGGTTTGCAGGTTGCGCGACAGATGCGGGTCGAACGACGCGGAAATCTGGGCGCGGATCCGGTGCCCCCTGGCGAACCGCATGCTCGTCATCATTGACGGCAACTTCAACTCATAGATACGCCCGGGTTCCAGCGGCTGCCGGCCTGCATCAGGGTCGCGGTAACTTGCGCGCAGCACGTCATTGCCGGGACTCATCAAGTTGAATGCGCGGCCGTCAGGATGGACGTCCTGCAACCTCACCCACAAGTCGAAGTCGCGACAATCGCAGGACGCGTAGATCAACGCGCTGATGTCGCCGCCGACCCACAGGTCTTCCAGCAATGGTTCGGTATCGAACGTGAGGAGATCCTTGCGGGATTTGAGCGCGCCATAATCGTGCGCACCCGGCGTGTCATTAGGATCCGCGACCGGGCGATCCGGATCCGCGGTGAAGGCACTCAGCGAATGCACTTCTGCCGGCTCCGTTGATAGCAGTCGGCGCTGGCTGCCGTTCCCCACGTCGTCCAGATAGAACGTCATGACACGGCTGCTCGGGGGTGGCCACGAGCTCGCGTCGCGCCATTCATTGGCGCCCATGACGAAATGCCGAACCGGTGGGTCTGTCGCGAACCGATTGGCAATGCCGCGGACGTAATGGTCGTGAAAATCGAGCACTAACTGGTCGTAGTCGACGCTGGCATTGGGACCGAAATCCAGATCGCCTGCGCGTCCGTCGGTCAGTGACGGGACCCCATGGACCCACGGGCCGAGCACCAGGTGTGCGCGCGAGCGGCCTTGCCCGCTCCTCGCCTGCCGCAAACCATTGAAATTGGTCGCCGCTCCTTCCACACCGTAAGCATCGTCGAACCAGCCGCTCAAGTTGAGCACTGCGGCCGATACACGTTGATAGCGTCCGCGCAGCTCCGCCCAGTCCCACCAGGGATCCTCGGGCGGATGGGCCAGCCATTCGAAATAGTACGGCGCTTCCTGCCGGAGCCAGGGCAAGTCACGCAAGGGCAGCCAGGATTGATACTCATGTGCGACGGTCGGCCAGTTCTGCTCCGCGTCCCCTTCGTCGGGCATTCCAAGCCGGCGCCGCGCGTCCGGCGCGACGTACTGGTAGATCCACGGCAGCCACGAGCGGTCAAAGATACCGTTCATGTAGAAGAACCTGCGCGGCGACGAGAACGTCATCGCCGGCGCCATGGCCAGGAGGTGCGGCGGCGCCTCGACCGCAGCGAGCCATTGCACGGCGCCAGGATAAGAAAGGCCGTACGTGCCGATGCTGCCGTCGGACCAGGGCTGGGCCGCGGCCCACTCGATCGTGTCGTAGCCGTCCGCGCCTTCTTGCCGGTAGGGCTCAAAGGTCCCGTCCGAGGCATACCGTCCACGCACGTCCTGCATGACAACAGCGTAGCCGCGCTCGACGGCTTTCAGGTGAATGCTGTCACTTCGCGCCGTGCTGTGCTTGCCGTACGGAGTACGAAAAACGAGGGTCGGGAATATTCCGCTGCGCGCCGGTCGATAGATGTCCGCCCGCAGCACGATGCCATCGCGCATCGGGATCGCGACGTCGCGATCAACCTGCACGCGCGCGGATGATGTGCAACCCGCGATAGCTGCGAGCCCAAGCGCGAGCACCCATACGGTCGCTCTCATGTTGCTTCGGCTCAAACGCCGTGGTACCGAAGCACCGGCACGCGAATTTCCAATAACAAGCTGGGTCTAGTCTCTACCATCCGCGTACAGCTTCACGACCTCGTACAGGAACCGGCGGCCTTCCATGAGCGACTTCACGCTTATGCGCTCGTTGAGGCCGTGGATGTAATTGCCTTCCGCACTTTCAAAGAGGCCGGACAGGCCATATGTCGGCACGCCGCCCGGATTGAGGTACTTTCCGTCGGTGTAGCCGGGCAGCATCGTCGGCACGATGACGACGCCCGGCCAGATCGAATCGGCGACTTTTCGCGCCGGCTCCACGATGGTCTCCGTCAACGGGGGCATCGGCGACTGCACGCCACCCTCGCCTTTCGGCGTCACCGTGATCCCCTCGTCCGCAACCACGCTCGCGATCTGCGACTGCACCTCCGCGACCGGCGTACCCGGCAGGATGCGGCAGTTGACGTTCGCCTTCACATGTTGCGGGATTGCATTTGGCGCATGACCTCCCTCGATCTGGGTGACGATGCAGGTCGTGCGCAGCATGGCATTCCAGGACGGATTGAGCGCCCACAGTCGATTGGCCGCCGCATCATCCGGCGGAGACTGCAGCACGGCACGCATGTCGGCCGCGACCTCCGCCTCGACCAGCTTCGACATGGCCTCGAAATAGCCCCGCGTCACCGGGTTCAGCCCGATCGGAAACTGGTAGGAGGCCATCCTGGCGAGGGCCGCACTGAGCCGCACGATCGCATTGTTCGCGGTGGGCAGCGAACTGTGGCCACCGACATCGGTCGCTTCGACCGCAAAGTCCTGGTACACCTTTTCGCCCGCCTGGATCTCCAGGGCAACCGGCTTGCCATTCTTGTCGAGCAAGCCACCCGCGCCTTCGTTGATGGCAAACGCAGCACTGAGAACCTCGGGTTGGGTCTGCATGAGCCAGCGCACGCTGTCGAACAGGCCCGCGCCGGCCGTCTCCTCGCCGCAGGTCAGCGCCAGTTTGATGTCGCGGCGCGGCTTGTAGCCTTCCCGCTTGTAGCGGATCAGGCTGTCCGTGAGGATAGCGGCCATCGCTTTGTCGTCGCTCGCGCCACGCGCGTAGAACCAGCCATCCTCCTCGACCAGCTTGAACGGATCGCGTGTCCAGTCTTCGCGTTTGGCCTCGACGACGTCGATGTGCGCGAGCAGCAGGATCGGCTTGGCGGACTTGTCGCGGCCACGCAGCACGGCGATCAGGGCGCCATCATTCGGCGCTTCCGCCGGCGCGAGTATCTGCAGGTCGGCAGCCGGGATCCCCGCTGCCAGCAGATGCTTGCGCATTGCCTCAGCCGCCTGCGTGCAATTGCCGACGGAGCGCGTCGTATTGATTTCGATCAGTTCTTTGTACAGCGCACGGAATGCGGCTTCATCCGCTGTCGGGTTGCTCGTCTGTGCGTTTGCGACGCCGATGGCCATGCACATCGTCGCGAGTGCCGCGACAACGATCTTCCTTCGCACAGATGCGCTCATTAGGATCCCCCTGATTGACGAGACGGCAGTTTGCCGGAATGCCGGGGGAAATTGGTGGCCAGGGGCGGAATCGAACCACCGACACGCGGATTTTCAGTCCGCTGCTCTGTCGCCAGAGTTACCTGTATCACGACTGCATCTCGCCGCCCGGCTCCGGGTCGCGGGGTAAAAGTGAAACAGTTGTGAAACAGTTGGGCGAGGCGCGGGGAGAAAGGACCACAACTCGCTGAAAAATCTGGCGCGCCCGGAGAGATTCGAACTCCCGACCCCCTGGTTCGTAGGGCGATTCGAGCGGGAATGGATCTTTAATAGTCAATGACTTGCAGCGCTTGCCACGTCTCAAGCCAACATGTCCCAGTCACACGCGCGTCACAACCAATCCGGGAATGGCGCAATATCCGCCGGAAGTGCCGCAGACCGCAGCGGCGCAATGGGGTTCACCTTATAGAAGCAGTTCTTCAACGGGTTCGAACGGACGACGCCATGGACTCGGCCGAGCGCCCGGACTCGCAGACGGGCGGCGGTTTACCATTCTTTCGATGCGGTGCGACGGCGTCCTACAGCGCAGGCGCCGGCGCGGTGTTATTCAAGTGGGTCCAGGGAAACGAGAGGTAAGGACATGAACATGCTCAAGACACTTACAGTGCTGGCATTCGGCTCGGTGTTGCTCGCCGGCTGCGGCGCAAACAAGGATGAATCGGCCGCCGTCGAAACGCCTGCTCCCCCGCCGGAAGATACGATGTACCCTGCGGATACGACGGACACGTTGCCTTCGGACGAGTCGGACCCTGCGATGTCAGATACGCTACCGACAGGCGAAAAACCGCCTCCATTAGAGCCGTCGCCGCCGCCGAACGGCTGACGACACAAATCGCGCTGTTCTCGCGCGGGCCTGAATGCTGGGCGGGGAGTTATGTCCTTCCCGCTCACCGTCGCGCACATACTCGCCAAGTGACGCCGAGCACCGACTCCACTCTACGCTGCGCGTCGTCGCTACCTCTAACACTTCGGGGTCGCCAAGACTGCTACGCAGCGAGTGTGCTGGCTCAGTCGGCTGTCGCTGAGAACGGCATACTTGGATCGCACCGCTCGCCAAGACGTTAATGTGGGAGCCGTGTCGGATCGCAAGCGGGCCGTTCGTTCTAGACTCAAAGAGAGAGTGACCCATGCGGAAGATTATCGTCGGCGCCTTCGTTTCGATGGACGGCGTCATGCAGGCGCCCGGCGGGCCGACTGAGGACCCGACCAAGGGCTTCAAATTCGGCGGTTGGGTGACGCCCTATTTCGATAAAGAGTTCGGCGAGGAGGTCGACCGCGTCTTCAAGGAGAGGTTCGACCTTCTGCTTGGCCGCAAGACCTATGAGATTTTCGCGGCGTACTGGCCCTATGCCGAAGGCGGCCCGAACGACGGCATCGCGAAGCTGTTCAAGGAAATCAAGAAGTACGCAGTTTCACGCTCGGGCGAGGTCGATACGAGCTGGGCGGGCTCAGTGCTCCTCCATGACATCGCCGAGGTGAGGCGTCTTAAGCAAGAAGACGGCCCGAACCTCGTCACCCAGGGCAGCACCGAACTCGTGCATGCGCTGCTCGCCAACGATCTGGTCGACGCGATGAGCATCTTCACGGTCCCAGCCGTGCTGGGCGGCGGCAAGAAACTGTTCGCGGACGGCTCGGCGCCGCATTCATTCAAGCTGACCAGCTCGCGCGTGTCGTCCACCGGCATCCTTATCGGCCACTACGAGCGAGACGGTGAGATCAAGATTGGCGACACCGCGCTGGATGTCCCCAGCGAACTTGAGATCGCCCGCCAGGAGCGAATGAAGCGCGAGGGCTAGAAGTTTGCCGACGCCGTCGATCCGGTGAGCACCAGAAGCGACGCTGGTAACCGTTGGACCCATGTAAGTTGGCGCGCCCGGAGAGATTCGAACTCCCGACCCCCTGGTTCGTAGCCAGGTACTCTATCCAGCTGAGCTACGGGCGCGTTGCGGGCGCGAATCCTAGC
>Ga0209706_10001260_pt1 | contig 14412 bp, 11 predicted proteins | sample PPLLaktember2015_6_FD_187263 | JGI IMG/M metagenome (GOLD analysis project Ga0209706, IMG submission 187263) | Freshwater sediment microbial communities from Prairie Pothole Lake near Jamestown, North Dakota, USA - PPLs Lake P8 Core (1) Depth... | ecosystem: Environmental > Aquatic > Freshwater...
CAACACGCCGCGCGCGAAATTCAACGTGTGCGGCTGGTGCTGGTGGCGGCGGGCGCGGCCGGTATTGCGCTGGTGCTGCTGATCGCTGTTTTCACCGCGCGCCGTCTGGTGCTGTTGCTGGCGCGCAGCGCGGAAACGGCGAACCAGCTCACGGCCGCGAACAGTGAACTCGGCGCCCAGAAATTCGCCCTCGACCAGCATTCGATCGTGGCGATCACCGACCGCGCCGGAAAAATCGTGTACGCGAACGACAAGTTCTGCGAGATCAGCCAGTACACGCGCGCCGAGCTGCTTGGCCAAGATCACCGCATTCTGAACTCGAGCCATCACTCGCATGCCTTCTTCAAGGATCTGTGGGCCGCGATTGGTCACGGCAAGGTGTGGCGCGGCGAGATCTGCAACCGGCGCAAGGATGGCGACCGGTACTGGGTGGATACGACCATCGTGCCGTTTACCGACGACCGCGGCAGACCCTATCAGTATGTCGCCATCCGCACCGACATCACCGCAATGAAACGCACGCAGGAGCGGCATGACCGGCAGCGCGAGACGCTCGCGATCATTTCGCGCGCCCAGTCCGAATTCATCCGGGATGTCGAGGCCGATGTGGTATTCGACCGGCTGTTGAAGGACATCATTGATCTCACCGACAGCGAGTTTGGTTTTATTGCCGAGGTGCACCGGGATACGGAGGGCAAGCCGTACCTGAAGAGCCGCGCCCTGACCAACATTGCCTGGAACGACGAAACCCGCGCCCTGTACGCGCGGCATGCGCCGGCGCTCGAGTTCCGTAATACGAAGTCGCTGTTCGGCGCGGTCCTGACCAGCGGCCAGCCGGTGATCGCCAACGACCCGACGAACGACCCGCGCGCCGGCGGTCTGCCGCCGGGACACCCGCCGCTGCGCGCCTTCCTCGGCCTGCCGTTCCATCAGGGCGGGCGCATGGTCGGCATGATCGGCCTGGCCAATCGCCCGGGCGGGTATGATGCGGCGCTGGCGGAATCCATGCAGCCGCTGCTGGCCACCTGCGCCAATATCACCGACGCGTTGCACACCGAGGCCCTGCGCCGGCAGGTGAGCGACGACCTGAACCGGTTCAAGAACGTGCTCGACACGTCGAGCGACCTGATTCTGATGTTTGACCAGGCCACGCTTGGTTTCCAGTATCTCAACCGCGACGCGCTCGCCACGCTCGGCTATTCGTACGCGGAACTCCTGCAGATGAAGCCGTACGAGGTCATGCCCACGCTGTCGGCCACGCAGTTCCGTGAACTGACCTTGCCGCTGATTACCCGGGAAAAGCAGCTCCTGGTTCTGGAGACCGTGATCCGCAGCCGGAGTGGCCGGACGACTCCGGTGGAGATGCGCCTGCAGCTCGTGCGCGAGGAGGATGGCGGCGCGCGCTTTGTCGCGATCCTGCATGACATCAGCGAGCGCAAACAGGCGCTGGTCCGGCTGCGCCAGTCGGAGGAGCGCTTCAGCAAGGCCTTCCACGCCAGTCCGGACATGATCACGCTCAGCCGGCTCAAGGACAATGTGTTCGTCGACGCGAACGAGAGTTTTCTGCGCAGCACCGGTTACACGCGCGACCAGGTGCTGGGCCGGTCATCGGCCGACCTCAATATCTGGGACGACCTGGACCAGGCGCGCGCGATGAAGCGGACCCTGGCGACACGCGGTACCGTGCGCGAGCTCGAGGTCGTGGGCCGCAACCGTGCCGGCCAGTCGTTTCCGGCATCGTACTCGGCCGACCTGATCGACATCGATGGCGAGCCGCACGTGCTGGCGGTGATCCACGACCTGCGTCGCATCAAACAAGTCGAGGCCGATCTGGAGCGCGCGCGCGACGCCGCACTCGAGGCCTCGCGTGCCAAGTCGCAGTTTCTGGCCACCATGAGTCACGAGATCCGCACGCCGCTGAACGGTGTGTTGGGCATGGCCCAATTGCTGGAGCAGACGACGTTGACGACGGAGCAGCAGGAATTCGTGCGCACCATTCTCGGTTCGGGCGAATCGCTGCTGGCGCTCATCAACGAGATTCTGGATTTCTCGCGCATCGAGGCGGGCCGGGCCAGCCTCGATGCGCTCGACTTCGATCCGCGCGCCGTGGTTGCGGATGTCGCCGACATGCTTTCGGCGCTGGCGCGTCAAAAGCAGCTGTCGCTGGATTACAGTTTCTCGGAAGACATCCCGCCGCTGGTGTGCGGCGATGCGCAACGCCTGCGCCAGATTCTGACGAACCTGGCGGGTAACGCCGTCAAGTTCACCGAGCGCGGCCGGATCACGCTGCGCGTGCGGCGCGAGCCGGGCGCGCCGGCGCCTGATACACGACTGCGGTTCGAGGTGACGGACACCGGAATCGGTGTCGCTGCGGACATGCAGGCGCACATCTTCGATGCCTTTACCCAGGTCGACGGCTCCAGCACCCGCCGCTATGCCGGCACCGGACTGGGGCTGGCGATTGCCCGCCAGCTGGTCGAACTCATGGACGGTGAAATCGGCGTACGGAGCGAGCCCGGCAAAGGCTCCACCTTCTGGTTCACGGCCGGCTTCCGCGTCGTGGATGCCCCGGCGACGTCAGCGCCCGCCGTGCCGCGCGCAGCTTCGATAGCGGGTACAAGCTGCGCGCGGGTGCTGGTGGTGGAGGACAATCCGGCGAATCAGGCAGTCGCGCGGCGTATGCTCGAACATCTGGGCTGCGAGGTGGACATGGTGGACGACGGTCGCGCGGCGCTCGCGTGTATTGCCGCCACGCGCTACGACCTGGTGCTCATGGATTGCCAGATGCCGGACATGGACGGCTTTGCCACGACGCGCGCGCTTCGCCGCCGCGAAGCCGGGCAGCCCGCTGCCGCGCGCCTGCCGGTGGTGGCCATGACCGCCAATGTGTTCGCGCAGGATCGCGAGGCCTGTCTGGCTGCCGGCATGGATGATTTTCTCGCCAAGCCCGTCAACCTGGCGAGCATGCAGGCCGCACTCGACAACTGGGTGACGTCCCCGCGGGTGTCGTCATCGTTCCGGCGCGTGGCGCCGCCGCCGGCGGACGCCCGGGAAGGCGCCGCGTCGGCGCTGGATGCGGAGCTGTTCGAGGAGTTGTTCTCGCTCATGGGCGAGAAGTTTGGAAACTTCGTGTCGGTCTTCACCGAGGACAGCCAGATGCGCCTGGCCAGCCTGCGCGCGGCCGCCGCCCACGGCGACCGTGAACAGATCAAGCAGCTGGCCCACCTGCTGAAGGGCAGCGCGGCCAACGCCAGCGCCATGGTTCTGTCCGCGCTCTGTGCCCGGCTGGAGTCCGCGGCGCAGGACGGAGTGCCCGAGCAGATCGACAGTCAGCTTGTGCGGGTCGATGCCGAATACCGGCGGGTGGCGGCGGCGCTAAGGTCAGTCGTGAGCCGTGAGTCCTGAGTCCTGAGTCGTAGGATAGTTGGAGGTCGCTCGCGCGCCACTGGCAACTGCTGCTGCATCGCCCTCGACGGCCAACTCCCGCCCGCAGTCCGCCAGCATGGCTTTTGACTCGGGCTCGGGCAGGCTCTGCCACCCGTGCGGCACGGGAATTGCTTTTCTCCCTGCAGAAGGAACCTGTCTACGGTTCCGCCCTTGATGGAGGAGTGAGTATGTCGCAGGCAATGCAGGTACTGGCACCCGTGGCGCGGACTGTTCCGGCCGCCGGATCGATCGGTGGGGGCGCAGAAAGCCCGGATTCCGGCCAGTCTTTCCAGTCTGCACTGGCCGGCCAGCTCGCCGCCGGCGAATCCCCGGCCGAAGATTTCGGCACGGCGGAAGGCGCTGCCCCGGCGTCCGCACCGGACGCCGTGACCGACGCCATTATCCCGATCACTGCCGAATTTGCCGCCAGCGGCAATCCCTTGCCGCCGGTGTTGCCGCCGGACCAGGCCGTGATGGCCGATCTGGTCAGTGGTGCCGAAGACCATGCCGCGGAGACCGCTGTACCCCCGACCGGCACGGCCGATGATCAGCCTGTCATTTCCGTTCTGCCCGAAACGCTTGCCGATGCCCTGCTGGCGGCGTCCGGTGTTCCGGTATCGATTCAACCTCCTGTAGCTTTGCCGGCCACGGAAGGCCAGGCTTTTTCGGTCTCTGCTTCTGCCGAGGTGCCGTTGAATCGTCCGGCGGTATCGAACGTTGCCGCGCACCTGCGCGCGACGGAGGACGCACACGCAACGTTGGCCGCCAACGCCCTGGCGGCCGAGGCGGCCGCGTCGCCCGCGAAATCGGCCGACATGGCGGTATCGCTCGATGCATTTCGTGCCGCGCTGAAAGAAATTTCGCCGGCGGCGGCCGACGCCCGCTCGGCACCGTCAGCGCCGCAAGTTCCCCCCGGGTTGTTGTCGGCGAGCAGTTTTGCCAGCGCGCTTGCCAGTGGCCAGCCCGCCGCGGCACCGACCGCGAGTGCCACGGTCCCGGTTCCCTTGGGTCAGGCCGGTTGGGGACAGGCGTTCGGCAACCAGGTGGTGTGGGTGGTCAACCAGGGCATGCCGGCCGCGCAACTGCATCTGTCGCCGCCCGATCTCGGACCGATGAGCGTGCGCATCAGCATGGAGCAGGATCAGGCGAGCCTGGCCTTCAGTTCGCCGCACGCCATGGTGCGCGAGGCGATTGAAGCGGCGTTGCCGCGCCTGCGCGACATGCTCGGCAGCCAGGGCATTACGCTGGTGGATGTCAACGTTTCGCAGCATGGTTCCGCGCACACGCAGCGCGAACCGGGCGAGTGGCGCAGCGCTGCGGCCGGAGCGGACTCCGCTTCCGGTCCCGACAACGAAGCCGGCGTGGCGGGAAAGCGCGTCGCCGTCGGAATGCTGGACATTTTCGTATAAAACCCACGCAGCCATTTTTCCCCTCCACCCGCCGGCGAGCGCCATGGCCGGCTACCACCGCTAGGCGCATGCAGGTCCGTGTTGCCCTGTCAGGGAACCGGCGGCCGCCGGCTTTACCTCCGTGTGTGCATCACAGGCTGTCAATTTTCCGGCAGCGTGTTGGTGGTCGTCCGGTAATGCACTGAAATCACTTCTGTTTTTTCGGCACGGCCACTGGCATGCGGCTTGCTATGGAGCAGGAGAGATATAGCGGTGGTGGGGATGAGGAATGGCCAAGACAGACAAAAATGCTCCGGATGCCGGGGACGACGAGGAAGATAAAAAGGAAGCGCCCGCTTCCCGCTTCCCGCTCAAGAAAATCCTGATCATCGCGGTCGCCGTGCTCGCGCTCGTGGGCGTGAGCGTCGGCGGGACCATGCTGGTCACCGGCATGTCCGACAAGAACGCGCCGGTGAAGAAGGTGGCCAAGAAAACCGCGGACGAGACCGAGGGCGAGGAAAAGGACGCCGAGGCAAAGGAGGGCGAGGGGGATGAGGCGGAAGGCAAGAAGGGCCAAGCCGACGCGGAGGGCGAAGAGGATGACGACACCAATCCGGACGGTACGCCGCGCGTGGCGATGTACATGGATTTCGAGCAACCGTTCGTGGTGAATTTCCAGGACGAGGGCCAGTTGCGCTATCTGCAGATCAGCGTCTCGGTGATGACCAAGAACCCGAAGGTGGTCGAGGAGATGAAGCGCCACATGCCGCTCATCCGCAACAACCTGGTGATGCTGTTCAGCGGCCAGACGCGCGAGGGGGTTATCTCGCGCGAGGGCAAGGAGAAGATCCGCAAGGACGCCGAGGCCGAGGTGCAAAAGATTCTCAAGGAACAGACCGGCAATCCGGGCGTGAAGGCGCTCTATTTCACCAGCTTCGTGATGCAGTAGGCGGCCATGGCTCAGCAAGACATTCTTTCCCAGGACGAGATCGACGCACTGTTGCACGGCGTCGAGGGCGGCAAGGTCGAGACCGGCAACGACCCGAACCTGCTCGATGGCCAGGCGCGTGACTACGATCTGGCCAGCAACGAGCGCATCGTGCGCGGGCGCATGCCCACGCTCGAGATGATCAACGACCGGTTTGCGCGCTTTCTGCGCACCACCATCTTCAATCTGCTGCGCCGCACGGCGGAGATTTCCGTCGGTGGAGTGCAGACGATCAAGTTCTCACAATACGTCCACACCCTTTTTCTGCCCACCAGCCTCAATCTGGTGCGCGTGCGTCCGCTGCGCGGCACCGGCCTCGTGGTGTTCGACCCGAAACTGGTGTTCACGCTGGTGGACAATTTCTTCGGCGGTGACGGGCGCTTCTACACCAAGATCGAAGGCCGCGACTTCACGCCCACCGAGCGGCGCGTGATCCAGATGCTGCTCGGCCAGGTGCTCAAGGACCTGAAGGAGGCCTGGGCGATGGTCGCGGATGTCGACTTCGAATATCTCAACTCCGAGATGAATCCGCAATTCGCCAACATCGTGAGCCCCACCGAGGTGGTGGTGGTGAACAGCTTCCACGTGGAGCTCGAGGGCGGCGGCGGCGACATTCATCTCACCCTGCCGTACGCCATGATCGAGCCGCTGCGCGAGCTGCTCGCGGCCGGCATGCAGAGCGACCGCAAGGAGGTCGATGATCGCTGGCCGTCCTCGCTGCGCAACGAGATCAAGGCGGCGACCGTCGAGTTGGAGGCAACCCTGGTCGAGGCCGAGATCACCCTCGGCGAACTGCTGAGCATGAAGCCGGGGGACGTGATTCCGATTGACCTGCCGCGTGCCGTGTTCGCCTGCGTGGACGGCGTGCCGGTGTTCACCGGCCAGTTTGGTGTATCGCGTGGCAACAATGCGCTCAAGGTGCTGGAACGTGTTGTACCCAAGAATTGATCGCACGCCGTTCAGCGGCCCTTCCCAACCCGAATCTGACCAGTTAGGACCGAAGCCATGAGTGAAGCCAACAGCCTAGAACGCGCCGCCTTCCAGAACCTGCAGCCGGGTGGCGGCACGGGTGCGGAAGCCAATCTGGACACGGTGCTCGATATCCCCGTAACCATCTCCATGGAGATCGGGCGCACCAAGATCAACATCCGCAACCTCTTGCAGCTCAACCAGGGATCGGTGGTGGAGCTCGATCGGCTCGCCGGCGAACCGCTCGACGTGATGGTGAACGGCACGCTCATCGCGCACGGCGAGGTAGTGGTGGTGAACGACAAGTACGGCATCCGCCTGACGGATGTCGTGAGCGCGGCGGAGCGGGTCAAGAAACTCAAGTAACGAATCCATCTTCCCGGGTGTGTCATCCGGGAAGGAGCAAGACTGACCAACCCGAGAACCTATCATGCCACGCGCGCGCCTTTCGTCCCTGATTCTTGCAACGCTTGCCGCGCTTGCGGCCACGCCGGCGCTGGCCGCCGTCGCCCCCGAACCCATGGCCGCCGCCAATCTGTTCCAACTGCTGTTCGGTCTGATCGTGGTGCTGATCGCGATCGGCGTCACCGCCTTCCTGCTGCGCCGCCTCGGCCGCCTCCCGCAGGGACCGGGCGCGCTGCGCGTGCTCGCGGGCCTGAGTCTCGGCGCGCGCGAGCGCGCGGTGCTGATCCAGGTGGGCGATAAACAGATTTTGCTCGGTGTCGCGCCCGGGCGCGTCGCGACGCTGCATGTGCTCGAGCGGCCGGTCGATACCGCTGCCGTGCCCGGTGTCGCCGGTGGTTTTGCCGAGAAGCTGGCACAGCTCATAAAGAAATGACGGACGCATCCATGCAGCGCAACGCTTCCCCGGGCTCGCTTCGTGAAAGGACGGAGAGCCGACAATCGCCCGCCGCCCCGCCCCGCCTTTTGAAAAAGGGAAGTCAGGGGGGATTCCTCATATTGCTGGCGGTATTGGCGGCGCTGTTCCCGTTCGCCGCCAGTGCCGCCGATCCCGGCCTGACGGCGATCACCGTGACCAGCGGCCCGGGCGGCTCGCAGACCTACAGCGTGAGCATCCAGGTGCTGCTGTTCATGACCGCGCTCACGTTGCTGCCGGCGGCGCTCATGATGATGACCAGCTTTACGCGCATCGTCATTGTCATGGCGATCCTGCGCCAAGCGCTCGGCACGGCCCAGACGCCGTCCAATCAGATTCTGATCGGCCTGGCATTGTTCCTGACGTTCTTCATCATGTCGCCGGTGCTGGAGAAGGCCAACCAGGACGGCCTGCAGCCCTATCTCAAGAACGAGCTCAAGGCCGAGGATGCGCTGGCGCGCGCCGCCGAGCCGTTCCGCGGCTTCATGCTGCGCCAGACGCGCGACGCCGATCTCGCCCTGTTCATGCGCCTGTCCGGCAAGGAGGGCATGGCGGAGAACGAAAAGGTGCCGTTCACGCTGCTCATTCCGGCATTCATCACCAGCGAGCTCAATACCGCCTTCCAGATCGGCTTCCTGCTGTTCATCCCGTTCCTGATCATCGATCTCGTGGTGGCGAGCGTGCTCATGGCGATGGGCATGATGATGCTGTCGCCGGCGATCATTTCCCTGCCGTTCAAGCTCATGCTGTTCGTGCTGGTGGACGGCTGGTCGCTCATCATGGGCTCGCTCGCCGCGAGCTTTCTGACCTGAGGGGGTCGCATGACGCCAGAATCCGTTGTCACGATCGGCCAGCAGGCCATGGAGATGACCGTACTGCTCGCCGGTCCGATTCTGCTCACGGTGCTGATCATCGGTCTGCTCATCGGCCTGTTCCAGGCCGTGACCCAGATCAACGAGATGACGCTGAGCTTCGTGCCCAAGCTCATTGCCGTCGGGCTGGTGCTGCTGGTGAGCGGCGCCTGGATGTTGAACGTGTTCACCGGTTATGTGCGCGGGCTCATCGAGAGCATTCCGTCGTTGATCGGCTAGGACGCGGACCATGCACTTCACCAGCGCCGAGATTACCGCCTGGATCGGCGCGTTTCTCTGGCCGTTCTTCCGCATCGCCGCCATGTTGATGAGCGCCGCCGTGTTCGGCGTGCGCGCGCTGCCGATGCGGCTGCGGTTGATGCTGGCGCTGGCGATCGCGCTGGTGCTCGCGCCGCTCGCCGGACCGATGCCGGCCGTGGACCTGATGAGCGCGCAAGGTATTGCCATCACCGGCCAGCAGCTATTGATCGGCATCGCCATGGGCTTTGTGCTGCGCATGGTGTTCGCGGCCCTGGAACTGGCCGGCGAAATGATCGGTTCGCTCATGGGCCTCGGTTTCGCCTCGCTGATCGATCCGCAGAACGGCGTGCAGGTGCCGGCGGTCGGGCAGCTGTACATATTGCTGGCCACGCTCATGTTCCTGGCGCTCAACGGCCACCTGCTGTGGATCGAGGCGGTCGCCGAGAGCTTCCGTATTATTCCGGTCGGCACGTCCGGCATTGCGCCGGAAGGCGCGTGGGCGCTGGCCGGGTTCGCCGGCCAGATGTTCGGCTGGGGCGTGCGCCTGGCGCTGCCGGTGGTGGCGGCGCTGCTGGTCGTGAACCTCGCGTTCGGCGTGCTGGCGCGCACCAGCCCGCAACTCAATGTGTTTTCGGTCGGCTTTCCGGCGGCCCTGCTTATCGGGTTGGCGCTGATATTGATGACGCTGCCATCGGTGCTGTTCAAGGTCGGCCCGCTGACCACGGACGGCCTCGATCAGGTCGGCCGGATCCTCACCGGAGGACGCTGACGCATGGCCGAGAACGAAAACGGTCAGGAACGCACAGAACGCGCCACGCCCCGACGCGAGCAGGAGGCGCGCGAGAAGGGCACGGTCGCGCGCTCGCGCGAACTCAACACCGTGGCGCTGCTGGTGGCGGGTTCGTCCGGCCTGCTGCTGTTCGGCGGCGGCATCGTCGAATCGGTCGTGCGCGTGATGCGCGCCAGCTTCCAGTTCGACCATGCCCGGCTTGCGGATGCGTCGAACGCGCCATCGGCGCTCGGCGACGCACTGCTGACGGCACTCGCGGCGCTCATGCCGCTGTTTCTGCTGCTGATGGTGGCGGCGCTGCTGTCCTCGATCGCGCTCGGCGGGCTCAATTTCAGCAGCAAGGCTCTGGCCATGAAGTGGGAACGCGTCAGCCCGTTCAAGGGCATGGCGCGCATTTTCTCCGCCCAGAGCCTCATGGAGATGGTGAAGGCGCTGGCCAAGTTCATGCTCGTCGGAACGGTCGCCGTCTGGTGGTTGCTGCACGAGGCCGGCGATCTTCTCGTGCTGAATGAATTGTCGGTGGAGGGCGGCCTGGCCGCCGCCGCGCGGATTATCCTCTGGTCGTTTCTGGTGATCAGCCTGGGCACGATTCTGATCGCCGCCGTCGACGTGCCGTTCCAGCTCTGGCAGCACAGCCGCCAGCTGCGCATGACGCGCCAGGAAGTGCGCGATGAAATGAAGGAGAGCGAGGGCAAGCCGGAGGTGAAGCAGCAGATCCGCCGCCTGCAGCGCGAACTGGCGCAGCGCCGCATGATGCAGGAAGTGCCGAAGGCGGATGTGATCGTCACCAACCCGACGCACTTTGCGGTGGCGTTGCGCTACGACGCCGGCAAGATGCGCGCGCCGCGCGTGGTCGCGAAGGGCGCGGACCTGATCGCCCGGCACATCCGCGAGGTCGGCGCCGAGCACCGCGTGCCGGTGTTCGAGGCAGCGCCGCTGGCGCGCGCGCTGTTTTACAGCACCGAACTCGACCAGGAAATTCCCGAGGGACTGTACCTGGCGGTCGCGCAGGTACTGGCCTACGTGCTGCAGCTGCGCGATCCGCGCGCGGGCGCGCCGCCGACCCCGCCGGGGGATCTGCCGATTCCGCCGGATCTGCGGAGGGACTTGTGATCATGTTGTTCGATCCAATCGCCTGCGGCGACTCACACCTTCTGTCATCCCCGCATGCTGTAGGCGGGGATCCAGAGGTGTGGGTGTCGGGCGGGTTTGAAACCCGCCCCTACGGTTTTTTTGGAGCCGCTCGCCGCGCGGCAGCGGGTTACCTTTCTTTGCTCGTGCAAAGAAAATCGATCTGTTTTAGTCGAATCGCCTGCGGCGATGTTGAACAGCTAAGCTGCGGTACTCGGCGAGCTCCGACGGGATGGAGAATCAAGAACCAGAACCGTGCGCGCAGCGCACACAACCAGGATGTTGCTGTTGACGTTGGGACCCGTAGCCGCCGCCGAGCATCGCAGCCTCGGCCGGGGGAAGTCGCGAGCCGGTGTCTGAGCCGGGCGCGGTTTGTGCGCTCGGCGAGTTCGGCTCGCGCCCGGCCGGGGCGAGAAGCGCAGGGGGTGGCGGCGGCTCCGGGGCGTGCTTTCTTTGGGTTACCTTTCTTTGCACGAGCAAAGAAAGGTAACCCGCTGCCGCGCGGCGAGCGGCATCATTCCTTTTCAAGCATCGCCGCGGGCGATTCAACAAGAACAAGTCGATCGGCGGGTTATGGCGTTGAGGCCGCAAATTCATGAATGACCTGCTCGAAACCATGAAGCGCATCGTCGGCGGCGGCCTGGGCGTGCCGCTGATGCTGGTCGTGCTGCTGGCGATGATGGTGGTGCCGCTGCCGCCGCTGGCGCTCGACATGCTGTTCACCTTCAACATCCTGCTGTCGCTGATCGTGCTGCTGGTGGCGGTGTACGCGCTCAAGCCGCTCGACTTCGCGGTATTCCCGACGGTACTGCTGCTCACCACCCTGCTGCGGCTGGCGCTGAACGTCGCCTCGACGCGCGTGGTGCTGCTCAACGGCCACGCCGGCGGCGATGCTGCCGGCCAGGTGATCAAAGCGTTCGGCGACTTTGTCATCGGCGGTAATTACGCGGTCGGTGTGGTGGTGTTCGCCATTCTCGTGATCATCAACTTCGTGGTGGTCACGAAGGGCGCCGGCCGCATCGCCGAGGTGAGCGCGCGCTTTACCCTCGACGCCATGCCCGGCAAGCAGATGGCCATCGATGCCGACCTCAATGCCGGCCTCCTCACCCAGGAAGAGGCCAAGGCACGCCGCACCGAGGTCGCCTCGGAGGCCGATTTCTACGGCGCCATGGACGGTGCCTCCAAGTTCGTGCGTGGCGATGCCGTCGCCGGCATCCTGATCGTGTTCATCAACCTGTTTGGCGGGCTCGGCATCGGCATGTTGCAGCACAACATGGGTTTCGGTGATGCCATGCAGAATTACACGCTGCTCACCATCGGTGACGGTCTGGTGGCGCAGATCCCGTCGCTGTTGCTGTCGGTGGCGGCTGCCATCCTGGTGACGCGCGTCTCCACCTCGCAGGACATGGGCCGGCAGATCTCCACCCAGATGTTCGACAACCCGCGCGCGTTGTACGTCGCCGCCGGTGTGATCGGCGGCATGGGCCTGTTGCCGGGCATGCCGAATTTCGCTTTCCTCACGCTCGCCCTGGCCGCGGCCGGCATGGCCTACATGATCGGCCAACGCAAGCGCGCTGCCGCACTCGCACCGGCGGCGCCCGATGCCTCCGCGGCCCCGGTGGTGGCGCCCGAGAATCGCGATGTCGGCTGGGAAGACGTCCAGCCGCTCGATGTGCTCGGACTGGAAGTCGGTTACCGCCTGATTCCGCTGGTGGACAAGAATCAGGGCGGGCAACTGATGACGCGCATCAAGGGCGTGCGCCGCAAGCTCTCCCAGGAACTCGGCTTCCTGGTGCCGGCCGTGCACATCCGCGACAACTTGAATCTCGGTCCCAACGCCTACCGGCTGAGCCTGCTCGGCGTGACGGTGAGCGAGGCCGAGATCTACCCGGAGCGCATGCTCGCGATCAATCCGGGGCGGGTGTATGGCACGCTTTCCGGCCTGCCCACCAAGGATCCGGCGTTCGGCCTCGAGGCGCTGTGGATCGAAAACGCGCAACGCGATCAGGCCCAGACCCTGGGCTACACGGTGGTGGATGCGAGCACCGTGATTGCCACGCACCTTTCGCAGATCCTCCAGACCCACGCGCACGAGCTGCTGGGGCGCGAGGAGGTGCAGCAACTGCTCAACAATCTGGCCAAGAGCGCGCCCAAGCTGGTCGAGGACCTGGTGCCGAAGACCCTGGCGCTCGGCACCGTGGTGAAGGTGTTGCAGAACCTGCTGGAGGAAAAGGTGTCGATCCGCGACGTCCGCACCATCGCCGAAACCTTGGCGGACCAGGCGGCGCAGAGTCAAGACCCCGGCGTGCTGACGGGTGCCGTGCGCATGGCGCTGGCGCGCTCAATTGTTCAGCAGATCAATGGGATGAACGCGGAGCTGCCGGTGATTACCCTCGACCCGGCACTGGAACAGATATTGCAACAGCCGTTGCAGGGTGGGGCGGACGGCGCCGGTTTCGAGCCGGGACTCGCCGAGCGGTTGCAGAAGTCGCTCGTCGAAGTGACCCAGCGCCAGGAAACGGCCGGGCAGCCAGCGGTGTTGCTGGTGCCGCCGGGGTTGCGCGCGATGCTGGCGCGCTTCCTGCGGCACGCGGTACCGGGCCTGACGGTCCTCGCCTACAACGAGATTCCGGGCAGCAAGCAGGTCCGGATCGTGGCGACGGTGGGCAGATCGTAATACGCGGCAACAGGCGGGCAGCACGAACATGAAGATCAAACGTTACTTCGCGCCGGACATCCGGCAGGCCATTCGCAAGGTGCGCGAAGACCAGGGCCCGGATGCCGTCATTCTGTCCAATCGCACGGTGGACGGCGGTGTCGAGATCGTCACGGCCGTGGACTACGAGGCGTTCGTGGCCGACCTCGGCAACAGCGGCGCGACCACGCACATCGCGGTGTCCGCGCGCCGCGCGCGCGACGACGCCCGGGAAGGCGGAGGTAAACCGCGTCGGGAACACGCGCTCGAAGAAATCATCCCCGATGCGTCGGCGGATGCAGCGTCGGGCGATTGCTTCGCCGACATGGGGCGCGAACTCAAGTCCCTGCGCGGCATGCTCGAACACCAGTTATCCGGACTCGCCTGGGGCGAGCTCGGGCGCCGCCATCCGCAGCGCGTCCTGCTCATCCGCCGGCTGCGCGAGCTGGGTCTGTCCGCCGCGCTGGCGCAGAAGATCGCCGCCGAAATTCCCGAACTACCGGACAGCGAACGCGTCTGGCGCCAGGCGCTGGCGTTGCTCGCACATTACCTGCCGGTGACGAATGACGACATCCTCAGCCACGGCGGTGTCGTGGCATTGGTCGGGCCCACGGGCGTGGGCAAGACCACGAGCGTGGCCAAGCTCGCCGCGCGCTACCTGCTGCGGCATGGTCCGAAGAGCGTGGCGCTCATCACCGCCGACGACCAGCGCATCGGTGCGCACGAGCAATTGAAGATCTACGGTCAGATTCTCGATATCCCGGTGCGGCTGGCGCGCGACCACGGATCGCTGCAGGCCGCGATCAGCGAGCTGCGCACGCATCGACTCATCCTCATCGACACCGCCGGCATGTGCCAGCGCGACGTGCGCCTCGCCGAGCAGCTGTCCATGGTGCGTGCCGGATCGCCGGCCGTGAAGCTGTATCTGGTGCTGGCGGCCAATGCCCAGATCGCCGCACTCGAAGAGACCGTGGCGGCGTTCGGGTCGGCGGCACTGCAGGGCGCCATCATCACCAAGGCGGATGAAACCTCGAGC
>Ga0209706_10001263_pt1 | contig 14393 bp, 13 predicted proteins | sample PPLLaktember2015_6_FD_187263 | JGI IMG/M metagenome (GOLD analysis project Ga0209706, IMG submission 187263) | Freshwater sediment microbial communities from Prairie Pothole Lake near Jamestown, North Dakota, USA - PPLs Lake P8 Core (1) Depth... | ecosystem: Environmental > Aquatic > Freshwater...
GGCTCAGGAGAAGGCCCAGGGATGGCAACTCCTGTTCGACGGAAAAACCCTGACGGGATGGCATTCGCAGGCGCCGCCGCCGGGCCGGGGGGGACGAGGCCGAGGCGGGGCGCCGGCGCCGCCGCAACCTGGGGCGTTGGCGCAGATCGGCACACCGAAGCCCTGTGTCGGGCCATCCGCGGCTGCGGTGCCGCCCGGTGGTTCGCACTGGGAAGTCGTGGACGGACTGCTGACCGCGTGCGGCGAGCCCACCGGTTACCTCACATCCGATCGAAGCTACCGGAACTTCGTCCTGTCGGTCGAATTCAGGTGCAGTGATGACACGAACAGCGGTGTGTTCGTCCGTTCACCACAGGAGAACGGCGGCTACGAGGTTCAGATCTGGCGTCAGCAGCCGGCCGGCTACAACACCGGCGGGATCGTCGGCACAGCGAAGACCGCTCGGGACTACGCGATCAAACCCAACGAGTGGAATCACTTTCAGATCACCGCCGACGGCGACCACCTCGTGGTCGTCCTGAACGGCGAGACGACGCTCGACATTCGAGACACCAGATTCCCGGAAGGCCACATCCGCCTTCAATACCAGCAGTTCCCGATCGCATTCCGCAATATCAAGATCCGTCCGCTTCCCTGAATCTCTGAGGGCCCTTCGCAGGGCGGCGTCTCAGTGGCTGCTCGTTCGCCGCCGGTCCAGCATCAGAGGCAACCTGATCTCGAAATCGGTGCCGCCGCTGGTGCCCGGACTGATGGCGCGAACCCTGCCGTGGTGAAGCTCCACCAGCTGGCGCACGACGGCGAGACCGATGCCCAGCCCGCAGGCCGATCCGCCGTTTCCGGTCGTGAACGGCTTGAACACCTTGTCCAGCAGATCGGGAGGAATCCCTCTGCCGTTGTCGGTGACCGTCAAGACCGCTTCGCGATCGTCCCGCGTCAAGGCGACACGCAGGAGGCCGCCGCTGTCGGTGAACTTGGCGGCGTTGTGGAGCAGGTTCGAAAGGATCTGCTGCAGCCGTGCCCAATCGGCCTCGACCCAGACGGCCTCTGCAGGGAGATCGGTCTCGAGACGCAGACGCTTTTCCGTGAGCAGCGGTTCTATGGCGTCGCACGCTTCGTCGATGGCGGTGCGCAGATCGAGCCGCAGCGTGTGCAGGCGCTTGCCGTGCAAGCTGATGCGGCTCACCTCGGTCAGGTCGTCGAGGAGATGCGAGAGCCGCTGGAACTGACGATCGAGAACGATATAGGCGTGCTCGCGGAACCGATCGTTGCGGCTGATCCGGATGGTGTGCAGCGCGGCGAGGGCAGCTGAGAGCGGCTGACGCATTTCGTGGGCGACCTCGGCGAGCACCTTGGCGCCACTGCGATCGATGTGGACGTTTTCGTTATCGACACGGTGCTCGGGCACGTGAAGAGCCCGAGCCAGGTCTTTGACATGTCGGGTCATGGCGTCTCCTGCGTCGCATTCCGCCGAAGTGAGCATCGACACGCGTGCGACTGGCTTGTCGATACCCACGCAGCGAAGCGATGTTTCAGCGTAGGCCCGGATCCCGCGCGCCACAACATGAAACGGGTATCGCTACTGCAGTTCGGCACGAACCCGTGCATGTCGAACAGCATCTCGAGGCCTGACGACCGTCTTGGTCGGGACCGACCGGTTCGTAGATAATTCGCTGTCTGGTACCGCCGAAGGTAACAAAATGAACAATGTGGCGTGCGCCGTTTTGTTAACGTCGCGGCTCTGGCGAGGCGAACTGGTGGAGCGTAGACGTCGAGTACAGAACCGATTGTTGCGAGCGCTTTCATCCGCCGAGTACCGGCGGCTGACGGTCCGCTCGCGTCCGATGAAGCTCCGTGCGGGCGATGTGCTCCACGATCAGGCCAGGGCGACGGGCCATGTGTACTTTCCGATGAGCGGTGTCTGCGGCGTGCTGGTCGCCGATCAGACCGGGGAGCGGATCGACGTCGCGACGATCGGATGCGAAGGCGTGACGAGCGTGTACACGACATTCGCGGCCAACCAGGAGACGGAGCTGGCCGTACAGCTCCAACCGGCGACGGTGCTGCAGATTCCGGTCGCCGATTTCGAGGCCGAGATGGATCGGCACGGCACGCTGCGGTCGGTCGTGCGCGAGTTCTACCGGTGCTTTACCGGCGAGCTGATGCAGTCGGTCGCGTGCAATCGTCTGCATTCGGCGCGTCAACGGTACTGCCGGCGCCTGCTGGGGCTCGCCGACCGGCTTGGTGCGGACACGCTCAAGCTGACGCATACCGAAATGGCAACGATGCTCGGCAGTACGAGACCATCGGTCACGATGATCGCGCTCTATCTGAAACAGACCGGGTCGATTTCGTATCGCCGGAACAGCGTGACCATCGTCGATCGCCCGCGCCTGGAATGGTTCGCGTGCGAATGCTATCAGGCGATGCGCAGCCGAATCGCGCCGTTGCTGCCTCCCGCCAGCTGATCCTTTCTTTCTGCGTACCCGCCCAGACACAGTCGCGCGCGCACGGCTGCTACGATCGTTGGCGGGACCGGTTACTTCATGGCGACCCCCGCGCCCAAGGGCCCCCTCGTCCAGCGAATCATCGACGCGTTCGAGCGCGATTACGCGAATGCGATCACGCTGCGAACCGTCGCGTCGGAAGTCGGCAGGCACCCCGGCTATCTCGGGGCCATCTTCAGAAGGGAAATGGGGCTCACCTCGCGGGCCTATCTCACGCGCGTGCGGCTGCAGCGCGCCGCCGAGCTCATCGAACGCGGGCTGAAAATCGAAGCCGTGGCGCTCGACGTGGGCTATCGGAGCAAGAAGAACTTCTACCATCAGTTCAAGCAGCGGTTCGGCATGACGCCGAAGCAATACCGCGATCGCGCCGGGTGATTACGCCGCGTGCACCCGGTTGCGGCCGCCCGCCTTGGCTCGGTACAGCGCGGCGTCCGCCGCCCTGACGAGCGAATCGATCTCGATATCGCTCCGCTGCCCGATCTGTGCAGGGTCGAAGGTGGCGATTCCCACCGACACTGTCGTCGGACGGGCGCGATCGGCGCGAGTCTGGTCGGCGACGTATGCCACGATGCGCTCCGCGGACGCCCGGGCGGCATCGGCACCGGTGCTGGGCGCGACCACCGCGAACTCGTCGCCGCCCCACCGTGCCCCGAAATCCGTTTCACGGAGGCTCTCGGCAATGGCGTGTGCGACACCGCGAATCATCCGATCGCCGGTGGCGTGTCCTTCCCTGTCATTCACCTGCTTCAGTCCATCGATGTCAATGAAGAAGAGAGAGACGGGCACGCGATAACGGACAGCGCGGTGGAGCTCGTCGATCAGGCGGCGATTCAGTGCGCGCCGATTCGGCATGCCAGTGAGGGGGTCGGTTTCCGAAAGCGCGGCGAGCTGGTCTGCCTGACGCCCGAGGGCGAAGCCGACCGAGGCCATGACGATGGTCGTTGACAGGAATACATACACGTAGGTGAGACGGTCCGACGACAGCTCTGTGATGATCGGTTGTGGGACGGAGAGTTCGCGGACGACGAGCAATCCGATTGGTGCGCCCATCGAGAGGATGGCACCAGCCATTGCGTACCATAACGATCGCGAGCCGCGCATCTACGGGACATTCATGCAATCGGACCGCCGGTATCCCTTTCGCTCAACAGTTCGAGGATGGAAGTGGCAATCGCGAAGAGCACCGGTCCCAACACGATGCCCAGCACGCCGAACACCTGCAAGCCGCCCAGAATGGCAAAGAACATGACCAGCTCGCTCAGGCCGATGCGGTCGCCGATCAGTTTCGGCCGCAGGAAGTTGTCCACGCCGCTGATTACGAACGTTCCCCACACGGCCAGCACGATTGCTTGCGGCCAGCGCCCGACCGCCAGGAGGTACACGGTTCCAGGAACCCAGACGACCGCTGCGCCCACCAGCGGAAGCACGCTGGTCAGGACGGTTGTCATGCCCCAGAGCGCCGCCGATGGTATGCCGAGAATCCAGAACATGACGCCGCACAGGCCGCCTTGCATCAAGGCGACGACCACGACTCCGTAGACGCTTCCGTAAATGACTTCGCGTATGTGAAGGAGCATGGCCTCGCTTCGCGCCCGGTCGAACGGCAGCAGGTCGGGAATCAGGGCCACCAGCCGTTCCCCGTCGCGGAACAGCAGGAACATGGCGAAGATGGTGAAGAGGATCGACACCACGAGGCTCGTGACGTTGGCGGCGATCGTCAGCGAATGCTCCGCAATCACGCGGCCGAGCTCGTTCGCGTGCTGCGCGATCCAGTCGCCAAACTGCGTGAAGTCGAAGCCCAGACGGCGGCTCGTCCATTCGAATGTGCTACGCAGCGGCTCGGTCGCGCCGAGACTGAAACCCTCCTTGAATGTCTCCTGCAGATAGTCCCTCAAGTGCATCAGCTGGTTGATGGCCAGGCCGGTGATGAACATCAGCGGGATGAGAAGCGCGCCGACCACGAGCACGCTGCAGACGAACGCGCTCAGCGCGACGCGTCCGGTCTTTCGCACGAGGCGCTGGTGCACGGGATAGAACGCGATCGCGAGAACGGCAGACCAGGCGATGACGTCCAGGAAGGGCTTCAGGATGAGGAGGCACGCGTAGACGATGAGGGCCGTCGCGCCCAGGAAAATCGTCCACTTGAGCGCCCGCTGTATGTAGGTCGAGTCCCGAGAAGCGTCAGTCATGTCCGACCGCTGTGGGGATCCTACTCTTTGTGGGGTTCCTTACGCTTCGCGCATTGCGGAGTCGAAACCCTCCAGCGGGACTTACACTGTGGAGATGCAGAAAGGGCGCATATGACGGGTCGTCGCGTATCTCGCGTGATCGCATGGATCGCAGCGACGGGGTTGGTCGTGATGCTGGGGCTATGGGTGATGCCCGGTTTCCTCCGGCGGACCTCCGCGCGGGCCGAGCCCCGTCCCGTGAGCGCCAGAGACGCGCTGCCGCCCGCGGAGATGGCCACCATTCAGCTCTTCGAGAAGACGCGCGCATCGGTGGTCTTCATCACGACTCAGGAGCAGGTGGTCGACATGTGGACGCGGAACGTCTTCAACATTCCGCGCGGCACCGGATCCGGTTTCGTATGGGACGAGCAGGGCCACCTCGTTACGAACAACCACGTGGTGACCGGCGCATCTGGTGCCCAGGTTCGATTGAGCGACGGCCGGGATGTCCGGGCCTCTCTCGTCGGCGTGAGCCCGGCGCACGATCTTGCCGTGCTGAAGATCGACGTCCCGAACCTTCCGGCGCCCCTGCAGATTGGCACGAGCGCCGACCTGCGCGTCGGCCAGTCGACCTTTGCCATCGGCAATCCGTTCGGGCTCGACTGGACGCTGACGACCGGCATCGTGTCGTCGCTGGATCGCGCGCTGCCGGCGGAAGACGGCCGCAGCCTGATCGATCACCTCATCCAGACGGATGCCGCCATCAACCCGGGCAACTCCGGCGGACCGCTGCTCGACAGCGCAGGCCGGCTCATCGGCGTCAACACCATGATCTTCAGCCCGTCGGGGGCATCCGCAGGGGTGGGCTTCGCCGTGCCGGTCGATACGGTCAACCGCGTCGTTCCCGCGCTGATCGCGAACGGGAAATACGTGCGCCCGGTGCTCGGCGTGGAGCTCGATGAACGGATCAGTCAACTCATGACCGCCGAGCTCGGTGTGAAGGGGGTCGCGGTGCTTCGCGTCACCCCGGGATCGGCCGCCGAGGGCGCGGGCCTCCGCGGTGTGCGCCGCTCCTCGGACGGTGGCATCGTCGCCGGCGACATCATCGTCGCCGTGGACGGCACGGCTGTGGACAGCGTCGCTCGACTGGTGAACCGGCTCGACGACCATCAGGTCGGCGACAATGTGCGCCTCACCCTGCTCCGAGACGGGCAGAGGACCGACGTGAACGTGCGGCTCCAGGCCGGAGATCAGTAGGGCCACGCGTCGAGACGCAGCAGCGACGCATTCAGCTCTTTCGCAGGCGCGCAATCAGCTTGCTCGCCTCCCTGAGCCACAAGACCGAGCTGGCAGCGGCGACACAGAACAGCCAGTCCGAACCGCTCAGCCGAACGGTGCCGAAGGCACGCTGCAGGAACGGTGCGTACACGACAACGACCTGCAGACTGACGGAGAGGAACAGCGCCGTCCACAGCCAGTAGTTGGTAAACAGATGCACAAACGCGCTGCGCTCGTCCGATCGCGAGTTCAGCACGTTGAAGATCTGAAACAGCATCAGCGTCGAGAACGCCATCGTCTGCGCGTAGCGCAGATCGCCCGTGCCCTCGATGAAGCCGCCCGGCAACGACGCGTCGAGCACCGACAGCGTGCCGGCCGCCATGATGATGCCGACGAAGAAGATGCCGCGCCACATGCGCGGCGTGAGCACTCGCTCCTCCGGCGGGCGCGGCGGTTGATCCATCAGCCCGGCGTCCGCAGGATCGACGCCGAGCGCGAGCGCGGGTGGGCCGTCGGTCACGAGATTGATCCAGAGAATCTGTGTGGCGACGAGCGGCAGCACAACGACGTCTCCCGCGACGTCCAGACCGATGCGGTCGGCCAGCGCCACGCCGAAGAACATCGTCAGCACTTCACCGATGTTCGACGACAGCAGGTACCGCAGAAACTTGCGGATGTTGGCGAAAATCGCGCGGCCTTCCTCGACCGCCGCGACGATCGACGCGAAGTTGTCGTCGGCGAGCACCATGTCGGCGGCTTCCTTCGACACGTCCGTACCGGTGATGCCCATGGCGATGCCGATGTCGGCTTTCTTCAGGGCGGGCGCGTCGTTGACGCCGTCTCCGGTCATCGCGACGACCGCGCCGCGGCGGCGCAACGCATCGACGATGCGCAGCTTGTGTTCGGGGTTGACGCGCGCGTAGACCGATACCTCGGCGACGGTGCGCTCGCGTTCGTCTTCCGGCATCGCTTCGAGCTCCGCGCCCGTGACGGCGCGCCCGTCGGAGGTGATGCCAAGTTCCAGGGCGATGACCGCAGCGGTGCGCGGGTGATCGCCCGTAATCATCAGCGGGCGGATCCCCGCGCGCCTGGCTCGCGCCACGGCGTCCTTCGCTTCGGGCCGCGGCGGGTCAATCATTCCTATCAGCCCGGCGAAGATGAGATCGCGCTCAACGTGGTCGAGTGCGCCGGGATGCTGCGGTTGAACCGGATCGTGCGACAGATACCGGGCCGCGACGCCGAGCGTTCGCAGTGCATCGGCAGCAAGCGTCTCGTTAATCTGCAGGATCTCGGCACGTCGTTCCGGCGTCAGCGGCCGCCGATCATCGTCCACGACTTCAAAGGCGCACTTCGTCAGGAGCACGTCGGGAGCGCCCTTGGTGAAGACGATGCCGCGCTGCTGCTCGGTGTCGTGGTGAATCGTGCTCATGAGCTTGCGCTCGGACGAGAAGGGCAGCTCTCCCACGCGAGGCAGCCGCTGGTCGAGCTCGTCTGAACGGATGCCCGCCTTGCGGGCCGCCACGAGCAGAGCGCCTTCGGTCGGGTCGCCCTGCACGGTCCAACGACCGTCGCGTTCCATAATCGTCGCGTTGTTTGCGCGATCGGCGACCGCGAGCGCGCGCTCGAGCTCCACCTTGAGCGTTCCGTCGATGGGGCCGCCCCCTTCGCGGCGAACCTCTCCCTCGGGCGAGTACCCGGACCCGCCGAAGGTCACGCGCCCGCTCGCGGTGACGACGACGCGAACCGTCATCTCGTTCTTGGTCAGCGTGCCTGTCTTGTCGGACGCGATGACACTGGCCGAGCCGAGCGCCTCCACGGCGGCGAGATGACGAATGATGGCGTTACGCCGGGCCATGCGCTGCACGCCGATCGAGAGGACCACGGTCACCACGGCCGGCAGCCCTTCGGGCACCGCCGCAACCGCCAGCGCGACGCCGAGTATCAGGACATCGAAAATGGCGGTCAGCCCGCGCACGTTCTCGACGAGGATGATCGTCAGGATCATCACGACAGCAATGGCGATGACGACGAACCCGAGCAGCTTGCCCGTCCGGTCGAGCTCTCGCTGCAACGGAGTGGCGTCCTCGTGCGTCTCTCGCAGTAGACCCGCGATGCGGCCCATCTCGGTATTCATGCCGGTCGCGGTCACGATGGCTTTGCCGTGCCCATACGTGGCGGCCGTTCCGCTGAACACCATGTTGTTTCGATCGCCCAGCGGCACTTCGCCGGCGATCGCGTCGATCTCTTTGGTGACCGGCAGGCTCTCGCCCGTCAGCGCGGCTTCGGAGGTTTGAAGAGCGACCGATTCGACGAGACGCCCGTCGGCTGGTATCGTGTCGCCTTCTTCGATGAGGATGATGTCTCCGGGCACGATATCCGCGGCGCGAACGGTTCGTCGCTCGCCGCCGCGAATCACGGTCGCATCCGCAGCCGACATCGCGCGAAGCGCGGCGATGGCGGCTTCCGCCCGCCACTCCTGGATGTAGCCCATGGTGGCGTTCAGGAGCACCACCGCAAAGATGGCAATGGCTTCGTACGGCAGGCCGGCTTCGCGCTCGTAGAGCCATAGCGCCGCCGAAATGCCGGTGGCTACCAGGAGCAGGATGACGAGTGCATCCTCGAACTGTGCAAGGAAACGGCGCCATGCCGGAGTCGCCTTCTCGGCGGCCAGTTCGTTGGGGCCGAAGCGATCGAGCCGCGTTCGTGCCTCGGCGTCGGCCAGACCGGTGTGCAGGTCAGTCGAGAGCGACGCGGCGATCTCTTCGATAGATTGACGATATGGTTCCGAGGGCCTCTGCGTTTGGACTGTCGCCTGGGTCACGTGGACTGCTCCTTGCGCAGCGGGCGTGTCATGTCACGTGATCGTATCTGAAGCCGACCATTCGCATCAGCCAGCTCACCAGTCGCGAGGCCCAGGACGATACGGTCGTGGCGTCGAAGATGCTGTACGCCAGCCACTATTTCTGGACCGGTCTCGAGCTGCGTGTGCTCATGCCCGATCCCTCGCGCGGGCCCGGGTTCTGGTTCGTCACCATCAATCGCAACCGATCGGACGGCCTCAGCGGATTCACCGGCATGATCGTCCGCCGCCGCGTGCGGAGGGAGGTGCAGTCGGGATCGTTGGCTGCGCTTCGGTCCACCAAACGGTTGATGGAGGGAGGCCGGTAGCCTCGTTCAATGCGTGGCGGGTGTGCTCACAATCCGATTCAGTGCGCGTATCTCTGGGCCGCCGCGAGATCTGCCCGCAGTTGGTCGGCTGTTCGCCGCGGGCCGTAGCCGGGGGTGTCGCGCTGTATGCGCCACCCCTCACGTAACGGACCGGCGTCAACCGTGTCGAACCCGAACCGGTCGATGAGCTCGGCCACCGTCGCCTTCGCCTGTTCGTCGTCGCCGGCGATGACGAGAGCCCGACGGTCTTTCGTGCCAGTGGGTTGGCCGTCCGTCGTCAGATTGGCGGCGTGGATATGGTTGAAGGCCTTCACGACTTTCGACGTGGGCAGGTGGGCCTGCAATAGCTCAGCGGTGGTCGTCGATTCGTTGTCGAGCTCCGGGATGTGGCCGTCTCGTTGCGGGTAGTAATTGTTCGTGTCGATGACGATCTTGCCTGCTGTGGGCTCCACTGGCACCGACCGGTAGTTCTTCAACGGAATCGTCACGACGACGATGTCGCCGGCCCTGGCTGCCTCGGAGGGTGTCGCGGCGCGGGCATGCGGCCCGAGCTCTTTGACGAGGCCCGACAAGGTGTCCGGCCCGCGCGAGTTGCTGAGAACCACGTCGTAGCCGTTCGCGACGGCGAGCCGCGCGATCTGGCTGCCGATGTGCCCGGCACCGATGAGTCCAATCGTCTTCACCACGGCGAACCTTTGCAGTCATCAGTTTTCAGTTGTCAGTTCTCAGTTCTCGGTGTCGAAACCGACAACTGACGACTGACGACTGACGACTGACGACTGACGACTGACGACTGACGACTGACAACTGAAAACTGAAAACTGACTAGTACGGCACTTCAATCAGCCGGTCGCTGTTGCGCATGTCTTCGTCGAGCAGGCGCAGCAGCGCCTTCGAGACCGGTCCTGGCTTGCCGTCGCCAATGACGTGTTCGTCCCATTGGACGATGGGCGCCACTTTCACCGAGCTGCCGACGAGCAGCATCTCGCGAGCCCGACGCGCCTCGGCGACTGTGATGTCTCGAACTTCGATGCCTTTCAGCAGCCCCTCGTCCTGCAGCGCCGTGGCGAGCTCGAGTATGCGAAGCGATGTACAGCCGGCGAGGATGTGATCGAACTTCGGATGAGCGAGCACGCCGTCCCTGGTGACGAACGCGACGTTCATGTTGGAGCTCTCGCCGACGTGGCCTTCTTCATCGATGAACACGCCGTTGTCGAAGCCCGCTTCTTTCGCTTCCATCTGCATGAGGACATTCGGCAGATAGTCGGTGGCCTTCGTGATGGCGTAGATGGGCGCCTTGATCGGATAGGTGGTCGTCATCACGCGCGCGCCCTCGGTGAGCCACCGTTCCGGGTATGCAAGGCCGCCAAAAATCATCACGAAGAAGCCCGGCTCGGAACCAGCCGCCGGGATGAGCTCGAGGCTGCCCGGTCCCGACGAGAGCCAATAGCGAATCGAGCCGTCGCGACGGCCGCTGACGGCGGTTGTTTTGACGATGATGTCGCGCATCTCCTGGCGCGAGCCAGCGAGCCGAAGCTTCGACCGCTCGGCAGACAGCAGAAAGCGATCGAGGTGCGCGTCGAGGTCGTAGATGTTCCCGTTGACGAGCCCCGCCGTGTCGAAGATGCCGTGCCCGCGATGCACGATGTGATCGTCGAAGGGCAGCACCATGAGCGCGGGATCGGTGACGACGCCGCCGAGCTGGCTCGAGTAAAAGGCGAAGAAGTTGACCGGCTGCCGCGAGCGGAGCGCCTTGAACCTGGCGAGCACATCGTCTGCGGTCAGCACCTGGAGAGTGGGATGGGAGACCGTCATTCGGTCACTGTAGCACGGCGGGAGTCAGAAGGGATGCGCTCGCGGGCCCTGCGTAGCGATCTCGGTCAGTGGCCGGACCGTCTGCAGCAAAACGGAACCAGCCATCGTGGCAACCGGACCATGTTGCGTGCGGCACATTTCGTGCTCCATAAGCGCGTGCACCCTCGCACGGTACGGTTCTGTGCACTGCCGGTGCAGCTGGGAGGCTGAATGTACCACCATGTGAAGAAGCTGATGTATACGGTGCGTGTCGACTCGCCGGACCCGAAGTTCGGCAACATGCTCCTCGAACAGTTCGGCGGCGCCAACGGCGAGCTCGCGGCGGCAATGCAGTATTCGGTGCAGGGACTCAACTGCGAGGACCCCGAGCGCAAGGATCTCTTGATGGACATCGGGACCGAAGAGCTCAGCCATCTCGAGATCGTCGGGGCGCTGGCGCGGCTTCATCTGAAGCCCTCGAAGTTCGATCGGGAGCATGCCGAGGCGGATCCGCTCATTGCGATTGCGGGCGGCGGCGGCGTCAATCTCTTCAACTCTCAGGGAAATCCCTGGACCGCCGACTATCTGAAAATCACCGGGGAGCTGGACGTCGATCTTCGCAGCAATATCGCGGCGGAGGCGCGAGCGAAGATCGTCTACGAGCGGCTGATCAACTTCACCACCGACGCCGGGACGAAGGATGCGCTCCAGTTCCTGATGACCCGCGAGATCACGCACATGCGGATGTTCACCGCGGCTCTCGAGAGCATGAACAAGCCACGCTTCATGATCGGCCGGATTCCGCCCACGCCAGGTCTCGTCGATCAGGTCTTCAACACGTCGACCGGTGAGGGTGAAGATGGAGAGATCGACGCGCGAGGTCCGTGGAACGAGGGAGAAGGCCTTGAGTTGGTCGAAGCGCCGGCGTTCCAGGCGTTGGCCAGGTCGACCGGCGCCGGAGCCGGGGCGCGGGTCGATGACAGGACAATGAGCACCTCGAACGAGCCTGAGATGATCGAGGAGCTCCTCGTGGAGCAGCTGAAGGATCTCTTGAATGCAGAAGGGCAGCTCGTCAAGGCATTGCCGAAGATCGCCAAAGCGGCGCGCTCGGAAGGCTTGAGATTGGCGTTCGAGAACCATCTCGAGGAGACCAGGATGCAGGTCGAGCGTCTCAAAGAGGCGTTTGGGCTCGTCGGCGAGCCGGCAAAGCCGAAGACCTGCAAGGGCATGGCTGGCCTGCTGGAAGAAGGCGACGAGGTGATCGAGGAGGGTAAGGAACAGGATGATGTCGCCGCCGACCTCGCGCTCATCGCCGCGGCTCAGAAGGTGGAGCACTACGAGATCTCCGCTTACGGCACGGCGCGGACCATGGCGGGCCAGGCGGGCCTCCCGGGTGTCGCCGACCTGCTGACCAAGTCTCTCGCTGAAGAAGAAGTCGCCGACAATCTCATGACCCAGCTCGCGCGCGAGCTGATGTCGGAAGCCAGGACGGGCGCCACCAAGGCGCCGAAGCACTCCAGAGTGCGATCGGAAGCGAAGGAGTAGCTCGTTTCGGACGTAGAATGGGCGGCACCAAGCGAGGTCAACATGAACAGGACCGCTGCGGCTGCCGCCCTTCTTTCGTTGTCGGTGACAGCCCCTCTACAGGCCCGGCAACCGGATCCTGGGGCATATCGCGTGACGGGCAGAGTCATCATGGAGGATGGCTCTCCCATTCCCGATCCCGCGATGGTCGAGCTCGTTTGCAACGCGCAGGTCCGCAAGCGCGTCAAACCCTACGCGAACGGCGACTTCATTGTCGTGCTCGGCACCGACAGTTCAGATCCCGGCGATCTGACGGTGCCTCGCAGCGCGGCCGCGGCTGGTGCTGTTCCGTTCAGCACGAAAGAACAGAACCTCGGCGGCGAAGATGTCGGACGGTTCGACTTCAGCGGGTGCGAGCTGGGTGCGGCGCTGGCGGGCTTCCATTCCAACCGTATTGCGCTCGGTCCGCGGCGGCGCCTCGATAACTCCGAGGTCGGTCAGCTGGTGCTGCGCAACCTGGCAGGCGTGGATGCCATCATGATTAGCGCCAACACGCTGGCCGCACCGTCGCAGGCCAGGCTGGCATTCGACAACGCGCGCCGGGAGGTTCAGAAGGAAACACCTGATTATGCAATCGCGCTCGGCGAGTTGAAGAAGGCGCTCGACGGATACCCCACGTTCGCGGCAGCCTGGCACCTGCTGGGCATCACGCGGCTCGCGCAGAAAGATGCCACCGGCGCGCACGAGGCATTCAGAAAAGCGATTGACGCGGATGTCACCTATGTCGAGCCGTACGTGGAGCTGGCCTCCATGGAGCTCGTGCAACAACGCTGGGCGGAAGCCGTCAAGTGGATCGACCCCGCGCTGAAATTGAATCCGAATATTCCGTATGCCCACTACCTGGCTGCGTCCGTCCATTTTCAGCTGGGCAACGTCGACGCCGCTGAACGATCGGCGCTTCTCTTGTGGAAGTCGCGCGAGGTCGAGCGGTATCCGCTGACGCACTACATTCTGGGTGGCATCAAGGCGCAGCGCGGCGACTTCGAATCGGCCGCCGCCCGATTCCGCGATTACCTGGCCACCAAACCCGACGCGGCGACCACCCAATCGGTGAACGACCTGCTCGCCGACTGGGAGCGCGAGGGCAGAATCACGAAATAACCCGACACGGGAGGCATTCGATGCTGCGAGGATTCAAGGAGTTCGTACTCCGCGGAAACGTGCTCGATCTCGCCGTTGCCGTCGTCATCGGCGGCGCGTTCGGCGCGCTCGTCAATGCGATGGTGAAAGATCTCCTGACGCCGCTCATCGGCGCGGTTGTGGGGAAGCCCGACTTCTCGGCGTTGGTCCTGACGATCAACGGCGCCGAGTTGCTCATCGGCGATCTCCTGAACGCCGTCATCTCGTTCCTGTTGATCGCCGCAGCGGTCTACGTCTTCATCATCGCGCCGGTGAATGCGATCACGGCTCGCCGCCGGCGCGGGGAGGCGCCGGCCGATCCCACGACGAAGAAGTGCCCGGAGTGCCTCAGCGAGGTGGCGATCGCCGCGCGGCGCTGCGCGTTCTGCACGTCAGCGCTCACCTAGCCTTCGCATCTCGTTCATCAGCGTGGCACTGTCATCCAGATAGGGATGGTAGTAGTCGAACCACGGATCTCCCGTGTCGGCGTCGGATGGGGCGCGATGGCGCACATCGAGGAGGGCGCGCAGCGCCTCGACGCGATCGCCCGATTGCCGTGCAAGCTGGCTGAGCCCAAAGCGCGGCGATTGAGCGTTCGGGTAAATCGCGGCGGCGTGTCGAAAGTGCCGTTCGGCCTCGCCGCGTCGTCCCACCGATTGTTCCACGCGACCGAGAAACAGGTTGGCCAGGTAGCGCTGCCGCCGGTCCGGTGTCGCATCGAGCACCTTGCGCAATTCGGCGACAGCCGTCTTCCCGCCGCCGAGCTCGCCCATCGTGT